>ERZ889078.138-NODE-138-length-61751-cov-11.205362_pt1 | contig 61751 bp, 51 predicted proteins | sample MGYA00521266_ERZ889078 | MGnify/ENA primary metagenome ERZ889078 (study PRJEB32303, sample SAMEA104408618) | aquatic metagenome | biome: Brackish water; feature: Pelagic; material: water | place: Baltic Sea | collected 2014-06-16T06:34:00 | depth 76,534 m ... | reverse complement strand
CAGCGTCAACTGCGGCGACCTGTCGGGCGGCCCGCTGACCATGTTCCAGACCGATTCGACATTCCGCGCCGGCTACAGCACCTCCGACTTCACACTCGTCCAGCTCGACGCTGTTCCGGCTCCGGCCCACATGGTGGCTTACGCCGGCTGGGACCGCTCTGGCGTCGACGCCTCGAGCGCCGTGGCCATCCACCATCCCAACGGTGACGAGAAGGCCATCAGTTTCGAGAACGACCCCACTACCGTGACCACGTATCTGAGCAACACAGTTCCCGGCAACGGTACCCACGTGCGGATCACCGACTGGGACAGCGGCACCACCGAGCCCGGTTCTTCAGGCTCTCCCTTGTACGACCAGAATCACCGCATCATCGGCCAGCTCCACGGCGGATACGCCGCCTGCGGCAACAACAGCTCCGACTGGTACGGACGCTTCTTCACCTCGTGGACCGGCGGCGGCAGCTCGGCATCGCGGCTGAGCAACTGGCTCGACCCGGCCGGCACCGGCGCCACAACCCTCGACCTGATCGCACCCTACGCCAGCGGCATGAGCGTATCCGCCGGCAACCTATCGGCGACCGGCGACATGGGCGGTCCGTTCACACCGACGAGCAAGGTGTACACCCTCGAGAACCGCAACGACACGGGCTCGATCAACTTCACCGTCGGCGTCGATGTAGCGTGGGTCGACCTCTCGACCGCGGCAGGCACCATTCCCGCTGGCGGTTCGACCACCGTGACCGTCTCGCTGAACCCCGCAGCCAACAGCTTGACCATCGGCTCCTACAGCGGCATCGTGTCGTTCGTCAACGCCACTGATGGCGAAGGCGACGCCACCCGCGGCGTCGATCTCACCGTCGGCGTGCCGACCATGATCTATTCCTGGAACATGGACGTGAACCCCGGCTGGACTCCCCAGGGCCAGTGGGCGTACGGCGTGCCGACCGGCGGCGGCGGAGAGCACGGCAACAACGACCCGACGTCCGGCGCCACCGGTGCCTACGTCTACGGCTACAACCTGGCCGGCGACTACGCCAACAACCTGCCCGAAACCCATCTGACGACGACGGCCATCGACTGTGCGGCCCTGACCGCCGTTTCGCTGAAATTCATGCGCTACTTGAACGTGGAGCAGCCCCAATACGACCACGCCTACATCCGCATCAGCACCGATGGTGTGGCCTGGACGACGGTTTGGGAAAACGGCGGTGAAATCACCGACAACGCCTGGACACCGGTAGAGATCGACATCTCCGCCATCGCCGACAACCAGTCCACCGTCTACGTGCGCTGGACCATGGGCGTCACCGACAGCAGTTGGCTCTTCAGCGGTTGGAACCTCGACGACGTGGAGATCTGGGGCCTCGAGCCCATCTCGACCGGCACCGAGGACGAGCCCGGCACCGGCGCGACACCAGCGGCCGTCAAGCTGCACGACGTGTCGCCGAACCCGTTCAATCCCCTGACCAAGGTGGCCTTCGACATGCCGCGCGGCGGCAACGCCCGACTCGCGGTGTACGATGTCCGCGGTCACCTGGTGCGCGTGCTGCATGACGGCGCATTGCCCGCCGGTCTGCACACCGCCGTGTGGGACGGCACCGACGACACCGGTCGCGCCATGAGCAGCGGCAACTACCTGTTCCGTCTCGTGATCGGAAACGAGATCCAGACGCGGAAAGCGGCGCTGGTTCGCTAGTTTCAGTCTCTGAGAACGGAATCGCAACGAAGAAGGCGGGGAGCTTTGCTCCCCGCCTTTTTAATATTGAATCTCAACGACACCGAGAAAATGAGGCGTACCTGATGGCCCCCGGCACTCGATCGTGATACAATGGGTAAGTGCCCGCCAGGCACCGCGCCGCAGCTTCAGGTCCTTCATCGCCTGTGCGGGACGCCAATCTCAGGAGGATTGGCCATGGCGGTCAAGATCTACAGCACCGCGTACTACTACACGACGGTGCGGGACGTCCCCGGAGAAGCCTGCCGGCTTCTCGAACGGCTCGCCGACGAGCATGTGAATCTGCTCGCCTTCAACGCCCTCCCCATCGGACCCGACGAAACACGCATGATGATCTATCCGCTCAACCCGGTCTGGTTGACGGAAATGGCCCGCAAGACCGGCTTGCGTCTGGACGGCCCTCATCACGCGTTCATCGTGCACGGCGACGACGAGCTGGGGGCCCTGGTGGACATCCACCAGAACCTCTGCGACTCCGACATCAACGTCACGAATTCGAGTGGGATTTCCGACGGCAAGGGAGGGTACCGGTACATCCTTCACGTCGTACCGGAGGATTACGAGAGAGCTGAGAAGATTCTGGGTGCCGACCACGTCCCTGCTCACTGGGACAATTTCCAACTCAAGGTCCCGCGGCACTTCCAGCAGATCCAGCTCTAACCGGCTGCCGGTCGGAGAAGACGGACGACGCCTCCCCACCAGGTGCGGGCCTTCACTGAGAGGTTACGCTGCTCGTGATTTGCTTGACGTCATATAGAGCTGAAGCGGCGATTCGGCGAGACGACCTTCGAGACGTGCTTCCATCCCCATGATCGTTTTCATGATAGGCCGCGATACCTGCTTCAACAGGTGGCGCAGCGACTCGCGCATGGCGGGGTTCTCCTGCACCGTACGCGAACGCACGATCCGGGTGGCCAGGCTTTCAATCCAGATCTGGGCGGTACTGCTGGCGGTGCGGGTCATGATCAAGCTCGAGCCGTTGTCGACGAGTTCGTCGATCAGGGTGTGAGCTTCGCGTATGAGACCGGCGTAGGACAGAGCCTCGAGGTGGGTGGAGCCCCGCCCATCCCAGACTGCATCGAGGAAAGTAGCGGCCGTAGACGCAGGTGCCGCGGAGAAGGCGCGTCCGACTTCACCGGTGTGGCTGTCGGATGATGCCGTCAGGGCCAGGCCCAGATCCTCAGCCAGCGACATCGTGATGAGGTTCTGCTCGGGCGTGCGGGCGGCATTGAGTTCCAGGACCGGAAAACGGCTCGCCAAGGACGGCACTTTGCCGAAGTCGACGTCGCCCCGTCGCAGTTCACGACGCTCCCACCACGTGGGGTGGTTGTACTGGTAGCGGATGCCGGCGGTGGTGCAGTAGGTGATCAGGTCGTCGAGAGTGGCGACGCGACGCTGCAGATCAGCGTATGTGTCGGGATCAAGGCCGTAGAGATTCACATGCAGCGTGAAACCGAGCGAGGTGTCCCGTAAAGTGTGCTCGACGGCGGGGATCACCAGAGCCCGGTCCGCCTCGGAAAGCCCGCGCACAAGCTCGACCCAACCCGTCATCGTGTCGTGGTCGGTGAGCGTAAACCAGTCCATGCGTGCAAAATCACCCGTTCCTCCTAGCGCTTTCTCGAAAAGAGCGCGCGGTCGGAGCGACGGGAGGTCCGGCACATCGAAGGAATGGCTCGAGTGCAGGTGGAGGTCGGCTCGGGTGTCTTGCAGATTCATCGTGGTCCTCAAGATAGGGTCAGTCGGACCAATTAGCAAAAAACATACCGTGACTCATGCCAATTGATCCTGATCCACACCTTGGAGCAGATCGGATAAGCGGCCGGCGATGCGATCGGTCGCCTGACCGTCGATGACACCGAGTCTTCGAACAGCCAGACTTTGATTCCCTGGGGCTCTGGTGCCGATCAGGGATGCCAGTGTGTCCGCCAACTCACCCGGATCCACAGTCTGAACCACTTCATCGACTTCAGCGACACTCGGAGAAAGATCGTCCGGCCAAGTCGTCGGATCTTTCGCCGATGCCAACAGAACCGGCGTATCGAACAGCAAGGACTCCCAAAATACGCCGGACAGGTCGCACATCACAGCATCTGCGTCCGGAATCGCCTTAAATGAACAGCCTAGGGCGGGCAGCACATGGATGCTGGTGCCCCATGTCAGTTTACGGAGCGCCCAGGGATCAGCGTGTGGATGGGGAGAGATGACGATCTGCCAGGTTCGAGACAGACGGCGCAGGGCACCGCGCCATCTTTTCGAGAGCAACAAGCCTCGCGCATCGGGCTCCGGCCCCCAGGTGGGCAGGACCAGCAGTCGCGGCCGCAGGTGTTTCGGGCATGGATTGATGAAGGAACCGCCGTCGGCCAGAAACGCATCGAAGTGGCCGTACGTGTCGTTGTCGAAGGACCAGTCATGGATCGTCACACACCCATGCTGACTGATCCCCGAGCCGATTGCTCGATGGACGTCGGCACTGGTGCCGGCCTTGCCGCTCCGCCCGTGGGACAGCACCACCAACGACACGGCTCGCCCGCGGGCTTTCAGCGCGTTCACCAACGGAGCGTAGTTGAAATGAGCCGTCACCAGAACGTCGAGTTCGAGGGCCGCGGCGTGGCGGCACACGTCGTCGAGTTCTGTGCGGTCGGGAATCCATGCGCAAGGAGCTTCGGCGTGAACCCTTTTGACGGCCTCGCGACCCCGAGTGCCGGCGATCCATACGCCGCCTACGTACTGGTACAGGCGGTCGAGGTGGTCGAAAATGTGGCTGCGGTCCCAGGTCGGGAGCTTGCTGTAGATCCACCAGCCGATGCGCGGCGTCTCTTCTCGCATGCCCGTGCTGTCGATGCCGGGCGTGTGGGCCAGCAGTTCGATTTCGACGCCGAGGTCGGCGATCTTGTCGCGACCCCAGTGGTCCATGTAGGCTTCGCGATCCCAATCGTCGCCGTGGAACACGACATTCACACCATGGCGACGGCAGAGGACTTCGCGGTCGCTGCCGATTTCCACAACATCGGCCAGGCCCAGATCCAGAATCCGCGCCCGGCGCTCCAGGGCCGAGTTCATCGGGCGCACACCCTTGTAACGTTCGACCTCGGCGTCGGTATGGACGCCGACCACGAGACGATCGCATCTGTCGGCGGCGTTGCGCAGTAGATTCACGTGCCCCTCATGGCAGAAATCGAAGACGCCGAGAGCCAGACCCACACGCTCGTTAGGGTGCATCCGGGTATGGATACGAGGCAGAATCTCGCTTTTAAGATCTCTCAGAGACATGCTTTTCCACTCGCAGATGATGGCTGGGCGGACGTTGCCGTGACGCTAACATCGGCTGTATCATGGAAAAGTGAAGGAAAACCCGTGAGCAAGGAGCTCGAACGTGTGCGGACGATTCACCCTGGCGCTATCTCCCGAGGACGTGGCCGCCCTGCTGAACCTCAACGCCGCTCTCGATGAGGAATTGGGCCTGGCGCCGAGTTGGAACGTGGCACCGGGGCAGAATGTCGTGGCGGCAGCGTGTCCGGAGCCCGGCGCCACGGCCGCCGCCGCCCTGTTCCGCTGGGGGCTGGTGCCGTCGTGGGTCGACGATCCGTCGATGGGCAACCGCCTGATCAACGCCCGCAGCGAGACCGTGGCCGAGAAGTCGTCGTTCCGCGAAGCCTATCGCCGCCGCCGCTGCCTCGTGCCCGCCGACGGGTTTTACGAGTGGCAGCGTGCCGGCGCGAAAAAGCAGCCGTGGATCTTCCGGGTGAAGGACGAGCCGGGGTTCTGTTTCGCGGGGTTGTGGGAGGTGTGGAATCCGCCGGCTGGTGGCCCGCCGCACCACACCTGCACGATCCTCACGACGGCGGCCAACGAACTGATGGCGCCGGTCCACCACAGGATGCCGGTGATCCTGCTCGGCGGCGACCGGCAGGCGTGGCTAGATCCCGACGCCGGCATCCCCCGTCTTCGCGACCTGACAGCACCGCTGTCAGCCGAGCTGATGACCGCCCATCCCGTTTCGGATCTCGTGAATTCGCCGCGGAACGATACCGCCGAATGCGCGGCGCCCTACGAGCCGCCGACGTCGGAGCAGGGGGCTCTGTTCTGACTTGTCCGTTCGTCAGGAACTTCCCCGCCGGCGGGGAGATTTCGCCCGATTCCTCAAGACCGCCTCCCTCACGACCCGGATCTACGACTGTCCGCTCCGTCGATACACGAACCGAAGGCGATGCCCGTCGGCGGAGCCTGGCGCCCGGATGGTTCGGGTCACCACCAGGGTGTCGCCATCGAGGGTGTAGGTCGTGGCGCCGCTCATGGCCTTTCCGAGCACGGAGGCCACGTCGTCGCTGGCGGCTGGGTCGAGGACCCAGGAGCCGGTAAAGTCGGGGGATGTCGCATCGTCGGCCGGCACGGTGCCGGCGAGGGCGATCGGCAGGAACAGAAACACGGTCAGCATGCGGATCATCGTCATCTCCCGTGATGGTGGGACCTGAGTCGGGAGACGGAACCGGCGGGGCGGAGATTTCCTGTGGTGAAAAGCCACGGCGCCGCCGGGCTCCATGAAAAAGCGCCGGCCTCCTGCGGGGCCGGCGCTTCGATCGTCGAACGGTCGGAGACTAGTACTTGTAGTCGTCCATCTTGTACGGCCCCTCGACCTTCACGTTGATGTAGTCGGCCTGCTCCGGGGTCAGCTTGGTAATGACGCCGCTGAACCCGCGCACCATGGCGGCCGCCACTTCCTCGTCCAGCTTCTTGGGCAGGACGGTTACGGTGATGGGCTCGCTCTTGGTGTCGGCCCACTTCTTTTCGAACAGGTGCATCTGGGCGAGGACCTGGTTGGCGAACGAGCCGTCCATGATCCGTGAGGGATGTCCCGTGGCGTTGCCGAGGTTCACCAGGCGGCCCTCGGACAGCAGCAGGATGTAATTGCTCTCGTCGGTCTTGTCGCGTTGGATGCGGTGGACCTGGGGCTTGACCTCGGTCCAGTCGTAGGCCTTGCGCATGAACGCGGTGTCGATCTCGTTGTCGAAGTGGCCGATGTTGCAGACCACCGCGCCCTTCTTGATGGTGGCGAGCATGTGCCGGTCGCAGACGTTGGTGTTGCCCGTCGTGGTCACGATGAGATCCAGCGTGCCCATCAGCGCGGTGTTGACGCCTTCGATCGTGCCGGTGTTGACGCCGTCGATGTAGGGCGACACGACTTCGTAGCCGTCCATGCAGGCCTGCATGGCGCAGATCGGATCGATCTCGCTGATCTTGACGATCATGCCCTCCTGGCGAAGGCTCTGGGCCGAACCCTTGCCCACGTCGCCGTAGCCCACCACGAGGGCCTTCTTGCCGGCCATCAGGATGTCGGTGCCCCGCTTGATGGCGTCGTTGAGGCTGTGCCGGCAGCCGTACTTGTTGTCGTTCTTCGACTTCGTGATCGAGTCGTTCACGTTGATCGCCGGCACCTTCAGCTCGCCCGTCTCCACCATCTCCAGCAGACGATGCACGCCGGTGGTGGTCTCCTCGGTGATGCCGTGGATGTGGTGGAGCAGCTGCGGGTACTTCTCGTGGACCATGGCGGTCAGGTCGCCGCCGTCGTCGAGGATCATGTTGGCGTTCCAGGGCGCGCCGTCCTTGAGGATGGTCTGCTCGATGCACCACTCGCCCTCATCGATGGTCTGGCCCTTCCAGGCGTACACGGCCACGCCCGCGGCGGCCACGGCGGCGGCGGCGTGATCCTGGGTCGAGAAGATGTTGCAGGAGGACCAGCGCACCTCGGCGCCCAGCTCGACGAGGGTCTCGATGAGCACCGCCGTCTGGATGGTCATGTGGATGCAGCCGAGGATTCGCGCGTCAGCGAGGGGCTTCTCGGCGCTATACCTGCGGCGCAGGGCCATCAGGGCGGGCATCTCGGTCTCGGCCAAGGACATCTCGCGGCGACCGAAGTCGGCCAGGGTGATGTCGGCAACCTTGTAGTCGGCGGTCTTGGCAGGATTCGTCATGGATGTCTCCCGGCAGTCTCTGGACAGCATTCCTGTGAATAATGCTCTCGAACGGGATCGAGAGCCGGAGGAGTCTAACATATTCCGTCCACCCGGAACATCGGTGTGCCTACGGAATGGGGAAATCTAGCACCGGGAGACGATTGTCGCCAATTTCACGTTCCGGGCCGGATTACTCAGGATCGGGTTGCCGCGACCGCCTCCCCCGCAGCTCGGCCCGCGCCATCAGGATCATCAGCCCGCCCGTGCAGGCGATGGCCCGCACCGCGTACAACGTGGCCAGCGTCCCCTTGCTCGACAGCAGTGAGAAGATCGGCGCCAGCAGCAACGCCGCCCACACGGCGAACGATTCGGTGTTCACGTCCGAGGTCCAGAGTCGATGCACCACCGGCGCATAGGAGATGACGAGGATCGCCTGGATCAGCAGGTTCGTGGAAGCGTGCTGCCGCGTGAACGCCCAGAACACGAGGATGGCGACGACGGCCGCGAGGCAACCCAGATCGAAGCGCGAGAAGCGCGTGCTGCGGTCGCCGAACATCAGAATGGCCACGGCCACGTAAGAGCAGAGAATGAGATCGGCCGAATTGAGGATGTTGTCGGTCAGCCCGAAGCCGCCGTCCATGAGGTAGGTGCTCAAGCTGCCCGCCACCGCGATGGTGAAGAAGACCCACATGGCCAGCGCCGGCTGGATCGCACCGCGCCGCAGCAGCACGGTCGTGCGGATCGCGATGAAGGCGTTGACGACGAGGACACCGAGGATGGAGACGAGCTTCACGGGGACCTCCAAGGGGAGAAGATCGTAGCGATCTGAGGCATGATCGTCGGCGGAGTGCAGGGGGTCAAGTGGAGGGTGGGCCGTCTCCATGGCACGCCGGTTTCCTACAGCCAGTGCTAGTTCGCGGCCGGTGGAATCTCAGCCATCTTGGCGTGATAGACGTCAACCGAATCGGTGATACGGTCGTGGACCTCGAAGCTGAGGGTGTCGCCCTGAAAATTCAGGGTGATGCTTCGGCGAAGCACTTTGCCGGGGGCTTCCTGTTCCAGGATGAAGGTCTCGTCATTCACCCAGCGACCTCGACAGGCCCAGTTCTGGCCGAATAACTCACTGATTCGAAAAACTCCATCCAGACCTATCGTGATGCTTGCCGCCGCCGCACCCACCACAAACTCAAGCTCGGCTTCCGACGATCCGGTGGTGAACTCCATCATCAGGTGTCGGAGCCCCATCTTGTTCTCGGCGAATTCGAAGATCCTGCCCGAGACGACGCGTGCAAGCTCAGGGGCTGGTCGCAACGGTTCTCTGAATTCGCCGCCGAGGAGCTTGATCAGGCTGTCGAGGCGTGCAACCGCGGCCGGGTTTGCGGGGAGCGGACGGTCGGCGATGACGGAAGTCTCGATAAAGTGACTCAGCAGACTCCTCGGCAGGAAGAAGCTGTGCTCCGGGAGAGCGCCCGTGAAGACGACCACCAAATCCTGGACAGGTAGAACGAAGACGATCTGGCCCCCGTAGCCCTGCATCATGAACATATCGTCGTCCACCCACCACTGATATCCGTAATCTTGAGCCAGCGTGCCCGCAGTGACTTGCGGCAACGTAGAATTCCGCACCCATTCCGCTGGAACGACCTGCACGCCGTCCCACTCGCCGCCCCGCAGATAAAGGTAGCCGAGCCGCGCCATGTCCAGCGGGCGCAGACTCAGACCGGTATAGCCCCAGCTGTCGTCTGGACTCGAGCCCTGCCACCCGTAATCGACGATGCCGATGGGCCCGAACAGGTGCTCGCGGGCGTAGGCCGCAGCCGATTGTCCCGTCGCTTTCTGCAGGATGGTCGCAATCAACTGAGATACTCCGTTGCTGTATTCGAAGAGGGTTCCCGGCCCCGCCTCCATCGGCAGGTTCAGGACGTACTGCGCCCAGTCGGGGCTCGCGCGCATCTTGCCAAGACCCGACCAGTCATAGAGGTAGGAGTCTTCGGCCTTCAGTCCTGCGGTCATCGTCAGCAGGTGGCCGAGAGTCATCGTGCGCTTGCGCTCGTCCAGGTGGGCGATCTCATAGCCGGGGAAGAAGTCCAGCACGCGCGTGTCGAGGTCGGGCAAATCGCCCCGGTCGATCGCGATGCCGACGAGTGCGGACAGCACGCTTTTCGTACAAGAATGGACGTCGTGGCGATCACCGTGGGCAAAGGGTGTGATCCGGGTATCCAAGACGACGGCGCCGAGCCGAACCACCGTGACCGAGTGAATCCCAGGATTGTCGCTTACGAGCCTTTCGAGCATGGACGCGAGCTCGGTCGAATTCATACCCTGAGCTTCGGGCTCGGAGTACGGCCACTCTGCAGCGGGCCAAGTGGAAGCCGCGAGGGAGTGGGATATCTTCGGTGTGCAAAGGAGGAAGAACAGGAGGGCTGTCAGGGGGCGAATCGGCATGCGTGTCCTTTGGATCTAGAGCTCATGAGCCTACGCCGATTATGGACTTTGGTTTCATGGTGACGGTCGCCACCACGAAGTCCCGTGTCTTCTCTATATGCATCGGCCCTGCTTGTGCCTCCCTATTTATTTGACCGCCCTGATACTTATGGACTTACGCGGTCGGGTTGATCACCACACTTGGCTCCCCGGGTGGAACGCTGTGCGAACCATCTCTTGAGAGAGCTGCCTTTACTCTCGGCGTCCCCTAGGAAAGACCTCTTTCACAGCGGCTCATACTCCGTCCCCTCAGACGTCAGCAACACCATGAGCCTCGGGTTCACGAAGAGCTTCTCCCGCCCGACCGTCTTCTCGACCAGGACACCGTTCTCCGCCAGCTGCCCCAGATACTTGGATGCCGTCTGCCTCTCGACCAGTCCGGCCGCCACGATGTTGGCGATCCGGCAATAGGGCTGCGAGAAGATCACGTCGATCAGCTCCCGGGTGTAGATCTTCGGCAGGCGCTCGCGGACAAAGGCCGCCGTCGCATCGGCGAGCTCCCGGATCATGCCGATTCTGGCAGACGTCCAGAGCGCCGTTTCCCTTACGCCCTCGAGCATGTATAGGAGCCACGGCTCCCAGGCCTCGTCCCGGGTCACTCCCAGGAGGAAGCCGTAGTAATCGTCCCTGTTGCGGATCACGAAGCGGCTCAGGTAGAGGATCGGCAGCGTCAGCAGGCCTTCCTGGATCAGGAACAGGCTGTTCAAGATACGGCCCGTACGGCCGTTGCCGTCGGTGAACGGATGGATGGCTTCGAACTGGTAGTGGCCTGCCGCCATCCGGATCAACGGATCCAGTTCGCCGGGCGTGTTCATGAACTGCTCCCAGTCGGCAAGCAGCCCCCGGATCACCGCCTCCCCCTCGGGGGGCGTGTAGATCGTCGTACCGGAGATCCCACCAGCAAGCCGGGTCCCCGGCACCCGACGCACCGACATATCGACACCGCGAATCCTTGTGCACACCGCTTCAGCGAGCACCGTACAGATCGGCCGCCGCTCGAGCGCGGCGAAACCCTCCATCAGCGCCTGCCGATACCGGATCGCTTCCTTGGTCGCCGGATCGTCGACGTTCACCCGATCGACGTTCTCGAAGAGGCGGTCCGTCGTGGTCACGATGTTCTCGATCTCGGAACTGGCCTGGGCTTCAAGCAGGGGCAGCGTATTGATCAGCATTCCCTGGTTGGGAATCAGCTGGGCCGCCTGCTTGAGCTCGGCAAGAGCCGCCCGAGCCTCGATACAGGCCCGGAGGACCGGCTTAGTGTCCAGGCCCGACAAGGAGGTCAGGGCGGGAAGGTCGTTGTAGGGGCGATCTGGGCTCCAGGGCATCGTCATGGTGAAATATCTCCTATTTTTCGACACGTCTGGAGAATAGGTCGACGGCATCGACATGTCAACACAATGTGTCGATATTTTTGAACTCTGTCGACACTTTGGCTCGATTGTATTGTTAAGCCCGTAATTGGATCATTGAAGTTTATTGGGATATTTATCCACCAGATATATCCCATTCAGCCATCTCACGCGTCCCAACTCTCATGAACTGCCACCCCATGCCGATCTAAACACATGATGCTCAACCTCCTCCTCCACACCCTGCTCTCCCTATTCCACACCCGCGGCTCCCTGGCTCTGGAGAACCTGGCCCTGCGCCAGCAACTCCTGGTCCTCGAGCGCACCAGCCCCAAGCCGGCCTTCAACGCAATGGATCGACTGTTCCGGGTCGTTCTCAGCCGCGTGTGGTCCAGCTGGCGTCGCCCCCTTCGGCTGGTCAAACCGGAGACCGTCATCGCATGGCACCGCAGGGGATGGCGGCTTTGGTGGAAATGGAAGAGTCGGCCACTCGACCCGGGGCGGCCGCGGATCCCTTACGAAGTCATTGAACTGATCAAACGCATCTCGCGCGAGAACCCGACTTGGGGAGCCCCTCGCATCCACGGCGAACTGCTGATGCTGGGCTACGAGCTGAGCGAAGCGACCGTCGCCCGCTACATGATCAAGCGCAGTGGACGGCGAAGCAGCTCTATCAGGTGTTTCCGTTCGACGAGGCGCCGAGGTTTCTCGTGCGGGATCGGGACGGGATCTACGGATACGAAGTCAAGCGGGCGATCAAGAACATGGTATGCCTGCAGGTCAATTTCTCAGCCCAGTTCGGGATTTTGATATTCATTTCAACAGATAATTCGTCGTGGACAGGCTTGGGATGATCAATCCAAGCGAGTCTGCTCATCCCCGCGTGGTGTTGGAAGTAGATCAAGCCTGGGCTTCACTTGCGGATGGGGTTTTGAGGAGGGACAGGTTCACCCTCAAAGATCCAACTCGCAATAAGCCGCCCCCCCGCATCCCACCATCAGGATCTTCACCAGATTCGTGCACCCGCTCACGTGCAGCGGCACCCCGGCGGTCAGCACCACCGTGTCGCCGCGCTTCAGGTACCCCTGCTCCACCGCCATGTCCAGGCACATGGTCTCGAGGTCCTCAAGACTCTCCGCGGCGGGTGTGAGGATGGGAATGGCGCCCCAAACCAGCGAAAGGGCGCGCCAGGTGCGCTCGTCGTCGGTCATGGCCAGGATGGGTTGACGCGGGCGGTACTTGGAGACGAGGCGCGTGGTCGAGCCGCTCGAGGTGAGCGTGACGATGGCCGCGGCGTCGACGGCATCGGCGGTCTGGCAGGCGGAGCGGGCCACGGATTCGGCGGTGCCCATCACACCTAGGCGCTTGTAATGGGCGTCCCAGTCGGCGAAGGGGAACATGGATTCAGCGGCGATGGCGATGCGGGCCATGGCCTGGACCGACTCGAGAGGATAGTCGCCCATGGCGGTCTCCTCCGACAGCATGACCGCATCGCTGCCGTCGAGGATGGCGTTGGCCACGTCGGAGACCTCGGCGCGGGTCGGGCGCGGGCTGTCGACCATCGAGCGGAGCATCTGGGTTGCCGTGATGACCGGGCGGCAGGCGGTGTTGGCGCGGGCGATGAGATCCTTCTGGATGCAGGGCACGTCCTCGAAGGGGATCTCCACGCCGAGATCGCCGCGGGCGACCATCACGCCGTCGACGAGCTCCAGGATTGCCGAGTAGTTCTCGATGCCCTGCTGCTGTTCGATCTTGGCGATCAGCGGCGCGCTCGCGCCCGCCTCGGCCATCGCCTTGAGGGCCGTGCGCACGTCGTCGGCTGTGCGCACGAACGACAGGGCCACGTAGTCCACGCCCATCTCCAGGCCGAAGCGCAGGTCGGCGATGTCCTTCTCGTCGAGGATCGGGGCGCTGATGGTGCCGCTGGGGAGGTTGATGCCCTTGTTGGAGCTCAGCTCTCCGCCCACGACGACCTTGCAGAGGATATCCTCGCCCTCGACGCGCTCGACCGTGAACTCCAGGGCGCCGTCGGCGAGCAGCAGGGTGTCGCCGGCCGATACGTCGCCGGGCAGACCTTTGTAGACCAGCCCCACTTCGGTGTCGGAGCCGGGAACGTCGCGGGAGGTCAGAGTGAACGACTGGCCGGGCTTGAGATTCACGGGACCGTCGGCGAACTTGGCGATGCGCACCTTGGGACCGGCGAGGTCCTGCAGGATGGCCACCGGAATGCCCAGCTTGTTGCTCACATGACGGATGCGCCGAATCAGGTCCGTCATGGTCTCGCGGTCACCGTGGGAGAAGTTGAGACGCGCTACATTCAAGCCGGCCTCGACCAGGCTCGTGAACATGGCTTCGTCCCATGAGGCGGGGCCCAGAGTGGCGACGATCTTGGTTCGGCGCATGATTTTCCCTTTCTTGATGATCGTACGATTCGAGGCATCATGACAGCCGGAGTGGTTTCTACGCAACAGCGGACCTCCAACCGGCGTAATGAACCGACCCCAACCAACTCAGGGACGGTCCCATGCGACATCGCCCGATCCTGCTCATCGTGATCCTCGCCGCCATGACGTGGAACATCGTCGCTTTCGACAGCGGCCCCCCAAGGCCCTACCCCCACGACCCTTCCCGGCTCGACCAGGCCGACCGCTTCGGCGCCGAAGGCCACAAGCGTTTCTCGGGAGCCATGCTGGCCCTGGACTGGTGGGCATCGGTCCGCGCTTATCCCGATATCGAATTTCCGAGGCAGGGTTGGACCGCGGGGTTCGAACAGGCGCAGCGACTGCCCCGAAGTCCGGACAGCGGCAAAGCCTGGACCGACTGGCGGCCCATCGGCCCCTGGAACCTCGGCGGGCGCATGGTCTGCGTGGCCTTCAACCCCCAGAACCCGCACACGATCTGGGCCGGCAGCGCCAGCGGCGGCGTTTGGCGCTCGACCACCGGCGGCTTGGGAGCCGATGCCTGGGAACGCGTGGAAACCGGACACCCCGTGCTGGGCGTCAGCTCCATCGCCTTCGCTCCAGGCGACTCGAACACCATCTACCTCGGCACCGGCGAAGTATACGGCTACGGAACCGAAGGCGGCGGCATCGCCGTGCGCATCACCCGCGGCAGCTACGGGATCGGCATCCTCAAGTCCGACGACGGCGGCGCCACTTGGGGCAGGTCTTTGGACTGGTCGAGTGATCAGCAGCGGGGCGTGCAGGTCGTGAAGATCGATCCGGTGCATCCCGACGTCGTGTGGGCGGGGACGACCGAGGGCACCTACAAGTCGAGCGACGCCGGTCGGACCTGGACCCGCGTCCACACCGTGATCATGGCCACCGACCTGGTCGTCCATCCCGGAAACCCGAACATCGTTGTGGTGGCCTGCGGCAACCTGGGCAGCCTCGGCTACGGGCTATACCGCACGACCGACGGCGGCGACTCGTGGACCAAGATCGTCCAGGCGGGTCAGATCCCCACGAACTACGGCGGCAAGGCGGAACTGGCCCTCAGCGCCTCGGACCCCGACATCATCATGGCCAGCATCGGCAAGAGCAGCGGCGGCGCCACGTCCACCTGGCTGGTGCGGTCGACCGACGCCGGCGCCACCTGGATCATGAAATCGTTCCAGGACTACTCCCTGTGGCAGGGTTGGTTCGCCCACGACGTCGCCATCCATCCCCTGAACCCGAACATCGTCCTGACGGCGGGGGTCGACATCTGGCGCTCGACGACCGGAGGCGCAAACCTGACGAAGATGTCGAGTTGGGAGAACTGGGTGTTCGGCGTGACTCCTATCGGCGGACCGGAAGGCCCCGCCGACTATTCCCACGGCGATCATCACGACATCGTCTGGCACCCTTCCGACCCGAACACCGTGTACTTCGCCACCGACGGCGGCATCTTCCGCTCCACCGACGCGGGCCTGACCTTCGAGGGCTGCAACGGCGGTCTGCAGACGACCCAGTTCTACGCCGGGTTCAGCGTTTCGCCTACGTCGGCCGACTTCGCCATGGGGGGACTGCAGGACAACTCCACGGCCATGTTCCACGGCGACGAAGCCTGGAGCAAGAATATCGGCGGCGACGGGTCGTGGACCGCCATCCATGCCCTCGACGATCAGATCATCTGCGGGTCATGGCAATATCTCAACATCCTGCGCTCGACCGATCAGGGCGGCAACTGGACCGAAGTGTCGATGCCGATCCTCGGCTCACCCGGCTTCATCGCCCCCTACGCCTTTGGCGGGGCGAGCGATCCCGACGTCGCGTATGCAGGCACTTCGTTCATGGGCAAAAGCCTCGACGGAGGCCTCACCTATCAGATGGTCAACGGCGGCAATCCCCTGAACGGCGACCCGGCGCTGGCCATCGCCGTGGCGCCCTCCGACGGCGATGTGGCCTACGTCACCACCGCCCCGGTGCGCTATCACGCCGGCATGTTCCGCACCCTCGACGGCGGCGTGAGTTTCCAGAACGTGACCGGCCCGCTGCCAGACCGCTACTTCGTGGGCTTGGCGGTCGACCCGACGGACGCACAGACCGTCTACGTGACCTGCGCAGGTTTCGGCAGCGCGCACCTGTACCGCTCCCACGACGCCGGCACCAACTGGGAGGATTTGACGGGCGATCTTCCCGACGTGCCTACACTTTCGGTCATCGTCGATCCCGAGCGCCCCGACCACATCTACGTGGGCAACGACCTCGGCGTGTTCTTCTCCCGCAACGACGGCGCCTCGTGGTTCAACCTGAGCGCCGGACTCGGCGACGCGGTGATGGCCATGGATCTGAACGTGACCGCCGACGACCAACTGATGGTGTCGACCTACGGCAACGGTGTCTATGTCAGGCCGCTGGAACGGGAGACCACGGCGGTGAACGGCGTACCGAGAGCGGCGAGGTTGAAGCAGAATGTCCCGAATCCCTTCAATCCGTCCACTACGCTGAGCTTCTCTCTGGACGAAGCTGAACTCGTAAGCGTGACGGTCTACGATGTCCGCGGAGCCCTAGTCAAAACGCTGGCGAACCGAACGTTTGCAGCTGGAAACCACACCGTCACCTGGGACGGACGCGACGAGTCGGGTAGACAGGTAGGCGGAGGCTCGTATCTGGCGACGATGAGGAGCGTGAGCGGAACCTCGTCGGTGACGATGCAGCTTGTTCGCTGATAGGATCTCCTGAGGAGATCTGTGCCTTTGGTGATGATCCGACCCTATCGCTCTGGGACGGCCCCGCTCCCTACCGTCCCTGGGGACCGTCCATATCCTCCTCCGAATCATCGTTTTCGGAGGATGTCTCCGTGCCCGGACCAAGCTCGATCGGGTCGGCTGCTCCGGCACTCGGCCAGCAGTCGTATGCCACGCCGAACTGCACCAGGAACTCGGGACCGAAGGCGCGCAGCGTGACGTGGACGGGCAAGAGCACCACCGTGCCGACGAATGGAATCGAAAGCACCAGAAACAGGGCGCAGCAGGTCACCGCACCTGCGGCGAACACGATCACACTGACGACCATCCACACCACGAGATACGCCAACGCCATGAGCACAAAGGCCAGGGGGCGGGCGCGCAGCAGCGGCAAGAAACGCTCCCAGGCGGCCAGCACACCTTCGTCGTAGCGATGCATCAAAGGTACGACGAACTGGTCGGTGCAGAATCCCACGAAGGCGACCGTCAGCCCCAACGACAACCCGGCAAGACCCGTCAGAAGCGCTCCGGCCACTCCGAGGCCGGCGAAGATGCCGCCCACCGCCACCGCCGGCGCGATGAGCACCAGGATGGGCAGGATGAGCGCCAGGGCGAGAAGACCAGCCAACAACTGGGTCCCCACGCGCCACAGGAAGAGCGAGTCGCCCAGGCGGCCGAGGCGCTGCCATGGATCTGACACACGACCATGCTTCCAGGCGACGTTGTCGTAGAACATGAAGGCGCCGCGCGAACCCACCCAGGCGACAGCCACCGCGATGGCCAAAAACAGCATCAACAGCATCATCGCCACGAAGAATTCCAAGGGATGCCCGAGGGCGTTGATGATCTTTTCGACGCCCGGACCGACCAGCCCACCGAACCTGTGGTCGCCGTTGTTCATGTCCCAGCGCAGACCGCCGTCGCCGCCCCAGATGGAACCGTCCCAGAGACGGGCCAGCCAGGCCGTGAAACCGACGATGAACCACAGTTCGAGATTGAAGGGGCCGAAGAGCATGCCCTTGGCGCGTAGCCAGGATCGTTGCAGGGGTTCCCGGTACCTGATTTCCATGGTCTCCTCCTCGATCTGCGGTCGCTCTTGCGGACGGTAGGCATTATATATGTGGCCCGACCATGTTGACTACGCAACTCTGAGACGGAGGATGCATTGGGCCAGATCTTCGCTTTGCTGTGCGCAGTCCTCTGGGCGGTGGCCGTCATCCTGCTCAAGCGATCGGGCGACACGATCCGTCCCTTCGCTCTGAATCTGTTCCGAGTCGGCGTCTCTTCGGTGTTGCTGGTGCTTACCGTCCTGATTTCGGGTCAGGGATTGTTCCGTGAGGCCACACTCACGGATCTGATCACCCTGTTGATCGGCGGCGGCCTGTCGATCGCCCTCGCCGACACGATGTTCCACAAGTGCCTCAACACCGTGGGCGCGGGCATTACGGCCATCGTGGACTGTCTCTACTCGCCGCTGATGATCCTTTTCGCCTTCTTGCTCCTCGACGAACGCATCGGAGCCTGGGACTTCGTAGGCATGGGGCTGGTGATCGCCGCCGTGCTGGTGGCCTCGACCCATCCGATCCCGATCGGAATGACCAGAAAGATGTTGGTGCAGGGCGTTCTCTGGGGCGCCGGCGCCATGACGACCCTTACCGGCGGCGTGATCATCGTCAAGCCCGTCCTGACCCATCACCCGATCCTATGGGTGACGACGGTACGTCAGCTCGGCGCCCTGGCGATCATGGTGCCGATCGCTCTGGTCTCTCCCCGCCGCCATGAATTCTTCAGCGTGTTCAAACCCCACGCCGATTGGCGGTTCAGTTTGAGCGGCACCGTGGTCGGTTCGTACCTTGCGCTGATCTTCTGGCTGGCCGGCTTGAAGTACACCGAGGCGGGTGTGGCCGCCATCCTGAACCAGACAAGTACCATCTACGTGCTGATCCTGGCCACGGTGTTCCTCAAGGAATCGTTCACCAAGCGCAAAATCGCCGCCGCAGTGATGGCGGTCGGGGGCATCCTTGTGGTGACCGTTCTTTAGGCCGCTTCCTCCTCGCGCAATAATACCTCCTCGGCTACACTGTCCCGCTCGGGAAACATCATCGCCACCGGAGGTTTCATGCGCGCCATCATCGCCTTTGTCGTTCTCGTAGGTCTGCTGCTGCCTACCGTCGCTCTCCCGTCTTCACCGGCACCGGAGGATCCTCCCGTGACGTCCGACCTCATCGTCCAACGTATCATCGAATCCGTACTCGCCGACGAACACCCCGTGGAACGTCTGCAGGAACTCTGCGACGTGATCGGTCCCCGGCTGTGCGGTTCTGAGAACATGGACCGCGGCATCGCCTGGGCGATGGCGCAGCTGAAGGCCGATGGAATGGACGTTGTCCGCGCCGAGCCGGTCATGGTGCCCCATTGGGTCCGTGGTGAAGAACGAGCCGAAGTGATCGCACCCTGGCATCACGACCTGCCCCTGCTGGGTCTGGGCGGCTCGATCGGGACACCCGAGGAAGGCATCGAAGCCGAGGTGATGGTCGTCTCCGATTTCGATGAACTCGAAGCCCGCGCCGACGAAGCCGCCGGCAGAATCGTCCTGTTCAACCCCCCTTGGGAGGGTTACGGGAAGACGGTGCAGTACCGCGTCAAAGGCGCCGACGCCGCCGCCAAACACGGTGCCGTGGCCTGTTTGATCCGCTCGGTAACCCAGTCAACTTACGGTCCGCCCCATACCGGTGTGATGCGCTATACCGACGAGGAAGGCGTGCCTCGCATCCCCGCGGCTGCCATCCGAGTGGAGGACGCGGCGCGCATGGAACGCCAGCACCGGCGCGGCCTGCCCGTGCGTGTGCGGCTTGAGATGGGCGCGCAACGTTTGCCCGACGTGGAGCAGGCCAACGTGGTCGCCGACCTGATCGGACGCGAGAAGCCCGAAGAGATCGTCCTGGTGAGCGGTCACTTCGACTCCTGGGACGTCGGCGACGGCGCCCACGACGACGGCGCCAGCTGCGTGCTGGCCATGGAAGTCGCCCGCCAGCTCAAGAAGCTGGATCTGCGTCCACGACGCACCGTGCGCGTGGTGTTGTGGATCGACGAAGAGATGACCCAGACCGGCGCCAAAGCCTACATGCTCGCCCACGCCGACGAGGTCGACCGACACGTAGCCGCCATGGAATCGGACAGCGGCTGCTTCGCCCCGGCGGGATGGAGCGTGCGCGGTGACTCGACAACCGTGGCGCTCGTAGCCGAGATGGCGGTTCCTCTCGCGGTTCTCGGTGCCGACGACGTGAGTGAAGGCTGGGCCGGCGTCGATGTCCGCCCCCTGAACGAGGCCGGCGTGCCGGGCATCGGCCACCGCACGCAGAACGACGAATACTTCCTGTACCACCACAGCCCGGCCGACACCTACGACAAAGTCGATCCCGACCACGTGAAGGCCAACGCTGCGGCCATGACCGCGCTGATCTGGATGCTGGCGGAAGCAGAGGATCCCTTGCCTCGTTGAGAGGGTTCGGAAATACATACTGATCAGGGGGATCTTCTCTTGAGGGGATCCCCTCTTGCCTATAGCCTCCCGGGAAGTTCCAGCCCGTGATTCTCGCCTTACGGACAGGAGGTCCCTCGATGCGCTCGTTCTCCCGTGCTCGCATGCTGACCCTGCTCACCCTCGCCATCCTGCTCTTCGCAGGCTGCTCCGAGGAGCCCGACCACTCGCTGCTCGGCCCTCCCGTCTCAATGGAGCAGGGCAAGACCATCCCCGCCGGCTATTACGACACGGTGAATCCCTCCACCCCGGCGGCCCTGCGCACGACACTGCACGAAGCCATCGACGACCACACGAAGATCCCCTACACCTCGACGGCCACCGACACCTGGAACGTCCTCGAAGCGGCCGACCAGGATCCCAACGACACCGGCCGCGTGCTCGACATCTATCTCAACGCCAGCTACGTGAAGTACGGCGCGGGCAACACCGACTACAACCGGGAGCACAGCTGGCCCAAGTCCTTCGGCTTCCCGAACGACGGTTCGACCAACTATCCCTACACCGACTGCCACCACCTGTTCATCGCCAACGACAGCTATAACTCGTCCCGCAACAACAAACCCTACGGCACCGCCGGCGGCAGCGGCAACGAATACACGACCCTCGCCTACAACGGCGTGGGCGGCGGCAGCGGGGTCTACCCCGGCTGGTCGAACTGGGCCAATACCACCTACTGGGAGACCTGGACCGACCGCCGCGGCGACGTGGCCCGCGCTCTGATGTACCTGGACGTGCGCTATGAGGGCGGCACCCACGGCACAACCGGCGTGTCGGAGCCCGACCTGATCCTGACCGACACCCTGGCTCTCATCGAGGCGTCGAACACCGGCGCGAACATCTCGACGGCCTACATGGGCCTGCTGTCGGTCCTGGTTCAATGGCACATCCAGGACCCCGTCGACGACAAGGAACGGGCCCGCAACGACGCCGTCTACGCCTTCCAGGGCAACCGCAACCCCTTCATCGACCATCCCGAGTGGGCGGACTGCCTGTTCGCCGGGACCTGCGGCGGCGGCGACACCACGCCCCCCGCGGCGCCCACCGGCCTGACGGCCGCAGCGGGCAACGGCTCGGTGGGACTGGACTGGACCGACAACGGGGAAAGCGACCTGGCCCTCTATACCGTCTACCGCTCCACGACGCCGGGCGGCGGCTACACCAGCCTCGGCAACGTGACCGTCAGCGCGTTCAACGACAACGGCGCGGCCAACGGTACGACCTACTACTACGTCGTGACGGCCAGCGACGCGTCGGCCAACGAGTCGGCCCAGAGCGCCGAAGCCTCGGCCACGCCCCAGGGCGGCGGCGGCGGCGGTCCGGCCACGGTCTGGATCAACGAATTCCACTATGACAACAGCGGCACCGACACCGGCGAGTTCGTGGAGGTCGCCGGCACCGCCGGTGTGGATCTGACGGGCTGGACCGTGGTGGGCTACAACGGCAGCGGCGGCGCCGCCTACAAGACCGTGAATCTCGGCGGCACGATCGCCGACCAGCAGGGCGGGTTCGGCACCCTGTCGTTCGCGTTCACGAGCATGCAGAACGGAGCGCCCGACGGCCTGGCTCTGGTGGACGACACCGGCGCCCTGGTCGAGTTCCTGAGCTACGAGGGCGCCTTCACGGGATCGGGCGGCGCGGCCGACGGCATCGCCTCCACCGACATCGGCGTCGCCGAGACCACTTCGACGACCGTGGGCTTCTCCCTGCAGCTCGCTGGTACCGGCTCGGCTTCGGGCGACTTCACCTGGCAGGCGCCCCAGAACGATTCCCCGGGCCTGCCCAACACCGGCCAGACCTTCAGCGGCGGCGCACCGGTGAACCAGGCCCCGACGGCTGCGGCCAACGGGCCCTACAGCGGTGACACCGGCGTCGCGGTGACGTTCTCATCGGCGGGGTCCTTCGACAGCGACGGCTCGATCGTGTCGTACGCCTGGACCTTCGGCGACGGCGGCACCAGCTCGGCGGCCGACCCGTCGCACACCTACACTGCGGCAGGATCCTACACCGTGACGCTGACGGTCACCGACGACGGCGGCCTGACCGACGTGGCCACCACTTCGGCCGACATCACCGACATTCCGCCCCCGGCCGACGCGGTTGTGTGGATCAACGAGTTCCACTACGACAACGACGGCGCCGACGTCGACGAGTTCGTGGAGATCGTCGGCGCCACGGGCACCGACCTGACCGGCTGGTCCCTCGTGGGCTACAACGGCAGCGGCGGAGCGTCCTACATGACCGTCAACCTCTCGGGCACCCTGCCTGCGACGATGGGCGGTTTCGGGACGGCTACGTTCGCCATGACGGGCCTGCAGAACGGATCTCCCGACGGCATCGCCCTAGTCGACGGCACCGGTGCCGTGGTCCAGTTCCTCAGCTACGAGGGTTCCTTCACGGCCGCCGACGGTCCTGCCGCGGGTGTGACCTCGGTGGACGTGGGCGTGAGCGAAGCGTCCACCGCGACCGTGGGCCACACCCTGCAGCTCGCCGGCACGGGCTCTTCCTATGCCGACTTCACATGGCAGGCCTCGGCGGCCGGCACCCAGGGCGCCGTCAACACCGGCCAGACCCTGGGCGACGGCTCGACGGGCGGCGGCGGAGGCGGCTGGACCGTGATCACCTTCGACGACTTCGAGGCGGGCTGGGGCAGCTTCGTCGACGGCGGCGGCGACTGCAGTCGGTACACTGGTGGTACTTACGCCCACCAGGGCTCGGCGGCGGCCGACATCCAGGACAACAGCGGCGCCGCCTCGTCGTTCACCCACGGCAGCGGCCATGACGTGTCCGGGTACACGGACCTCGAAGTCGAGTTCTGGTTCACCGCCGTGAGCATGGAGAACAACGAGGACTTCTGGGTGCAGTACTGGGACGGCTCGGCCTGGCGGACGATCGCCACCTTCGCCGCCGGGACCGGATTCAACAACAACACCGCCTACCATGAGATCGTGAACATCCCCGCCGGCACATACGCCTACCCAGCCGACGCCAAGTTGCGGTTCCGCTGCGACGCCAGCAACAACGGCGACGACGTGTACATCGACGAGGTGGAATTCCGGGGATTCAACTAGAACCGGGGACATTATGCACTGGGGGCGGCCTTCGGGCCGCCCCTTTCCGTTGGCGGTTGACCCGGCAACACCGGTCGGGGCATCATCTCCGGGCACACCCAACCGAGGAGATTCCCATGCACCGCCTCGCCGTCCTCGCCCTGATCGCGGTTCTGCCCCTGACCGCCGCCGCCCAGTCCAACACCGACCTCGACGCCAAGCTCGACAAGGTCCTCGGCGCCTTCGAAAGCCTCGACCACCGCCTCGACGCCCTGCAGAAGCAGGTGGACGACGGCCTCTGGTTCGACCGCCTGGGCGACGTGGCCACAGTCGAAAAGGTGCGCCTGTGGGGACCGCCGAAGTGGAAAGAGGAGTCGCCCACGGCCATCGGCGCCGGCAACCCCGTGAAGTTCTGGGCCTACGTCTTCGTGCCCCGGGGCCACGACCGAAAGACGAGCACGCCCCTGCTGGTCTTCCCCCACGGCGGCGTCCACAGCGACTTCTCCACCTACTACACCCACATCGTGCGCGAGATGGTTGCCCAGGGCTACGTCGTGGTGGCGCCCGAATACCGCGGCAGCACCGGCTACGGACGCGGCACCTACGAGAGCATCGACTACGGCGGCCTCGAGGTGGAGGACGTGCACGCCAGCCGCGCCTATGTGCTGGAGAACTACCCCTTCGTCGACGACGATCGCGTGGGCATGATCGGCTGGAGCCACGGCGGCCTGATCAGCCTGATGAACGTCTTCGAGCACCCCGACGACTACGCCTGCGCCTATGCCGGCGTACCGGTGAGCGATCTCATCGCCCGGCTCGGCTACCTCGACGATGAGTACCGCGACCTCTACCGCGCCGACTTCCACATCGGCCAGGACGTGCACGAGAACATCGAGGAATACAAGCGACGCTCGCCGGCCTGGAACGCGGAGAAGCTGAAGACCCCCCTGCTGGTCTTCACCAACACCAGCGACGAGGACGTGAATGTCCTGGAGGTCGAGCATCTGATCCAGGCGCTGAAGGCCGAAGGTAAGGAGTTCGAGTACGAGATCTTCGAGGACGTACCAGGCGGCCACAGTTTCGACCGGCTGGATACACGGCAGGCGCAGGAGATCAGGCTGCGGGTTTACGGTTTCCTCGCCAAGTATCTCAAGCCGCCGCACCGGTTGGAATCCGTGGAGCAGCTGCACAGCGCCGGTTACAGGTAACTGAAGATTCTTGAATTCCTGAGGGGGGTGCCAGTCGCCCCTTCTGCTTGCTGTCCTCATGGAATCGACGATCTTGTGGACTACACTGCATTCCGGAGGACCATTCATGCCGAGAATCCGATGGCTCACCCTCACTGCCCCTCTCACCGGAGCCGGCCTAGGGTACCTGTACTCACTGTGGTCGATCAGCCGCGGCAGCACCTGAGGCATCGCCTGCAACCCGCTGGTCAGCGTGGGATACGGGGCGTTGCTGGGATGGCTGGTGATCGCCAGAGGGAAGAAGAAGGACGCCTGACAACGAGAGAGGGCCGGTCGCAGGACCGGCCCTCTTCTCATGAATCTCTGTGGAAGAGCTAGTGGGCGTTGCTCGGATGTTCGTTGCTCGGATGCTCGTGGCCCGGGTGTTCCTCGCCGGCCATCATCTCGGCGTAGGCGTTGATGGTGGTCTGGGCGTGGTTGCGGATCAAGGCGACGACCTCAGGGTCCTGGCTCGTGATCACGGTGATCGCGCCCGCCGGTGTCTCGACCCGGTCCATGGCGACGCCCTTCATCATCAGCGCGCCGTAGGACATGCACATGCCGCACATGGGCATCTGCTCGCCGGCCATCAGGCGTTCGCCGGTGGCCTGCATCGAGGCCGAGAGCTTGTCGAAACGATCCTTCATCCCGGCCGGGTAGGTGGTGACCTCCATCATGCCGTTGGTCAGCAGGTAATTGTCCCACGTCATGGACTGGAACAGCTCGGGGTCGTTGTTCAGGTTCTTGCACATGCCGCAGTTCTCGAGGTCGAACCAGCCTTCGTTGGCGCCGGCAAAGGCGGTGCCGGCTAGTGCGAGAATCAGGAAAGTCGTCTTCAGGATCGTCATCGTTTTCCCCCATGGGTTGAGTTCGGATCAGGTTTCGACATGATCGCTCTGAACCGGGCTTTTGACGAGATGATCCGCCCGTTTTGGGGCGGATCATCTACGTCGAATTACTCATAGAATAAATCAACGGGTCGTATCCACCGGAACGGGCTCCATTGCCCCCGCCGCTTCCTCATCTCCGAGCAGGTAGTGATCGAACCATTCCAGTTCCCGGGTCTCGTAATCGACCATGTGGCTCGGGCGGTTGATGCCGTGGCCTTCGCCCGGATAGAGCACCAGTCGACTGGGCACGCCGTTGAGTTGCAGGTAGCTGAAAAGTTCGATGGACTGACGCGGATCTACGGGTTCGTCTTCGGTGCCGTGCATGATCAGCGTGGGCGTGACCGCATCGGCGATGCGCGAGGCGGGGCTGTGCTCCCACAGGCGCTGCAGATCGCCGGCCCAGGGCTGGTCGTAACCGTCGATGAACAGCTGGGGATTGTTCTGACCCATGGCCGACACGTAGTTGAAGATGCCTGCGATCGAGACAGCCGCTTGGAAGCGGTCGGTGCGTGTGATCACGTTGTCGGTGGACAAGCCGCCGTAGCTGTAGCCCGTGAAGCCCATGCGGTCGGGGTCGGCGATGCCCAGTTCGACCAGGGCGTCGCAGGCGGCCATGAGGTCGAGATAGTCGTCGGTACCGAAGTTGCGGTACACACCGCGCAGAAACTCTTCGCCATAGGCCGTGCCACCCCGCGGGTTGGCGATGAATACGGCGTAGCCGCGACGGCTGAGCACCTGCCAGGGATAACGCGTGGTCCAGGCGTTGCCGTAGCGCGAGAAGGGACCGCCGTGCATCTCCATGATGAAGGGGAACGGGCCGTCGTCTGTTGATTGACCGGGGGGCAGGAAGAGGAACCCTTCGACGGTGACGCCTTCGTGGCCTGGCAGTTCGAGGCGGGTCGGCGCGACGAGATTGAAGGCGGCGACGGCGTCGTCGGTGCTGGCCAGCCTGCGAGCGTTCCGAGGTTTGCTCACCGGTGCCGTCCAGATTGAACCCGGACGGTGGAACTCGCTCTCCGCCCAGGCGAGGACACCGCCGGCCAGGTCCAGGGAACCCACGTTGCCGTCGGCTTTGACGACCATCTCGAGCCTGCCCTGGGTGGTGTCGATGCGGCGCACGTCCATATCGCGGCCTTCGGAGACACGCAGGTAGATCCACTTTCCGTCGTCGGACCACAGCGGTGCGTCGGCCGGTGTGGACCCGTATCCAGACAGGCAGGCCTGGACGTCTGTCGTCAGGGCCCGGGTCTCACCGCGGACCAGGTCGCGGATCACGAGATCCTTGAGATTGAGATAGGCCCGCAGGTCGTCGCCGCGGTCCTGGAACCAGGCGAGACGGCGGCCGTCGGGGCTGAAAGCGGACAGGGATGCATGGCGGTCGGGGTCGCTGATCATCGTCAGATCGCCGCTCTCGAGATCGAGCAGGCCCACGCGCTGCTCCTCGTCCACCAGGCTCGAAAAACGCTCGTTGTAGGTGATTGCCAGAGTCTTGCCGTCGGGGGACCAGGCGACATGGTAGGGGTGCAGCGGCGCCTTGGTAAGCTGCCGCGGCTCGGCGTCGCCCGGGCCGTCCCGTCCAGCGTCCACGAGCCAGAGCTGGGCGTACTGTTCGGGATGTTCGAGACGGTCATGGACGATCCAGTCGGCGCGGTCGTCTTCTTCCTCAACTTCTGCTTCGACCTCGGGAGGAGCGGCCAGCACGATCATGCGCTCACCGTCGGGCGCCCACCAGTAGTCCTGAACACCACCCTCGACCGCCGTCACGGCTCGAGGTTCCGCGCCGTCCAAGGGGTTGACCCAAACCTGGGCGTCGCCGTCACGCTGGGCCAGATAGCAAAGGGCGCCATCGGGGCGCCAGGAGATACCGCCGCGGAAGCCGTCATCGTATGTGATGCGGCGGGGGTCGCCGTTCTCACAGTCGACGGTCCAGAGACGACGCACGTAGACGTCTTGCTCCAGATCACGCCAGCGCTCGAGGTACGCCACCTGGGAGCCGTCGGGCGAAACGATGGGAGTATCAAGGACCGGGACGGCCAGGAAGGCCTCGATGTCGAACGTATCGACACCATCGGCCGCCGCGCTAGAGGCAACAACCACCAGAACCAACAGGGCGAGCAAGCGCAGAATCATGACGGCCTCCGCTGAATAATCCGAGGGAAACAGATTCGTTCAGATTGCATCATCATCGCAGCGACTGCAAGGTCGAGGCCTCGTTCGCCCTATCTCAGCCCGTGACCATGTGTTATCATTGTTGATGTACCGACATTCTAGGAGATGGAATTGAAAATGCGACCAATGGCCCGGTCTTATGGGCGGGAACGCCTTGCAGGCTTGCTCATGACCCTCGTGTTCTGCGCACCTCATGCGAACGCCTTCCACGAAAACGGCGTCGCCAGCTGCGCGGGGTGTCATGTCATGCACGAGATGGAAGACGGCATGCCCGTCGTCGACGTGTCGGGCTCACTGCTGCGCGGCCTCTCTCCCAGCGACGCCTGCCTCGCCTGCCACGGTTCCGGCGACCAGGCCGTCTTCGGCTACGACCCCATGAATCCCCCCACCGAAATGGGCGGCGGGAACTTCGCCTTCCTGCGCGAAGATCAGATCAACGATGATCCCCAAAACAATGCCCCCAGCATCTCCGGAAACCACGCAGGGCACTCCATAGTGGCTCCCGGCTACGGCCTGACGGCCGACCCCGACCACACCCTCTCGCCCGGCGGCACGTTCCCCGCCAACGAACTGGGCTGCACGAGCTGCCACGACCCCCACGGCAACTCAAACTTCCGCATGCTCAACGGAGCCGGACCCGTCCAGGACGGACTGTTCGCGTTCCTCTATGCGGCTCCCGAAGCGGAGGGGTTGCCGGTGGGATTGTCCGGCGGGGGAGAAACGACAACGAGTCACACGGCCTACCGCAGCGGCATGTCGTGGTGGTGCGCCAACTGCCACGGTCAGTACCACGACCAGGTCGGCCGTGCCAACTTCGAGCATGAATTCAACGAGGGCCTTTCCGGAGAGGAAGCGGGACGCTACAACAGCTACAACGGTGACGCTGATCCGAACGGGGGCAGCTCTCTCACCTCGTACTTGGTCCAAGTGCCCTTCGAGGATCCTGCCGGCACGATCGACAAGATGTCCGGACCTGGTTCCGGGGCCAGGGTCATGTGCCTGACCTGCCATCGCGCCCACGCCACGTCCGCTCCGAGTTCCACACGGTGGGACATGCGCATTCCGGCCCTCGGCACCGACGGCGTCAAATCGAGGTCGTGGCCCTTGCCCAACCCCTACGCCAACCCCAGCCAGCGCCAGCTCTGCCTGAAGTGCCACGATGAGCATCACGGCACCCAGTCCAGCCAGAGCTGCTTTACCTGTCATCAGCGGCACAACTAAAATCGCCTGACCCCGAAATGACCAAGAGCCCGACCAGCGATCCGGTCGGGCTCTTGACTGCGAAGGCGACGGTCAATCCTTCTGCTGGATCTTCGCCCAGCTGTCCTTCAGCGATACCGTACGGTTGAACACCGGCCGTTCGGGAGTCGAGTCCTCGGAGTCGGCGCTGAAGTAACCGTGGCGCATGAACTGGAAGCTGTCGCCCGGTTTCGCCGCACCCAGCTCTGGCTCCAGCTTGCAGCCGGTCTTCACTACCAGCGAGTCGGGGTTGAGGACCGTGGTCACGTCCTCGGCGTCGCCGGGGTTCGGGTCGGAGAACAGGTGGTCGTACAGGCGCACCTCGGCATCGACGCCGTGGGTCACCGACACCCACTGCAGAGTGCCCTTGACCCGCCGTCCGTCTGGGGTCGAGCCGCCACGGGAATCCGGGTCGTAGGTGCAACGCAGTTCGACGATGTTGCCGTCGTCGTCCTTCACCGCTTCGTCGCAGGTCACGTAGTAGGCGTGCTTCAAGCGCACTTCGCGGCCGGGTCCGAGACGGAAGAACTTGCGCGGGGGATCTTCGAGAAAGTCGTCGCGTTCGATCCAGAGTTCGCGGGAGAACGGAACCATGCGGGTGCCGTCGGCCTCGTTCTCTGGATTGTTCTGGCATTCGATGTTTTCGACCTGGCCTTCGGGATAGTTCGTGATGACAACCTTCAGAGGATCGAGCACGGCCATGACGCGGCGAGCCGTTAGGTTCATCTCCTCGCGCAGGCAGTGTTCGAGCAGCTGCACGTCCACCACGCTGTCGCGGCGGGCCACGCCGATGCGGTCGCAGAACCCGCGGATCGCCGACGCTGTGTACCCGCGGCGGCGCAAGCCGCTGAGCGTCGGCATGCGAGGGTCGTCCCAGCCCGACACGTGGCCGTCCTGCACCAGCTTGAGCAGCTTGCGCTTGCTCATCAGGGTGTAGGTCAGGTTGAGGCGGGCGAATTCGATCTGCTGGGGGTGATAGACCTCGAGCTTGTCGAGGAACCAGTCGTACAACGGGCGATGGACTTCGAATTCCAGAGTGCATACCGAATGGGTGATGCCTTCGAGAGAGTCTTCCGTGCCGTGGGCCCAATCGTACATGGGGTAGATGCACCATTGGTCGCCCGTGCGGTGGTGGTGCGCATGACGGATGCGATAGATCAGCGGGTCGCGCAGCAGCATGTTGGGCGCGGCCATGTCGATCTTGGCGCGCAACACCTTGGCGCCATCGGGGAATTCGCCGGCCCGCATGCGGCGAAGCAGATCGAGGTTCTCCTCGACGGAGCGATCCCGGAACGGGCTGTTCACACCGGGCGTCTTGACGGTGCCGCGATTCTCGCGGATCTCCTCGCCGTTCTGATCATCGACGTAGGCCAAGCCCTTGTTCACGAGGTCTTCGGCGTAGACGTACATCTGCTCGAAGTAGTCCGAGGCGAAAAACAGGCGGTCCTCCCAGTCGGCACCCAGCCAGCGGGCGTCGGCCTGGATCGAATCCACGTATTCGGTATCTTCCGTGGTGGGATTCGTGTCGTCGAAACGCAGGTTGAACTTGCCGCCGTACTTGCGGGCCAGGCCCATGTTCAAGCAGATGCTCTTGGCGTGGCCGATGTGGAGATAACCGTTCGGTTCCGGCGGAAAGCGCGTGTGGACACGGCTGTCCCAACGACCCGACTTGTTGTCGGCTTCGATGATCGTCTCGATGAAGTTGTTCGACTCGACACTCTGAAGAGGGGCGTCGTTGGGGATCGTGTCGGACATGGTTCCTCGCTCGGTTCGTATCGGGGCGGAAGCCGTCTCCACCTGCTGCGGCGGCGGACGGCCTCAAACTACGAGGAAGTGTCCATTCTGTCCAGAAACCCCTGGGCCTCCGCCACGCTCTTGGTCGGACTGATCTTGATTTTCTGGTCCACGAGCCTACCGGCCTCATCGATGATCCAGTGGCTGCGGATCACACCCATATACGTTTTGCCGTAGAGCTTCTTTTCGCCCCAGGCGCCCCAGGCTTCGAGAACCGCATGGTCGGGATCCGAGAGCAGATCGAAGCCCAAGCCCTTCGATTCCTTCCACGACGCCAACTTGGCCGGGCTGTCGGGACTGATGCCCAGCACAACGGCGCCACGGGCGTCGATGTCGGGCAGAACTTCGGAGAACCCGCAGGCCTGGGTGTTGCAGCCGCCGGTGTTGGCCTTGGGGAAGGCGAAGAGAACCACTTTGCGACCCTTGAAGCTGCTCAGCTTGACCTTTTCACCGCGCTGATTTTCGAGAGTGAATGCGGGTGCTTTCTTACCGACATCCGGCATGGAACATCCTCCGGGAAAGTGGAACCGGGGCGATCGAGCCGATCTCCTGGCAATCGATTCCGCCGCAGACTCATCCGTTCAATTCAAGTTGCATCGAGATGGAGCAGCGTTCGTAGCCGTCCTGTTCGGCGGGGCCTTCGGGTACCTTCACGAAACCGAGGGATTCATAAAGTCGGCAGGCCCGTTCCAGGACAGGGCTGGTGGCCAGCACCACTCTTTCGGCGCCCATGGTCCTGGCCCGCTCGAGGACTGCCGTACCGAGGCGGCGGCCGATGCCCAAGCCGCGATGGCTCTTGGTGACGGCCATTTTCGACAGTTCGAAAGTGCCCGACTCCCTCTTCAACAGAGCACAGGTACCTACCACTTCGCCGCGGTGCAAGGCGAACAGAATGGTGCCGCCCTTGTGCATCACGACTTGGTTGGGGTCGTCGAGAATCCTACGGTCGTGATCCTCGACCCGGAACCACTCCTCCAGCCACTCCCTGTTAAGAGACGCGAAGTGTTTCTTGTAGGCGGGACGATAATCCACGATTTCCAGAGCGTCGTCGGCCGGTAGCCCGAGTCGGTTTCGAACACGGTCGCCGGTGGTGCGCAGATCGAGCGTGCGTTCGATTTTGTCGAGATCACCCAGCAGATCGCATCCTGCCTCAGCGAGCATTTCGGCTGAACTGCAGCGGATCTCTTCCCAAACGGGCTGCAACGTGTCGTAGGTCTCTCGCCCCTTGGGAGTCAGGGACAACAGGATCCGTCGGTCGTCGTCGGGATCGCGGCGCCGCTCGACCAGAGCGAACCGCTGCATGGAGGTGATGATCTGATTCACGGCGGGGTGGGTCAGACCCAGAATCTGAGCGGTTTCGGTGACGCCGAGGGCCGGCCGTCGGCCCAATACCTGGAAGACCGGAAACCATCGTGGCTTGAAATCCACGTCGAGATGATCATAGATGGGAGCGATGTCCCGCATCAGCCTGTCGCTGAGCCTTCGCAGGCGGCTGGCGAGAGCGAGTTCCCCGAGTTCGTCGAACAGATCCACTCTCGCCTCCTGGTCGGCTGAGGGCTTCAATCCACAACAATGAAATACTCGACGACGGGACCGACATCCTAACATGAAGCGCCACAAACAGGTACTGTTTGTGGCGCTTGTTCCGGCTAGACAATAACCGAGGCTCAGCTCTTCTCGGAAGCCTTCTTGGCCTCGACGACCTTCTGCTCATAGGCTGCCTTCAGGCCCTCGGCATCCTTGCCGCAGCAACCCTTGCCCGCTTCGAGTGCCGCAGCGCAGCATTCGTGCATCTCGCCCTTGACGGCGATTGCTGCATGCGCGTCGCAGACCTTCTGATTGTAGGCTGCCTTCAGGCCCTCGGCATCCTTGCCGCAGCAGCCCTTGCCCGCCTCGAGAGCGGCAGCACAGCACTCGTGCATGTCTGCTTTGGCGGCGGCGACGGCCATGTGGCTGGTGTAGGCGGCTTTGGTGACTTCTGCAGTGTTGCCACAGCAGCCCTTGCCCTCTTGAGCCGCGGCGACACAACACTTGTGCATGTCTGCACCAGCGGTGGCATGAGCGGCCTCGGCGTGGGTCCCGCAGCCCTTCTTGCCACAGTCGGCCTGAGCGCTCACGGCGACGGCGGCAGAGAGCGCCAGGACCAACAGCAGGATTCCGGTCGACTTCTTCATGATCAAGTTCCCTTCGGAGTGACATCAAATTCGGAGCTCAGCGGCGTGCTGTGTAACCAACACGCCAATATAAGAGCATTAAGTACCCCATTAATTACATAGGATATGTGACGGAGGCAAGGGGCTGACGGGATTTAGACCCGCAAGGGGAGCTCGATACGAGAAGAAGCAGGCTGGAGATCCCTGATCCGACGTGCCAAGTGCTCTAATGAAACCGATTCATCGGCGAGTTCCTCCTCGACGATGGACCTCGGCATACCGTACACAACACAGCTTTCCTCGCTCTGAGCAAGGCAGATGGAGCCGGTGCGGCGCAGTTCCCGGCAACCATCGGTGCCGTCGGAGCCCATACCGGTCATCACGACTGCCAAGACTCCCCGAGGGTCTGGAATCGCCGAGAGGGAACGGAACAGCATATCGGCCGACGGCTTGATGCCGACATCGGACCCGGCCTCGACGAGACGGATGATCGACGAACCACCCTCCCGTCTAACGATTGTATGACAGCCCCCTGGTGCGATGTAGACAAACCCCGCCTGCAGCACGTCGCCCTCGGCGGCTTCGACGACTTCGAGGGCGGAGCGGGCATTCAAACTCGCGGCAATGACGCCGTAAACCCCGCAGGCATGTGTTGAATGATGATCACAGGGTTCGGCAGGTGACCCGGCAGCAGGGGAATCACCCGGGACAGGGCTTCGGGCCCGCCCGTGGATACGGCGATGGCGGTGATCCACGTTGCCCGATACGAGCGTTTCTGGATCAGAGCAGGACGCGGCTCGAGTGGTTTCCGCTCCGGAACAGGGGCTGGCAATGGAGCGATGCGTGTTTGACGCCTGCTCGACAAGGCCTCGACAACGCGGTGCAGTTCTCCCCGCAAAGTGCCGACGGGATCCATGCTCTGCCCCGGCTGGGGCTTGCAGACGACTTCGAACGCGCCTGCCTGGAGCGCCCGGATTGCGAGATTCGAGCCCGCCCCTACTGCCGCACTCACCACGACGACAGGAGGCGGCGAGGGATGCATTCTCAGACGTCGCAGGACATCCAGACCCCCCATGTCGGGCAGCACCATGTCCAAGAACAGTACGTCGAAGCGCCCGGTCGAGAGCTGGACGAGTCCGTCCTTGCCAGTGGGTGCACAGGTTACCGAATCGATCCCGGGCGTCTGGCTCAGGATATCACCGATGACACGCTGAAATACCTCGCTGTCCTCGATCATCAGGGCGCGAAATCCCAAAGCAGATCCTCCGCGTAGAACCGGGGCGACAGAGGTCCGAGGAAAGTCGGACCGTAAGCTCGAGGTACGTCATCGGCGGATCTGGGAGAACCTTGAATCTCAACCACGCGGTCAATCGAATTCGAGGGTCACGGGACAATGGTCAGAACCGATGATTCCGGAGAGGATGCCCGCCCCCGTGATGCGTCGTTTCAGAGAGGCGGAAGCGAGGAAATAGTCCAGACGCCAACCTATGTTCCTGGCCCTGGCGTCGACCCGCCAGCTCCACCAGGTGTAGTGACCGGGACCGTCTTCGAACAGCCGGAACGTGTCGAGGAAGCCGACGTCCAGAAACGCCTGAAATCCCGCTCTTTCCTCGGGCGTGTAACCGGCGTTCTTCTCGTTGCTCTTGGGATTGGCCAGATCGATGGGCTTATGGGAGACGTTCAGGTCGCCGCAGACCACCACCGGTTTAATCTGCTCGAGCCGCCGGAGATAGTCCAGAAACTCACGGTCCCAGCGCTGGCGATGAGGCAGGCGTGCGAGTTCGCGTTGAGAGTTGGGCGTGTAGACTGTGATGAGATGATGATCGTCGAACTCGAGGGTCAGCACACGGCCCTCCCCCTCCAGGTCGGGTACGCCCATGCCTACGGTCTGATCGAGAGGCTCATGCCGCGTGAAGATCGCTACTCCCGAATAGCCCTTCTTGTCGGCCGGATGCCAGAACTGATGATAACCCGGCAGCTCGATTTCTACCTGCTCCGGCAGCGCCCGCACTTCCTGGAGACAGATGGCATCGGGAGCAACGGCCAGCATGGATTCTTCGAACCCCTTGGACAGACAGGAGCGGATGCCGTTCACGTTCCACGAGAGATAGAGCACGTCGAAATTCCTTCGATGGGTGTCAGCGGTCGGCGTGAGTCAGGATCTCGAACTGATACGGTAAGTCCCGATCGCCCCGGTCGCGACCGTGGAGATCGACGGCCCCGATCGATCGCAGAGGTGACGACGTCAGAAGATCCCGCCACTGCTTGGCTGTATAGGTGCGCAGATCGTAGCTGGAAGACAGAAATTCCTCCTGGGCGCCCCGCCGCACGACTGTTTGGACGTGGGCCCGCTCAACTCGGTGATCCGCCGGCTCCCAGTTGACGACCTGCAGCACGCGGCAACGACCGCGGGTCGCTGTCCAGACGTCCTCCTCCGGGGGGTCGCCTTCCGGCGCGGTCAAGCTCAAGCCCACTGCATAGACGCCACCGGGGGCCAGGGCTACCGCAGTCGCCTCCAAATGACTCAACACCGCTGCATCGTCCCTGAGATGGCGAATGGAGTTCCATGGGTTGAAAGCGAAACCTGTTTGCTGACGGACTGAGGGGGGCGAAGCCATGTCGCCCACCTGAACAGTCACACGATTCTGCAGCCCGCGACGACTGATGGCGGCCTCAGCGTAGGCGACCATGTCCCGGTCGAGATCGTAGCCGACGGCCTTCAAACCGCGAGCCGCGAGTCGCCTGAGCAGGCGACCGGATCCGCAGGCCGGCTCGAGCCATGGCAACGCCGACACGGATCCGGTGACAAATCGCCTCTGCAGGCGGCCCAGGACATCGGCTTCGCGGGCCGTTCCAGGCGTCATCAGGATGTCGTAGATCGATGGTGAAACGTAAGCGGAGGCATTCAAGACGCGGCCCCATCGACAGCGGGCCTGTGATCCCGTACCTTGTATGCACTCTTTGAATGTTCCGGCCTCACGCCCCTACAGTGAGACGGGTCGCCCGATTCGTGCTCTTCCGGGTATGGCTCTATGAGATGCCTCATCGTGATCGCGGTCCTTTCGTTGACTTGCGCCGCGGCCGTTACGGCCCGTGACAAAGCCATCATAGGCGGCATACGTCCTCACCGCGACTCCCGAACAATCGCCGACCATCCTGCCGACATCATGCACGAAGACTTCGAGGGAGACTGGCCGCCAGCCGGTTGGGCCGTGCTCCATCTCGGCGACAGTCACTCCTGGGAACCGACCCACGCCTTAGCCCACAGCGGCGACACCGCGGCCTGGCTGCAATACGGCCCCGCAGGCACCTCCCAGCACGAGTGGCTGGTCAGCGGACCGCTCGACCTCTCGGGGATGGGTCAGGCCGCCATGGAATTCTACGAAGACGGAGCTTACTGGGACGCCTGGGGCGACCACCACTATATCATGGTGAGCGCCACGAGCCAGACCGACGTGAACTCGTTCACGGCCGTCCTCGACATGAGGCCGGACGTACACGATCTGGGACATTTCGACGGTCTTCCCATCCGTGCCGACCTCTCGTCGTTCGCGGGAGAGCCGGAAGTCTACGTCGCCTTCCGCTACGTCGGTAACAACTCCGATCACTGGTTCGTTGACGACTGCCGCGTGTTCGAACCTTTCCTCCACGATTTGGCCATCGAGGATGTGTCGCCGAACGACCAGAACTTCACACCCGGTTCCCTGGTGAATCCTGTCGTCCAACTGGGAAATCGTGGTCTCAGCTTCGAGAACCGCGGCGCCATGCGCCTCGAGATCAGGGAGTCGGGTACCGTCGTCAGGGTCGACACGATATCGTCCCTCACCCTCGCACCCAATCAAACTCTGAGCCGCAGCTTTCCGGCTTACCAGGTTGCTGACGGTCATTGGTATGAGCTGGAAGCTTCCGTCATCCTGGCTGTGGACGGGAACCCAACCAACAACACCGACCAAGCCGTCGTCGACACCTACACACGCCCCCGTACGCCCCTCGGCATGTTTCTGACCAACAACCACAACCCTGACTGCACATTGACCGAACTGGCCCTAGACTCCTACATCCTCACCCAGAACGACGACGCGGCCCTGATCCGCATTCACGTAGGGTCGCCGATTCCGGACGCCGTTTATAGCGCCGCTCCGGCGGCGAACATGTACCTGATGAATGTCTTGGGCGCCGGCGCGGCCCCCCATCTGTGGCTCGACGGTACGACGAACGCCGGATCGGTCGGCTCACAGTACCCCCTCTTATACGAGCAGAGAAAAACGGCGGGCAGCCCCATGGACATGACCATGGCCTGGAATCCCATCCTCGAACAGGCTCTCGTGTCTGTTGACATCGTCGAACTTCTATCTCCAGGAACCGTGCTCAGTCTGCGCGTGGCCGTCACCGAAGATGCCGTAGACGAACTGGGAGCCAACGGCCTGCGCTATCACGACCAATCCTTGCGGGCCATCTACCCCGACACCTCCGGCGCAGTACTCAGCCCAGCGACCGGACGGCACCCTTTCACCATCGCCTGCCCCGTTGATCCCGATTGGGACCTGAGCCGGCTGCGCTGTACCGCTTGGGTCCGCAACGAGACCACGGGGCGCATTCAACAGACCGTCACCGACATGATCACGGACATGAGCACGGTCGTCGGCGTCGACCAGCCCCTCCCGCGAACCGCACCGACCATCGAGACCGTGTCGCCCAATCCCTTCAACCCCGCCACCAGCATCGCTTTCAGTTCGGGACGGGCCGGAACCGTCCGCCTCGAGATCTTCGACCTCGGCGGTCGGCTTGTCCGCACACTCCTCGACGACGTCCTGCCGGCGGGACGCCACAGCGTCGAATGGGACGGTCGCGACGATCAACGCCGCGACGTCGGATCCGGATCCTATTGCTGCCGGGTCTCTTCGATCGACGGCAAGGCGACCCGCAGGCTGACCCTCATCCGCTGATTCCTCCGGTCCGACCTATCCAAGACGAAACTGCATTTTTCCCTTAACTCCTGACTCTGCGCGCCGATGTTCCCCGTGGATCAAGACACCGGAACATGGAGTTGTGAGATGGACTCGTACTCTCAGAAAAGCCAAGACAGCATGGCCCTAGCACCCAGCGACCTGCTCTGCGTGTTGCTCGTCGAGGAAACCGTCGACGACGCCAAGCGCATCGAGAACATCCTGTCGCAATGCGAAAATATCGACTTCACGGTCGACTTGGTCATGACCGTTGATGAAGCCCACCAGGCTTTGAGCGACGAGATGTACGACGTGGTGCTGCTCGCGGACCAGATCGAGGGTTGGACCGGAGTCGAGTTGGTCCTGACCCTTGACCAGGACGACCCCTTCATGCCTCCGATCATCATGCTGGCCCGCGAAGAGAACCGCGACGCCGATCTAGCGGCCCAGCAAGCCGGCCTGGCCGATTATCTGGTCAAGGGTCAGCTCACATCGCCCCTGCTCGAACGTTCCATTCGCTACGCCATCGAGCGGAAGCAAACCGAGCAGCGCCTGCTGCGTTTGGCCTACTACGACGCCCTGACCAATCTGCCGAACCGCGCCTCGTTCAAGGCCGATCTCATCAATCGGATCTCGGACATTTCGTTCGTGAACGGATCGTTTGCACTGTTGCTGCTCGACCTCGACCACTTCAAGGACGTGAACGACACCCTCGGCCATCCAGTCGGCGACCTTTTGCTTCAGGCCGTGTCCCAGCGCGTGAAAAGCTGTATCGACGATGACGATTTCGTGGCCCGTCTCGGCGGCGACGAATTCGTGGTCTGCACCCACGCCCGTCGCGATCGGCGAGAAATCGAATTACTGGCCCGGAACATCGTCAAAACCCTGGGCGATCCCTACAACCTCGACGATCACGAAATCAATACGGCGACCAGTATCGGTGTCGCGGTCTTTCCTCAGGACGGGAGATCCTACCCGGAACTGTTGAAACACGCGGATCGCGCGCTGTACCGCGCCAAGGATGCGGGTCGCAGCACTTTCGTGTTCTTCGACGAGCAGGCCGTCCCCGCCTGACCCCAACCCCCGGTGATCAATTCCTCGTCAGTCTGGCGTTTCCTCGACCACGACGATCGCCCGTCCCGGAAGCTCCCTTTTCACTGTCTGGACGAGACCCCCTTCAAAACAACGAGATACCTAATCGGCGTGCTTCACAGCACGGGCACGTCACTTGCCTTTGAGTTCGAGACTGAAGCCCGAAGACATGGGTCCGGTAATCGTTCAACTCGGTCGAATTCCGGCCGATGTAGACCCTGACGCATTGTCCCACCGGGACGCAGGAATGAAGAGCAACCTGAAAGGTTCATCGATGGCCAAGCAGACGATGGGATTGGGCGATCTCCTCATCGAACAGGGTCTTCTGACCCTCGATCAGTTGAAGGAGGCGCTCAAAGAACAAAAGGAAACCCGGGCACGCCTGGGCGAGATTTTTGTGAGCAAGGGCTGGGTCAGCGACGAGGACGTCACGCGCGCGCTCGGCGACCAGCTCGGCTTTCCCATTTTCGATCCCACCAAGAACGCCGTCGAAGCCGAAGCCCTCGAATACATTCCCCTGGAAGTCGCGCGTCGCTTCAATGTGCTGCCTGTCTCGGTGAACGAAACAACCCTGACAGTGGCAATGGCCGACCCCACGGACGTTGAGGCCCAGGACCAGCTCCGCACCCTCGCCCTGCGCTCCGCCCACGATCTCGAAATCATGATGGGCGACCACGAAGAAATCGCACGCGCACGCGACACCAACTACGGCTGGATCGAAGGCGATCGAAACGTCTCCCAGCTCATCGAGCAGGTCATCGACGAAGTGGGCGAGCTGCCCGAGTTCGATGAAAACGCCGGGGAAATGGGCGCCGAGGATGCGGGCATCGTCAGCCTCGTCGACCAGATCGTCAGCCAGGCCCTCCAGGAGCGGGCCACCGACATCCACATCGAGGCCCACGCCAAGGGGCTGGTTATCCGCTACCGTGTCGACGGCATTCTCTACGACGCCCTGACGCCGCCGCGGGCCGTGTATACGGGTACCATCAGCCGTTTGAAGATCATGTCCGGCATGGACATCGCCGAGCGCCGAGCCTGTCAGGACGGCCGCTTCACCCATACGAAAAACAGTCGTGACGTAGACGTCCGCGTCTCGTCGGTACCGACGGTCCACGGCGAGAAGATGGTGCTCCGTCTGCTCGAAAAGGACCGCTTCGACTTCTCGATCGCGAACCTCGACCTGTCCAAGAAGGACGTCGAAACCTTCGAGCGCGCCATCAACCAGCCCTACGGCATGATCCTGCTCTCCGGCCCCACCGGCAGCGGCAAGACGACCACGCTCTACGCCGGCCTGTCCGAGCTGAACGACGACACGCGCAACATCATCACCATCGAGGATCCGGTCGAATACCAGATCCCCCGCATCAACCAGGTGCAGGTGAACGTGCGCAAGAACGTGACGTTCGCCAACGCCCTGCGCGCCTATCTGCGGCAGGACCCCGACGTGATCATGGTCGGCGAGATCCGCGACCAGGAGACGGCCGAGATCGCCGTCCGCGCCGCGCTCACGGGCCACATGGTATTCAGCACGATCCACGCGAACGACGCACCCACCACCGCCACGCGGCTGGTGTCGATGGGCACCGAACCCTTCATGGCGGCCAGCGCCCTGACCCTCGTGGTCGCCCAGCGGCTCGTGCGCAAGAGCTGCCCCCACTGCCTGGTGTCCTATCAGCCCAACGAACTGACCATGCATACGCTGCAGGCGGCCGGGTTGGGCGAGAACAAGGTCCAAGTCGACGAATACCGCAAGGGCGAGGGATGCGTGGCCTGCAAAGGCCGCGGCTACCAGGGCCGCCTCGCCGTGCTCGAGCTCATGTCCCTGACGCCCGAGCTGCGTACCCTGATCGCCGCCGGCCGGCCCTCCATGGAGATCCGTAAGCAGGCGCTGACCCAGGGACTGACCACGCTTTGGGCCAACGGCATGAACAAGGTCGCCCAAGGCAAAACTACCGTGGAAGAAGTCCTGCGCGTGTGCGTGGGCGAAGACTGACCGTCGGCGACGACGGACGGAGGAAACAATGGCTACGTTCGGATACATCGCGAAGACAAGAACAGGCGAGGAAGTCACCGGCCAGGTGATCGGCGCGACACTCGACGAAGTCGTCGCCCAGCTTCACGGCAAGGGCCTCGCCGTGCTGCACGTCGCTGCCAAGACCAAGCAGAAGGACTTCAAGCAGCGCCTGAAGGATTTCTCGAACATGACCTTCGGCACCGCCTCCACGGCCGAGGTGGCCATGTTCAGCCGTCAGCTCGCGACAGTGCTGGATTCAGGCATTCCCCTGGTCAAGGGACTGCGCGGTTTGGCCGCCGACGGCGCCAAGAGCATCATCGCCAAGAGCGTTCCCGACCTGGCTCAGCGCCTGGAGCGCGGCGAAAGTCTGTCGGAAGCCATGGCCGCCCACCCTCAGGCCTACGACACCATGTATCTGAGTATGATCAAGGCGGGCGAACGCGCCGGCGCCCTCGACCGCATCGTTGAAGAACTGGCCACCTATCTGGAGAAGGTCGACGAGATCAAGCAGAAGGTGAAGTCCGCGATGTCGTATCCGGTGTTCATCCTCTCGTTCACGATCATCGCCACGTTGTTCCTCGTCGTGAAGATCGTGCCCACATTCTCGACGGTCTACGAGGAGCTTGGGCAGAATCTGCCGCCCCTGACCGCCGCCATTCTCGGCATCTCCAACGCCATTCGCGGCAACGCGTTCGTCACGATTCTCATCGCCTCGAGCATCGGCCTCGGGTTCTGGCTGGGGCTACGCACACCCAAGGGCCGCCTGCTCTGGGACACATTCCTGCTCAAGATGCCCATTTTCGGGCCGATTCTCATGAAGTCGGCGATGAGTCGCTTCTCCAGGACCTTCGGGATCCTGATCGGCAGCGGCCTCCCGGTTCTCGAGAGCCTGGAGCTCTGCGAGGGCGCGGTGGGCAACTCCTACGCCGCCCAAGCTATCGCCGCGGCCCGCGCCAACATTTCGATGGGCCACGGTGTGACCGAATCGTTCCGGGCGACGAAGGTCTTCCCGGAAATGGTGCTCCAGCTCATGTCGACCGGCGAAGAAGCCGGCGAGCTGGACACGATGATGATCCGAGCGGCGGACTTCTATGACCGCCAGGTTTCGACGACGGTGGACGGCATTTCGGCTCTCATCGAGCCCGTGCTGATCGTCGTTGTCGGTTCCGTGATCGGAGTGATCGTCGTTGCGATGTTCCTGCCCATCTTCCAGATGGGCGACGCGATGTTGCAGGGCGGATCGGGAATGTAATTCGTACTGGAGCCGCCGTACCCGGGGGCGGTTTCCGGGGATAAAACCACCGGGATCGAAACTGCATCACGCAGAAGGAGGAAAGAGATGAATCGCTTCCGTAGGACGAATCAAAAGGGCTTCACGATGGTCGAGCTGATGGTCGTCGTGGTCATCGTCGGCGTTCTCGCCGCTGTGGCCGTGCCGCTGTACGGCAAGTACGTCAAGAACGCCCGCGTGACCGAGGCCACCGCCAAAATCGGCGAGGTCGTGACCGCGTCGAAGGCATGGGCCGTCGAGAACTCCGACAACCAGGGCCGTCCCCGGTGGCCGAGCGGAGCCGGTGGGCTGGTCGACCTGACCCAGACTTCGATGTTCACCTACGCCATCACCGCTGGTGGCGGAGCGAACGCGAACAACGCTGCCTTGACGCTTACCGCGACCGGACGCGGCGGTACCAAGATGGCCGGGGTCAGCGTCGTGGTGACCGTGCCCAACATCAATGTGAACGGCAACCCGCCTGTGGTGACCGGTCTCTAGGTGATGCAGGAGACGATCTCGGGGGGTCGGGGTCTTCATGGCCCCGCCCCCGGTCTCCCGGCATCGACGGAAAGGGACAAAGGTATGACGAACAAAGCAACCGGATCCCGACGCGGAGAACGGGGCTTCACTCTCATCGAGGTGATGGTCGCCGCGATGACATTGTTGCTCCTGTTCTTCGGCATGGCGCAGATCTTCTCAAAGAGTCGAGGCCAACTCGTACTCGATGAAGACAAGCGCAATGCCATAGCGGTAGCCCAGGCCCGACTCGAAAGCCTGCGCGAAGACTACAGCCATCAGGATCTGGTGAACATCGCCGCCAGCGACACGGTCTACAACGTCGGCGGTCGTCTCTATACCGTGGCTCACGAGGTCGCCGCCGATTCACCGGAGGCCCGTGCCACCACGGTGACCGTGACGGTGAACTGGACGGCGAGTTTGACCGGCGGGGACATCACCCGCAGCCTGGAATGCACAACCATCCTCGGCAGGAGCAGGGACTGATGAAACGAAGGAATCCCCTCGATCAACGAGGACTGACGCTGTTGGAGATGATGGTGTCCATCTTCGCTTCGCTGATCGTCGTGCTTTCTCTAGGCCGCGTCATGACCATGAATCAGAGTGCCTGGAATTCCCACCAAGACAAATCTGATGTCCAGAGCAACGCCGCCTCGATCCTCGACCGCATGGTGCGTTCCGTCAGGGAGGCGGCTGCCATCGAAGTGTCAGGCGGAACAGCCTTCACTGTTCGCGACGAGAACGGAACCATCATCCATACCTTCAGCTATGCCAACTCACGGGTCCAGCAGGACGGCGTGGACATGACTGCGAACAACTGCACCGCCTTCTCGGTGACGGCGGATTCGGACACCACGAGCATCCTGATCCGACTGGCCATGACGGCCGAAGATGGATCCGGGGTCGACACGACCACCCGCGTCTCAAAACGGCTGATCGACGCCTCTGAACTGATGACCGCTTCAAGCGGCGGCAATGGGAACGGAAACGGCGGCGGTGGCGGCGGTGGCGGCGGAGGCGGCGATGATGACGACGATGACGATGATGACGATGATGATGACGATGACGATGATGACGACGGCAACGGAAACGGCAATGGGAACGGCCACCGCGGCGGCGGCCACAGATAGCCACGTCGCCAGCAGACGCTCGCAGAGGCTTTCGGGATGATCGAAGGAGAACCAAGATGTTGACGAGTAAACCGAAACTCGGACACACACGTCGTGACGAGGGAGGGTATGCCCTTTTCGCCGTAACCATGTTCGTGTTCGTGGTCATTATCGGTTCCGTAGCGATCTTCTCGACTACATCGTCAGAGACCATGCTGACCCACCACGACCTCGAAAAGTCCCAGGCGTTCTACCTGGCCGACGCCGCCATCGAACGTGCGCGCGCCCGGCTGTCCCACGATGCGGACTGGCGTGACGGATGGAACAACATAACGCTCGGCGACGGCACCTACTCACTGACGATCAGCGACACAACGGTCATGTCCTACCAGGGCGTGAAGATCGTCGCGACAGGCACCGTCAATGCGGTGACGCGTCGACTCGAGGTCATCGGCCAGATTCCCTCGACGGTCCAGGAATTCGTGGCCTATTCAGGTGAAAACCTCGAAGCCAACGGCAACATCCACGCCGACCCAGGCATCCATGTCGTGGGCTCCGCGTGGTTCGCGGGCGGCGGCGGCCTGGCCGGCGGCGAATTGACAACCGGCCCCTATCCTCTCGCTCCGGTCATGCACACCGAACCGGGCGATTGGCCCGGTGCAACCCATTACCGGGTCGTTCCCTCGTTGAGCGGTTCGACACCCACGGCCACGGTCCTTGACCGTAACGGCAACGACATCACTTCGTCGCTGACCATGAATCCCGCCGATGTCATGAGCTACGACTCCGGCACCCAGACCTTCTCCTACGACTTCACCGGCAACGGTGACCTCGACGACTGGTTCGACTACAGCAGCGGCGTGTTCGCCCGGCAGAACGGCGACGCCAGCGTGGTGGTCGACTTCGGCCTCCCTTCACCCTCACCGCCGGGCTACCAGGCCCGCTCGGACGTGCATATCGCAGGCTCCGGGGGAAATGGGCGAATGAGGACCACCGTGGTCAACACGAGGTTCATCGGCAGCGGCGACGCACAGCGCCGCGACACCCAGTACTGGATGGGCGGCGAGATCACCTACTCGCACATCAAGCTGATTCCGGACAACGGCGTGGCCACCGTGAGCCACAACATCACGGTGGCCGATGAGAGCGTGTTTCTCGGTACGTCACAAACCTCCGCCCTGGTCTTCGCGACCGGCGATTTCGAAGCCATGCAGAATACTTCGCACATGTACGGAGCCCTGGTGGCCCTCGGTGACATCCATCTGGCCGGATCGCACCACTTCCGTTTCGATTCGGAGTTCCTTGCCAACATCCCGAATTTCTTGATCGAGACCTGGCCGGGTTTCGGCGGCGTCATGTTGAACATCGTCAGTTGGCGGGACATTTCCTCGCCCGGCGCCTGAGTCGAGGAGGAGTAAGTTGAATAAGAAGCAGACAATTCGCACGGGCATCGATCTCGGCACGTCCAGCGTCAAGCTTGTGCGCGGAGTCGGCAAGGACAAGCTGGACCGCGTGACCCACGTGGGCAGCCGTGACTGGCACAGCGTCAGTCCCGAGCTCGCGTCCGAGAAGGCAGCTGCAGCGCTCCTCGAGCTCCTGTCCGAGCTCGGCCTGAAGACGGGCGATCTGGGTCGCGTCATCACGAGCGTCGGCGGCGCCGACACGTCGGTCCGCGAAGCCACGCTGCCGCTGATGTCGCCCGAAGAATTCCGTCAGGCCCTCCCCTTTGAGGGTCGCAAGTATCTGAGCCTGGACAACCTGGACGAGCCCACGATCGACGGACAGATCATCGAGACCGTCATCGGCGACGGAGAGACCCAGGGCTCCATTCTTGCCCTGCTCGCTGCGACCTCTCGTACCAAGCGAAACTTCGTCCTGGAATCCATGCACAAGGCCGGGATTCAGCCCGAAGTCGTCAACGTCGAACCAATCGCGCACCTGAACTCGATGCTCCACTTCGAGGCTCCCGAATCCCATAACGACGATCACGCCATGGCGCTGCTCGACCTCGGTGCGAAACGTGCCAACCTCATGGTCTCGTACCGTGGGTCGGGCCTGCTGAGCCGAGAGATCTGGCATGGCGATCAGCCCGACGGCACCGCCGACGGCGAGGCTTCCTACCTGAGGGACATCGCAACACGAACCCTCGAGACCCTGACCTTCTACCGCGGCCGTTACCGCCGCGAAGTAGACACCATTTACCTGACCGGCGGCAGTGCCCTGAAGAAGGGGCGCGCCGATGAGTTGGGACGCATCATGAATCGGGAAGTCGTGACAGCACGGCCGCTGTCCGACGTCGCCGGAGACGCCAAGGGGTTCGACGATCTGAGCGACACAGAGTCCCTTTTCGTAACCGCCTGCGGCCTCGCCCGAGCTGAAGACGAAGGTTATCGCATCAACCTGTACCCGGAGTTCAATGCGAAGCGGAACGCCGACCGCAGGCGCACCCGCTTGACTGCGGCCATCGCCGCCGTGGCCGGCCTGCAGATCTTCGTGATCTGCAGTCTGTTGCTCAACTCCCAGTTCCTGGGTACGAAGATCGACTCCGTTTCCGAAGAGCTGCCCAGGCTGGAACAGTACATCCAGCAGGAATCCGCCCCGAGGATAGACCTGATGGCCGCCCAGGAGCTGCTCGAAATACGCAGGGAACGGATCGACTGGACTCCCAAGCTGGCCGCACTGCCTCAGGCCATGGTCCAAGACATCTCACTGGTGAAGCTCGAAGGTCATCACGAAAACGTCGGCGCGCCGCCCTCGATGTTCATCGTCGGCGAGTCCAAGGTAGACAACCATCAACTCGATCGGGTCGGGACTTTCCTGGCGACCCTGCGCAACAACGATGACTTCGGTAGATCATTCACTACGATCACCTTGGGCAACGTCAAGGCCGACGCAACGGGCGGCTTCGAAGTCAGCTGCCGTACCGTGGAGGACGACCAATGAGCATGATCAAGCAGATCCCCAAACATTTCCTGGCCGCAGGTGGGCTTGTTCTTCTGGTCTTGGCGGGGTTCATCCTGGATATGGGCGTCGTCACACCATAGCTGCACCAGCTGACAGCGATCGCCTATGAACGCTCTCTCCTTGAAACGAGGCTCGGCGAGGTCATCAACGGCCGCTTCCGCGAGACGGACGCCCAGCGGGCGCTCCGGGTCGAGAACCTGGAATCGTATCTGCAGGGCACCGGCGAGGATCCGGTGGCTTACATCGGCCGTCATCTCGACGAGGCTGGACTGACGCGTCTGGATCTCGCGACCGTCGGCAATAAGGACAGCAATCACATCTCGGCCACCGAGTTCGACGTGCGGGCGACCGGCGACTTCAACGAACTCGTCACCTTCGTCAAGGCCCTGGAGTCGGATTCCCGTCTGGCCGAATTCCATAACTTCGTGATCAAGGCCCCACAGATCGGCAACGAACTCGAGGGCCGCTTCAACCTGACGATCTACGACCCGAAGACGAGGCAGTAACCCATGAAGCAGAAACTGAACGATCAACAGGCCTGGATCGGATTTGCGGTGCTCCTCGTGCTCGTCGCCGGGCTCGGAGTCAAGAGCCGTCAGACCGCAAGGACCGTGCTCCAGGCAGCGTCGAATCAGGGCGGTTCGGCCGTTCATTCGAGCGATGACCCCCACGGCATCATCTCGATCACCTATCGGGACAGTCTCATTGCTGAGGCCGAGACCAATCTCAGCAACCCCTTCAGGCACAGCACCGTCGCTGTGCCGACCACAGTGTCACGACAACCTGCAGCCACACCAACGGTAAGGAAGCCGACGGAGCCCAAGCTCCTGACGCTTCTCTATGACGAAGTAGGCCCTTGCGTCCAAATCAATGTCGGGAACGATCGTTCCGGCTGGCTGCACGTCGGGGAAGAATTTCAGGGATGGAACGTGGACGAGATCGCCAACTCCGCCGTGACGGTCAGTCGCGCCGGCCACCGCGTCGTCCTGAAGTAATCGGAGGAGGATTCCTGACATGAAGAATCGAGCACGCATGATTCGCCGCTGTACCGCGGCCCTGACGGTCCTGATCATCGCGATCGCCGTGGCCGCACCGGCCATGGCCGAACAGGATCGCGGCCTCGTGACCCTACGCGCCGAAGGCACGCCGGTCGCCGAGATCCTGCAGATCCTAGCTGATCGTAGCGGTCTGAATATCGTGACCAGCCCAGAAGTGCAGTCCAAGTCCATCTCGATCCGCATGGAGAACACGCCCTTCGAGGAAGCCCTGCACCTCGTCGTGCGCGCGGCGGGCCTCGGCTACGAGCGTGTCGGCAGCACGATCCTGGTCGCCGACGCGGACAAGCTGGATCTTCAGACAGGCCTGACGATGCACGTCTTCGATCTGCAGTACGCCGACCCGACGGACGTGGGCAAGGCCCTGGGCGTGATCACAGAGGACATCTCCATCGACGAGCGCACCAACCGCGTGATCATCCGCACCACGCCCTCGGGTGTGGAGCAGGCCGCCTCGGTGGTGGCCGGCATGGACCGCAAGCCTTTGCAGGTGCTCATCGAATCACGGCTGATCGAAGTGAACATCTCGGAAGTGTCGGAGATCGGCATCGACTGGGAAAAGATCACCAAGTACACGACCAACGTCACCGAAGGCTACCACGGAGTCGGCCCCGCCGGGCAGGTGCCCGTAGACATCGACTACACGGCCTTCGACAACGTTTCCGGTCTCTACCGCCAGGCCGGCATGCTCGAGCTGACCCTCGACGCCCTGATCAAGGGCGGGCAGGCCAAGCTGCTGTCCAATGCCAAGGTCGTCACCACGGACAACATGCCGGCGGAGATCTTCGCCGGCGAAACCGTTCCCGTTGTGATCACTTCACTGTCGTCGTCCGGCGGCGCCGGCGGCGTGATGCAGTCGGTGCAGCTGGAGAAGATCGACGTGGGTGTGCGCCTGAACATCACGCCTCGCGTGAGCGACGACGGCATGATTACCGCCTCGGTCGAGCCGGAGGTTTCGCGGATCCTGCGCTTCGTCGGCCCGGACGAGGATCTGCCCCAGACCTCCATGCGCCGCGCCACGACCAACGTGCGGGTGCGCGACGGCCAGACCATCTACATCGGCGGCCTGATCTCCGAGGAGAACCGCAAGAATGTCAGCAAGATCCCGTTGCTCGGCGACATTCCGATCCTCGGCAGGCTGTTCCGCTACGAGAAGAACGAGACGAACCGGCTGGATCTCGTGGTCGAACTCACGTGCCGTCTCGTCGGCGACGACATAGGCACGCTTCCTTCGGCCGAAGAGGAAAGCCCCGGCCTGCTCTCGACATTCCCTGAGGAGACCGGCGTGCTGCCGGTAGAGAAGTAGGACACTCTGTCGGCTACGGCCAGCAAAGCCGGAGCCGACTCGACGATACGGAGACGACTGTGACCATCACTGAGCTCGCCAACATCGACGATGCGATGGACATCGACCGCCAGGGAACCCTGAGCATCGAGGACATCCTGCCCGAGGCCATCGCCCGCAGCGCGTCGGATATCCTGATCTCCGCGGGCTCCCCGGTCATGCTCAACATCAACGGCGCCCTCGAGGAATACTCCAATCCCGCCGTGTTGACGCCCAACGAGAGCCGCACGCTGGCCTACCAGCTCGTGGACGAGGACCAGCAGAAGCGCTTCGAGCTGGAGCTCGACGGCGACATGTCCTTCGAGCTCTTCGACGAGTGCCGATTCCGCGTGAACGTGTTCCAGCAGCGGGGATCGGTGGCCTGCGTGCTGCGCCTGATTCCGCTGACGGTGCCCTCGGCCAAGGACATCGGCATGTCGGACCTGCTGATCGGCAAGCTCACGAACATCACCAGCGGACTGCTGCTGGTGACCGGCCCCACAGGGTCGGGCAAGTCCACGACGGTGGCGAGCTATCTCGACTACCTCAACACGAAGCACGACCGTCCCCAGCACATCGTGACCATCGAGGACCCCATAGAATTCCGCATGAGGTCCAAGCGCTGCATGATCAACCAGCGCGAGGTGGGCATAGACACCAAGACCTTCGCGTCGGGCCTGCGCGCCGCCTTGCGGCAGATGGCCAACATCATCTTCGTGGGCGAAATGCGTGATCGTGAGACCATCGAGATCGCGTTGACCGCCGCGGAGACCGGCAATCTGGTGATCAGCACCCTCCATACCCAGTCGGCTGCCAAGACCATCAACCGGATCATCGACGTGTTTCCCGTGCAGGATCAGGAAGACATCCGCACCCGCTTGTCCCTGACCCTCAAGGGTGTGATCACCCAGCTGCTCATGCCCGTCAAGGGCGGCGCCGGTCGTGTTGCGGCCCGGGAGATCCTGTTCGTCACACACGCCATCTCAAACATGATCCGCGAAGGCAAGATCCACCAGATCAACAACATGATCACGGGCGGAGCCGCCGAGGGCATGGTTCTGATGGACGACACCCTGCTGGATCTGCACGCCAAGGGCCTCGTCCGCGCCGAAGACGTGCTGCCCCGCCTGCACGACACCGAGAAGGCCCGTCGTCTGACGATGAGGAAGCCATGATCATCCCCGCCTGGATCGACGGAGCATTCGGACTGCCTACGAGCCTGGTTCTCACCTGGCTCGTCTTTCTGGGGCTGTGCTTCGGCAGTTTCCTGAACGTGGTGATCCATCGACTCCCTCGCGGCATGTCGCTGGTCCGCCCGAGGTCGGCGTGTCCCGCCTGCGGTGCACCGGTACGCGCGCGCGACAATCTGCCCGTGATCGGCTGGGTTCTGCTGCGCGGACGCTGCCGCGATTGCGGCGTTGGAATCAGCATTCGCTATCCCCTGGTGGAGCTTCTCGGCGCCGCCTGTGTGCTCACGGCGTGCCTGGCGTCAGCCGGTCCCGCCGCGGCCGCACTGCGCTCGCTGCTCCTGCTGGCCCTCGTCGCCGTACTCTTCATCGATCTGGACCACAAGCTCATCCTCGATGTGATGACCCTGCCCGGCATCGCCGTAGGCCTTGCGGTTGCACCGCTGATCGGCACGACCCGCACGGACGCCTTGATCGGCGCTGCCGCCGGCTACGCCGTGTTCGAATCGCTTCGTTTGGGCTGGCGACGCTGGCGGGGCGAGGACGGCCTGGGCGGCGGCGACGTCAAGCTGGCCGCCTGGCTGGGCGCCTGGCTGGGATGGCAGGGAGTTGCCCTGACCTTCCTGATGGGTTCGTTCGTCGGCGTTCTGGTCGGCATGATCCTCATCGCTCGCGGGCGGGCCGACGGCGGCACAGCGCTCCCCTACGGCGTGTTTCTGGCGCCGGCGGCGATGGTGACCGCCATCGCAGGGCCCGACATCTGGGCCTGGTACATCACGCTCGGGGCCTGAGCCCTGGACAACACGGATACAAGGAAGGCCCGGATCGTCGATCCGGGCCTTCTCGTATTCATCGCTGCATCCGCCTACTTCAGATGCGGACTGTCCTCGGGCTGGGGCCTGCTGCGTTCCACATCAGCAGCCCGGATTCCCACCTCGATGGCCTTGTCCAGCTGCGGGTCGCGCCCATGCAGCCGGTCCGACGGCGTGAGGTCCACGATGTGGTCGGGAACCATGCCTTCGAGCTCGTGCGCCGCTTCCTGGGGCTTGTGGTTGCGCTCGGGATGGGCCTCGTCGCCGAACACATACCAGCCGCGACCCGGCAGCCGCACATAACCGGCGTAGCGGTTGCCGAACCCGCCTGTGGAGATGACGTTGCCGCCGGTCTCCATGCCCACGACCTCGCCGCGCCCGATGGTCTTGACGGCGTGGCTGAAGATCTCCGCGTTGGAGTAGCTGCCCTCGTTGCAGATCACGACGATGGGCTTGGTCCAGCGGTAGAAGGGCTGCCGCTCGGCCTCTGGATAGCCCACCACGCCGTCGCGGCCGATGGTGTAGGCATGCTGGGGCTGGGTGAGGATCGTCAGCATCAGGTCGGTGGTCCAGCCGCCGCCGTTGTTCCGCACGTCGATGATCAGGGCCTCCTTGCCGTCGGCGGCCGCGAAGAGGTTCTGCTCGAAGCGCTCCACTTCGCTGAAGCCCATGCCCTGGATGTGGGTATAGCCGATGCGCTCGTTGGTCGTGCGCTCCACATAGCTGCGCTTGTCGCGCTCCATGCGTTCGTAATTGCGCTGCCAGATCCGGCGGTAGCTGGCCGGCACAACCTCGACATCGAGCTCGTCAGCGCCGCGACGCAGGCCGAGGAGGGTGGGCTGGTCTTCGCGGGTTTCGAGGGTGCGCCATAGGTTGGCCGCGGCCGAAACGGCCTCGCCGTCCACGGTCAGCAGCAGGTCGCCCACCTCGACGCGCCCCTTGGCCATGTCGCAGGGACCGTAGGCCAGCACGTCGGTCACCAGCAAACCATCGCCGCGGTGGGCGGAATCGAACTGCAGGCCGAGCCAGCCGTCCGGACCGTAGTCGCCCGGCGTGTCCCAGGTAGCGCGATAACCCATGTGGCTGGCGTTGAGTTCGCCGAGCATGAAGTTCATGACGTCGCTGAAGTCCACGTCGTGCCGCACGCCGCGGACCATCGCCGCGTACTTCGTGCGGACCTTGTCCCAGTCGACGCCGTGCATGTCCGGATCGTAGAAGTGGTCGCGCATGGTGCGCCAGGCCTCGTCCATGGTGCGCAGGCGCACGGCGGGGCGGTCGACGGTCAGGCGGGCCGAGAAGTCCGTCGACTCGACCTTGCCGCCGTCGGCCGGCACGCGGGACGGCTTGCCGCGCTTGAGGAAAGTGAAGGTCTTGACCTCGGCGTCGGCGCTGATGCCGGCGGGCGACGTGCCGCCCTCGGTGACGGATTCGCGGTCCTCGCCGAAACGGTCGACGCTCATGAGATCGCGGTCGCCGTCGACGGTGCCGACGAAGTAGTAGCGGTCTCCCTTGGGGTGCACCGCGACGATCGACTCGCTGCCGTTCAGGCTCGTGATGCGGCGCGAACGGAGATGGATGTCTTCGAAGTCGATGACGGCAGGTTCATCGACCTTCTCTTCAGCTTCTTCGGCTTCGTCCTCGGATTCGGCGTCTTCCTCCTCATCCTCATCCTTCTTACCCTTCTTGTCCTTCTTGTCCTTATTGTCGCGTGTCTTCTCCCAGATCTGCCACTCCTCCTTCGTCCTTTCGTGGTCCTCGCGCTGGAGGTACACGGCGTAGACGTCTTGGTCGTGGGAGTTGGGGTCGTGGTCGTGGCGTGCCGTGCTCCAGGCGAGCACACGGCCGTCGGCAGACCACACAGGGTTCTGGTCGTAGTCGGGATGGCGGCTCACGTTGACTTCGTCGCCACCGTCCGAGGGCATGATGAAGATGTCGGAGTTGTAGTTGCGGTCGCTGCGGGAGAAGGCGATCCAGTGGCCGTCCGGGGACCAGCTGTATTCTTCCACGTTCCACGACTTGAAGAGGGTCTTGTCGTGGCCGCCCTCGGCGTCCATGACGTGGAGGTCGCCGTTGCCGCGGGTGTAGAGGATGCGGTCGCCCTTCGGAGACCAGACTGGATTGAGGCAGGGCTTCTTGCCGTCGGTCAGCACCACAATGCGATGGGTGCGGGCGGCGCGGAGCAGCGGCTGCTCTTCCTCGTCGGATACGAGCAGACAGACCGTACTTTCACCGTCGCGGTCGCCGACGAAGAGCAGTGTGTCGGCGGAACCGGGTCGGAACATGAGACTCTGTTCCAGCCAAGGGCCGGGTACGGCCACTGTGGCGCGTCCGCCGAGCTCCTTGTTCACCAGTACGATTTCGCCGGAGACCGCCAGCGCATATTCTTCACCATCTGACGAGACAGCGATTTCCGTAGCGTCGCCGGTCTTCGTCTCCAGAACGACGGGGTTTTCGATCTGATCATCGGCCACGCTGATGGCGATGGGCTTGGGCTTGCCGTCGGGAAGATCGAGGAGAAACAGAGCGGTGCCCTGTTCCAGAACCATGCGGCGACCATCGGCGCTCAAGGCTGCGCCGCGGACAGGGTCGCCCTTGAATTCTGTGATCTGCCACGGATCACTGCCGTCGGCGCCCATGGTCCAGACGTTGGCGGTCTTGCTCTTGTCCTGATCCCCCAGCCAGTAGATGCGGCCGCCCGGCCCCACCATGGGGTTGGTGTCGTAGCCGCGGTTGTCAGTCAGTCGGATCGGGTCCGATCCAGGCGTCCAACCGTAGAGCTCGCGCTGATAGCTGCCCCGATAATGCAGACGCCCCCAGGCCACGCGTCCTTCCGCGTAGACGAAGGACTTGCCGTCGGCGGTGGCGATCTCATCGGCGAAGACATCGAGCAGACGGAACGGGGTGCCGCCGGCCACGGGCACACGGAAGATCTGGGTCGACATGGGATAGTCGAACAGACGCCGCGAGGCGAAGTACACCTCGGTACCATCGGCCGAGAAGGCCCGGGGCTGGTCGTTCGACGCTGCGTGAGTCAGTCGCTTCGGCGCACCGCCTTCGAGAGGCATGACGTACACGTCGAAGTCCCCATAGCGGTTGGACGAAAACGCGATCGTCTTCCCATCGGGGCTGATGACTGCGTGGGAATCGTACGCTTCGTGGGCGGTCAGGCGCCGGGCCTGGCCGCCTGCAGCTGGTACGCTCCACAGATCCCCCTGGTAGCTGAACACAACGGTTCCGCCGTCGGGGGTGATGGCCGGCCAGCGCGGCATGAAGGCGTCGGCGGCCAGGGCGCCAACGGCCAGGCACAGCAACGCAACGACGAGGAGCGAACGGAACACGCTCGGCAGTCTCATGGAATCCTCCGCGATCTTGATGGTGCGGCCGGCGAAAGGCCGGCCGGTCTTGAGAGCCGGGGTAGATTAGCACGAAAGGCGTTATGGAACCAAGAGTCTGAGGTTGCCCTTGAGTGAAATGGCCCGGATCAGCGCCGGATCAGCTTGAATGCGATGTCGTCGCCCATGCCCTGGCGGTACGCGAGTTCGATCCACAGCATCGCGAGGGGCTCGAGCCAGCGGGCAGACTTCAAGGGACCGGCGTCGACAGGCTCGAATCCGAGGTCCGATATCAGGCCTGCTACCACGGCCTTGGCCATCGCCGATTCACCGGCCATCAGCATCGTCGGCGGCCCGTCGGGATAAGCCGTATCACGCATATTGGACACACCGGTGGTGTTCAAGGCCTTCACGACCCGCGCACCCGGCAGCAGTCCCGCGACGATCTCGGCCCCGGACGAGCCATGCCCCACAACGAGATCCGCCAGGTCTCGGGACAGCGGATTGGTGCAGTCGATGACGATCTTCCCCTGCTGGTCCCCAAGTCGAGGCAGCAGATCCTCTACGACGCTGAATGGAATCGCGAGCACGATCACTTCCGCAGCTACGGCAGCATCGGAAGGAAGCGCTGCCCACGCATCGACGCCGGTTTCCACCACCAGTGCCTGTACCCGCCCCGACTCCGGAGATCGGGAGCCGTAGACGATCTCGTGACCGGCAGCGGCCCAACGAGGACCGAGGGTCGCCCCCACGTCGCCGGTGCCGATGATGGCGATGGTGCGGGCGTGGACAACACCGCCGAAACAGACAACGACCAGGGCGGCCGCGAAGATTTTCGCGTTCATGTCTTGCCTCCAGAACAAGCAGGGAGCGGTTCGAATGCCCTCACGGTAGCGCACCGAGTCGGCATCCGCCACGGCCCGGAGGGATCATACTGACAAAGGGGTGAGGCTTTCGACGGGCACGTTGTGGGGACAGACGATCACGAAGCTCGTTCCACGGCCGATCCGGCTCTCGCAGCGGATCGTTCCCCCGAGGGTTCTGGTCACCGTGTTGTAGACGATGTGCATGCCCAGTCCCGTGCCGCTGACACCGCGCCTCGTGGTGAAGAACGGTTCGTAGATGCGGCCAATGGTTTCGGGATCCATGCCCACACCATCGTCTTCGACCGTCAAGCGCCAGGAGGGTCCGTTGCACTCGACCAAGACCGAGACGGTTCCGGGTTCTCGATCGACGAAGGCGTGGGATGAAATGTTGTCGAACAATTGTTCGACAACACGCCCCAAGGCCGTCGGCTAGGTCGACACCTTCAGAGTGTCGGGACAGGACATCACAAGACGATGCCCCCGCAGTTCGAGAGAGGCCCTGCACGTCGATAGGTTTTCATTCAGGAAGCTCTTCATATGGATCACGCGGGCATCTTCTGCGTTCAGATCCACCGCGACCTGCTTGAAGGCCGCCACGAGATCCGCCGTGCGTTTCAGATTGGTGTAGACGAGGCCCGTCGTCTCGCGCACCGACAACAGGAACCCTTCGAGCCTGCTCCTGGTCAGGTGCCCTTCCTTGTAGCTGTTCCAACAAGAGTCCAACTGGTCCTGGAGGTGGGTGATCGCCGTCACGCCGACCCCCACGGGCGTGTTGATCTCATGGGCCACCCCGGACACGAGAGTGCCGAGCGCTCCCATCGTCTCGGCTTCGATCAGCTGTTCCTGGGCCGCCTTCAACTCTGCGGTCCTGGACTCCACCCGGCGTTCGAGCTCTGCATTCAGCTGCAAGGTATTCGCCTCGGAGCGCATACGGATCAGCTCCGCCGACGCACGAGCGGCAAAGATCTGCAGGAACGATTGAATCCGCGGCGACGGTTCCTTCATGGAGCTCCGACTCATGACGGCCATAATGCCCCCGGCCTTGCCGTCGGAATCGTAGAGGGTGACGCCGTGGTAGCTCCGGATTTCCAGACTGGCCAGCAGATCATCGTCGGGAAAGACATCCTGAATGTGATCGGAGCAAAAGAACTTACCGCGTTCCATGACCAGCTCGCTGGGAGTTCCCGTCAAGGCGTAGTGGATCGGCGGCAAGAACTCCTTTCCGTCCCAGAAGGCCAGGGTGTCGCCGCGGCTCGAGTCTTCTTGGTCGACGCGACCCACGAAGGCGAATGTGGCGTCGAAGGTTTCCATAAGACTACATGTCAAGACACGGAAAAACGCCTCCCCCGTTTCACCCATCGTACTCTCGGCCACGGTTCGAAGCACATGCTCGTCGGCGGCCTGACGTTGGAGCGATTCAAACCGTTCCTGCAGTCTGCTTCGGGCCATCCAGAGGGAAACGGCCAAGGCAAGGCCCGTCACCAATATCAGAACAGAGAACCCCCATCCTTTGAGCGGTCCCTGGTCAGACGCCAGGGCCACCTGCTGGGCAACGTCATGCTCCAATACGAGCCACCAACGTGAGTCATCAGACAGATGAACCTCGGCCGCGGCCTTGCGCCCACCCGTCGCAGCATGGGTCGGGCACGAACCGCCGACGAGGGCCTCGGCACCGTAGGATGCGACCATGAGCCGGAAAGTCTCCAGGCTCTCAGCAGGCATATTTTCAGAACTGTAAACTTCGTTGCGGTTGTTGATCAACATGGCCTGCGAGGAGAAACTCCCGCGTCCCATGAGTTCTTTGATGTGTGATTCGGTAATCGTCACGGACACCAGGCCGACCAGGCCGCCATCTTTGCGAATGGGCTGTGAAAACAGCAGACCCGGCATGGCGGGTCCTCCCGACACATCTCCACACAACATGATCCGGCGGCTGACCGTGTTGGCCAGGCCCGGATCGGCCTGAAACGCTGCGAGATGTTCTTTCTCAACCGCACATTCTTCAGGAGGCTGTTCCCGGTTCGGTGGGATCGATACCAGACCGCCGTGAGTGAAACACATGGCGGGTGTAGGCAACCCCTCGGACACCGGCGTCATTTGGAGCGTTTTGAGGCCGTGGCGTTCCAGGAAGATCTGATAGCTTTGCGCAATGTCTCCCCGCACTTCGGGGCCGAAGTCCTTGATGTCGTCGTCACTGGCGATGATTTTCAGCACCGTCTGGATGGATCCGAAATATTCCTCGATCGTCGCAGCCCTGCTCTCGAGCATGATCTCGTTGCTCTCGATCACCGAGGCTTCGAACTTGGCTTTACGTTCTCGACCATCTCCGTCGAGCTTCATGACGAAAAGTCCAACGCCGACAAGCACAAGCAGTCCGAGCAGATCCAGCGTATGGATTCCACCGCCGTGGTGCTCGAGTTGGGCTCCTTGTCCATCAGGACGTGCCAATCTGCGCGTCATCCATGCCTCCGGTTCGGAAAGACAGACGTCTCCCTACCGGAGTACTTTCGACATATTTGGGTTGAACTGTAGTGATTTGAATCGTTTGTGGTCGGATATGACGATGCTTCAGCGCACGGCCCCGGCGACAATTTCCGTCGTCAAAACGTCCAACAACCCGCCTCGACCGTCGGTCCATGGCGGAAGATCTCCAAAATCGACGTTGTTCATGTTTTCCACCTCAACAACCCCGTCCTCCATCAAGGGAAGACACTGCTCGCGCAGGGCCCTCAAACCATCGAGATCGCGGAATAGTAGTACCCAAGTCGAAATAAGACTCCGATCGGACGGACCAGCTGATCGATTGGACACAGTCAGAGCCCGCCAGCCGGCGGCGCGTGCCCAGGCGTAAAGAACCGGACGCAGGTCGAGCCAATTGCTCGAAACATGGGCCGCGATCATGCCCTCAGAGCTGAGATGACCGGTATAGACAGCGAAGGCCTCCCGGGTCAGCAGATGCATAGGTACGGCATCGCCGGCGAAGGCATCGAGTACCAAAAGATCGAATTTCCGTCCGGTCGGATGGTCGACAAGCTCCCGGGTGAGAGAAAGCCTCGCATCGCCGAGCACCACGTCGACAGACGCCGGCGAATCTGCAAGGTAGGTGAAGGCTGGGTTGGTGGCTCCTGCAGCGACGGAGGCGACAGCCGGACTGAGTTCGTAGAAGACAATCTCGTCTCCTGGAAGCCCGTATGCGGCCAGCGTACCTACGCCAAGCCCCACGGCCCCGATGTGCAACGGAGAATCCGTTCGGGACCGCTGAGCAGCAACCGCGATACCGCATCCCGTGGTTTCAGCATAGTAGGTCGTGGGCTCGCGGCGCAGATCCGCGGCGAGGAACTGGGCTCCGTGCTTGGTGGCGCCGTGGGTCAGAACCAGACGATGACGTGCGGGATCGCCCACACCGTGCTCGGTAACCCGAATCATCCCGTGGAAATCGCGGTGCTGAAGGATCGTTCCTTCGGGCGTAGCGATGATCTTCATGATCAGCAAAGCGACCAAGAGCATCAGCATCATGGCTGCGGTGACGTTCGTTCCGCGTCTCGATGCCCCTCGTATTCCCCCGATTGCAGCAAGCAGTGCGACGGCACCGAAACCCAGAGCCAGTTCCGTCCACCGCGGCCCCAGCGACGGCGCCGCCAAACCTGAGACGACCCCTCCGATGGCCCCTCCCGCCGCGATGGCCAGATAGAAGGACGTGAGTCGTCCGGAATCGGGGCGGGATGCGGCGAGAGCGCCATGGGCGGCCAGACACGCCGCCGTCATGGCACCCAGGGTCATCAGAATGACCGTGACGGGACCCGCGTCGAGACTGTCGTGCAGCACCAGGAGCAGAAGCCCCAATGCCGCACCCGACAAAGCCGCCGGTCGGAACAGCGTTCCCGGTAAACGCCCGGCAAACGCTACGATCCAGGTCAACAGATAGAGAGCCAATGGTACGACCCAGAGCATCGGCATACTGGCCAAGTCCTGGGCCAACACCGTGGTCACCGCATTGAGGACGACGACACCCGACGCCGCCCAGGCCATCCAACCAACGATGGATCCCAAAGACGGGGCGTGGGACGGCCGCACGACGAGCGGCGGCGCATCCGACCGACGTATGTTCAGGGCGATCACGGCGATCAGACCGATTTCAGCCGCATACAGAAACGACCACATCCGGCCCAGAACCATCACGTCCACAAAGCGTTCGAGGACGGTCGGAAAGAGCAGCAGCGCCGCCAGGGACGCGGCATTGGAAACCGCATACAGTCGATAGGCCCGGTCGCCGGAGGCGTCGCCGGCCCAGGACTGAACCAGAGGCCCGATGACCGCAAGACCCACGAACAACGGACCAACGCCCAGCAGCACGGCCAACGCCACCGTAAAGACCGAATCGCCGTCTACTGCTGCTTTCACGGGCAACAGGGGAAACGTCGCCGCCCCCGCAGCTAACACGAAGATCAGAACGATGCCCTGGAGGCTTTGCGGCACATGGCGGCGGATCAGATGGGCAATCAGATAACCGACGAAGAGGAACGACTGATAGCAGGCCAGAGAAACCGCCCACACCGAGGGCGCACCCCCGAAGCGCGGCAACAGGGAGCGGGCCGCCAGGGGCTGGAGCAGAAAGAGCAGGAAGGCGCCCAATCCTACCGCGAGCGCCTTCACATCGAAGACGCCGAGGTCAGCTCGACGAGGTCCAGGAGTTCGGTGATCGCCTCGACACAGCCGGTGTCGGCTTCATAGCGGGCGGCTACGATCTTGCGGGCGGCGGGAACATCGCCGCAAGCCTTGCCGCGGGAGATGAGGCGGCGACAGTTCTCCGGCATGGGGCCCCAGTTTCCGCATTCCACAAAGTCGGCGCTGAAGAACACGAACTTGGGAATGGCCTCGCCGCCGTTGGTCAGAAAACGCACGAAGACTTCTGGCCGCTCTTCCCTCGTCACGAAGCGAACCGTGAGCTGCTCGCTTTCCCGAGCCAGACGCATGAGCGCCGGGACATGACGCACGACGTCGCCGCACCAATCCTCGGCGACCACCAGAACGTTCACCCGACGGGGCAGGTCCTGCAGAAACGACGCGGCTTCGTCGACGAGGGTAATCTCCGCGACGTTGTGCGCCATGGCGGCGGCTTTGTCGGGGAACTCGGCGGATTCGAGCCAGGCCTCGAACGTGGATGCCTCGGCGAAGATCTCGGGCCAGTCGAGAGCAGGAAGGACGGGTGGACGGGGCATCGGCGACTCCTGGTGTTCGGGCCGGAAAAATAAGGGAGACCGCTTCAGGCCTTTGGGCCTTCATCGGTCTCCCCATCCTAGAACGCCGTCGAATTCTCCGCCACAGTCGATCCTGCCTGCGGCCTCGGCTCTAGATTTGGAACAGGTACTGCAGCTTCATGAAGTACTGCCGGTCCATGAGCGTCCAGCCTTCGATCCCGTTCTGAGCCATGGTCAGGTCGCGGTAATCCCTTGTCGATCCCACATAGAAGATCGAAAACGGGTTGAGACGGTAAGTGAGCAACGGGTCGGCGTCCCAGCTGCCGCTGAAATCGTTGTACTACAGAACCACTCGAGCAGCCAACTCGCGGCTGATCTGCAGCTGGATCCGGGAACGGAGAATGAACCCGTTGAAGAACTCCTCGCGGGTCTCCAGATCGTAGCTGCTGGCATGATCGAAACTGAGGTCGGTCACGAACCTGTCGATGGGTTTCAACGTGGCCCATGCCGAAAAACGCTTCTCGTCTCCCATGACACCTGCAAAGCGGGCGATGCGGTGCCCCTTGGAGACATCGAAGCCGAAGTTGAACCACGACGTCGGAATGGCCTGCATGTTGAGCCCGGTGCTGGAGATTCCATCGAACTGCGTGCCGTCGAAAAGCTCGTTGCTGAGCATCTGAGTCAACGCGAATCTCGCCTGCATCTTCCTGAGACTCATCGCCACCTGTCCGTACGCCCACTCGTCCTTTTTCACGCCGTCGAAATTCCACTTATTGCCGATGTTCAGGAACGGACTGATCGACTGGAGCCAGGGCGAATCGTCGAAACGGAAGGTCGGGCCGGCGGAAAAGACCACTTCACGGTTCGAGTTGCTGGGCTCGAAGCCGTTGTCGGCGCGGAAAGTGGGACTGCGCTCCCAGTAGTCCATGTCGGCGTTCCAGGTGCTGTTTCCGTACTCCAAGCTGGAATAGAGGGCATGACCCCAGTAGGTCTCGCCGTCGAAGGCCGCGGTGTGCTTGCCGCCGTCGAACGTGGTGTCGCCGAGATTGTCGGTCATCGCCGGGTTGTCTGGTTCATCGGTAAGACTGGTAAGTACCTGGACTTCGAGCTGGGTGTTGTCGGTGAAGCGCACACGAGCATCGGCGCCCACCACTTTGCCGGACCCTCCGACATCGAGATGACGGTCGGTGGTGATCACGCCCACATGGGAAAGGTCACCGAGAGAATGGCGCACGCGCAGAATGCTGGATACGCTCTTGCCGCCTTGGGCGAACCCACTGCCCTCCTCGAAGGGCAGGATGCTCGGCGTGTG
>ERZ889078.137-NODE-137-length-61983-cov-18.733400_pt1 | contig 61983 bp, 55 predicted proteins | sample MGYA00521266_ERZ889078 | MGnify/ENA primary metagenome ERZ889078 (study PRJEB32303, sample SAMEA104408618) | aquatic metagenome | biome: Brackish water; feature: Pelagic; material: water | place: Baltic Sea | collected 2014-06-16T06:34:00 | depth 76,534 m ... | reverse complement strand
CCGCAGTTTACCTTCTTAACGACAGTCAGAGTTGCACTTACTAATTGAATTTGGGTTCTTCTTTAAAACTGAATTGAACGTTATAGCCCGCTTCGGCAAATGAAAAGTATCGCGATCTTATTCCTGCCTTGATGCTGTGTTCCAAGGTCTTTTTGGCTTCACGATAATCGCGATTATACATTTCAAAGTCATAATCGAGCTTCAGGGTGGTGGCTTTAAAGACATCATAAGAAGCACCCAACTCGACCCGGTCCTGAATATAGTCATAGGTCAGGTTGGTCATGGCTTCATCGGCGCTTTCACCGGCTTGGGTTGTCTGACTATCATTTAACATATAGCGGAATAACGATCGCTCGGTAGTGTTGATGGTCTGGTAATGCCTGTACCGGGCTTTCAGGCCCAATTTAGGTATTGGTCTGGAGACGGCGTTGAGATTAAAGTGTGCGGTATGGATTTCCGCCCCCCCGCTTGACCTCGGTAGCAAAGCGGTAGATGTTCCCTGGGCAAACGGTAGCAGGTCTTGATCCTGGCTGGAATGACTGTATTCCATAACAGCCGATACTCTGGAATTGTGAGGCAGGTTTCTCGCCCCAGACAGGCTGAACTTCATGAAACGGTTATCAGGGGCTCGGGAAATGACCCCTGTGCCATTGTTTGTGCCGGTATAGGGGGATTCCCAGGAAATACTTTCGGCTTGGTTGTCAAACAGGGACATGAAAAAATCAAACTGGATCTGGCCTTCTTCCCCGTTTCGAGCCACAGAAGCTTTGACTTCATTTGTTACCTGATCTAGTAGGCCCGGCAAGGTAGTGGTGTCGGCGGTAGGACCAGGGCTGGTACCTTTTACTACGCCAATGTCGACAATCCCGTCCTTGGTTTCCCGCATATAGGAAAGAGAAACATCCATCAGCCCGAGCTTGCCTGAAAAGCCAAAGGTGCCAGCCCGGCGGCCATCAATTCGAAGGTCTTCCCGATCCAGACCGGTAACGGTCAGGGTGGTTGCATCAGCGGTTTTGCCAAAACTGGCTGGCAAGGTTAGGTTCGTTCCACCTATGCCTTTAAACGGGGTCTGGGTATTGTTGTTCAGCTCGTGCGGTAATTGATCCCAATCGGCAAAGAATTTCAGTTTTCCATAGGTTCCCGTTTCCAGCGACAGGCTCCGGTTTTCCAAGCCAAGATCTTCGCCCAGCAGGTGCATATATAGCGACCCACGCTGATATGAAATCTCTGTGTCACCAATGGCATAGGCCTCGGAATCTGTGATGCCGGAATACTCACCCAGCTTGGAAGACTTGTTGTTTGAGCCTACGATACCCGTTCCAAAAGTGATGGTTCCCTCCATCACCGCTTTATCGTCAGCTTCGCTGTTCTCAGCTGAAACCCCAAGCGGCGAGATCAACAAGATCAGCAGTAAAGCAGACAAAAGAGAGAGTTTTTTTTGTTTCATCATTGATTCTCCCTTATCGGGTCAAACGAGCCCCTGATGGATGGTTGGAACCATGAATCTGGCTATGACAATTCAGACACCCCTTGCCAAGCAGGCGATTGCTCTGACTGGCTGATCCGCCAACATTTCTACCATCGTACAGTGTGCTCGGGTGCTGTGAGGCTGAATGACATTCTTGACAGAGATAGGGCACTTTCCGCTTCAGCATGGAAGCATGAATGGAACCATGCGAATCGTGACAGGTGGAGCAGTTTTCCCTGACCGGAGCATGCTCCCAAACTAGTGGGCCTCTTTTTTCCTGATGGCAGGTGTAACAGGTTCCATTCACCGAAGATTCTTTCAACATGCTCGGACCCAACCCACCATGGGGATTATGGCAACTGGAACAGCTCATCTTGCCTTCGCGCAAGGGCATATGGGCCGAACGATACATTTTAGCTCTCTTGTCCTGATGACATTGAAAGCAGACTTTTTTTGAGTCCTTGAAGGCGAACATGAATTTATTACTGCGTTTTTCCATGACATAGTGGCAGTCCGAGCAACCGACTCCATTCATTTCATGGGCGCTCCCACGCCAATGCATTTTGGTACCCTTCTCATGGCATTGGAGGCAAATACGATTTTTGTTCTGGGAAGAGAGATTTTTAAAAGACACAACTGTGGAAAGTTTTCGGTCGGAGTCTTCGGGAGAGGCGTTGAGATGTTTGCTCAAGGGGCCATGGCAAACCTCGCAGGAACTTCCACCTTCTTTGTTGTACAGAGAGCGATAGGCTTTGGCGTGCAGGGTTTTTTCAAAAGCTTCAATGGAGTCGCTGTGGCAGGTTGCACAATCGTCGGATTTGCCAACTGAGACGGCGCCCTTCAACTCGGGATTAATGGCTTCCCAGTTTACTTTTTGACCTGAGAAGCCGGGAGTAACCCAAGCTAAATGCAGAGCCATGCACCCAATCAAACTAACTAAAACTCTGCCAACCCCGTTTATGTTCATAGGCATCCGGTTTGATATATTAATTTAGGTTTTTACAAGAGCTGTGGGAAAATCACATCAACAACGGCCCCATTCTCTCCTTAATTGTAACCCATATATGATCCCCTGGCATGGGAAGTTATTCCCTTGGTGTGCGGTTGATGCATGGGAATGGCCATTCACGCAGATGTCTTTAGTGGCCTGATAAGGACCATAGCTCTGGTAGTACAACCGAATTGGCTGTGAGCAGGGTTTGTGTCTGCTGGCACGATGATTCTTCCTGGGGGATGACAAGGTTATTTTCTAATCTTTTTCTGTGTTGAAAATTAAAGCTCAGTTCTTGATATGACATTTTTTGCATGACCCCCTAACACTGAAGGTTTTTTCACCATCATGGCAGGCTCCACAGTATTTTCCTTTTTTCAAGGTTCCCATCGTCATGGTGTTTCCGGCATCCGCGCTTCCTGCTTCTTTTTTAAAAAGTTTGTCGTGGCAGTCTGTGCATTGATTGCCAGCTTGGCTGTGTTTATCGTGGCTGAATATGACCGGGGCAAACTTTTTAGTGTTCTTAAACCAGATGTCTCCTCCGTGTTTTTCCTCACCGAACCCGGATATGGGTAAGACGAGAGCGACAGCAGTTATTAAGGCTAATACCTTGGTGACTAAATAAATCCTGGGACGGGTTATTATGATTACATTTTCCATCTTGCAACCCCCTTTGCCATGAAAGTACTTTAAATAGTATCACTTTTTCTTATTTCACAAGAAGGAACTTGAACTACTTGGCTCTATATCCTGGTGTTATGAAACCAAGTCCTTGATGGTCAAAATTCCCACGATCTTTTTCCCCTCGGTCACCACAAGATGTTTAATGCCTTTTCGGAGCATGAATTCGCTGGCTTCACAGGGCTGAACATACTCGTCGAGGGAGAAAAGGGGTGTGGACATTACGGAATGAATTCGCGTGATTTTCGGGTCCAGGTCTTCAGCAATGACCTTTTTGACAAAATCTGATTTAGTAACGATCCCTACATACGCTTCCCCTTCCCTCACAAGAAGTGCACTTATCTTTTTTTCACACATTAGCCCAGCCGCCGCCTTCACCAATGTCTGGCCTTCGACGCTGATGATAGGAGAAATCATAAACTCTTTGATCGTAGACATATTTCCTCCGCTAAGGTAAATTTTCCAGTAACAAGAAAGCTGTAGATAAGTCGTTCATATTAAAAGATAATATTTTCTCAAAAAGTATTCCCCAATATGCCCTTTAGTTTCATGTCATAAGAAGCTAGAATACAGGCAGAAACCCTAATCATCTTTAATAAATAGAGAAAGAGTGTTTATGGCTAATAGAAAAGCGCGGCCAAAAATGGTTTTCCGCAAGTTTTTACAGGATAACCAGAAGCAAATGACCGATTACATGAAGCACCTCGAAACGGCAGAAAAATATGAACGGGAACCCTGGATGCTGGGCTCCGACCCTGAAAGACTCGTCACCCCTGAATCCATCGTAGAACTCAACCAAGTAGGCGACCACTAACCCCACTAGCCGTGGGGGCAGCGCGGCGGTGACGCTAACGCGACCGCCAAAGAAAGGGTAGTATTGAAATAAAGGGATTTACCGGATTTTTAGCGGATTTAACCTTGAATCTTGCGGCGGATAAACCTAGAATACAGCACGCTTTGATTGTGGTCGGGACCAACGTCAACAAGCCGACGTTTTCTCGGCCTTTTTTTGTTAGAATACCCCTTAGCAGGGGAGGCAATTGAGCAAACGTGGGTTTATAACGCCAAGATAAATCGTTGCTCGCCGGATAAAGATATTGCAAATTGCCACCGGTCGCTGACCGGTGCACCGAGTGGGAGAGGTGGCCGAGCGGTTGAAGGCGCACGCTTGGAAAGCGTGTGTAGGTTTACCCCTACCGAGGGTTCGAATCCCTCCCTCTCCGCCACTGCTCGCCGCAGAGGCAGATAGCAAGGGCATATTAAGCCGTGTAGTTGATTAGACACGAGATAACGTTATTGCATTTTTAAAATATTGGCAGTTTTGTTGGGCCTCACGCAACGTGGTTTTGTGAAACCCGTCAGATCCGGAAGGAAGCAGCGGTAGCAAAATACCATGTGTGCTGTGAGTTCCCCAACAATTCTGCCTCTAAATAGCATCGCTGGGCGATACACTGTTGCCCGCAAATCACCGGTCTTCTGAAATAATGGACTTCCAGGTTTCAGCCCGAAAATGGCGCCCCCAGAAATTCAGCGAATTGATTGGGCAGGAGCATATTGTCCGCACCCTTTCCAACGCCATTGAACTGAACCGTGTTTCGCACGCCTTCTTGTTTTCCGGAACACGCGGTGTGGGCAAAACCACCACGGCGCGGATTCTCGCGCGGGTTCTCAATTGCGAAAAAGGACCGACCATCGAGCCTTGTGGTACCTGCAGTTTGTGTGTGGAAATTACCGAAGGCCGCTGCATCGACGTTCAGGAAATTGATGGAGCCTCCAATAATGGAGTGGCCGAGGTACGCGACCTCATCGACAACGTGCAATACGCCACTTCTTCCGCCCGTTACAAAGTTTATATTATCGATGAAGTTCACATGCTTTCAAAAAGTGCGTTCAATGCTTTATTGAAAACGCTGGAAGAACCACCGCCTCGTGTTATTTTTATTTTTGCCACCACCGAGCTGATTAAAATTCCGGACACCATCCTTTCCCGCTGCCAATGTTTTGAGTTCAAGCCGCTGTCCAATGCGCAGATCACCAAACAACTGGAACTGATTTGCGGGCAGGAGGGAATTAAAATTGAAGCAAAAGGGTTGGAAGAAATTTCCAAAGTGGGTGCTGGCAGTATGCGTGATGCGCAAAGTCTGCTGGACCAGGTCATCGCTTACGGCGGCAAAAAGATCGATACCGATTCTGTAGAGTCGGTGCTTGGTATTGTCGGGGGAACCACTCTCGAGCTTTTCGCCGAGCGTCTTATAAAGCGGGAGCCAGCTGAACTGATCACTCTGGTTCAGGATGTCGCCAATCAGGGTAAAGACCTGAGCCTGTTTTGCCGCAGTGTGATGGAATATTTAAGAAACCTGATGATGGTCAAAGTTTCCCGCAATCCGGAAAACCTGCTGAACGCGCATACCTGCAACATGGAAGTTCTGAAAAAACAGGCCGAAGGATTCGATGCCGACGAGTTGCAACAAATGTTCACCGTTCTTACCGGCGCTGAAACGGAAATGAAGCGAAGCTCTCTGGCGCAGATGGTTTTTGAAATGGCTATTCTGCGGCTGACCGAAACCCGGCCCTTTAAAAATATTGATGATCTTATCCATAAGATCAATCAGGCGGAAATTGAAACTCAACCAGTCCGGACGGTATCACCCGTTGCAGCGTCACCGATGGCTCCGGCAGCGCAAAGTAGCGCAACGCCTGCGCAGGCCGCGAAAACACAAACCCAACGGGAAAACGGTTCTTTTGACTCTTCGGTCTGGGCCAAGATTCGTCAGGAAGTTTCGCGAAAACGACCGGCTTTTGAACATTATCTGGATAAGTGTCAAGTATTAGCATTGAACGAAAAAGAAATTCAACTGATGTTTTCAGACTCCTTCACTCTTGAGATGGTTGAGGGTCCGGAAAATATTCAGTTCATCAAAGACATGGTGAAATCCGCCAGTGGGCATGAGGTGCAGGTGGTGCTGAAACTGGGCGAGGCGAAGCCTACGAGTACTTCTTCAAGTGCACAAAACACGCAGGAAAAAAAAAACTTAAATGACGAAGATCCGAGCAGGCAAAAGACAGAATCGGAAATCATTCAGGATGCTCTCGATATTTTCGGGGGCATTGTGGTGAAATGAAAAATTTCTCGATCAACGGGTATTTTGATGAGCGATAAAAGCTGGCTCTCGTTATTCAAACAGGCTCAGGACATGCAGTCCAAGCTTGCCGAAATTCAGGAAGGCCTTGCTGAAAAAAAGGTGGAGGTGTCTACCGGCGGCGGTATGGTGAAGGTGGTTGCTAATGGACTCAACGAAATTATCTCGGTCCATATTGATGATGAGTTGATCAATATGAGTGATCGGGAAGTGCTCGAAGACCTGATCACCGGCGCCATGAACGAGGTTCATAAAAAAGTGAAAGAGCTGGCGCAGGATGAAATGTCCAAATTGACCGGCGGCCTGAAAATTCCCGGGCTCTTCACATAATGGGTGCACCGTGAAAAGACCCACCGCAATTACAGACCTTATCGATGAACTGAAAAGGCTTCCCGGCATAGGCCAGAAAACGGCAGAACGTTTGTCGTTTTTTCTGATGCGCGGAAAAGCCGAGCAGGCCAACAAACTCGCCACAGCGATTCATAATCTTAAGGAAAAGATTATCCTCTGCTCCGTTTGCCACGGTATCACCGAGTCCGACCCCTGCGATATTTGTTCAGACACAACCCGCGACCATGCGCAGATTTGTGTGGTGGAAGAACCGCACGATGTTTATGTGATGGAAAATATGGGCTATTTCAAAGGCGTTTATCATGTGCTGATGGGGGTGATTTCTCCGCTGGATGGAATTGGTCCCGATGATCTGAATATTGAAGCGTTGAAGGAAAAAGTCAGTAAGCCAGGTATTAAGGAAGTTATCCTGGCTACCAATCCGGATATGGAAGGCGAGTCCACCGCCGTGTATATCTCAAAGGTTTTGAAACCTTTTCCGGAGGTCAAGGTCACGCGCATTGCCCGGGGTCTGCCGGTGGGCTCGGATATCGAGTATGCCGACTCCGTAACCCTGATGAAATCACTGGAAGGCCGCATGGAAATGACCTAGCCGCTAGGCGCCAGCGTGACGCTGGACCCCATTGGCAATAGCCCGTTGAGCCAATCGTTGCTGATGGCTCCCACATGGCGTTGGGAACTAAATCCGCTTGGAGGGTTCAAAACCCCTTGACAATGTGATGCAAAACTATTAGATTTCAGTGTTTTAGTCCTATTCCAAAAAAACCATTCCGGTGTGGCGCAATGGTAGCGCACTCGACTGTTAATCGAGTTGTTACAGGTTCGAGTCCTGTCACCGGAGCCAGTTTTAGTCCCCTTTTTCAGGGGCATGAGTCCCGAAACCCTGTCGAATCTTCGGCAGGGTTTTGCTTTAGGTTGCAAAGGTCAAATTGATCCGTTATTCTTCTTCATATTGGTAAACCTCCTGCAATAAGAGACACTTATGACTCAACGACCGCGCAGAAACAGATTGAATCCGGCCATTCGTGGGATGATCCGGGAATCACAAGTGAATCCGACCAATCTGGTCTGGCCCGCTTTCGTGCAGGAAGGCAAGAACTTGCGTAGTCCGATCGCGTCGATGCCGGGCATCTCACGGCTTTCCATCGACCAGCTTGTTACCGATTGCCAGCAGGCTTTTGATTTGGGAGTCCCGGCGGTCGCCCTCTTCCCGGCGTTGGATGAATCTTTAAAAAATTCAGAGGGCAAGGAAAGTCTAAATCCTAACGGACTGCTTCAGCGTGCGGTGAAGGAATTGAAGAAAACCATTCCCGGCATGCTGGTGATCACCGATGTGGCGCTCGACCCTTATTCGAGTGACGGGCATGACGGACTGCTTAAAGACGGAAAAATTTTGAACGACGAGACGCTTCCCCTTCTGGCTGGCATGGCGGTGGCTCAGGCCGAAGCGGGAGCCGATGTCGTTGCACCCTCCGATATGATGGACGGTCGCATCGAGGCCATTCGCTGGGCTCTGGATGAGTCCGGTTTTGAAGATGTGCTCATATGCAGTTACTCGGCGAAATACGCTTCGGCGTTTTACGGGCCGTTTCGCGATGCGCTCGATTCCGCTCCGAAAGAAGGCGATAAAAAAACTTATCAAATGGATCCGGCCAATGCCCGTGAGGCGATACGGGAAATCATGCTGGATGAAGAAGAAGGGGCAGACTGGTTGCTGATCAAACCGGGCCTGCCTTATCTGGATATTATTCGGTTAACGCGTGACCATACGGCGCTCCCCATTGCCGCCTACCATGTCAGCGGAGAGTATGCCATGCTGAAAGCCGCCGCCGAAAAGGGCTGGCTCGACTATGACAGTTGTCTGATAGAGTCGCTCCTCAGCATGCGCCGCGCCGGAGCGGATATGATCTTCACCTACGGCGCCATTGATGCCGCAAAAATTTTAGCCGGGTAGGCGCCAAATTGCACTAATTTTTCCTTGCGAGCAAAATTTTTACAGAACAATTGCTAGCTTGACCATTCTCCACTCCCGCTAGGCGAACTTCACATATGGCAAGTCCCAATTACTGGGTTCACGATCTGGACCCGTTCCTATTTCAATTCACCGAGAGTTTCGGCATCCGCTATTACGGTTTGGCCTATGCGTTAGGATTTCTCGCCGGGATGTGGTTGCTGCACCTTTTTTGCAAGCATGGCAAAGCGGTGCTCACGCCGGAACAACAGTCGCTCGTCATCACCGCTATGATGATTGGGGTTTTGCTGGGCGGACGCTTGGGGTACATGCTGTTCTATGCGTTGGACGATGTCCTGCACAGACCTTGGGTCATTTTCCAGATATGGAAAGGGGGAATGGCCAGTCACGGTGGGTTCATCGGTGTGCTGGTGGCCTGCTGGTGGGTAGCGAAAAAGCTGAAGCTTTCTTTTCTGCAACTCGGAGACTTATTGTGTCCTTTGGTGCCGCCGGGAATTTTGCTGGGCCGCATTGCCAACTTCATCAATGGGGAGCTGTGGGGCAAGGTCACCAGTGTTCCCTGGGCGGTGATCTTTCCTCAAAGCGCGCAGCTTGGAACGCCTCTGGAACAAATCGCCGCGCGTCATCCTTCACAACTTTATGAAGCCGGACTGGAAGGAGCCCTGTTGCTGATGTACAGTCAATGGCGATTGTGGAAAACCGATGCGCTGAATCAGCCCGGCAGATTGACCGGCGAGTTTCTCATGATTTATGCGGTGGTGCGCGTCTTCGGCGAACAGTTCCGGGAACCCGACGCGCCGCTAATTTTTGACCTCAGCCGAGGCAGTTTTTATAGTTTGTTCCTGCTCGCGGGCGGACTTTATCTCGTCCTAAAATCGCGAAAAACCGCTTAGCCGACCCCCTTCATCCCCGCCCTATTACAACCCGTTATAAATTGATACTCCACTAGTTATAAATCGGTCATAAAGTAGTTATAATAAATAAACTGTGTAGTTATAATAAGCTAATATCTTATATGGTGTAGTTTTTGTGGGGAAAACCAGCGGTAATCCCGGTTGACAGGTATATTACCACTAGTTATAATAATTTTTATAACTAGTGGTAATATAGGATTTAAAAATGGTTAAGAACCAGGCAGAAGAAATTCGCAGCTATCTTTTGGCGAAGATTCCGGTGCACCCGAAAAATATTGTCGCCAAAGCCTCGAAGGCTTTTGCGTGCAGCCGCACCACTGTTCACCGACACCTGAATCGGTTGCTTCGCGATGGAGAAATCATAAAAACCGGCACTACCAGGCAGACCTTTTATTTTTTAAAAACCGAAAAGAATAAAAAAATTCTTGTACCTCTGCAACCGGGAGTCGAGGAGCATAAAGTCTGGCAAGAAAACTTTTTAGCGGATTTTGAGACGCTACCTAAAAACGTTTTGGATATTTGTGAATACGGTTTTCTAGAAATGCTCAACAACGCCATCGACCATTCAGAGGGAACGGGGGTAGTGATAAAGACGGTGTGGGCATCTGATTCAATCACGATAGCTATTCGCGATGATGGCATTGGAATTTTCCGAAAGATCAAGGTTGCCGAGAACCTTGCAGATGAGCGGGAAAGCGTCCTTCACCTCTCAAAGGGAAAGTTCACCACTGACCCGGAAAACCACACCGGCGAGGGTATCTTTTTCACTTCCCGAGCCTTCGATATTTTTCATATCATCTCAAGAGGAGTGTCCTATATAAGAACAAATTGGGATGAAGACTGGTTTGTGGAAACAGCGAAGGATGAGAATGTACCGGGAACAGGTTTAATAATGAAAATTGCTCTGGATTCACAAAGAAAAATGCAGGAGGTTTATGCTGAATATCAGCACGAGGACTCTGACGGAATCCAAAGCTTTGACAAGACCCATATTTTAGTGCAACTGAGTCAATTGGGTGATGAACGCTATGTCTCGCGCTCACAGGCGCGGCGCATTGTTTTGAGGTTGGAAAAGTTCAGGCATGTGACTTTAGACTTTAGAGATATTTCTACCGTGGGTCAGGGCTTTGTTGATGAGGTGTTTCGCGTGTTTCAGTCTAAGCACCCTCGAATTAAGATCGAGTATACTAATGCCAATGACGATGTCCGATTTATGATTCAACGTAGTCTCCCTTCTAACCATTAGTTTGTGGAAGCAATATGGGACTTAAATCCGGTTTATTAGTGTTGATGTTGTTTCTGTTACCGCAAGCGGAGCTGAAGACAATAAACGGTGAAGTGATTCTGGTTCAGGATGGGGACACGTTAACGGTAAAGACGGAACGCGATAGAGTCTATAAAGTGCGTTTGGCGGATATTGATGCGCCGGAAATAGGCCAGCCGTTTGGAAAACCGGCCCGAAGGTTGGCCACTGATTTGACTCTGGGGACAACGGTGCGGGTGAACTATACCTTTAAGGACAAGTATGGTCGCTTGATCGGAGAATTATTTTTGCCCGATGGCAGATTGTTGAATGAAGAAATGCTCAAAGCCGGGCTGGCCTGGCATTACAGGGTGAAGTACCCTCACAGCAGTTTTCTTGAAAAGTTGGAATATAAAGCCTGGCAAAAAAAACTAGGTCTCTGGGTTCAGGATGCGCCCACTCCCCCATGGGAGTACCGCCGGGAAAGCCGGCTCCCCAGCCCACCTGCCACACCAGAGAATATGGATTATGATTTGTTTTTCACTTACGGTCTGGTGGGCAACCCAAAAACCCGGGTTTATGAATGGCCGTACTGTGAGGGCTATCCTAAAAATACCAAGGGATATATCAATTTTGGCAGTCTCCTTGACGCGGACACCTTAGGCTACATGGTTTCTGAAAGATGTAAGCTCGAGCAATTGCCGACACAGTAGCCTCCTTCTGCAATATGGTAGGATGGAGATAAGTGGACTCTGTAGTCCATTTAGGAGGCAGAAAAATATCTTAGTGATAAATTACCATGCCAACTAGAGATCTTTTATTCGTTGTGGATACGGACATTCCCCATCGGGACATGATGGCGGGGTGGCTTGAGGAGCAGGGTTACCAAGTCAAGGTTTTTGATAACGGTGAACTTTGCCTGAACACGTTGGATGAAAACCCCGGCGCGATTTGTTTGGACATCAACATGTCTGCGGGGCTGGATATTCTCAAGCGCTTGAAGCTGGCGAACCGGGATATTCCGATTTTGGTGGTGACAAAAAATGATGCGGTGGATTCCGCAGTGGAAGCCATGAAAATCGGGGCGTTTGATTATATGACGAAACCGGTGGATAAGATTCGCCTGAAAACGAATGTTGATAGGGCCATCGAAATGCATACGATGGTCACCAAGATCCAACGCTTGCAGGGAGAGCTGAAGAAAACTTATTCCTACAAGAATATTGTGGGGCAGAGTGACGCGATGAAGCAGGTGTTTGCCCAGGTTGATGAAGTATCGGGAATCAACATCAATGTTTTCATTCACGGGGAAAGTGGTACGGGAAAGGAGTTGGTGGCGAAAGCCCTGCACTTTAACAGCGCCTACAAGACGGGGGATTTTGTCGCGATCAATTGCGGGGCGATCCCTGAAGAGCTACAGGAAAATGAGTTTTTTGGCCATGAAAAAGGGGCTTATACCGGCGCCGATGACTCCCGGATGGGAAAACTGGAGGTCGCCAATGGCGGCACCCTTTTTCTCGACGAAGTGGGAGAGATGCCTCCCAAAATGCAGGTAAAACTTTTGCGTTTTTTGCAGGATAAAAGCTTTGAAAAGGTCGGCGGCAATAAAAAAATTCATGTGGATCTAAGAATCATTTCTGCCACAAACAGGAATCTGGAAGAAGCGGTCAGCCAGGGAAAGTTTCGCGAAGATTTGTATTACCGGTTGGTGGTCTATCCGGTATTCATACCTCCATTAAGGGAACGGCGGGAGGATATTCCTATCCTGATCAACCATTTTCTTAAAAAATATAAATTGGACATCACAAAAAAGATCACCACTGTCAGTTCATACGCACTGGAAGCCTTGGTTCGGTATGTCTGGCCGGGAAATGTGCGCCAGCTTGAAAATGAAATTTACCGGGCTATGGTTTCTACCCGGACGGACACGGTCCAGATTGAAAACCTTTCATTGGAAGTTCAGAAGTTTCGCGAAGGACATGTGGGCGAGGACAACCGGTTCATTCCCTCCCAGAAAAACCAAGAATCTGTTCTCTCGGTCACTCCTATTTTCCAACCTCCCCCGGTTTTCCCATCCGGTTCGACTTTTAATGAAATTGAGAAGCAGGCTTTTTTGGAAGCCCTTAACCGGGCAAACGGAAAAATTCCGCAGGCGGCAAAGGCTCTGGGCATCAGCCGGGCAACATTTTACAGAAAAATTAAAAAGTATCGTTCGGTAAACTAGCTGTCTCATTTTATCTCAAATTAAGATAATATATCTCAATATAAGATATTGTGAGACAAAATTGCGGTACGGCTTAATCTGGTCCCCTCGCCAAAAATTTAAAAACTCCTTTATTTATAATCAGTTATATGTTTTCCCCCTATTTATGGGGGGGTTGGCATGCTTTATGCTTTATGTGTATATAGGTGAAAATTATTTTGACAGTCAATTGAGGTGAGATGATGAACACAGCAGCAATAAAACCCAAAGCTCAAAGTCTAGGCAAACCTTCTTCGAAGAAAGTAGAAACTCCTGTATCTAAAAGAAGAGGTGGGGCCGCGAAGAACTCGCTTTGGAAAAGCATAATTATTTTCCTGACCTTTGCGGGTTTGGTGGCATACATGTTCTCCCCGAACGTCCCCGACCCGCAAAGATCAGGTTCTCAAGGTTCGGCAGATAGTGGTTTTGCCAAAAGCCTGACTAAATAGAGGCCTGATAATTGGTAAGCATGTCAGATCAAGTCGAAAACCTGAGATATAAAAAGGGCGAAGCCATTATCCACGAGGGTGAGATAGGTGACTGCGCCTTTATCCTGGAGTCTGGGGCGGCTGAGGTTTACAAGTCTCTCCCGAGCGGCGAACAGCAGTTTTTAGGAGCTCTGGGTCAAGGAGATATATTTGGAGAGCTGCGTCTGATTGACGGGCTCCCCCGCTCGGCTAATGTGAGGGCTCTTGGTAGTTGTCGAGTCCGGAAATTAACTCAGGGAACTTTTGAATTGTTGGTGAAGCACAACCCCAAAGCCTTGATGCCGATTTTGAAGATTCTGGTGAACAGGCTAAGGCATACCCTGCGACTGCTGGACAAGCTGAAAAATAAGCAGGGTACCGCCGAAACTATGTCTGTTGGAAGCTTGTAGTTGATTCATTCTTTTAGTTACCATTAAAGTTATCTTTTTAGCTGTAATAAAAGATCACGCCATTCGACTAACGTTGAGGACTGGCAGTCTTGCCGGTCCTTAACGTTTTTTTATATTGTTACTTCCGTAAAAGAATAGGATGGGTTCTGCCGCAGTTTATTATTTCTTCTGTTGGATAAAAACTCCAAATTTACGTTACCCAAGTTAAGGAGAATGGAGTTAAAAATGAAAAGGCGACTCTTTAAAAAAGGCACGCCAATCATTAAGGAAGGCACGTTGAGTGACTGCGCTTATATTATTGAATCGGGAAGTGTAAAAGTTTCCAAAACATTGAGCTCGGGCGAAGAACAGGTTATAGGTAATCTTCAGGAGAATGAGATTTTTGGAGAAATGAGTCTGATTGATTCTCTTCCCCGTTCTGCAAACGTGGTGGCTTTGGAAGACTGTTCGGTATCGGTGATGACACAGGAGAGTTTTAATTCGTTGTCGCAACACAATCCGGGAGCTTTGATGCCTGTTCTTAAGGTTCTTGCGATCCGGTTGAGAAAAGCCCTGGAGGGCTTGGAGGAAATTGAGAGCCGAAATTGCATTACATGAATAACAAAGAAGGAAGGTTGAAGGGCCGAAGCAGAAATTATTAAGTTAATATTTAAAGGGTTGAGCGAGGGTCTGCATTTTGGAACATGCAGGCCTTTTTTGATTTTAAATTTGCATTCTAAAAGAGTTATCCGTTTCAGGTTCTAATTTAGGGCTATATTGCAATTTAATCGCTAAGGATTTAAACTAATCCAAGGCCCTGGATGTTTGTTTTTGGTTCACAACCATCAGTCCGCCGGGATTTCAAGCATTTTTAGTTTGCAGGTTTTTGAGTTCTCCGTGAACAATAGATTTTTATACATGGGCTTTATATGAAGACAAATTGTTATAAAAAGGGTGAAGAAATTATTCAGGAAGGCATGTTTAGCGACTGCGCCTATATCATCGACGCGGGAAGCGTAGAGGTTTCTAAAAAACGCCCAAACGGAGAGAAGCAAATTATTGGAGTGCTCAAGGAAAATGATATTTTTGGAGAGATGGGGTTGATAGATGGACTCCCTCGCTCGGCCACGGTTGTGGCTTTGGAAGATTGCACCATTTCGATCATGACTCAGGAGGCGTTTAACTCGCTGGCCCAACATAACCCTCAGGCTCTTATGCCCATCCTTAAAGTTTTAGCAAAAAGACTTCGGTCTACTCTGACCTTGGTAGAAGACATGCAAGATGGCAAGCCCTCCCGCGGTCTGGAGGATCGTGTTTAACCCCCGCCTTTTGCTTTCTTCGCATTCCTTTTAATACAAAAACATCCCTGATGGTTCGAGATAGTTGCGGTTTCACACCTCATTGGTGTAAGCTGAACCGATCTATAACAATAATGGAAATGAGCCATGATTCCTGAATTATTATCCCCTGCTGGCAGTCCGGAAAAATTAAAATACGCTTTGGCGTATGGTGCGGATGCGGTGTATGCGGGCATTCCCAAATTTTCCCTGCGGGCCAGGGAGAATCCTTTCAAAAACGATTTGCTTGAAGAGGCCATCTCCTACACCCACGATAAGGGCAAGAAGATTTATGTTACTGCCAATATTCTTCCGCCTAACCGGAAAATAGCATCCTTTAAAAAGTCTCTGGCTCAACACGCCGCATTGGGACCCGATGCATTCATCATGGCTGATCCGGGAATGATTCAGTTTGCTCTCAAGGAGTTTCCCGAGATTCCGGTTCATCTCTCGGTGCAAACCAATACTATGAACTGGTCCTCAGTGGAATTTTGGTACAACCTTGGGGTTAAGCGAGTCATTTTATCGAGAGAGCTTTCGCTGGAAGAAATTCAGGAGATCCATGATCGGGTTCCGGGCATGGAACTGGAGGCTTTTGTGCATGGGTCGATTTGTATTGCTTATTCCGGCCGTTGTTTACTGTCCAACTATTTCAATCATCGCGATGCCAATCAGGGCACGTGCACCAACAGTTGCCGATGGGAATTTAATGTTAAGGAAGAAAAAGGCAAAGAAACCGAGGAATATCAGCCACTTAAGGGGCAGTATGCCATTGAGGAGATTCAGCGAGAAGGCGAAATGATGCCTGTCGATGAAGACGAGCACGGTACTTATATCATGAACTCGAAAGACTTGCGGGCGGTGGAATATTTAAAACCACTTCATGAAGCCGGTGTCATGTCATTTAAAATAGAGGGCCGATCCAAATCCATTTATTATTTGTCCATGGTTACTCGGGCTTATCGTAAGGCCATTAGCGATCTGGCCGAGGGGCGTTCTTTCGATCCAAAATTACTCGAAGAAATTAATAAGACGGCCAACCGGGGTTTCACGTCCGCGTTTTTAATATCCGCTTCCAATCGGGAAACCGAGCGGTTTGATTCACCACAGGAGAAAGATCAGCCCCAGGTTTTTGGTGGGCAGGTTGTGAATGAGCGGCCGGGCTGGATGGAGGTAGAAGTAAAAAACCGAATCGAGTTGGGGGATGAGGTGGAATATATTTCCCCCAGCGGACAATTCAAATTTTTTATCGACGCTATGGAAACAAGTTCCGGGGAAAAAGCAACGGTAGCGCATGGCGGCAATGGAACAATCTGGATCGCAACGGATCGACAGGCAGAACCGTTTGCGTTATTGAGTCTGCTGCAGAAAACCAAAATAGCTGAAACCGTTTAGAATCAGCTTTTATTCACTCATGGTTGTTTCTGTTAGGGTGAGTTCTGGTGGTTTGCGCCCAGAACAGGGTGAGAACAACACCAATGACCAAAACCAGCCCCAACCAACCAGACAGGGTATGGATTCCATAATCGAAAATATCTTTGGCCAAGGCTCCATCAAAGGCTATCACTACCACAACAAAGATGAGGAAAAAGAGAAATTTTTTCAAGAGCGGTTTCCGATTAATGGATCCTCTGCCAATATGGATTAATTTTGGCAATTAATTTGATGGAGGTCCTTTTCCCGACAGGGATAAAGTTCTTTGCTCGCCAAACAAACTGGTTTTATAATAAAATTTCTTGCTCTGCAATTTTAGCAAGAAATCTTGTTGGTGCAATTGATATTTTTTTCAAACAATTTAATCGGTAATTAATTTCATGGCTGTCCCGCTGATGCAAGCGTTGAAAATTGGGTCTTATGTGTTCCGGCAAAAATTAAGGGGCAACAAGCGTTATCCTCTGGTGATGATGTTGGAGCCTTTGTTCCGTTGCAATTTAGAGTGCATTGGTTGTGGAAAAATTCAAAAGCCCAATGAAATATTGAAGCAGAATATGACTCCGGAGCAGTGCTTTAAAGCTGCCAGAGAATGTGGCGCCCCTGTAGTTTCCATAGCGGGCGGAGAACCATTAATGCATCCGCAAATTGTGGAAATCGTTGAAGGTCTGATTGCCATGAAACGTTTTATTTATTTGTGCACCAATGCTATTCTGCTAAAAGATTATCTGGATCGACTGCCAGTAAGCCCTTATTTGACCCTTTCTGTTCATCTGGATGGAATGGAAGAAGAGCATGATCGCATCGTTGATCAGAAAGGAACTTTCAAGCTGGCCATTGAGGCTGTAAAGGAAGCGAAGAAAAGAGGATTCCGGGTTACCAGCGCCACTACCTTTTTTGAGAACACGACGGTAGAGATGGCCGAAGAATTTTTGGATTATTTAGCCCCTCTAGGGATGGACGGAGTGACCATGGCTTCGGCATTTCGCTACCCGGATGCTCCCGATCAGGATCATTTTTTTGGACGTCGGCGCACCTTTGAATTTTTCGACAAATTACTGGCAAAAAATAAAAAAGGTCGTTGGGACTTGAATCACTCACCGCTGTATCTGGAATTTTTACGTGGCAAAAAGGATTATTCCTGCACCCCCTGGGGGAACCCGAATTATTCTGTGCTGGGTTGGCAGAAGCCCTGCTACCTTTTGGATGATGGTTATGCAGAAACGTATAAGGAATTGATGGAAACCACCGAGTGGGAAAATTATGGCCATCAAAATAACCGGAAATGCGCGGACTGTACGGCCCATTGTGGTTATGAGGCCACAGCCGTTGAGGATGCAACGTCCAGTTTAAAGGGCATGTTTGATTCCGCTAAAGTAGTTTTCCAATAACTACTAGGCGTAGGGCCAATGAGCAATGGCTTGTTGCGCCGAGAAAACGATTGTTCGCAAAATAAAGACATTGCAATTTGCCACCGGCGGCTACGCCGGTAGGATGGTTTTTTCGTCGGTGTGGGCTTCTGCCAGTTGTTCGGGTGTGAGCCCTTCTGCCATTTTCAAGTTGGCGCCTTCGAGTCGGGTATTTTTTATTTCTGCCTGCATGAAATCAGCACGGACAAGATTAGCGTTTTTCAGATCAGCATTTTTTAAGTTGGCCCACCGTAGGTTGGCTCCCCGCAAGTTGGCTCCCCGCAAGTTGGAATTCTCAAGGTTGGCGTTTTTCAAATAAGCTCCGTACAGGTATGCCCCTCCTAGGTTAGCGTTGCTAAGATCAGCGCCTACCAGCACGGCTCCTTTTAAATAGCAGTCTTTCAGGTTTGCCGGTTCTCCATCGCGACCCTCTGTTTTCAGCCAGATTTTGTGGTTGGAGAGGATCGTCTTCAATTCTGCGGCGGAGCGTGTATTTTCTTTGGAAGTTTCGGTATTACTCATTCCGGTATTGTACATCCGGAGAATTTAGGACTGCAAGTTTTCCTGATGAAAAATTATGAAGCGGGGGATTTCCCCGCTTCATTTTGGGCAAATTTTTTACGAGGCGAATACTTTATTATAAAGTTCTCGAAACTTTAAATTACCAGGGTCAGCCTGAAGCGCCTTCTCCAGTGATTGCCTGGCCGATTCCTTGTTATCGGTCTTAAGATGGGTGTTGGCAAGCTGGTAATACGCCTCCGCATAAGACGGATTGATATTTAATGATTTTTGGAATGAGTCAATAGCTTTTTGAAACCTGCCTTCTGTTTGATAAAGGATTCCCAAGTTGAAATGAGTGAGCATTCCATTTGTATCGACCTCCAGGGAATTTAAAAGAATTTCTTCGGCTTTCTTCAGATCGCCTTTTAAGCGATAGCTGTCTCCCAGATTGTTGAGGTAAGTAGAATTTGTTGGTTCATAGGTAATGGCCTTTTGGTAATACTCAATGGCTTTTGGGAGATCATTTTTTGTTTTATAGATATTTCCGATGTTGTTCAACGCTTTGGAATCGTTATCGTCGGGGTTGATGCCGGTGGCGTGTTCCCAGCTTTTTAAAGCATCATTTTTGTTTCCTGAGGTGTAATGAACCATCCCCATATTGATATGAGCCTGCACGTCTTTCGGGTCCAATTGAATGGTTTTTTGAAAATTAATTTTAGCCTCTTCATATTTCTTCATTCCAAAAAGAATAATTCCTTTTTTGCGGTAAATTTTTGCATCTTCCGGGTTGAATTTTATGGCCAGATCAAACTCTTCCAGAGCATTTTTGAACAGGCTCAGTTGAACGAATTCCAGCGCTAATTTATAATGAGACTGGGATTGCTTCGTGTCAATTTTAACGTCCTGGGATGTGCAGGCAAATAACAGGGAAGAAAGTAAAACGAGGAAAAATAAGCGTCTCATGGTTCAGATCCTTTGAACAATAAGGTGAAAAAAAAGGGGCCAGCCATCAATGGCCGGCCCCTGAGATGATAACTTAGTTTTAACGAACCTGTTCTAGTTGATACCTCGACCAGCTGTAGGATTTTCATCATTAAGCCGACCTACACCAAGCGTATTATCGCCACCAATGGTGGAATCTGCCATGTCTCCGACAAACTCCATGGCAAAACCGGTACCACCGGATTCCACATAAACAACTCCCCACATACTCAGTTGAGCAAGGTTTTCATAGGTATTATTGGTACCTACAACCACAGCTGTGTTTGGATCCTCAGCTACAGTAGTCACCCTGATTGCACCGAACTGAGCCGAGTCAACCGTCGGAATCAGATGAGTCTGAGTATCCGTGAATGACGAGTTAGAGCTATTAATGGTTGCATGGCCCTGGTTCACAACAAACACCCGGTGGGTTTCACCCGCGTTTACCGTAAAGATTGTAGCCCGGCCTGCAACAGTGTTAACCGTGGTGGTCATGCCAATGACTTCCACCACCACACCGATCGCACTTGAAGCAGAATCCAATGACGGATGGCTAATACCAATAAAGGTGTAGCTGTCATTAGGGACGGCCTGAGCGTATGGTGAGATGGCTACTTCGGCACTAAGTCTAGTCTCACGTGCCGTTGTTTGTCCTGAGGCGACTTGGGCAAAAGACAGTATCCCAAAAAGCGCCAACAGGGTTAATCGTTTTATATTCTTCATGGATCTTTCTCCTTAATGAATTTTCCAGTTCAAGTTGAATTTAGAACACTAACCTACGGAGCTGCGGGACCGGCGACCGGCGTACTACCAATAAGTACTGATGTTGCCGCAGAATCAGACATATCACCGATAAACTCCATGGCGAATCCCGTGGTATTCTGTTCTATAACCACCGAACCCCAATAGGACAGCATCGTAACATCACGGTACCCATCACCAGTCAGAGATGCATCGCCAGTCGCAGTATTTGGTGCGGTTGCAAGAGGCGCGATAAGAACATGCCCGTGCGTAAAATTAGTGGTTCCAGAAATGAACTTGGCCGTCGAAATGCCGGTCGGATTAATCGTAGCTTGATTCGTCCGGACGATAAACACCCTTGTTGTGTTTCCTGATTCAACGGTGAATTCAACCGCCGAACCAAAAGTAACATTATCGCTACCGAGGGCGGTAAGGGTCAAACCGATCTGGGAGGCCATACCGGAAAGTGAGGTGTGGCTCACCGCAATAAAGGTGTAAGACCCCGAATCAGACTGCCAATAAGGAGATACAACCCTAGTTTTATTCTCTATCGCGAAAGCGTTTCCGGCCAGAAGGGTCAGAAAAGCTAAAACCGCGAATAATTTCGAAAATCGCTTAATCAGCTTGGTTTTCATTATACTTCTCTCCTATTATATATATGCTTCATATTGAAAGTGATATCTAGTTTAGGAATAGCTTAAACAAATTTTTCCAGGCGCCTCCTTCCAAACCTTTCGGTTCGTGAGATTTTTAATTGAGCTAAAGACACTCTATAATTTAAGGGACTGCGCAAAAACCACGCCCCCTTAGATACTAAATAGTATATGTAATTCAAAGCCATAATGCTACAACCTCGATCTAAATATTCCCCAAAACCTTGTTTGAGAACCACAAAATGCGAGAAAACTAAGTTAATATGTTTATTTACAATAAGTTGTCATGTTTTCCGGCGCAATTCCGGGTTTTTGGATAATATTTGTCATAGCTCATATCGGCTTAACGAGTCCTATTCTTTAGAATTATTTGGAGTTTTTATCTTTCTTGAGCTTGGCCTTTGATTCTTTGTTGCTTACTCTGTTGAGAAAGCTCTAGCCATTTGGTATAATTTTTAGCCGCCATATAAATAACTTTATAAAAGTTAAAAACTTATGAGCTTTTTGTTAGCCAGGACTCTGATGTCTAAAAAATGGTGTGGAACTGTATTTTGTATCCTTGCATTTGTGTTTTCCACAGGTTGTGTCACCACCGAACAGCAGCTGGATGATAATAAGACTCTGGCGCAGAAAAAATTCAAGGAGGCCCTGCAGGCAGACTCATTGAAGCAGCAGGATAAAGCGGTGGTCTTACTCAAAGAGGCCTTGGAGCTGGATCCTACGGAACCAAACTTCCATTTTTTCCTGGGCCGGTCTTATTTTGCACAGGGCGATCTCGGACGGGCAGAACAGGAGTATTTAACAAGCCTCAAATTAAACAATAATTTGAAGGACTCCTATCGGCAGCTGGGTTTGATTTACATGCAACAGGGGCACTGGGAAAAGGCGATTCACAACTTTCGCGAAGATCTCGATAGACCTGGAACCCGGCAACCCCAACAGATTTATAATTGGGTCGCGCTGTGTTTCTATAATCTGGGAAAAAAGAATGAAGCGGAAATAGAGTGGGGAAAAGCTCTTGAAATAAAAGATAATGCTGGAATTCGGCTTAATCTGGCCTTGGCTTATATTAATCGGGAGCGCTTTGATCAAGCTAAAGACTCTTTGCTAAAGGCTCTGTCCCTCAGGCCGCGTTTTTCTCAAGCCCATTTTGAGTTGGCACAATTATATTTAAAGGAAGAAAAAAAAGATCAGGCAGTGGCTCATTTTCAAAAAGTGATTCTCTATTCCCCCAGAGGGGATCTGGCTAAAAAATCTCAGGAATACATAAACTTGGTTCGTCCCAAATAAAAAATAATGGTTGAAAACTTTGGTTCTTATTTAAAGCATGAACGTGAATTAAGGGGAGTGCCTTTGGAAGAAATATCCGGGGCCACCAAAATTCATATCCGTTTTCTCAAAGCTCTTGAAGAGAACTCCTTTGATCAGCTCCCTGGCGAAGTTTTTATTAAAGGATATATCCGGTCCTATGCCGACATTATTGGTTCGGATGTTGAGGAAATGCTCAATATCTATAAAGAATCTGTCGAGTTCAACAATCAGGGAAATATCCCTTCAAAAATACCTTCAACTCAACCCAAAACTTTTTTGATATTTGGCCTGTTGATTCTGGCGATTGCCGGCCTCTTATTTTGGGTGGGGTCCCTGATGAATACGGGGGTTGACCCGGAGAAGGAACAAGTTCCCTTAATGCAAAAACAGGCTGAGATAACTATACCGGAACCTTCAACAAGTCCCGATGTTTCCGAAAATCAGATTGTGGAAGAAGTGGAAGAAAATGTGGATGCTCAGGAATTTGCCGAGCCTGAGACCGCCGAACTACCCCTGTCCGATCTACCCGCCAAAGACTTGGACGAGGAAAAAATCTTGCCCCCTGAGGAACCGGTCGAACTGGAGGCACAGACCCCAGCCGCCTCACTGGCTGATCCGGATCCTCAAAATCTCAAGGACGTAGAAAAATTGTTAAAACTTACAATTCGGGCGAAGGAAAATTCGTGGTTTAATATGACTATTGACGATTTCAGGGAAGAGGATTTTATTCTCCCCGCAGGAACCGCAAAGACCTTCTGGGGTGATGAAACCTTTCAGTTGACGGTGGGTAATAAACCCGGAGTGGAATTATTATTAAACGGCAAAGTCTTAACTTTGCCGGAAAGTAAAGACAGGGTGGTCAAAGACTTTATTATTAACTCTAAACTGGTAGAGTGAACCGTGGCTAAAATTGATGCCTTCTTCAAGCTGATGAATGAACAGGGAGCTTCAGACTTGCACCTTGTTTCGGGTTCGCAACCCATACTCAGGGTTCATGGGGACATGGAGCGGATCAAATACAAAGCGCTGGAAAATGATGAACTGAAAGCGATGTTGTATGAGATTGCCCCGGAAAACAAGATCAAGGTTTTTGAAGAAACCGGAGATGTGGACTTCGCCTATGAAATTCCCAACCTGGCTCGTTATCGGGCAAATTATTTTCAGCAGAAATGGGGTGTGGGAGCGGTTTTCAGGGAAATTCCAAGCACCATTCTGACAGCCGAACAACTGGGGCTTCCCAAAGTCGTTACAAAACTTTCCATGTTGCATAAGGGAATGGTTTTGGTCACTGGGCCTACAGGAAGCGGAAAATCCACAACGCTTGCTGCTATGATGGACTATGTTAACAGAAATAAGAAAAGCCACATCATTACGGTTGAAGACCCGGTTGAGTTTGTTCATAAAAGCCAGGGTTGTATTGTAAATCACCGGGAAGTGGGAGTGCACACACAAGGGTTTAAGTCCGCCCTTCGTGGAGCCTTGCGGGAAGATCCAGATATCATCCTCGTTGGTGAAATGCGGGATCTGGAAACCATTGAGCTGGCTTTGGAAGCCGCTTCCACGGGCCATTTGGTATTTGGCACGCTTCATACCCAGAGCGCGGCAAAAACCATTGACCGTGTCATCGATGTTTTCCCGGCGCACCAGCAGTCGCAAATTCGCACCACCCTTTCAGAATCTTTGAAAGGAGTCGTGGCTCAGAATCTGTTCAAACGTATCGATAAAAAAGGCAGAATGGCAGTGCTGGAAATTCTGGTAGTAACTCCGGCGGTTTCCAACCTGATTCGTGAGGGCAAGACCTTTCAAATTCCTTCGGCAATCCAAACTGGGAAAAAATATGGTATGCAGTCTCTGGACGATGCCATTCTTATAGCTTTGGAAGAGAAAAAAATCAGTCCCGAAGATGCTTACGATAAAGCGATTGTTAAAGAGCGGTTTATTCAGTTTCTAAAAACACCTCCAGAATTTTTATGAGTGACCTATGAGAAAAGCGGAAATTGATCATATTTTAACCACCATGCTGGAAGCGTTCGGAAATATTTCCGATCTCAATATCACGGTGGGGAAACCTTGCCAGGTCGAGTCGTCGGGGCAATTGGCGGCGGTTCCCATAGAACCTCCCATTGAGGAGCTCACACCTTTTCAGGCAGAAATATTTGCCCTGAATCTGATCAATGCGGATAGAAGGCTGACGGAAATTTTAATCCAGCAAGGTTCCTGCGACTGTTCCTATTTTCTGGTGGGCAAAGCCCGGTTCCGTGTGAACATATTTTCACAGCGCGGAAACTACACCATTGTATTGAGAAAACTGGAGACGCGAATTCCATCGATTGAGGACTTAAAGCTTCCGGGCCAGTTTGCCAAAGCGGCGGAAGAAAAAAATGGACTGATCCTGGTTACAGGGGCGACCGGAAGTGGTAAATCGACTACGCTCGCGGCGTTGTTGAATAAGATGAACGAGGAAAAATCCATACACATTATCACTCTGGAAGATCCTGTGGAGTTTGTGCACCCGCACAAAAAAGCCACCTTTAACCAGAGGGAATTGGGCAGCGACTATGACGCGTTTTCCAGCGGACTTCGAGCCGCTCTTCGCCAGGCACCTAAGGTTATTCTGGTTGGGGAAATGCGTGACCGGGAAACGGTAGAGATAGGTCTTAGCGCGGCAGAAACCGGCCATTTGGTCATGAGCACTCTGCATACGGTCGATGCGGGGCAAACTATTAACCGCATTGTGGGCATGTTTTCTCAGGAAGAGGAACAGCAAATACGCATTCGCCTGGCTGACACCATTCGCTGGATCATTTGTCAACGGCTGCTTCCCAAAGTTGGCGGGGGTCGGGTGGCTCTGCTTGAGATCATGTCTTCAAATATGCGGGTGAAAGACACCATCATCAATGGCGAGTCCGAAGGTAAATCTTATTACGAAATCATTACCAACGGCGATGCATATGGCATGTGGACTTTCGATCAGCATATAATGAAAATATATGGGGAGGGTCTCATCACAGAAGAAACCGCTCTGGCCTATGCTTCCCGCAAGGCTGTAGTCGGCCGTGGCATTGACACCCTCAAATCGGCTAAAGGCGAAAAGACCACGGATATTGAAGGGCTTAATATGGACGATGAGTATGGAGCTCAAGCTAAAAAATAAGAAAGGGTGAACCAAAATGCAAGTAGCGTGTGATGCGTGTCAGCGTTCCATGAATATTCCGGATGAGAAACTGCCGAAGGATCAGGCCTTCTCCATCACTTGCCCGGGGTGCAAAAACAAGATCAAAGTGGACCAGCATCTGAAAGCCCCGGAGTCGCCAACACCCTCCGAACCCGAAGAAGTGTTGGACGCGCCGAGCATGGTCGTGGAATATGAAGAATTTGAAGATGATGATGAACTGGTCATTTATGAGGAAGGCGACCAGTTGGCGTTGGTGTTGGATGAAAAAAACCAGTCTGTCTGGACCGAGGCGTTGGAAAGCAGGGGTTATAAAATTCAATACGCCAAATCACCGGAACATGCAGTACATAAAATGAAGTTTACCCACTTCCATTTTGTTGCCTTGCATGAAAATTACAGAGGCAAGAGTCTGGATAACAACCCTATTTATAAAACCCTGATCGAATTGCCCATGGTGACCCGGAGGAATATTTTTTTGGCGTTGCTGGGGGCTAACTTTAAGACTCTGAATAATATGCAGGCCTTCCAGAAAAGCGCCAATGTCGTGATCAACGAAAAAGACATGGATAAGCTGGGAGATATTTTAAAGAAATCGGTTTCCGAAAATGAAATATTTTATAAGGTCTTCAAAGAAACTCTTCATTCTATGGGGAAAGCATGAAGCTACAAGACACACCTATTCACCAACATTATTCCGATGGCGATATCATCATTACCGAAGGAATTATGAGCAACAATGCCTATGTGATTATCAAGGGCCAGGTTCGCATCACCCAGAAGGTCGATAAAAAAGTCGTAACCGTAGGAACTCTCAAGGAGGGAGAGGTTTTCGGAGAGATGGGCCTGATCTCGGAAACTGTGCGGAGCGCCAACATTTCTGCTATTGGCGATGTGACGGTTGGTGTGATTGGCAAGGAACTTTTTGACACTGAAATGAATAAACTTTCGGAAGGCATGAAGCCTATTATTCTGGCATTGGTAGAGCGCCTGAGGATCACAACGCATTTGCTGACACGTATTGGACTGGAGCTTGAGAACACAAAAGATAAGATTAATTCTTATACTTTAAAACAACAGGAATAACCCAAATAACTTATGCCTACTTTTACCTACAAGTCGCGAGTTCGGGGAAAAATGCAAGCCGGAGAAGTGGAAGCGGAAGACGAAAAGTCTGCGATCTCTAAGCTGAAACAGAAGAATATTCGTGTTACCACCGTCAAGGAAAAAGGCGGTGGTAGCGCTTTATTCGGGCCCAAGGTTCATAAAATCACCACCCGTGACGTGGTCATTTTTACCCGTCAGTTTTCCACCATGGTCGATGCCGGGCTTCCTTTAGTCCAATGCCTGGATATTCTTGGAAAACAGGCCGATAACCCAACCTTTGGGGAAACGATTTTAAAGGTCAAAGCAAATATTGAAGTTGGGAACAACCTGTCGGAATCCCTGAAAAAGTTCCCACATATTTGGGACTCGCTTTACAGCAACCTGGTTGAAGCGGGAGAGGTGGGTGGAATCCTGGACGTTATCCTCCGGCGTTTGGCGGAGTACATTGAAAAAGCTGAAGCGCTAAAGAAAAAAGTAAAAGCCGCTATGGTTTATCCGGGAGCCATTATGACCGTGGCTTTTGTCGTTGTGGCGTTTTTAATGGTCTTCGTTATCCCTGCGTTTGCCACCATGTTTGCGGGAGGAGGCAAGGAGCTGCCGGGGCCGACTCAAATCGTTATGGATATCAGTAGTTTTTTCCAACACCAATGGTGGGTCATGTTCCTTGGGGCAGTCACTTTCTTCTTCGTCTTCAAAAAAGTTTATGCCACTGATCGGGGAAGTATTGAAATAGACCGGATCGCTTTAAAACTCCCGGTGTTTGGAATGTTGATTCGTAAAGTTTCGGTGGCAAAATTTACACGGACTCTGGGAACTCTGATTTCAAGCGGAGTGCCTTTGATCGAAGGTTTGGATATTTGTGCGCGTACTTCAGGTAATAGAATCGTTGAGTTGGCCGTGTTCAAAACCATTGAGGCGATCAAGGAAGGCGAAACGATTGCCGCCCCTCTCTCGCGAGAAGATGTTTTTCCTCCGATGGTTATTCAAATGATTGACGTTGGGGAAGCCTCGGGCTCTCTCGATAAAATGCTGGCTAAAATCGCAGACTTTTATGATGAAGAAGTTGATGCCGCGGTTGAAGGCTTGACGGCTCTGCTTGAGCCCATGCTCATGGTCTTTTTGGGACTTATCGTTGGGTTCATTGTTGTTGCTATGTATCTACCCATATTTAAAATGGGAGAAGCTGTTTAGACGAAGGGCGAATGCTTTGGCCGATCCGGCCGCGCTATGACACGCGAAACCCACAATCAAGATCAGGAATTAGAGCAACGAGTCAGAAGAATAATGCTCTTAAGGGTTTTCTTTTTGACCGGGTTTGTGGCTCTGTTGCTTACCTTTCAAGAGCGCCTGGGAATCACAGCACCCGTAGAGCCTCTCTGCATGGTTATCGGGGTGGGTTTTTTCATGTCCCTGATTTATGCGGTTCTTTTCAGATTTTTGACCTTGACGGAGAATGCTTCGCTTCAGGTCGCGGGAGACCTGCTTCTGGTAGGAGGCATTCTCTTCACCACAGGGGGTATTGATAGCCCCATTTCCTTCCTTTTCTTATTTGTAATTATTGCATCCAGTGTCACTCTACCTAGAGCTGCGGCTTATCTCGCGGCATCAGGCGCTATTATTATTTATGGGCTACTGGTGGATCTGGAGTATTTTGGTATCATTACTCCGGTCTATTTGTTTCCAGAATCGAAGGTGTCTTTTGCGAGCGGTTATGTTTTTTATGTAATTTTTTTAAATATTGTTTCCTATTATACGGTGGCTTACCTCAGCAGTTTTCTCTCGCATCGACTGCGAATGGTTAAAGAGGAACTGGTTCGCGCAAGTATCAACCTCGAAGAGCAAAGGGCTTTTAACCGGGATATTGTACAGAATATGGGAAATGGGTTGATCACCACTGACCCGGAGGGCAGGATCACATCTATCAATCCTGCCGCGAGAGTTCTGACAGGTTATTCTATTGAAGAGAGTCTGAAGAATCCCATTGAACAGTTGATACCTTTAGCCGGATTAAGCAACCTGTTTTCTGAAGATAGAGCTCTTGATCTCCCAAAACAAATTGAAGGGGAACACCAAAGAAAAGACGGAAGGATCATTTTTATCCGGATAAAAATCAGTCATCTCGCTGATCAAAATGTGCCGGGATACATTCTGGTATTTGAAGACCTCACCGAAGTAAAAGAAATGCAGGCAAAAGTTTTAAGGACAGAACAGTTAGCGGCGGTGGGAAGATTTTCGGCAGGGCTTGCCCATGAAATCAGAAATCCGCTGACTTCACTGAGTGGTTCCATTCAGGTTCTGGCAAGAGGTCTTAAACTTGAAGACTCCTATAAAAAACTAATGGGAATAGTTATGAAGGAAACGGATCGTCTGAATAATATTCTTTCCGATTTTCTCAATTATTCCCAGCCCAAAAAAAATAATGATACCATCATAGACTTAACTCAACTTATTCAGGATGTAATCACCCTGTTAAAAAACAAAGAGGACCTGAGCGCTAAAAAACAAATTGTTTTTAAGGGAACGACAGACCATTTGATTCTAAATGGAGATGAAGAACAAATTAAACAGGTTGTGTGGAATTTGTGTATCAATGCTTTGCAGGCGATGTCTCAGGGAACCCTGACCCTGTCGCTCAACGAGGTTTTTTCTTTCCAGAGCGGAGAATTTCAAGCTAATCACCGAGGCATGGTTCTTGAGGTTCGGGATGAGGGTTGTGGCATTGCCTTGGATCAGATCAATAATATTTATGACCCCTTTTATTCCAGCAAAAAAGATGGAGTGGGTTTGGGGTTGGCGACGGTTTACCAAATTGTCAACCGAAACGGAGGAGTTGTGGATGTTCAAAGCACTCTTGATAAAGGAACGTTGTTTACAGTTTTTCTTCCGGATCAGGAAAGTGTAAAAGCTGTGCCTTCTCATTAATACAGAAAACTAAAAAAAGGAAACCGATCATGTCAGAAAGGGGACCCATTAAAATAACCGACACTTCAGAAATTGCTGTTTGCACCTGCATGCAGTCAAACCATTGGCCGTTTTGTGATGCCACGCATCATACCACTGGCGGCGAACCAGAAATATTAACGCTGGATAAAAATAAAACCTATTATCTGTGTGGTTGCTTCAGAACTAAAAACAGGCCTTTCTGTGACGGGTCGCACGAAAAAATTAAAAAATCCTGACCCTTAATATGGAAAACGGTTTCTTGAAAGTTTTTAATACTCTGGTCGGGTTGATAATGGTTCTTTTTTTATCAGCATGTGCCACCAGCCTGCAAAAAAATACTCCTGAAAATATGGTCTTCATCTCCGAAGGCCCCTTTACCATGGGTTTTGCAATAGAGAATGATCATGAATGGGGAGACATGGATGAAGACCCGGTTCATGAAGTCACGCTCAGCGCTTACTGGATGGATAAATATGAGGTGACGGGTGCCGACTTCGCCAAATTTCTCAATGCTCATCAAGGTTCAGTCCAGCAGTTTATAGAAATCACTCCAAGCGTTACGATTGAGTTTGTAGAAGGGAAATACCAACCCCGTGCCGGACTGGAGAAACTTCCTGTCAACCGGGTTTCCTGGTATGGGGCCGATGCCTATTGCCGATGGAAAGATAAACGCCTTCCCACTGAAGCAGAATGGGAAAAGGCTGCAAGGGGAACCGACCAGAGAATTTTCCCATGGGGAAACGAATTCCCCGACAATAGCCGCGTCACTTTTCGGCGTAAATTTTCTGAACTGGGTTTTAAAGTGATGGAACCGGTGGATAGTATGAGCCGGGGTATTTCCCCTTATGGCATCCATCACATGGCGGGGAATGTCTGGGAATGGGTTGACGACTGGTTTGATGGAGGAGCTTACGAAGATCATGACCGCAAAGATCCCAAAGGTCCCGAAACCGGAATCAGCAAAGTATTACGGGGAGGCAACTGGTATTACAAGGCCTACTACATGAGAACCACCTACCGCTTCAACGAACGCCCCGAAAAATTCAATATCTGGCAAGGATTCCGCTGCGCCCGCTACTAGGCGTGGGGCGAGCCGTCGGTGGCAACTGCAATGGTTTTATCTGGCTGGCAACCGTTTTTCTCGGCTCAACGGGTTATTGCCTATTGCCACCGGCGGCTCGCCGGCGTTTAAGAGCTTTTTTCAAAATCCACGCGACATTTAGCTTCTGAGTGCAGTGTTCGTAAATGGCTTCAGTCAGAGGTTCAAGGGTGCAGTGGTCGGTCAATATCCCCGCTTCACTGCAATTGTGAACGCTTAATGCGTTCTCCCTTTTCCAGGTTGTGAATGCCCAGTTGAACCACTGCTTGGATACGGACATGGATTTTAATGTTCGCAGACTTTGGCCGTTGATGTCTGTTTCCAGGACTAAATGGTCTTTCTGTTTTTCCATCATGAACTTCAATCCTTTTCCTGCGGCATCGCTTTCATGGCTGTGGGATTTATTTTTTGGATAAGAAAGATCCTGACCGACAAATACAATCGGATTGCCCCCAGCTTGGAAGGCCAGGTCATAGGTCACCGATAACACCGTTCCACCCGGGGTTAAGATGCCGACGTGGGGAACCATTTTTTGAATTTCCACCAAGGCCGGAATATCCGGCGCGAATTTATTAAAAAAAAGAATATCACTTTCCCAGAGCTCAAGAACATGAGGATGCACAATGGAAGGAACGATAAGGGTTATTCCTTTATGCGAAACATTCATGAGAAATCGGGAGATATCTTCCTGGGGATCCAGACAAACCACAAAGTCAGGGACGATCCCATGCCCCATCAATGGTTTCAAAGCGGCGTCACAGGAAATAATAACGGCTTTATTTTGAGCGCGATGAAGAAAGCGGATATTTTTATCGAGGGATGGCCCGGCTCCCACTACGATACAGGGCAGATCGCGGAATTTATTTTTTAGGGCGATAACACCGGGGTTTTGTTCTATGGCACTCCGGTTGGCTTGGAAGTTCTGTTGCCAAACTTGATTGAAGCGGAGCAGGGTGGCGGATTTTACTTCGCGGATTTGTTCATCACGACTCATGGACCTAATGTAGCAAAGCCGAGGTTCTACAGGCAAGTTATCGTTGCAAAAAAAGACCCGGGCTTTTAGCCCGGGTCTTAAGGAGATCAACCATTCTTTAACTATTACCTTACAAGGTTCACCGCTTCCGTGAGTAAATCATCGGTTGTGGTGATGATTCTGGCGCTGGCTTGAAAGGCCTGTTGGGTTTGAATCATAGTGACGAACTGTGCAGCCAGATCGACGTTGGAAAGCTCCAGTGACTGACCCACAATCGCCCCAAACCCACCGGTGCGAGCGGTTCCCAAAACCGGTTGCCCGGATTCGGAGGATTCCGCAAACAGGTTCTGACCCTGCCGGGTTAGCCCTGAAGGTGCGAGAAAATCTGCCATGGTAACCTGGAACAGTTCATCCGTCTGTCCGTTATTGAACAGACCTGAGATCTTACCTGTGTCACTTACTGTCAGTCCAACAAGGGTTCCTGTGGTGAACCCGTCCTGAACCAGCGAGTTGTTATTCGACGCTGCCGAGAACCCTGTCAACTTACCGTTGGTGCTACCGGCTGTAGCGGCCAGATCCCATGTCAGGGTTTGGAGAGCGGCGGGTGTGGCAGCCGCGGAGTAATCGATGACAATGGTTTGATCTGCCACCGTTGCTCCATTAACCAGACTCAGTTGTCCATTGTTATCAAAGGTGACCGTACCGGATGCACCGGAGGTCACAGTGCCTTCAGAAGTGGTGATGGCATAAGTCCAGGAATTAGCATTGGCAACTTTAGAAAATTGAATGCCGGCGATAACCTGAGTGCCCACCGAGTTAAAAAGGGTGACCGGTGAATTGAATGTGGTCGCGGCTGTAGCGGCGCCATCGAGATTAGCGCCCAGCGTAAATGCGGTACTGGCCTCTGGGGAAGATTGCACTCCAGCCAGATCAATATCTGTAACGCTAGTGGAGACGATACCATTAGTGATCTGCTGGCCCTGTAAAATTTCACCAGTGATGGCCTGCACCAATCCGTTATCATTCATTCTGAATTGCCCGGCGCGACTATAAAAGTTCCCGAGGCCATTATTGACCACAAAGAAACCGGAACCATCAATAGCCAGATCCAGAGCGTTTGACGAAGATTCAAACGAACCCTGACTAAATTGCTGAATGGTTCCCTGCAATTGCGAACCGCGGCCCAACTGGCTGGTTACCGACCCGTTAGTAAGAATGGTGCTGAAGATGTCACTGAACACGGCTTTGCTGGCTTTAAAGCCGACCGTGTTGACGTTGGAAATATTGTCACCGATGATTCCCATGGCCTGGGAATTTGACGTCAGGCCTGTAACACCGGTGAATAATGAACTGATTAAAGACATGGTTTATCTCCTATTATCATTACTGCTTAATTAAAGGCTCACTTTTGAAATTTCGCTTACAGCGAGTTTTTGTCCGTTAACAATGGCGAAGGCCTGACCCTCTTCAAAGATGATATCGGTCACCAGACCGGCGGCGAACGTTTCCGCTGGCACAAAATTGCCGGCAGGATCTTTAGCGGTCACAGTGAAGCTATAGTTACCGGCAGGGAGCAATGCACCAGAAGCGTTCGTGCCATTCCATACAAATTCATGAAGCCCTTGGCTTGTTGCGCCGAGGCTGACGGTGGAGACTTTGACTCCGGTACTGTCAAAAATATCAATACTCACGTCAGCGGCATCACCATTGACCGAGAAGCTCAAGTTTTTCACCTCGCCAGCTTTCAGGTCGATCGTATTACCCGGCGCATCCACAGTTTTGCCAATCAGGGCAATGGTGGAGTTATTGCTCAAAGCGAGGTCGAAAGCATGGTTGGTCTCAAGATTGTCGTTCACGTTGGTCAACTGCTCAAGACTGCTGAACTGTGCCAGCTGGGAGGCAAATTCCTGGCCTTCCATGGGAGCAAGCGGATCCTGTGCCTGCAATTGCGCTACAAGTATTTTTAGGAAATCATCTTTCCCCAGAGAGCTGTCTCCGGTGGCGGCTATGCCTTGAGCAGCGGTGGTGGATGTGGCTGTCGGATTGATTATTGGCATATTTTTATCCTGATAAATTAACGTTGAATAATATTTTTATAATTCACTAAGCAATGACGCTGATCGATTGATTGTCTCCAAAAAACATGGAAACCGTTCCGGTTTCCGGAGTTTCATTCGTGTCGGCTGTTTGATCAAACGATGAAGGATTATTTCCTTCGCCGAAAGATTCTCCTGATGGATTTTGATGGCCCGATTCTCCACCAACGGTAACGGTGAAGCTATCCACCTTAAGGCCTTGTTCGGCCATGGCATCGCGCAGCTGGTTAAAGTTGTTTTCGATGACCTGCTTGACCGCATGGTTTTCCGCCACAATCACGGTTCTTACCGAATCTCCGGAAGTGGTGATATTCATCCTCACTGTTCCCAGAGAAGGCGGGTCGAGTTTGATATGGATTTCATTCTCCGCTCCATTGGAGCGAACGGTCATCCTGTTGGCAATCTGATTGATAATTTTTGCTTCCGTGGCTCCTCGGGCTAACAGGTTCTCGGGTAAAATCGGTTTGCTCGATTCCACTGCTTTCACCGCGGTGTTGGCGGTAGTGGTTGGAGACTGAACTTGCAGGTCGGGACCTGTCTTGGCAGTTTCCAGACCTTTCAAACCTTTGCTATCGGTAAAATTTTCTGTTTGGAGAATATTTGCCTGGGCATTTTTACCGCCCAGCAGTTCGCCAAGATTGGAAGCTTTGCCACCCTTTTCGTTCACCGGTTCCTGATTGGTGATTCTTGGAGTTTCCTGAAGCTTTTCTGCTGAGGCGAAACGATCGGTTTTTTCGGTTCCTTTAGGGAGAGGATCGGTTTTTTCGGTTTCCTTAGAAGGAAGATTATTTTTTTCAGCTTCCTTTGTGGTGTCTTTAAACTGAGCTAATATTTCCGATCCCTCGTCGTTGTCGTCCTGACCAGTGTCAGTAGCGGGATTTTTTATGACCACTTCATCAGACCGACGTACCTGGGAATCTATTTTGGCTTGGAGATTGGCGTTCTTAGCGAGTTCTTTTTGCGCCGAAGCGTTTTGCAGTGACTGTAATTGATCGAGAAGGGCTTTCGCTTGGGCATCCGTCAAACCAGACTGCTTTAGAAGGTCAACAGCCTCTCCTTTATTTTGCTGAAGTCTGGCGATAAGGTTTGCCGGAGTGATTTCTTCACCGGTACCCGTCTGATTTAGATTTAAAGCCTGAGCCAGCGACTGCAGCAAGCCCTCCATATCGGTGTCACCATTCAAACCGAGCGAATTCAGCAAAGCCTCAAACTGGGCTTGACTGATATCCAGCTGTTGCAATTGGGCGGCAAGAACTTCCGTGCCCTCGATGACTGAATCCTTGCTCACGGTTTCGGGTGCCGATTGCGGCTTGCTATCGGTTGGAGTGGACACCTCCTGATAACCCGAATCATCTTTAGTGCGCGTTTCTGTCTTGGTTTTAGGGGATTGGGTTTTTCCGGCCTGAGTATCGTTTTGGTTTTGCGGCGAATTTTCTTGGGATGGTTTTTGGGTTGACTCCACCTTCTGCGCGGCGGTGTCCATGAAATCTTTAAAGCCATTGTCATTCGCCCGGTCCCGAGTAGGAGCAGTAGGCTCTATCGGGGCTTTGGCGGCGAATATGGCTAATGTGGCGTTAGCGGGCATTTTAAATTTCCGTTCAAGTTATATAAATAAGTTCCTGCACCCATCTCTTCAGCAAAACCGGTGCCAAAAGCTGAAGGGGGCTTCAAACAGGTTTAGTTATAGTGGTTTACACGTTTCAGGGTGGGCGGATTTCACTCCTCCCAATCAGGCAAAAACTGCCCTTGGGAGAAAAAAAATCCCGATCCGCCTGTTGCAGTTCCCGGCATTGCGACCCGTACTTTTAATAGGCTTCGTCTCGCTCAGGTAACAACTTTGTCAAGATTTACAATGGGCGGCTAGATGCGCTTTTAAAATGCTCAATTTGGGTGTAACATGAGATTTAACAACTCGTTTAAACATTAAAGTTTCAAGGGAAAACGTATTCATGGCCATTCGTCAAAAACTTAAATTGGGTGATGTTCTGGTGAAAGCCGGGGCAATAACGGAAGAACAGTTAATCCAAGCCCTTGCCGAGCAGAAGCAAAAAGACGTCCCACTGGGAAAAGCACTGGTGCTGTTGGGGTTTATCACTGAAGAAAAATTCCTCAATAGTCTGGCGGAGCAATTAAAAATCCCTTATCTGGATATGCAGGATGTAAAAATTTCGCAGAATGCGATTCGCAAGGTTCCGGAATCGATTGCCCGGAAACACCGAATCATTCCTATAGACATTGAAAACGGTATGCTGAAGCTGGCAATGGCGGACCCGCTGAATATTTTTGCCATTGATGAGGTGACGATTCAATCGGGAATGGATGTGATCACGGTGCTGGCGGCGGAATCGGATATCGAAAGGGCCATTCAGGAAGAATATGGTGTCGCGGCTTCCATCAAGGCGGCGGTTACAAGTCTGGGAATACAGGATAAGAAAAAGGAAGATGCCCAGCAAATCGTATCCGGTGGAGGAACGACCACGGAGAAACTGGATACCACGGAAACGCCGGTAGCCAAGCTGGTGCAAATGATTCTCAAGCAGGCTCTCGATGATGGGGCCAGTGATATCCATATTGAACCGACCGAAGACGCATTGAGTATTCGCTACCGGATTGATGGAGTCTTGTTTGGAGCGTCGCAACCGCCGAAATCGGTGGAGTCGGCTCTGATTTCCCGGATCAAGGTATTGTCGAACATGGATATTGCCGAAACCCGCGCACCGCAGGATGGTGGCTTCTCGGCCAAACTGGGTCCGAAAGAAATTGAACTTCGTGTCTCCACCTGTCCCACCATTTATGGTGAAAACATGGTGCTCCGTATTCTTGATAAGAGCAAACTGATGGTGGACCTGGAGGCCTCTGGTCTAATGGGTACCAATTTGAACAAATATAATGAACTGCTTGAAAAGCCTTATGGCGTTATCCTGGTAACGGGGCCTACAGGTAGCGGAAAAACGACGACTCTTTACGGCTCCCTGGCAAAGATAAATTCGCCGGACAGAAACATTAAGACCATCGAAGATCCGGTGGAATACCGGCTGGAAGGTATCCGCCAGACGCAGGTCAATCCCAAAGCGAACCTCACTTTCGCGACCGGCTTGCGTTCGTTGATGCGTCAGGATCCAGATATTATAATGGTGGGTGAAATCCGGGATACGGAGACGGCCGAGATTGCCGTCCAGGCGGCCTTAACTGGTCATCTCGTTTTGAGTACCCTGCATACGAATGATACGCCGGGCGCCTTATCGCGACTTTCCGATTTAAAAATTGAACCCTTTTTGTTGGCCTCCTCCATTGTCGGCGTATTGGCTCAAAGGCTTGTTCGCAAAATCTGCCAGCAGTGCAAGGTTCAGCATGCTGCCACCGAGAAAGAACTAAGCGTTCTATTTCCCAACGGAGACCCGCCTCCTTCTGTTACCCTGTATCACGGAGAAGGATGTAAAGCCTGCAAGAGAAGCGGGTATTCAGGACGAATGGGAATATTTGAGGTGTTGGTCATCACCGACGAACTTCGTGAACTCATTCTTCAAAAGGCGGCACCGATGAGCCTTCGAGATAGAGCCCGGGAAACACAGGATATGAAATCGCTCCGTGAAGACGGTATTTCCAAAGTGCTGGGCGGGCACACCACCGTTGATGAGTTAAATCGGGTAACCTTTGCTGATATAGTTACCAAGTAAGCGGAGTACCTCCGCTAGTGACAGTCAATATCTTTATCCTGTGGGCAAATGTTCTCTTGGCACAAGGGATTCTTGCTCATTGCCCCTCCGGAGAGGAGCCAGCGTGACGCTGGATCATGCGGGCAGTGACTTCCTACTGCTAGCAATCGTTTTCTTGGCTTGACGGGTTATTGCTAGTTGCCTCTCTGGCGAGAATCGGCGGCTTAGTGGCTACTCATTACCTCCACGGCTAGTGGTGTTCCTTCTATGGCTTTTAATACGGGTACGGAAAATCGCTGGTTTTATTTTCTCTTCAAAAAAAGACTGCCCATCAGTCTTTATATAATTATTCCTCTTGTTGTTGCTCTCATTGCTTTTTCCTCTGGTTTCATCGCACTGGTTCTTTTTGACTACTTTTTAGTTGATAACCATGTCCTCTCCCTGGCGCCTTCCATAAAATCTGAAGTCCATGAATTGTTACGCTGGATCAAGCTGGAAATTCTAGGGTTCTCCTTTCTCGGGGCGGTGGCGGGTATTGGTATCGTTTACGCTATTTTGAATCCATTGAGAAAAATTTTGACAGGAGCCCGGCAAATTGCCCAGGGGGATTTCAGTGGCCGATTGGATATTAAAGGGTTGGACGAACTGGGAATACTGGGGAAAGATTTCAATCGCATGGTTTCCTCTTTGAACGAATATTTTATAGATAGCATGGCGGGAGGATGGATTCTTTTGGATCCGCATGGAAAAATTGTTTCCGTCAACCGGGGTGCTTTAAATATTTTTCAATGCGAGTCGGAAGATTTGGTCGGCAAGCCTCACAACTCCCTGTTAAAAGTTTTGAGCGTCAATCCATTGTTGGAAAGCTGGGTTGAAGAATCACTGCAAAATCAACTCGAGCGTTCTTTAAAGGAGCTGGAGGCGGTGAACGCAGAAGGCAGAAGTTTAACACTGACGTTTTCAACATCTCGACTCAAAGACAAGGACGACAATTTTTCGGGAATGGCGATGACCCTGAAAGACCTGACGCGCGCCAATGAAATTACGGAAAAAATGCAAAGAGCGGATAAGCTCGCGGCGCTGGGTGGCATGGCCGCTGGCCTGGCCCATGAAATCAGAAATCCTTTGGGCTCCATTAAAGGCCTGACGCAATTGCTGGATGAAGAACTTAAAGAGGGAGACAAGGCCCGCACTTATACCCAGACCATGATCCGCGAAATTGATCGGCTTAATGGAGTGGTCACTAACCTTCTGAGCTTTTCCCATCCCCCAAAAAGGGATTTTCATTTTTGTGACATGAACAAACTTTTAGAGCAGGCGCTGGGACTGATACGGATGAATATTGATGATAAAAAGATCAAGGTCACGCGGGTTATGGATCCTAATCTCCCGGCTTTTTGGGGGGATGAAGAAAAACTGGTGCAGGCATTTTTGAATATTTTGCTGAATGCGGTTCAGGCTGTTAACGAGGCAGGGGAAATTGTTTTGATCACCACATTCGACCCCAATCGTCTTGTTAATGAGGAGGGCTTTGCCGGGGGAGTGATATTTGTGCAGATTAAAAACAGTGGTGACCCCATTCCACCAGAAGTCATGCCGAATTTGTTTGATCCTTTTTTCACCACCAAAAAAGATGGAACGGGTTTAGGGTTGCCGATCACCCATCAGATTGTGGCACTCCACGGCGGTACTTTGACCCCTGTTTGTTCTAATGGATTTACAGAATTTAATATTGAACTGCCCATCGCTGACCCCTCTAAAAATAATGAGACGGTGATAGAACAAAAGGCTGATTATGACTCCTGAACAAGCGGCAAAACCGTCACCTGAAAAAGCAAAGGGGAAAATTCTCATCGTCGAAGACGATGAGGGAATGCGTTTTTTTCTTTCAGAGGCTCTTGCAAAAGAAGGCTATTACTTCCAGACCGCAAAGAGTGGTGAAGAGGCTTTTAAACTATTCTCTCAGGAAGCCTTTGACCTGGTTGTTCTTGACTATAACCTGCCAGGCATGAACGGAATGGAAACCTTTGCCAAAATCAGAGACAGAGTTCCGGATATGGTGGTGATCCTGATCACCGCTTTCGGCAGCAAAGACCTGGCGATTGAAGCTATGGAACAGGGGGTGTTCGACTACTTCAACAAGCCTTTGGAAATAGGTGAACTGCGCGTTGTCATTCGCCGTGGCTTGGAGCGAGCCTTCATGCAAAGGGAGGTCTGTCAACTGCGATCCCAGCTTGAGGCCGATTATGGCTTCGGTCGGATTCTGGGCAGTAGTAAAGCGATTTACGATGTGATCGAGCGGGTGCGCAAGGTTGCAGACAGCGATGTTTCGGTTCTCATTCGCGGAGAAAGCGGCACAGGAAAAGAATTGGTGGCCCAGGCGTTGTATGCCCACAGCCAGCGAAATAAAGGGCCTTTTATTAAAGTGAATTGTGCCGCAGTTCCTCAGGAACTTATGGAGGCAGAATTTTTTGGTTACGAAAAAGGCGCGTTTACAGGAGCCCACAAACAAAAACTGGGGAAATTTGAGCTGGCTAACGGAGGCACTTTATTCCTTGATGAAATTGGAGATATGCCTCTGGCTACGCAAATGAAGATTCTGCGTGTGGTTCAGGAAAACGAATTGGAACGGGTAGGTGGAGAAGTGTCCATCCCTGTGGAATTTCGCTTGATCACTGCAACACATAGAGACCTAGAAAAAGCAGTTGCTGAAGGTGAATTTCGAGAAGATCTATTTTATCGTTTAAATGTTGTTTCCATCACCTTACCGCCTTTGCGAAACAGAAGGGAAGACATTCCGATTCTGATGAAACATTTTATGGGACTCTACAACGAAAAATTTAAAAAGAACCTGAAAGGTTTTTCTTCGGACGCAATGGAATCGTTTTTGAATTATTCATGGCCAGGGAATGTGCGCGAGTTGGAGAATATTATTCAACGTTGTATCGTGCTTTCTTATGATAAGATAATGGAAAATAAGGAGCTTCTTGAAATTTATCCCCTGCTTTCGGGGTCTTTCCGGGAAGTTCCCGCTAGCGCCAGTTTGCAAAATAAGCTGGAAGGACTGGTATCGGACGCAGAAGAAAAATTGATTTTGGAAGCGCTAAATGAAGAAAACTGGAAACGCCAGGAAACGGCCGACCGTCTCGGCATCAGCCGAAAAAGCCTGCACAACAAAATGAAAAAATACGGTCTCCACTAAGCGTGGCCGGGCAACGCTCGGTGGTAATGAGCAATAGTTTTTCTTGGCAGAAAGAGTCTTTGTAAATTCCCTCCCATCGGAGTGGGTGAATATGCCTTTATTTGAATACAAAGCCAGAGATCGGATGGGTGAGTTGGTGGCGGGAAGCATGGACGCCCCGAACGCCAATGCGGTGGGTAGCGAACTCGACCGCATGGGGCATTTCCCTGTTACGATTAAGTCGATGGAAGAGAAGAAGGAAGAGGGCGAAAAGGTGGACCCGTTAGAACGGTTTCAAAAGGTCAGCAATAAGGAGCTGGTGTTGTTCACCCGGCAGATGTCTACCTTGTTCAATGCGGGTATCCCCGTGTTGGGCATCCTCGTGGCCCTTCAGGAACAGGTCGAATCACCAAAATTCAGAAAGATCGTGAAGCAGGTGCAGTTGGATATTGAAGGTGGCCTGTCGTTGTCGGAGGCGATGGCAAAGCATCCCGCTGTTTTCAATGAATTATATGTGAGCATGATCGCGGCAGGTGAAGCAGGGGGTGTGATGGATAGCCTGCTCAAACGTCTTGCAGATATGATGGAAAGGCAGGTGGACAACGACGCCAAGGTCAAAGCCGCTATGGCCTATCCCAAAATGGTTATTTCAGCGATGGTTATTGCTATAACCATCCTGATGTGGAAAGTGGTTCCGATTTTTGTGAAAATGTTTGACAAGGCCAAAATCGAATTGCCGCTGGCGACCAAGATTCTCATTGCCTCCAACAAGGCTTTTTTTGATTACTGGTACTTGCTGCTGGGGGGGATCATCCTGGCCGTTTTCGCCTTCAAGAAATACACGGCTACCGAAAAGGGGCGCTACCAATGGGACATGTTTATGCTCAAGGTTCCCATTATGGGCCCCATTGTTTTACGTTCTTCCATGGCTAAATTCGCCCGCGTGTTCAGCACTTTGCAGGCGGGGGGTGTATCGATCCTGGAAATTCTCAGTGTATCGGCCCGAGTCATCGATAATGTGGTGATTTCATCCATTATTCGCGGGCTTCGCGATAGCGTACAGGAAGGCACAGGACTTGCTGCTCCACTAAAAAAAAGCGGACTCATTCCTCCCCTTGTTATCCAAATGATTGCGGCGGGTGAAGAGTCGGGGGCGTTAGATGAAATGCTGGAAAAGGTGGCGGACTACTATGATGAAGAAGTGGACCATGCGGTTAAAAACCTGTCTACCATGATAGAGCCCATCCTGCTTGTGTTTATGGCGGCTCTGGTGTTGTTTCTCGCGCTGGCTATTTTCATGCCTATGTGGGATATGTCGAAAATGGCAGGCCAGTAATGCCCTCTTTAGTTATGAACCCTGAAAAGCGATCTAAGCAAATGAAGACTTTTTTAAATCGGGCAGATAAAGAAGACGGTTTCACCCTTATAGAGTTGGTTTTGGTGCTCCTCATGATAGGCATACTGGCTTCCATCGCAACGAATAAGATGATAGTCGCCGCGGAGCGGGCGGAAATCACCGCTGAAGACAGGACTATTGATGTACTGCGTTCCAACCTGATTAATAATTTTGGCAATGACTTGTTAGAGGGTGTAGCTGCCAAGTTTCCTGATGATCCTTTTGTTAATCTTAGTAAAGTTCCTACGCGTTATGATCGTCGAAGAAGCTTCCAGCCCACAGGGGAGGACGAGGATGCAGAGGTTTGGGTTTTTGTAGGGGGAGGTGGAGGTGCCATCACGCCGGAAGAGGCAGGAACCACACTGTTAGATTTTACATCAGTTGGTGACATTTACCACCAAAGAAAAGATGGGACTATTGTCAAATGGCCCTACGATTCGAGTAATGGTATCATTGGTAAGAAAACGGTCCAGGCTAGCAGCGCTAAAGAAGAAGCAGACGCAGATAAACAGCGGCGCGGTGTACCGACAGAAAAAGAATTACTCAAGAAAACTCGATAACCCCACGATATCTGGAGAAAGGTGCCATGAATATTGTTTACGAAATACTGATAGAGTCTGCACTAATCCTGTCTTTTGTTCTGGTAGCGGGGGCATTTTGTTACAGCATTTTGTTTTTGGTTAAGCCCAAGGCGGCCCTGCAACTCAATGGCCGGTTCAATGCCTGGTTTTCCACCGAGAAGGTGGATGCTACCCTGGACAGGCACATTGATACCCATGACCTGATGCTCAAAAATCGTTGGTGGGTGGGAAGCCTGTTTCTAGCCGGAGCTTTTTTCACCTTGAAATATTTGCTGCTGGATTTTGATGCAGACAAATTCATTGCTTTGGTTGTCAGTCCTGCCGGAAAATCTGCGCAAACATTCTGGGAAATCGGAGTGACTTTTATCCAGTGGTTGTTGGTGCTCACTTCATTTGTTGGCGCTCTGGCTTGTGCTTTACTTCTGATCAATCCAGAAACTTTTGAGCGACTCAGCCATAAGCTGGACACCCATTACTCCACCGAACATATTAAAGAAGGCGCCGATACCGTTTATACTGTCTTGGATGACTGGGCCGTGAAAAACCATGTTCTGGTGGGCTTGTTTTTATTTCTGGGCTCGACCTATCTGGTCGTGGTTTTGCTTATGACTTTGATGTAACAGGTTGCGTGACCCGTCGTTGCGAGGAGCCAACTGCGACGAAGCCGTGATATTTTACCTAAGCTCTCGTTGCCCTGAAAGGGTAAATCCAGAGCAGCTTTGTAGAGCATGAAGGCTAATGAGAACGCATTACGGTGCTGGATCGCCGCGCTCCTTTCAGTCGCTCGCGACGACGAATGTAGTATTTAATATTCAGATAGGGTTTTATTCGGGTAACTGAAACCACAAAACGGGTAACCATTTACCCGCCGGGCGATCCTCCAGCAAGCCAAAGTGTTCTTTGCCTTCAGCATAAAAATAAAAATTTCAGAATTTCATTGATTTTACCTGCTTTATGCGGCCTTGGCCAATAAGTATGAAAAAACTTGCCCACTGGCATTAATTCGGCAGAAAAATTGCATTTAATCAGGATGAGTATCATTACAACTCTTGACTTTTCAGTTATTTACCAGTATTTTATTCGAAAGTGGTTGAATATAAAGGAGAAACAAAAATGAAAAACCGTATTAACAATAACAAAGGTTTCACCCTCATTGAGCTGGTCATGGTCATCGTCATTTTGGGTATCTTGGCCGCAGTTGCTATTCCCAAATTTGTTGACTTGCAGGGCGATGCTAGGAAGAGTGTGGCAAAGGGAGTCACTGGGGCTCTGCGGGGCACGATCACCATGTTGCACGCACGCAAACTTATAACTCCTGCTAGCACCTATGCCATTGGTTCGGTTGTCGCTAATGTTGATGTCTCCGGTGTTACGCTTGGGACCGCTGCTGGTGTAATCACGGCCACCATCAACTCTAGCTTGTATAATTGGACCTATACGGACAATAATGGTACCGATACTGGGATCAATGCGGCTACGGTTTCGGAAGCTACAGGTTTCTAAGAATTTTCTTTGTGTGAGCCTTTTTTAAAAAGGGGAATTGCTATCTTTCTCAGGCGTATTTGGCCGATAGGGTTCCTGGCGGTTCTGGCGGTGTTTTATTTTGGAGATATAAGGGGGTCCCTGTTCATTGAACGGGACCTTTTGTTTTATTTCATCCCTCCTCGACAATTTTGGGTCGAAGAAGTCAAAAACTTCGTTTTTCCTTTATGGAATCCCTACTATTTTAACGGTCACCCCCTATTTGCTACTCTGCAACCTGGGGTGATCTACCCCTTCAGCGTTCTTTATTTATTCCTGCCTTTCAATTGGGCCTTCAATTTAAACATAGAACTGCATTTTGCCCTGAGCGGTATTTTTACCTATTTACTACTTCGGGGCATGAAGGCAAGCCAGGGAGCGGCGGTCATTTCAGCTGTCGCGTTCATGCTCTCAGGTTATCTGATCTCGGTACACAATTTGCTGAGCACTTTGCTCTCGGTCACCTGGGTGCCGCTGTTTTATCTCTGTTATTTTTCAGCGATAAAAAATAACCGCATCAGTCACGCCGTTTTTTCGGGAGTCGTTGGCACGCTGATGTTTCTGGGTGGTGGCGTAGAAGTCTGTTACCTGACGTTCGGAGCGGCTTTTTTTCTGACCTTGTTTCCAGAACTTGTACTGGGCCAAAATAGCTTAATACAAACTCGTCGTCGCTTGTTTTTCTTTGCCACTTGCTGTGTGGTCTTTTTTGGTTTGTCGGCCATTCAGTTACTTCCTTTTCTGGAGGTCTCCCAACTTTCTATCCGCTCAGAGGGTCTCTCTTATAAGGAAGCAGGGACTTGGTCTTTACACCCTTTCGACCTGATTGAGTTTTTCCTGCCCGACCAATATGGTCTGGCAACGGATATTAAAGAATACTGGGCCTACCAGAACTGGTTGAAAACAATTTATATGGGAGGAATCCCTTATATTCTGGCGGCATTCTTTTTAAAAAAATGGGATCGGCGGGCACAGGGATTCCTGCTGCTATTTTTCATTTCCCTGGGGCTGGCGATGGGTAACAACACATTATTCCATCATTTCCTTTATGATTATCTGCCGTTTTTCCACAAACTGCGTTATCCGGTTAAATTCATCTTTCTGGCGATTTTAATCCTTTCCATAGCGGCGGGGTTGGGCTACGACTATTTTAAAAAAGAATTGGCAGAAAAGAACCTTGAAGGCCAAAGATGGGTGCGCAATATCTTGTCTCTTGGGTTTTTCTGCATGATCGCATTTGGCATTTTAAATTTATTTAACGAACCTGTTACCGCCTATTTAAAAGCAATAGGCTGGGATTACCCCGACTACAACGAAACCGAGATCAATATTTTCAATTTTAAACGTTTTCTGGGTCTTACCAGCCTTTTTTGCCTGGGTTTGTTTCTGTACTCCAAACCTAAATTTCAAAAACCCTTCACACTTGCGGCCCTGATAACCCTTCTTGTTCTGGATTTATTTTTTGCGCATTTCAATTTTTATAACAAAGACAGCTTTGAAAAAATCCAGAAAAGAGGTGAAAACGCCAACTTTGTTATGTCTGACCCCGGACTGTTTAGAGTTTTTGTGAACTCAGAAACAAGAACTGCGGAAAGCCTGATTAAAGCAGACCAAAACAAACTCGATGCTAACAAAGAAAAACTGGTTCTGGGCCTACTGGGTAACCAGCGCATTCTTCATGTGGGCGGGTGGGAGGTTACCAAACAGAGACGCTGGGAAAATTTAATGAGTTTGATAGACAAGTCGTCAGGTCCAGGCAGTATAAAATCGCCCGATATTATTAACTTTAAATATGTAGAATCCGTACCAGCTTCTGACAGCAATAATTTGCTCAATATGATGAATGTTAAATATGTAGTATCCGTTGCACCAATCACTTCTTCAGACTTTAAGCTGGTCCAGGCTAATGGTCGGATCCCACAGGAACCACAAGAAAGAGAGGAGTTCGAAAAATATGCTATCGCAAAAGTATATGAAAATAAAAAAGTGCTTCCGCACACATTTCTGGTCCCCAAATGTAAGGTCATAAACTCCGATAGCGAATATCAAGAAACCCTGAAGAGTGAAAACTTTGATCCGGAAAAAGTAGTATTGCTGGATGCGGAACCGAAGGATTTTTCATGCAATGAGGTGAGGGATCCCCAAAAACAGGAACCGGTTCAGATAGATTCATATAAGAGTAATACGGTTGATCTCACGGTGAATTCTAAAAATCGTCAATTCCTGTTTTTGAGTGACAGTTATTATCCGGGATGGAAATCCTATGTGGATGGTAAGGAAGTAGAAATCTTCCGGGCCAATTATTTGTTTCGCGCCATTATTATCGAAGCGGGAGAGCATCAGGTCCGCTTTAAATATGACCCTCTTTCCTTCAAGTTGGGGTTGGCAATCAGCCTGACAACGGTACTATCATTTGGGGTTTACGCTTTATGGGGAAGGAGAAAAATGAAAAAAATGTCCCCTCTCTCGCCCTAAAGGTCAGGCGAACTTTAAATGATCTCAAATATTTCTATTCTTGCGCCGTATGTTTTTAAAAAGAAGACAAATTTTAAGCACATAAAGTTTTAAATTATCAGGGGTCTCTTCAATATGTTGCAGGCATTTTCCATAATTTATTTAATGGTCATTGTGTTTTTGGGTTGCGAGAATGCTTATCTTCTCAAAAACATAGACCACATAAATGCCTTGATAGCTTTCCTCTCCTTGGCATTTTTATGTATGGCCTTTCTGTTGCATAGAGAGAAAAGACTTGAAGATTTTGGGCTGAGTGTCTTACCGATTGCGCTAATTTTATTTTTGATTTATTCCGCAATAAATTTTTATTTTTCTTCCAATGCCGATTTGAGTTTGTATCCGACCTTGAAGACCCTTAGTGCTTTATTTTTAGGGATAGCCCTGACATATTTCTTACAAAATACTGACTCAGTAAAAAAAGCACTTTTCGGTGTCTTTATATTTTCCGGAATTATTGCCACTTCTGGAATTGTAGAACAGTTTTTCCCAATTTTAATGTCGATAAACTTGAGCGGCCTTCCAGCATCCCAAGCCCTTTTCACAAACCCAAATTTTTTTGCAGGTTATTTGTTGATTCATGTTCCCATTGGTTTGTATTGGTATTTCAGAGTCTCGAGCGCATTTTCAAAAAATTTAATAGGCCTTGCTTGGATATTTACTCTGGTTTCATTGGGTTTTTCAGGTTCGCAAGCCGGACAATTGATTGCAGGCTTGCAAATTGTTACAACTATTTGGCGTTTCCTGATTATCAAAAAACCCGATCAGGCCAAGTTAGTGGGGATTGCAGCATTGACTTCCGTTTTAGTTTATTTTGGTCTGAAATACCTCGTTCTGGAACCAAATCTATTAACACCGATGACACAGTTGGCTGAGCCCGAAACAATGGATGCCTGGGTATCCAGTCATGTCGGGATCCGTTTGATGTTCTGGTTGGGTGCTTGGCAAATTTTTCTTGAACATTGGTTGTTGGGAAGCGGTCTATGGACATTTGAGGAATTGTATCCGCAGACACAGGCAGCGTTTAGATACCTTCCCACGCACGCGCACAATATATATCTGCAAACCGCATCAGATACGGGGCTCATAGGACTTGGACTTCTGATGACTTGTCTGGCCGCTTTGTTCTCAACCCTGAGACGCATTTTCCAAAAGGGGAGCGCTGATGCGGTGGAAATAAATTTTTATATTGCGATTTCTTTAACTGGTTTTCTTATTCACAATATCAGTGAATACAATTGGCTGATATCAAATTTTATTTATTATTTTGTGTTCCTCATTATTTCGGTGGAGGTGCTGAGTCGGGAATCCCGGGGTCAAAAAAAAGGGGCGCTTACTTCTATTAATAAAGGTTTTTGGCCAAAAGCAGTTATCATTATCATTGTGCTGGGAGCTTTTAAGATAGTGCAATACTACCGTTATAACGAAATTATTGACCACGATATTCTATTTGCCAAGACGGTGGAAGAGATACTTGAACATTCTGAACGGGCAAAGGAAATTTGTAGTCAATGTGGAAGGCCTCACTACTGGTCTGGCATTGCCCATCTGGAAAAGTATTTGCAATCTAAAAATGACCAGAGCCTAACGCATGCAGAAAATGATTTTAATGAAGCGATTAGACGAAGCCCTAATTCTTTGAGAACATATTTGATATTGGCTGAGACCAGAGTTTATCAGGGAAATTATGCTGAAGCGAAAAAAGATTATATAAGGACTATGAAGGATCCGAGACACATGAAGGAGGCATTAATTGGCCTGAAAACTCTTGAGAAAAAATGGTCCAGGGCAGAACCCTGAACCCTGTGGGCAATGGCTTCTTACTGCTAGCAATTGTTTTCTAGGCTTGACAGATTATTGTTATCTGCCCCTCCGGCGAGAGGAGAGGTGGTGCCGGAGGTCGGAATCGAACCGACACGAGGTTGCCCTCGCAGGATTTTGAATCCTGTGCGTCTACCAATTTCACCACTCCGGCACTCTAGGTCTTTGATCTTGTTGAAGCGGAAATATACCATACCCTCGAAAAGTTGGCAAAATTTTCAGTGGCTGGTCTGGGGGGTTACTAGAGTTTATCGTCCTGGGCTACTGAGCCGAGTGCTTCGCCAGAAGTTGGCGGATTTTGTCGGCCTCGGGCTGGTCCGGATCCAGAGTCAGGGAGCGGGAGAAATAGGCCAAGCCCCGCTTCGGCTTCTTGAGGTGATAAAAATTCACGATGCCCAGGTTTTTGAATACCAGAGAATACTGGGGGTTGAGCTCCACGGCACGTCTAAAATAGGAATCCGCCAGCTCAAACTTTTTTTGCGATAAATAAATTTCGCCGAGTTTGGCAAAGGATTCGGGAATTTCCGGTTCGACCTGGCTTGCCAGAAGAAAATGTTGGAGGGCATCAGGCACCAACCCCTTGTTCAAATAAAGATCCCCCAAATTATAATTGGCGGCAAAAACCTGAGGTCTTTGAAGCAAGGCTTCCTCATAATATTTTATGGCCTTTTCGGCGTCCCCTTCCAGGCTGTGAGCTCGCGCAAGGTTAATAAGAGGACGCACTTTATGAGGTGATTTCTGATAGGTGTCTTGCCAGAGCGATAGCTCCGAATGCCAGACGGTGTTTCGCTTCATGGTCAAAATTCCCAGAGCCCCCACGACAACACAAAAAATAACAACGATTTGTAATGGTTGGGTTTTACTCCATTTGTAGGCCACTTCCGAGGCTGCGTAAGTCAATAGAATGAAAATTCCCGCAGAGGCGAGATAGATTCGGTGTTCCGCAGCCAGATCGTGCAGGGTGACGATGGAAGAGGATGGAGAAAGAATGATAAAAAACCAGCACAGGAAAAAGAAAATAAACCGACTTTTAAATATTTTAAGGGAACCGACCAGCAGAAGAACGATGCAAAGTGACGGGACTAAAAAGCTCCAAGATAAAAAACTTGTGACAACCTCTATGTCGGGATCAATGTTGAGGTTGATGGGAAACAACAGTTTTTTCAAATAATAAAAAATGATTGTACCCGGTTGACTGAGCATGTACTTGGCTCTGCCGACCATCTCCTCAGTCCGTGAAGGACCGATAAGAAACGACTCATCCGTAAGGAGCTTATAAAACAAAAGGCCGGCAGTTGTGGATAAGATGCCTAAAATCGACCACTTCCATTTTTTTAAAAATTGCCAGGCCGGGGAATGATCGGGGCAACTGGAAAAATAGTAGAAGAGCATTACGGCGGGTAGGGTCGCGATAATCTGTTTTACGGTAAAACCTAACAGAGCAATTAAAAAAATGGTAAGAAAATAAAAACCATATTGCAGGCGCGAGGTTGTGGGTCGTTCCAATAATTGTTGAAACAATAGAAATCCAATAAGGTAAAAGGTTGAGGCCATGACCTCCGAACGGCTCATGATGTAAATAACAGATTCTGTTTGAATCGGATGGCAAAGAAATAAAACCGCGGCAAAAAACGAAATGGTACGAAATCTTTTATCCTCCCAACCCATTGCATTAAAACCGAAACGCCGAAAGGCTTTTTCCAATACGAAAAAGAGAAGCAGGGCATTTAAAATATGAAAGGCGAGGTTGAGGACATGATACCCAAAGGGTTGAAAGCCATCGAGATAAGTGTTGAGGGCTACGGACATTTGTAGCAGGCCACGCGCTAGGAACGCTTTGTGCCAGAACTCAAAGGTCAGCAGAGTTTCCGGATGTTGTAATGTTGCGTTATTGGTGATGTAGGCCACGCTATCAAACTGGAAGGGATTGTTGAGATGATTGGCGAAAATCAAAATTCCAAGTAAAGAGATTAGCAGGCAGTAGGCAAACGTTGCCTGGGAAGCTTTTGAGTTTTTGACTGTCATGAGAGGCCTGCCTTTACCCGGCTCAAGGCATGATCCATCAATTTTTGGGCGGATACATTATCAGGTTGCAGTTTGAGTACTTGCTCCAAGTGGTGAATCGCGTCGACGTGACGGTTATTTTTCAGATACAGAGCGGCCAGGTTGTGATGGATTTCCGGTAGATCATATTGGATATCCAATGCTTTTTTAAACGCAGCTTCTGCTTTTTCATAGGCTTTTAAATTCCAGAATATAAAACCTATATTATTTTGTGCCTGCGGATGCATGGGTTGGATAGCCAGTGTCCGGTGAAATTCCTGCAGGGCTTCATCAAAAGACTTTGTGTTTTGATATGCATTTCCCAGATCAAAATGGTAATTGGCTTTATGAGGACGTATGTTGACGGCTTGTTGCAGAAAGGGAATGGCTTCTACAAAGGCCGACAGTTTGTTTCGGGCAAGTCCCGCAAAATAATAGGTATCCGGTTTGTCAGAGCCCAGCGCAATGGCAAGATCAAATTCTTCAATGGCTTGTTTCCAGTTTTCCCGCTGAAAATGGATATGACCTAAATTTGCATAGCTTTCGGACTGGCCGGGGTATAGCTGAAGAGCGACGGCCAGTTCCTGCTCTGCATCGTCGAACATTTTTGCTGACATATATGCGGTTGCCAGATTGTTATGAACCAGCGCCTTGTTCGGGGATTTTTCTGCTGTGTCTTTCCATAGCGAAACTTCAGACCGATAATCGAGGGTACGATTCACCGTGAGTAAAAAACTTAAAGATAAGAATATCAACAAAAGGCCGGTCGCAAAAATCCGGGGGACATTCAAAAACATCCAACCCAAGGCCAGGCTGAATCCCAACCCGGGTAAATAAGTGCGGTGCTCCGTGGCAATTTGTTTGAGCGGAATAAAACTGGATGTGGGAAGCAATGTGACGGCGAACCAGATTGCGGCGAATTGTAAAACGGGAGATTTATGTCGGGCAATCATCATGACCCCGGCTCCCAAAACCCCGGCAGCAAAAATGAATTGTCCGTCTATACCTCCTAAACGTATATCCGGTTCAAAGTTAAGATTAAAAGGTAGGAACAGTTTGAGCAGGTAATAGTTGACGGCCACCTTGATTTGGCTGAGAAAATACAGGATGCGGCTGGTTTCCCCGGAGACCGGATCGGCGTTTAAAGAAAAAATATTGCCCTGCTCCAAATAGCGATAACACAGATAAAGCAAAAGAGGCAGGAGAAGGGCGCCGATTTTTGCCTTCAAAAACTTTCTTTCTACCGCCGGGGTGATGAGCCAGATATAGATGATAGCCATAAAAGGAAAGGTGACGACAATTTCCTTGGTTCCTACTCCCAGAAAAAGAAAACCAAAAATTCCCGTAACAAAAAGCAGTTTTCCTGTCCAGGCCATATTTTCTTTGCGTGCCAGCCTACAAAAAATATAAAAGGTCAGCAGATAAAAAAATGTTGCCAACCCTGATGACCGGCTTGAAATATAAGTGATGGTTTCAACCGTGAGGGGATTAAGTAAATGAATAGAAGCACAAATTAAAGGCAAGCATTTGAGTCGTTGTTGATCTGGCTCCAAAAACAACAATTCGCGGACCAGAAAATACCAGACCAGTCCCGTCAGGATATGGATAAGAATATTGATGAGGTGATACCCGAATACCTCCAGTCCGCCTATTTCCTGATTCACCGCGAATGTCAGTAAAAGTACAGAGCGGTTAAAAATATTCTCGATGCCAACATTTTTTTGAAAATTATCCAAATGCTGGATATAGGGATTCTCGACAATGGCGTGAGCGTCATCATAAAGAAAGGGTGAGTGAAAGGTGGCCCAGAAAGCAAGAAGGCCCATCAAGATGAGAACGATGATGGATTTTACCTGACGCCCGACGATGTCTGTAGTTTTGATGTTCACGGAGTCGTGTTTTGTGGGCCAGTTAAATTTAATATCATTTTATTGATGGCTTCACTTTGGGCCGGGGTCGGATTCAAGTTTAGTGCTATCTGAAAATGTCGCCGTGCATTTTCCCAGTCTGATTGCTGATTAAAATTGAAACCAATTTGAGCATGGGCAGAAGGATCTGGGCCGACCACTTCAAGAAAAGTTTTAAATTGTCGGGTCGACAGGTCCCATTTTTTCTGCCTCTGATAAACTTTAGCAAGGTTGAACAGCGCAGGTTCATACCGGCTGTTCAGTTTCAGGCAATGCTTGAATGAATTTTCTGCCAACCCCAGTTTTCCTGTCATCATATAGGCGGTTCCCAGATTGAAATGAGCGGGCAATAAAGAGGGGTCTATTTTAAGGGCCGCTTCCCATTCGATAATAGCGTTTTCAATTTTTCCGGTTTTTCCATAAAGTTCTCCCAGGTTCAACCTGACGAGGGCAAAACCGGGGTCGGAATTAGATGAGTTCTCTTTGATCGCCAGTTCCAACGATGCTATTGCCCGGTCGTACAACCCTTTTTTGTTATAAACAGTACTCAGCCCTATTTTGGATGGAAAATGACCCGGTCGCAATGCCTGGGTTTTCAGGTATTCTTTTTCCGCTTTGTCCAGCCGACCTTGATCCAGATAAACGCTGGCCAGGTTATAGTGAGGCTCCACCAGTTCGGCCATGACTTTTAAAGAGTCTGGAGACCTCACTTTGTTCGCTTTTCCCGTAATTTCACCTCTTCTTTCAAGAAAACTTTTTGGATTCCGGATATTGTATTGATGAGCCACGAACCTTGGTATATTAGCCACACTCTTTTCAAGATGAGTGCTGGCCCGGCTGAGATCGCCTTTTTCATAATAGGCTTTGCCGAGATTGCTATGAGGTCTTGGCGAAAAAGGATTTTTCTTTGCAGCATCTTTCCACAAACTTAATTCATTGACCCAGTCAGCATTTCTGGTTGCTGTGGTAAGCCCCAGTGCGACCAATAAAACTACAAGCAACCGAAGCCTTAAGAGTGCAGGCAAAGTTTTTATACCAGTGCCGACAATCAAACTTAAGCCCAGCGACATGGGTAGGTACATGCGGTGCTCGACAGCCAGGTCATTCAAGGGGATGAAACTTGAGGTTGGGGCTAATGTGATAAAAAACCAGATTGCTCCGACAACCATCCAGACATTTCTCCATTTAAGAACAGCCAATACGCTTGCGAGTATTACCAAACCTGAAAAAATTATAGCAGGGTCCGTCATCGGTGAACTGAAAGGAAAGCCGCTGTCCACATTCAGGTTGAAAGGAAAGCAAAACAGTTTCAGGTAATAAAACACGATGATTTTTAACTGCACCATAAAATAAGGGGCTCGCCCAAATAACTCGAAACCTTGATCAAGAGGCATGTAAATCCAAGGATCGCCCCACAATATAATTCCGATTAAAATAATGGCTGCTGAAGTGAAGGCGATAGCGACTGATCGGTTATTCATTACTTTTTTGTGAAAATCCGGATATTGTTTGCGCCCGATAAAACTCCAATACCAGACAACCAGCATCAATGGCAAAGTCGCCCCGATTAATTTTGAGGCCATAGATAAATATATTCCTGACAAAACCAAAAGCGAGAGAGCCCCTCTTTTTGCAAGTTGGGTTATTTTCTTCGGGCAGAACAAATTAAGAAAAATATATAGCGTCAAAAGATAAAAAAATGTTGCCAGCAAAGAAGACCGCGAAGAAATGTAAGAGACCGAATCGGTATTTAATGGATGCAGTGAAAACAATAAGGCCGTCGTTAAGGGGAAAACCCAACCACATTCATTTTGTAAATACCCGGCGCGCCAGATAGTAAAAAAAATCAAAAGAGTCACCCCAATATGCAGAGCGAGGTTAATCAGGTGGAACCCGAAAACTTGATGGAGAGCCAGTTGGTTGTTCAAGGCAAATGTCCAATATAAGACAGGGCGGTTTCCAATTTCGCCGGAGCGAGGGTGATCGAAAAATGCGTCCGTATTTACCAACCAATGACTTTTAATCAGAGGGACATCATCAAACTGGAAGGAACCCTTCAGCGAATTGAAATAGGCAAGCATGCTGATCAGGATCAGCAGCGTCACACAGCCCAATAAATTTTTGCTTCTCGAAGGGAGTGCAAGCATCAGGGTGAATTTATGAATTGCTGGGCTCAAATGAATGATCAGTGAAACAGTGGCGCTTCACTGTGATGAAATATTCAACTTTGAACATTTTAATAGGGTGCTCGGGAAAGTCCATTCCTACTTCCCATAGTTATAAGGCCTTTTTTAATGCCCTATATAGTTATCGTTTGAACTTGGTTCAATATTAAGAGGAACTTTATCCTAACTCATGAAATATTAGCACTTTTCAAAACCTCTCCAAAGGTATAGAATAAAATGATACACAATTCTAACCGTTGAATAATAAAGTGCAACTTTTTAAAGCTATAGCATTTATGTGTTAATTAGGATATTTCATGAAACGTATTGGCAAAGAGACTCATATTCAAACGCTGCGTAAAGTGTCCGACCTTTTTAAGACAACTTCTTTAGAGGTGGATGAATTATTAGCCATGGTTATGGACGCGGCTAAGGATATTGTGGGTGTTAAAAATGGTTCATTATTGCTGGTTCAGAATGAAAAGACCTTTAAGCTGCAATTTTACCAGGCCTCCGGAAAAAATATGGGGCAATTAAAAGATATTGATTTGCCACCCGGTGTGGGAATTTCAGGGTGTGTCGCGAAAACCGGGGAAGCCGTTATTTCCAATGATGTGGCCACGGACCCGCGCTGGTATCAGGGAGTCAGTGAAAAAATGCGGACTCCTGTCAAGTCTATGGCCAGTTTTCCACTGATCATTGGTAAAAAAGTGATCGGTGTTGTTCAGTTTCTTGATAAGGTCGATGGATCCACCTTCAATGAAACAAACACTGAGGTTCTGGAACGTTTTGCTAATTTGATGGCAAAGTTTTTTCAAGTTGCGCAAAATAGAAACTTGTTGGGTGAGGAGTTTGGCAGGCTAAAGGAACAATTTCTGCACCGTTACACGATTGTGGGCGAGAGTAAAGCCATTAAAAAGTGCATTGAGGTGGCCGAAAAGGTGGCCGATTCCAAAGCCACTGTTCTGTTGAATGGCGAAAGTGGAACAGGAAAGGAATTGTTTGCCCATCTAATTCATGACCGGGGCCAGAGGCAGAACAAGCCCTTCGTGTCGGTCAGTTGTGGGGCTTTACCGGCATCCATTCTGGAGCGCGAACTTTTTGGCCACGAGAAAGGTGCTTTCACCGGTGCGGACTCGCAAAAAATAGGTCTGTTTGAAGCCGCTCATACGGGTACGCTTTTCCTCGATGAAATTGGCGAGTTGCCTTTAGACATGCAGGTAAAACTGTTGAGGGTCGTTCAGGAAGAGTCGTTCATCCGTCTGGGGGGCACCGAAACCATCAATGTCGATGTCAGATTGGTAACGGCGACCAATCGCGATTTAGAAAAAGAAGTCCGCGAAGGAAATTTCCGCCAAGACCTGTATTATCGAATCAATGTTATAAAAATAACCTTGCCGCCACTTCGTGAAAAACTCGAGGATATCCGCGACCTGTTAACCTTTTTCCTCAAGAAGCACAGTCCGGAAAACCAGCCCGTCAAAAAGCCGGGCAAGGGTTTGGTCTCTCACCTTATGAGTTATTCCTGGCCGGGAAACATCCGGGAACTGGAGAACTCGGTGGAGCGGGCCATTGTCTTATCGGACGGGGAAGAGCTGCTTCCCGACGAGTTCCCCTTTGAAACTTCCCAGGCTCCTATTGAGCTTAATGTCGGGTCTACCCTCAAGGAAGCCAGCGATTCGTTTCGCCAAACTTTTATTTCCAACACCCTCAAATCCACCAGCGGTAACCGGACCAAAGCCGCGCAGATTCTGGATGTTCAGCGCTCCTACCTTTCCCGGTTGATCAAGGAATTGGAAATTAAATAAACAGAAAGACGCCCCTTCGATAAATCAAAAATTCTGTTAAACTGCCCACCACTAGCCGTGGAGGCAGATAGCAATGACTCGTTGAGCCGAGTTAACCAGTCGCCTGCCATTAAGACTATTGCAGTTGGCCCTACGCCAAGTAGGTAGAAGGAGAATTATGGTTCTGATTGACGGTAAAAAAGTATCGGCAGAAATCCGTAGCCGCCTGATGAAGGAGACTGCGGAACTGAAAAGCAAAACAGGTCGTGCGCCAGGTCTGGCTACCGTTCTGGTCGGCGAGGACCCGGCCTCGGCAGTTTATGTGCGCAACAAAAATAAAATTTGCAACGAGATCGGGTTTCAATCCTTCGGACAAAACCTACCCGCAGAAACCACCGAGGCGCAATTACTGGATATTATCAAGGAGCTGAACGAAAATGATAAAGTGAACGGTATCCTTGTGCAATTGCCGCTTCCCGATCATATCGACTCGGAAAAGATTCTTTTATCCATTGACCCAAAAAAAGATGTCGACGGTTTTCATCCCATCAATGTCGGCAAGCTGGCTATCGGCAATGCCCTGCTCACCCCGTGTACGCCAACAGGAATCATTGTCTTGCTGGATTATTATGGTATCGAAATTGCCGGTAAGCACGCGGTGGTTATGGGCCGAAGCAATATTGTGGGAAAACCCGTGGCACATTTGTTATTGCAACGTCACGCCACGGTGACCATTTGTCATTCGAGAACGACAAACCTGGAACAAGTTACCCGTCAAGCGGATATATTGATCGCCGCAGTAGGTCGGCCCCATTTTGTCAGTTCTGATATGGTAAAGGAAGGCGCGGTGGTGATAGATGTGGGAATCAACCGCGTGGACGGGAAACTGACAGGCGACGTTGACTTTGATCCGGTCGCTGAAAAAGCCGGGTTTATCACTCCTGTTCCGGGTGGAGTGGGGCCCATGACCATTGCACTCTTAATGGAAAATACGTTAAAAGCTTTTAAAGCCTCCCTATAAGAAAAGAAGAGCTTTGCGTAAGTTTAATGGGAAGGGAAAAAGCGAGATCCTTCGTCGCCTCCTGCTCCTCAAGGACGACAAAACAGAGATTTTTGAATGTCATTCTGAGAGTTAGCGAAGAATCTCGGGGTTGTGCAAAGCTCTCTTAGAAAAGAAGGCAAATAAAAACAATTCTTCCCGAATTTTTTTATGATCCGCAAAAAGCAAATCCGCAAATTTCAAACACCGCTCACCGTTGAAAACTCGGCTGAGGCATCGAATCATCCCGCGCCGGAAAAGCCTTCAGGACAACCGCAAGTATACAGTGTCAGCGGATTGACCCGAGACATCCGCGCCATTATGGAAGCGGCGTTTGACTCGGTTTGGGTGGAGGGAGAAATTTCCAATTTCAGAACCGTGGCTTCCGGCCACAGTTATTTTGTTTTGAAAGACGACAAGTCGCAGATCCGCTGTGTTTTATTTAAAGGTCATCGGGCAGGAATAAAATTTCAACCGGAAGATGGCGATCAGGTTTTATTGTTTGGCCGAATCAGCGTCTACGATGCCCGAGGCGAATATCAGATTATTGCAGAGTCTATGGAGCCAAGAGGTCTGGGCGCCTTGCAAAAAGCCTTCGAGCAGTTAAAGGAAAAGCTGGATAAAGAAGGTCTGTTTGATGATGAAAAAAAGAAACCCCTGCCTGAATTTCCCTGGAAGGTAGGAGTGGTCACCTCTTCTACAGGTGCCGCCGTCCGAGACATTCTCAATATAATAAGAAGAAGAAACCCGAAAGTTTCTGTGCTGCTATGTCCTGCAAAAGTCCAAGGTGAAGGAGCGGCTGAAGAAATCGCCCGTGGCATTGAAGAACTTAACCAAAGAAAAGACATTGAGGTCATCATTATTGGCCGCGGTGGAGGTTCGTTGGAAGACCTGTGGGCCTTTAATGAAGAAGTAGTGGCCCGGGCAATTTTTGCATCCCGCATCCCTGTTGTTTCTGCGGTGGGGCACGAAATAGATTTTACCATTGCAGATTTTGTGGCCGACCTGAGAGCGCCGACTCCTTCGGCGGCGGCAGAGTTAACCGTGCCCCTTTTGCAAGACACGGTCAGGGAAATTCGCTCCCTGAATGAAGCGCTGATAACAACCCTGCAAAAGAAGTTGGAATATTATGCCGACCTGCTAAAAAGGTTGATGGACAGGCGGTTTTTCCATCAACCCAAAGAAATATTCAATCCGCAAATTCAACGCCTGGATGATTTGCACGTCCGGCTACTCCGGGGGCTGGAGCAAAGTCTGGTATCCCATCAACAAAGGTTGCAGGACAAAATACACCGACTATTTCAAGCTTCACCCGAAAAACATATTCAACATATGAAAGAAAACAGGATGATGCTGGAAAAAAGAATGTTGCATATCATCCACTCGCAGGTGCGTTTAAATAAGGAGCGCTTTGAAGGAATATTAAAAAATCTGAACGCCATCAATCCACTGGCTATTTTAGAAAGAGGCTATAGCATCTGTTCGAAAGATGGAGAATCTCTGAAAAATACGGAAGCGGTCAATCCGGGAGATACGGTTAAAATAAGGCTTTCTCGCGGGGGCTTGGATTGCACCGTAAAAAAAATTATAGAGGAAAACTAAGGCGAATATTATCTCAGGTCTTTTGGGGATAGGATTCCGATAATTTCATTGTCCCGGGTAACGGGCAGGTGGCGAAAGGATTTTTCATCCAGTAATTTTTTGGCGGAATCAAGGGTCTCGCCAACATCGATGGTTATTAATGCTTCGGATATTACGTCGGAAACCGGGGTCGAGTCGGCATCGAGGTTTTTAATGAGAACCTTGAGCATCGAATCGGTTTTGGTGATGATCCCAACAAATTTTTCGTCGTGAGTCACAAGGAGCGATCCGATGGCATGAGCATAAATTTTTTCAGTGGCACTTTTAATGCTCGCATCCTGACCAATACTTATAACGGGACCTGTCATGCGATCGCCAATAGTTGCCATAGTCACACCAAAAATATTATTTTTTAGAAAAAAACGAGATAATTGTTAATATAATTTTTCTAATGGTTTATTGTCAATATAAACTTGTTTGCAAAGAGGCTGATCATGAGTGAAATAAAATTTGAAAAAGCCATACAAAGGCTTGAAAAAATAGTCGATGACCTGGAAACGGGAGAACTGGACATTGATAAGTCCCTTGAGATATTTGAGGAAGGGATAAAGATGTCACGTGTTTGCTCAAAGAAATTGAGTGAGGCTGAAGCTAAAATTGAAAAGCTGACTCGCGACCAGAAAGGTGAATTGGTGACCGAACTTTTTCCTGTGGAAGAAGAAAAGGACAAATAAGAATATGAAAATCCGGCTCGATCAGTTACTGGTAAAAAAAAACTCACTACCTCGATAGAAAAAGCCCGTGCCATCATTCTAGCGGGTAAAGTAAGAATAAACGATGCCGTTGCCGATAAACCTGGTCGACTGGTTCCTGAAGATTATCTTCCCGTTATTATTGGCGACCCCCAACCCTTTGCCAGCAGAGGCGGGTTCAAGCTGGATCACGCCTTAAAACAATTCCATGTTTTACTTGCAGGAAAAACTGTCGTAGACGTGGGAGCCTCCACTGGCGGGTTCACCGATTGCCTTTTACAAAATGGCGTCGAAAAAGTGTATGCCGTGGATGTCGGTTACGGGCAACTGGACTGGAAGCTCCGTAGCGACCCCCGGGTTATTTGCCTGGACCGGAAAAACGCCCGAACCTTATCCAAAGAGGATATCGGAGAAATGCTGGATCTGGCTGTGATCGATGTGTCGTTCATCTCTCTCCAGCTTGTCATACCCCCTCTGCTGGAAATCCTCAAGCCCGAAGGAGAACTGGTCGCTCTGGTCAAACCTCAGTTTGAAGTGGAAAAAGAAGAAGTGGAAAACCGAGGCATTATTAAAGACCCGGCAAAGCACATTCGGGTGCTACTCGACTTGAACCGTTTTATTGAAGATAAAGGCTGGGCGATGACAGCGGTCACAGAATCCCCCATTACCGGACAAAAAGGCAATCGGGAGTTTTTGGTTCACTGCGTTCATGGTCGTTACGGAAAACCTGTTGAGGAAGAAGCCATCCGCCAAATTGTTCTGACCCGGCCAGTGTGACGCTGGACTCAATCGGCAATTTCTTTGTCATGCGGGCAAACGGTTCCTCAGCCCAACAAGTCATTGCTCGTTGGCCCCACGCCTAGTGGTTATAGTTCGTCTTTATAGACGATGAAGCTATCCGCTGGGTAGACCAGATGGGTGTCTCCCCACTGCTTGGAAGCCCCCGGTTTCCACTGCGTTTCGTCTTCGAGGAGTTTCATGCGCACGCCGCCCGAACCGCCATAAATGAGTAGGGCAACCCCGTCTCCAGATTCTTCCACCTTGCAGGCATAGGCTGGACAAGGCGTATTGGAACCTGCATCCCAACCAGTGATCTGAACCGGTTGCTCCTCACCGTTTACCGGGTATTTGATGCAATACAATTCCCGGGAAGGACTGATATCCCGGAAAATCATATTGAAGCTCCGGTCGGTGTTGGAATTGGACTCAACCTCGACAAACACAAACATTCTCCATTAAAGAATTGGGATGAGTGATCTTACCTTTATTCAGCGGGCGGGGCAAAGCATAAGCGGGTCGGAAAGAAAAAAGGCATAAAAAAATCGGGTGCATTTGCACACCCGATAGTTGGAAAAAGTTAATTCGCGAGAGTAACGGTCAGGCGCTGGCCGCCGCTTCTTTGTTGGGTGCCGGGGTATTACCCGCTGATCGGGATGCAGTAACTCTTGCTGCGGCGGCATCCGCAAGAATTTTGATGAAATTGACCAAAATTCGCATATCAAAATGCCCCTCCATATTGTTTTTCATTTCAGTCAGGGCGGCAAAAGGGGTCATGCCCGGTCGATTTGAGCGGGGAGCGGTCATGGCTCCAAAAACATCCATGATGTTACAGACTCTTGCGTACAGGGAAATCTTCTCGCCTTTTAACTGGAACGGGTAGCCCGTGCCGTCATACCTTTCATGATGCTCTGCGGCCATTTTTAAAATGTTCTCACTATAACATTTCATATCGTTGAGATCTTTGCGGCCTGCTGATGGATGTTTGCGAATGAACTGAAACTCCTGCGGCTCCAGTTTCCCCTCTTTCACTATGATTTCATAGGGAATGGATTTTTTCCCAACATCAAATAGCATTCCTCCCAGACCTATCTCGCGGATGGCTTCCGGTTTCATTTGCAGTTTATTTGCCAGTGCCAGGCAATATAACCCGACGTTGGCACAATGGGTATAGGTGTGGTAGTCCTTTTTAGTGACGAGGAACACATCTATAAACGCAAGGCTTCCACGATCCATGCATTCCTGAATAATTTTAACCAGTTCGTCCAGAGTGCGTAAAATGCGCGAAGAACCGATGTTCTCAAAATATTCCTTGAGTATCTGCTCGGTTACAAGATAGGCTTCTTTTAAAACCTGTTTGGGTGGTTGGGTTTCTAGGGCCTTTTGCAGATCTCTAACTTTGAAATCTTTATAGTATTTGATGAGGTCGGACTCATGGATGAAAAACTCCATGCAATCATCGGCTTCCAACATCTTTTTGATTTTTTCGTGATTTTCCGGAGTGTAGTCCACAAACTTCCGGAACAGCGGATCGTCATTCTCATCGTATTCCGCGAGATAAGAAATCTCAAAACCCTGGCCGCAGTTCTTATTCAGAAAACCACTATTTATCTCACGATAAAAATGAGCGATCGTATCCATATCGCTTGCTTCCCC
>ERZ889078.136-NODE-136-length-62115-cov-10.351740_pt1 | contig 62115 bp, 37 predicted proteins | sample MGYA00521266_ERZ889078 | MGnify/ENA primary metagenome ERZ889078 (study PRJEB32303, sample SAMEA104408618) | aquatic metagenome | biome: Brackish water; feature: Pelagic; material: water | place: Baltic Sea | collected 2014-06-16T06:34:00 | depth 76,534 m ... | reverse complement strand
TGCTGCTGTTCGGTCGCTGATTTTTTCGTGGTGGACGAAACGATGACCAAGGCCTAGCGATGCACCGCGGCGTGGGCGGTGGCGGTGAGCTCCACTTTGATCTTGGAGTCGCCCAGCGTGACAGCGTAGCAGCCCGGTTTTGCGGTCTCGTCGCTGTGTGAGAAGGGCTCTGCGTGGCCGGGTAGGGCGGTGGTGATCGTGCCGCTGTAGGGCATCACCAACACCTGGCTGTAGCCGTTATTGGAGCCGCCCGGTCCCTCGAGGTGCGTGTGCGAGAAGCCGCGCAGGGCGGCGCTGCCGTGGTGGTACGCGCCGATCGCGCCGGACGGTGTCGGGGCTAGCGCGGACCATGCCGTGGGGCACCAGAGCGCCCGGGATGACGTTGCCGCTGCCACCCGTGCCGATCATGGGATCGACCTCCGCGGCGAGGTCAAGGACCTGCAGCGCCACGGGGGCGACGGCGGGATCGGTGGCTTCCGTGTCAGCGCCTTCCGTGTCTGCGGCGCCGGCGTCGGCGGCCGCATCGGTGGTCGCCGCGGCCGCTGTCGCCGTGTCAGCCGGCCCCGCGTCGGCGCCGCATCCGCCAAAGAGGCTGCCAATCAGGGCTACAACAACAACGTGCGACTTCAAACCAAGCATGACACCCCCGGGAGGCCGCCAGGGTGGCGAGGATGTCGCAGGGTCGCAAGGTCAGAGGTCGCTGGCGGCGAGCAGCAGATGGAGATCTGAACCGTGCCGCTAGAAGTTGTAGAGCAGCACGTGTTTCGCTTCCCACGCCATGGCGGTGTGATCAGCGGTGCCGTTGATGAGATACGCCGCGCCATCGCCGGGCAGGAACACGCCGTAGAGGCCGACCAGCTTGAGGTTTTTGCGGATCGTCCACTTGAAGTTGAAATCGATCTCCTGGCCGATGTCCGAGGACGACGTCTTCAAATCGGGCCCCGCGCCGTTCCAAGCGAAGATGGGCTGGGTCGCCTGCAGGTAAGTAAAACTCGTCTCCAGACGCAGGCTCTTGTGCACATTCGCGCCGATCGCCAGCTGCGCCACGGTGGTGTTCTCCAGCTCACGATAGCCCCGCGACGCCGGCGAGCCGAGGCCCTGGGGGCTGATGCCTTCCACGTCAGGCATCACCGAATCTTCCCAGACGTTGGTCAGCGGGAAAAATCCCATGGTCTGGATACGGTTGATGTTGCCCTTGCCGCTGGTCGGATCATCGTCACCCGAGCCCATGCCGCCCACGAGCGAGATGTCGATCGGCACGCCGACGTTCAGCTTCTGCGTGATCTTGGCGTAGACGTTGAAGCCGGCGAGTGTGCCGTCATTGATGTCGACGAGGTTGCCTTTGTGGTCCTTGTTGTCGTTGTCATCCTGACCCGTCAGGTAGTCGAACTCGACGTTGTAGAGCAGCCCGCCCGCGACGTTGAGCTTTCCGGTGGCGTGCAGACCACCGACGATGGCGCTGCTCATCTCGCTCTGAAAGCGGCTGTGGAAGTACCCCAAGCCGTTTGGCAGATGCGTGAAACCCTTGATATTGTCGCGGTAAAGCAGGCCAAACAGCGTGACCTTGTGGGCGCCCTGGGTGAAGTGCACCTGCGCGCCAAACAAGTCCGCGTCACCAAAACCATCTTCGTCGTTCATCAGCGCGCCGACGGGGTTCTTGATGCTGTTCTTGCCCTCGGCGACCTTGGCCCACCAGCCATCGATCGCCACCGTGGGCATCGGTTTGAGCGTGAACTGCACGCCCTCGTAGGCCTGATCGATCACCAGCTTGTTACCCGCGGCGTAGAGCTGACGACCGACACGCACCTGCAGCGGTAGATCCCACGGCGCGTCGAAGTACAGAAAGGCGCGGTCGACGTGGACGCCGTAGTTGGTGTCCTTGTTGCCGAACAGCAAGTTCTGGTTGTAGCCGGCGCCGGCCGACACCGCACCAGTCGTCGCGTCGGTGCTCACGACCGTGCTGGTGTTCGGGCTGTTGTCCACGCCCCACCAGCCCTGGGCCGCGTCGAGACGCAACACCGCACCGAGGACCTTGGTGCCTATCTTGGCCTTGAGGCGGAGGTTTTGTACGACGTAGTCGGCGTCGTTGAGCGCGACGTCCTTGCCGAGAAAGAAGCCGTGCTGATTGAGACCCCAGACGCTGTAGGCGCCGTGCACGTCGACCTTAAAGGCGTCGGCGTCAGCCTTGGTGACGGCCGCCGGTGGCGGGACGGCGTAGACCGTCGACGGTGCCAACGTCGCGCCAATCAGGGCCGCGCCAAGCAGGTTCAACACTGGCGAGATGGTTGAGAATCTACGAGTTTGGGCTGGATCAGACATAGAAGGACCTCCACTGTTTGCCACGCGACGACGTCACTCAACGACGTCACTCAACGACGCCACTCAACGACGCCACTCAACGACGCCACGCGCGAAGACCAAGCACCGAGAATCGGAGAGGCCCCCCCCGGCGAATACCTAGGCATTGATTAGACGGAACGAGGGGAGCAAAGTTGATCGAGGTCAAGGCGCATCCGTGTCGAGACCGAAGACACGGAGGCTGGCTCCCGGAGGCACCTGATGGACGCGCGACAGGCTCTTGGCCCGGCAAGCCACCGGCGCAGAGATGGATTGCACTGCGACACCTGCGCGGCGCGATGTGGTTCCGTATGGGGCGCTGTGGAAGGCGCGGCGCTCGATCACCTCGACCGCAACAAAATTGTGCAGCGGGTTGAGCCTGGTCATGTGCTCTACCACCAGGGCACCACCTGTCATGGGCTGTACGTGGTGCAGTCGGGCACCGTCGCGGTGCGCAAGTTCGACGAGAGCGGCCGCAGCGTGTTGCTGCGTTTGGTGCTCCCTGGCGACGCAATCGGCTACCGCTGCTTCTTCAACGGCGGGCGCTATCAGGCCCAGGCTGAGACGCTTGAGGCGTCGCGGGTGTGTTATCTTGAGGGTGACTTGGTGCAGCAGATGTTATCGAGCAACCCGGGCGTGATGCGCGGGATGCTGCAGCGAATGGCGGCAGATCTCGGCGCGGCTGAGGAGCGTTTTCTGATGGCGACGCGCCGGTCCATGCGCGCCCGCCTCGCCCACGCGCTGCTTGAGCTCCGCGACCGCCACGGCGTCGTCGACGATGAGGGCGTGCTGACGTTGACGCTGCCGATCAGCCGACAAGACCTCGCCGACCTGCTCGGCACCCGGCCCGAGACCATCGCCCGCACGACCAGCGCGTTGCAGAAAGACGGCGTCGCGATGTTCCACGGACGTCGCGTCGTGATTCAGGATCTAGATCTGTTGCTCGACGAGCTGGACGAACCCGTTTAGCTGGAGCCGTAGCTGACCCAGACCGCCTAGCTGACCCAGACCGCCTAGCTGACCCAGACCGCCTAGCTGGCTGAGACCGCCTAGCTGGCTGAGACTTCCCGATCAGCCGCAGCGCGCTCGCCTGGTACAACCGCCCACACGGCCGTGCCAAACGCAAGGATCCCGCCACTCCAGGCCGCGATGACAGCCCCCGGCGCGGTCGGCCACGCGGTCGTCGCGACGATCGCGCCGCACATGACTAACACCAGCCCGAGCAGGCCGACCGACGTCGGTGTGGTGCGCGCCGGGTCGCCGTGAAGACCGTGCAAAACCGGGCCCAACACCGCGAGATGCACCCCGGCCACCGCCACGCTTGGGTCAAAGGGCAGGACACCAGCGGCCACCGCCAGCAGCCCCCCGCCCATGAGCCCGACGCCCAAACGCAGATCCCAGCGAGCGGCCCTTGAGACCGCCGCCGATCCGGCCAGCAGGCCGCCCAGGAGCAGCGTGCCGGGCAGCAACCAAGGGTGTTGCAGCACGCCTACCCATAACGCACAGCAGACCACGGCGAAGCCCCACAGCGCCCCGGGCGGCGCCCGAAAACGGGCACGATCGAGGGCGGCCGGCACGCCAGCGCCAAAGAGCAGCAGCGTCAGAAACGTCCGCACCCAGCGCGCTGACAGGGCCGGATCTGGGCGCAGGGTCATCGCCAAGGGCGGGATGCTCGCCGCCGCCAACACGACCAACACCGGGACCGCCGCCAGCCAATCTTCGCGCCGCCAGTGCAGCTGCGCGCGGTTGTGAAACACCACGAGCAGCCACACGCCCAGCACCACCGTCGAGCCGATGATGGCCTCAACGCCGTAGCCAGCCCGCAAGAACCCAGCGGTCGAGAGCGCGACGGCGACCCAGTAGCCCGCCATCACGCGCGAGCCCGGCGTCCACCAGCCGCGCCCACGCCAGACCGCAAACGCCAACGGAAAGATCGCGCCGTACCAGCCCATATGGGTGTGCGCGTGGCGCAGGTGACGAAAGTCGATCGGCAGCCAGCCGCTGCCGCCGAGCCAGGCCCGCAGCACGGCGCCGAGGACGACGGTCGCGACGAGGCTCGCTGCGATGAGCTGGTCGGTTCGGCTCTGCTGCACGCCTACACGCCTCCAAGTAGTTCCGTCGTCGCCGTAGCATAGTTTGCGTTCGGCGACACGTGTACCTCATCGGACCTTGCGCGGGGTCAATCCCCGCCTGGACTAGGCCCGCCCGACCGGTGAAGGTGCATGCGTCGCTGCCGTCTTCGCCGCGGTCTTCGCCGCGACCTCTCCTGTAGCCAACCTACGTGCCCTGGAACGACCCATGACAACCACCCTCGAAGCCCGCATGCGCCCCCCGTCCGGGCTGCCGATCCTGCGATCAGGCCATCGGCTGTTCTTCCTCGGCGCCAGCGTGTACGCGGCGTTGTCGCTGGTGGCTTGGCTGCTCGCCTACCAGGGCAAGCTGCCGCTGCGCGCGGCGTGGCATGGCCACGAGCTGTTGTTTGGCTTCGCGGCGGCGGCGATCGGCGGCTTTCTGACCGCCGCTGTGCCGAAGTGGACCAACTCCAAGCTGTTCGCCGGCGCGCCGGCAGCGGCGCTTTTTGCGGTGTGGCTCGCCGGTCGGGTGGCCATGTGGGTGGAGGTGGCGACGTGGATCGATCTACTGTTTCTGCCGATCATGGGCGTCGCCGTGTTCCACCGGTTGCTGCGCGCGAGCAACCGTCGCAACTACCAGATCGCTGGGATGATCGCGGCCTTGACCGGGCTCAACGTCGCGTGGCACCTGGGCTACGAGAGCGAGAGCCTGCGCGCCACGACGATGATGGTCGTCGCGCTGATCGCCCTGATTGGCGGGCGAATCATCCCCGGGTTCACCCGCAACGCCATCATCGCAGCCGGTGGGGATGGCGACCGTGTCCAGCGTGATGACCTCGCCGACCGCGCCGCGGTGCCGATCGTGGTGATCGCCGCTGGTCTGGAGCTTGTCGCCCCGTTGAGCGTTCCTACCGGCATCGCCGAGCTGGTCGCGGCCGCGGTGCTGGCTTGGCGCGCGCGGCGATGGGGGCTCGGCGCCACGCTGCGCTGGCCCATCGTCTGGGTGATGCACGCGGCGTGGTGGTTTGTGCCCCTGGGCTTCGCCCTGACCGGAGCGGTAGCGCTCAGCAAGCCGCTCGGCGTCGACATCGGCATCGACCCCTTCGCGGCGCTGCACGCGCTCACCGCCGGCGGAATCGGCGGCATGATCATGGCGATCGCGAGCCGCGCCGCGCGCGGACACGCCGGCCTGCCGCTGGTGGCGAGCCGGATCACGGTGCTGTGCTACGTGCTGGTGCTGGGTGGCGCGCTGCTGCGGGTCGTGGGTGGCCGCGCCGCGATCGTCCCCGCCGGGAGCGCCTGGGCGTTAGGCTGGGCGATCTTCGCGCTGGAGTACGCGCCGATGCTGCTCAGGGCCCGGCGCGACGGGCGGCCCGGCTGATTCGCCTGCGTCGCGCTGACACGCCAACGAGGGCAGGTCACGGCTGCGCGCGCGCAGCCGCGGCGGCGGCGCCAATCTTGCGGATCGAGGCGAGCGCCTCGGTCGGCGCGATCTCCAGGCCCTCCTGCCGGTGGACGATGCGACCGTCACGATCCAACACGAGCACGAGGTTACTGTGGGCAAAATCACCACTGGGCGCCTTTTTGTACCGGCCACCGAGCACCGCGTTCAGCACCCGCACGTCGCCTGGTGGCCCGGTGAGCAGCGTCCATCGCTCAAGATCGAGCTTGTGTTCGGCGGCGAAGGTGGTGAGGCGTTTCGGCGTATCGCGCTCGGGATCCATCGAGACCAGGAGAAATCGCACGTCTGCCTTCTCGGCGGCCGAGAGCTGCCGCTCGATCTTCTGCATATCGGCGACGATCCGCGGGCAAGCGTACTTACAGTGCGTAAACACCAGCGACACGACGACGATGCGACCACGCAGCTCGGCCAGCACGACCGGGCGATCGCCCTGGTCGCGCCACGCGCTAGTCACGAGATAGACCGATTCGCGCGGCAACGGGGCCGCCGCTGCGGTCACGGGTGGTGACGCAGGCTGCTGCACCGCCGGGAGCACGCCATGAGGCGTCGCCGGGGCCGCAGCGGGCGGCGTCGCGCGTCCGCAGCCGGCCAGGGTGGCGGCGAGGGCCAGGCCCATCGCCGCGGGCCACCAGAGAGGGCCGCAGCGTCGGTTTCGGTTGCTCATGGCGTGGCTCCTTTGGGGGCGTCAGCAGCACAGCGGAACCCCAAACTGCCGGTGGTGTACGCGGCTTTTAAGCTGCTTCTCAGGGCGAATCGCATGAACGCTGCGTAGTCGCTGGGGTCGGCGGCACCGATCGAGCCGGCGCCGCAGTATAGGCCACGTTCGAGGGCGGCGTCTGCGCGTGACTCACCGGTGACGAGGGCCGAGTTGAAGTCGTCAACCCACTCCCACACCAGCCCGTGCAGGTCTCTCAGGCCAAAGAAGTTGGCCGCCTTACGCCCGACTGGACCCGCGCGTCCGCGCGCGGGGTGGCCATACCAACGCAGGATGCGCGCGTTGAAGGCGGGATCTTTGCGACCATCCGCGGCGACCGCGCTGGCCAACGCGGCGCGCTCCCACTCGGCTACGGTCGGCAGCCGCTTGCCCTGGGCCAAACAGTAGGCCCGCGCCGCAAACCAGGAGACATGGGTCAGCACGGTGTTCGCCGGCACACCCGCGTCGAGATCGGTCCGCCACGACCGCAAGTAGTCCGGGTCGGCAAAGATCCGCGGCACTGCGCCGCGTCGCCAGGCCGGCGTGGCCTGCAAGAACCGCTGATAAGCGCCGACGGTGACGGGCATCACATCGAGCGCAAACGCAGCCACAAACCGCTGCTCAGGTTCGTCTTTGCCCGGAAAAAAGGGCCGATAGCGCCCGGCAGGTACGAGGACCATCCCCAGCCTATCCAGCGCGGCCCCGGCCGCCGGCGTCGGGGCGGCTGACGTCGGAGCGGCTGACGTCGGAACGGCTGCGGTCGGGGTGCGTGGCGCCGGCAACGCCACGGCGATGACATCGTCGTGCGGAGAGGCGGTGCGGGGGGTGACTCGAATGGGTGCCACGAGTTGGGGAGGAGGTTCCTGCATGCATCCGATCAAGAGCGAGACGCTCCATAAACCGACCGCGAACCTCACCTCGCAGCAGTGGAGTCGCCACTCCCGCATCGCTCCTCCTGCCAGGCGGTTGGGCCCAGCGTGCGCCTCGCCGCAGGTGTCCGGTCTGCGACGAGGAGACTCCGTTCCAAGCAGGCTCAGTGCCCGCCGCCGCCGCCGCCCTTGCGGACCTTGGCGACATCGGCGGCGTTCACCAGCCCGCCTTGGTTGCCCCAGCTGTTGCGCACATACGTGAGCACGGAGGCCACCTCGTCGTCCGTCAGACGCACCGCCGGCATCACGCCGTTGAAGTCCAGGCCGTTGACGGTGATCTTGCCGACCTTACCCTTGAGCACGACGTTGATCGCGCGGCTGAGGTCGGCCATCAGGAAGTCCGACTTCGCCAACGGTGGAAACGCGCTGGCGAGCCCCGTACCCGCGGGCTGGTGGCAAGCGGCGCAGTTGGCGCCGTAGAGCCGCGCACCCTGGACCATGCGTTCGGCCTTGGAGCGCTCGACCATCGGCGCGGCCGGCTTGGCCGGAATCGTCTGCACGGCGCTGCCCTCGGCGCGATAGACCCGCTCGTCTTGCTTGCCGGAGTAGAGCTCCTTTTCGGCGTCACCCGTGACTTTCAGCATCCCCAGCGCGCCCTTGTTGAAGGTACGGAAGATGCTGTGGTCGACCAGGATGAAGGTGCCGGGCACCTCCACCTTGAACTGCACCATGGTCGCGCCGCCCGCGGGCACCAGCGTGGTCTGTACGTTCTCCGCCGGCGCGCCCAAGGAACCCTCGACATGGACGAGGTCGAAGATCTCGCCGATGAGGTGGAAGCTAGAGACGAGGTTCGGCCCGCCATTACCGACAAAAAGCCGCACAGTCTCGCCTTTCTTCGCGGTGAGCGCGTTGTCGCCGACCAGCGCGCCGACGCGGCCGTTAAACAGCACGTAGTCGGGGATCTCTTGGAGCGCCTTGGCCATGTCGAAGCCGTGCTCGCCGTTCTCGCCATACTTGCCTGTCGTGTAGAACTCGCCCTGCATGACGTAGTACTCGCGATCGACCTTTGGCAGGCCACCGACTGGCTCCACCAAGATCAAGCCGTACATGCCGTTGGCGATGTGCATGCCCACCGGAGCGGTCGCGCAGTGATAGACGAAAATGCCCGGATTCAGGGCGCGGAAGGAGAACTGCGTCGTCTTGCCGGGCGCCGTGAATGACGAAGCAGCGCCACCGCCGGCGCCCGTCACAGCGTGCAGATCGATGTTGTGCGGCATCTTGTTGTCGGGATGATTCGAGAGGTGAAACTCGACGAGGTCGCCCTGCCGAATGCGCATGAAGCTGCCCGGCACCGAGCCACCGAAGGTCCAAAACGTGTACTTGGCACCGTCGGCGATCTCTCGAACCTCCTCTTTGACCTCAAGCTTGATGGTCACCTTCGTCGCGTGGGTGCGAGTGATGGGCGGCGGCACCAGCGGCGGCGGGGTCAGGGTCGCGACCTCCTCTCCGACGATCTTCATCTCGCGGGCGACGTCTGCCGGCACACGATGGGCCACCTGTGCCGCTGTCGGCGCCGCGATGGCAGGCGCGGCCTTCGCCAACGCGGCCTTCACAGCGGCGTCGACCCGCACTCCAACGCGCCTATCGACCTCCGCCGAGCTCAGACCTGCAGTCTGCGTGCAGCTGCCGCCGACCAGAACGATGACAGCCACGGCGACGTTGCGCCCCAGCATTCGAGAGTTGTTCATCAGTCCTCCTGGACACAGTGGCGCCACAAGGCGCGAAATCCGGTCATAGAAAAGCCCCCCGCGGGTATCCGAGTTTGACCTGGATCAAGTTTAGGTCGAGCCTTTTGCTGGACGTCACATCTTGAGGAGTCTCGCATGGCCATTGACCTGTCGCGTGTCGCGCTAAAACACCGCAGAACCCGCATCGTAGCGACGATCGGGCCCGCGTCCGACTCGAAAGAGATCCTGCGCGCCTTGGTGGCAGCGGGCGTGAATGTGTTCCGCCTCAACTTCAGCCACGGCGACCACGCCAGCCACGGCCGCACCTACCAGCGGATTCGTGAGGTCACCGCAGACGTGCGCCGGCCCGTGGCGGTGCTGGCCGACCTCTGCGGCCCGAAGATCAGAGTCGGCCGGTTTCCGGAAGGCGGGATCGCGCTTGTGGCCGACGCGGTGGTGACGGTGACGACCCGCCGCGTCGTGGGGGGGCAGGGGCTGATCCCATCGGAGTACGAAGCGATGGCGCGCGACGTGACGCGCGGCGATCGCATCTTGCTCGCCGATGGCGCCATGATGCTTGAGGTCCTGTCGAGCGACGGCGTCAGCGAGATTGAAGCGCGCGTCGTCCACGGCGGGCAGCTCACCGATCGAAAGGGGATGAACCTGCCCGGCGTCAACCTGTCGACACCCTCGCTGACGGACAAGGACCGGCGCGACGCGACCTTCGCCGCGTCGCTCGGTGTGGACTATCTCGCCTTGTCTTTTGTGCGGTCCGCGGACGATATGCTGCAGCTGCGCGCGCTGTTAACGGAGGGCGCCGAGCCTGGCGCGACGCTGCCGGCCTTGGTCGCCAAGATCGAGAAGCCCGAGGCGCTCGACGACATCGAGGCCATCCTGCAGGCCTCGGACGCCATCATGGTCGCGCGTGGCGATCTCGGCGTGGAGCTGCCAGCCGAGGAGGTGCCGATCATCCAGCAGGAGCTCGTCGCCGCCGCCGTGCGCGCGAATCGCCCAGTTATTGTGGCGACGCAGATGCTGGAGAGCATGATCGACGCGCCTCGACCGACACGGGCTGAGGTCAGCGACATCGCTTGGGCCGCGGCATCGGGCACCGACGCGGTGATGCTCTCCGGCGAGACCGCCGCCGGTCGCTATCCCGTCGAGTCGGTGCAGACCATGGACCGGGTGCTGCGCCTCGTCGAAGGCTGGCAATGGCGACATGGCCAGTTCGGCAAGCTGGACCGACTACGCGACGATGTCGGCGACGAGGTCGATCGCGCCCTCTCCCGCGCCACCGCCAGCCTCAGCAGAGACCTGCGCGTACGCGCCATCGTCGTGGTCACCGGCAGCGGCCGCACAGCGCAAGCCGTCAGCGGCCATCGTCCGGCGGCGCCCATCGTGCCGGTCTGCGCCGACCGCCAAATCTGGCGTCGCCTCGCCTTGTTCTGGGGCTGCAGCCCGCGTCTGGTCGACCCAGACGCGCTCAACGTCCCGCCCGCGCTCGCGTTGCGAGTCGTCCAAGAGATGGACCTCGCCCCGCCAGGTACCAACGTGCTCCTGGTGTGGGACACCGCGTGGCACGACGACGGCTGGGCGCCCACCGTCACCGTGCTCACGGCGCCAGGCGAGCGTGACAGGGGCGACGACGACTAGACGCCCCGCCACCAGCGACGTCGGCAGACACAGCCTCCCCGCAAAAACACCTCGGCCCCGGCGAGCAAAGCGCTCGCCGGGGCCGAAGCTCTTGATAAGACTGCCTACTTGGTGCCGATCAGCGCCAAATCGTCGACAAACCAACCGGGCAGGTTGTTCGCGTCTGTGCCCTGGCTTGAGAAACGGTAGCGCAGCTTGAACTTCTTGCCAGCGAAGTCCTTCAGGTCGGCTGAGGTCTTCACCCATTTCTTCCAAGACGCCGCCTCCTTGGGCGCCAAGAACGTTTTGGTGTTCGCCGTGTTGCAGTTCACCGCACTCCACTGGCAGCTGATGTTGTCGGCGTTGCAGCAGCCGGCAAAATCATCCGTTGACGCCTGCAACATACCGACGTCGAGGTAGATGCCCGTACCCGCCGGGTCCTGACCATGCATGTAGGACCAGTAGGACGCCTGCAGCACCTTGTAGCCCGTCGCGTCGATCGTCTGGTCGTAGGTCGCCGTGCCGGCCGTGGCGTTGCTGGTGCCGGCGCAGTTCGGCGTGCCGCAGAAGGTGTAGCCGTTGTTGAAGTTCAAGGTGCAAGCGCCGGTCTGCGGCTTGACGCTCGACGGGGTCGCATCGATCGCCCACATCACGTTGTTCTTCGCCTTGCTCGCCACCCAGCTCTTGTCGCCGCAGTCCATGTTGGCCGCCATAAACGGCGTCGTGCAGCTCAGGTGGCCCACACAATCCGGGTCGGCGCAGTCGATCTTGTCGTCCAGATCGTTGTCCTTGCCGTCGTCGCAGACCTCCTGGCAGCTCGCTTCGGCCTTGCACGCCGTATCCGCGCAGTCGATGAGCTTGTTGCCGTCGTTGTCCTTGCCGTCGCCGCAGATCTCCTTGAGCGCCGGGCCCGCGTCGCCAGGACTGCTGATCTGCAGGTCGTCGATGAACCAGCCCTTACCCGTGTTGCCACCCTGACCGCTCGCCGGGTTCAACACAAAGCGAATCCGCAGGTTGGTGCGCGTCTTGATGTTGGGCACGTCGAACGTCAGCTTGTGCCAGTTCTTCATGTCAGACGTCGCTTTGCCCAACGCAAAATCGTGCAGCGCCGTGTTGCCGCTGTAGATGACCACGTGCGGCCGGTCCGTGTTGTTGCTCCCAGGGCCGTCGAGGTCGTAGTACGTCCAGAAGGTCAGCTTCGGCGTCCCCGTCACGCCAACACCCGAGAAAGTCGGGCTGTAAGCGCTCTGGTTCGGGGTGTAGCAGTTGTTGCCAAACGCGGGACGGCAGTAGTCGGTGCCGTCGTTGTAGTTCAGGTTGCAGCCGCCGCTCGCCCCGCTCGCCTTCGGGCTCTCGTTGGCCGGCGTGTTGTCGACCGCCCACGCCAGCACCGGATTGCCGCCGTTGGAGCCCAAGAACCAGCCCGAGGTGGAGGAGCCGCAGTCAAACCCGTAGCTCAGGAGCGGACAATCCGCCTTCGCAGGCACACACGAGCCGGCCTTGCAGGCGTCGCCCGTCGTGCAGGCCTTGCCATCGTCACAGGTCGTGCCGTCCTTGGTGTGCGCGTAACTGCAGGCGCCGGTCTTGCTGTCACAGCTGTCGATGGTGCAGACGTTGCCATCTTCACAGGTCTTCGACGTGCCCGTCTTGCAGCTGCCCGTGCCGTCGCAGACGTCGCCGTACGAGCAGACGTCGCCGCCATCGCACGCCTTGGTGTTGTTGGTGTTGGCGCATTTGCCGGTCGACACATCGCAGCTGTCGTCGGTGCACACGTTGCCATCGCCACAATCAGCGCTGGTCTTGCAGCCGCCGCAGCCCACGATCTTGGCGTGCGCGCAGGTGCCGGTCTTGGCGTCGCAGCTGTCGGTGGTGCAGGGATCGCCATCGGAGCAGTCCTTCGCCGCGCCCACACACTTGCCGCCACCACAGCCGTCGCCGCTGGTGCAGGCGTCGCCGTCGTCACACGTCAGCTTGTTGTCGATGTGCACGCACTTGCCGGTCGTGTCGTCACAGCTGTCGGTCGTGCAGGCCTGTTTGTCGTCGCAGTTCAAGGACAGGCACAAGCAGCTCGGCGCCTGCGCGCAGTCCGCGTCCTTACAGTCGACCTGGTCATCCAGATCGTTGTCCTTGCCGTCGGTGCAGTTCTCCACACACGCCGCCTCAGCCTTGCAGTCCGCGTCAGCGCAGTCGATCTTGCCGTCGCCGTCGTTGTCGATCCCATCGCCGCAGTCCTCCGGCACTTGGTTGCCGGAGCGGGTCAAGCGCAGGTCGTCGATGAACCAGCCCTTGCCGGCGTTGCCATTCGCTCCGCTGGCAGGCTCCAGGTAAAAGCGCACCCGCACGTTGTTGCGACCCTTGATGTTCGGCACCGCCACGTCGATCTGCCGCCAGACCTTCATGCTCGCGGCGTCCTTCTTCAAGGTGAACTGGTAGAGCGTCTGGTTGCCGGCGTAGACCCGCACGCGGGGCAAGTCGGTCGTGGTGCTGTCGACGCCATCGAGGTCGTAGTACGTCATGAAGCTCAAGCGCGGCGTGCCAGTGGCGGCCGAGGCGTTGATCGTTGGCGTATACGCGCTCTGGTTCGGCGTGTAGCAGTTGTTGCCAAACAGCGGGCGACAGTAGTCCGTGCCGTCGTTGTAGTTCAGGTTGCAGCCCTTGCCCGCCGGTCCAATCGCCGGGGCGTTGTCCACCGACCAGCGCAGCTCGGGGTTGCCGCCGTTGGTGCCGAGCGACCAGCCCGAGAGGGCAGCGCCACAGTCGAACGTCTCGAACATCAGGTCACAGCTGTCCGCCGTCGGCGCGCAAACGCCGGCCTTGCAGACGTCGCCGGTCGTGCAAGCCTTGCCGTCGTCGCACTTGCCGCCGTCCGCGGCGTTGGTGTGCAGACACTTGCCCGTGGCCTTGTCGCAGCTGTCCGCCGTACACGAGTTGTCGTCGTCGCACGCGTTGTTCTTGCCGACGATGCACTTGCCTGCGCCGTCACACAGGTCCCCGTAGGTGCACGGATCGCCGGAATCGCAGGTCTTCTTGTTGAACGTCGTGCTGCATTTTCCGGTGGAACCATCACACGCCTCGTCGGTGCAGGGGTTGGCGTCATCGCAGTCCGCAGCCGTCTTGCAGCCCGAACATCCGGCGATTTTGCTGTGGGTGCAGGCGCCGGTCTTCGCGTCACAGGCGTCGTTGGTGCACGGGTCGCCGTCCGAGCAATCCTTGGCCACACCGGCGCACTTGCCCGCGCCGCAGGCGTCGCTGGTGGTACACGCGCTGCCGTCGGAGCAAGGGTCACTGTTGGGTGTGTTGGCGCACTTGCCGGTCTTGGGGTCGCACTTGTCGGTCGTGCAGGGGTTCTTGTCGTCGCAGTTCACCGCCGCGCCGCCGACGCAGCTGCCCGCCTTGCAGGCCTCACCCGTCGTGCAGACGTCACCGTCATCGCAGGTGCCCGTCTTTCCGGCCCAGGAGCAGGCGCCGGTCTTGGCGTCGCACTTGTCGATGGTGCAAGGCTTGCCGTCGTCGCAGCCCGCCAGCACACCTCCGCCGCACTTGTCACCGGTGCAGAACTCGTCCTTGGTGCACTTGTCGCCGTCGTCGCACGCGGCCTTCGGCATCACGCGCTCGCAGATCCGACAGCCCAACACGTCGTTGGCCGCCAAGTCGTTCCACGCGCCATTGGGCCGTAACATCAGGTAGTCCTGACCGCCGCCGCCACCCGAGTTGCTAGGCTGGCCGCTGTCCCAATGCGTGTATTTCCAAGGCGTGCCGTCATTCCAGAGCCACGTGCCCTCGGTGGTCGCGTCGCTCGCGCCTAGCATCGCCGAGGCGTTATTGCCACAGGTAGCCTGCACCAACTGTCGCACAGCGGCGTCTTCGGTGGCGTCGCTGATGCTGGCCAAATGACCACCCCAGGTCTTGCAGGCGTTCTCCGAGTTGCCCCAGTTCGCGTTGCCGGTGAAGGCGCGGTAGCAGTGGTCGCCCACCAACTTGCCATCACACGTGGCAGCCGCCGCCTTGGGCTTGTGCACGCAGCCCGTCGTCGCCTCGCAGGTATCGTCAGTGCACGCGTTCTTGTCATCACACGCGACCTTCGGATCGGCCGTCGTCGTACCGGCGCACTTGCCACCTTTGCACTTGTCGCCGTCGGTGCACTTGTTGCCGTCATCGCAGTTCGCGCTGTTCGCAGTCCAGCTGCAGCCGGTCGTCGCGCCGCAGGCGTCCGTCGTACAGGCGTTGCCATCATCGCAGTCGACCGGTTTGCCGACACATTTACCCGCAGTGCAGACGTCCGCGTCGCTGCACTTGTCGCCGTCGTCACACGCTGCGCCAGCCTTCACGGCCGCGTAGACGCAGCCCTTCGTCGCGTCGCAGGTGTCCGTCGTGCACGCGTTGTTGTCGTCGCAACCCTTGGTCGTGCCAAGCACGCATTTGCCCGCGGCGCAGGCGCCCGACGTGCAGGTCTTGTCATCCGCGCACTTCGCGGTGTTGTTTTTGGCCACGCAGCCCGTCTTGCTGTCGCACACATCGTCGGTGCACGGGTTGCCGTCGTCGCAGGTCTTCACAGCGGCGCCGGCGCACTTTCCGCCCGTGCACACGTCCTTTTCGCTGCATGCGTTGCCGTCGTCACACGCGCCGCCGTCCTTGGCGGGCGTCGACTTGCAGCCGGCGACCTTGTCGCAGGTGTCGATCGTGCAGGGGTCCTTGTCGTCACAGTCGAGCTGGCTCGCACCGGCGCACTTGCCGGCCTTACACACGTCATCCTTGGAGCAACCATCACCGTCGTCGCACTTAGCGGTGTTGGCTTTGGTTGTGCAGCCCGTCTTCGGGTCGCAGCCGTCGTCGGTGCACACTGCGCCGTCGTCGCAGACCTTTTTCGTGCCCGCGACACACTTTCCGTTCGCGCAGACGTCCTTGTCCGTGCAGGCGTTGTCGTCATCGCACGTCAGCGTGTTCGACGCGCTGGAGCAGCCCGTCGCCGGATCGCAGGTGTCGTCGGTGCAGGGGTTATTGTCGTCGCAGTCCTTCGCCACGCCCTTGCTGCAGGTCCCATCCGCCGCGCAGATGCCCGTCTCGGTGCAGCCGTCGCCATCGTCACACTTCGCGCCGTCCTGAGCGTTGTACGCGCACTTGCCATCAGCGCCACACACGTCGGTGGTGCAGGGGTTCTTGTCGTCACACGCTGCGTCATCCTTGCAGCCGCAGGCGTTCTTGCCGCCGCCGCAGGTGCCGGCTGAGCAGGTCTCGTCTTTCGAGCAGGCGTCGCCATCGTCACACGGGCTGCCGGCCGGGGAGAGGGCGACGGTGCACTTGCTCTCTTTGCAGACCGCGACAAAGCAGGGCTGCAGCGCGATCTTGCCGTCGCAGTCGCTGTTGTCGACGCAACCGCCCGACGTGTCTGGCGTGCTGCCACCGTCAGGCGTGCCGCCGTCAGGCGTGCCGCCGTCAGGCGTGCCGCCGTCAGGCGCGCCGCCGTCAGGCGTGCCGCCGTCAGTTGTAACGCCGCCGTCATCCGGACCACTGTCGGCCGGACCGCCATCTTGAGTCGCCACGTCCGGATCGACCACCGTCGTATCCGGCGCCACGGCCGTGTCGGGGTCGACCGTCGTCGTGTCCGTTGCCCTGGCCGTCGTGTCAGACGTCGTGGTGTCCACCGTGCTGGCGTCCTCCGTGGCATCGCTCGCGGCAATATCGAGCTGGCCAGCGTCGACGGACGTGTCACCAGCGCCGATCGTCGGCCCCTTCTCGACCCCTTCGTCCGTCCCGCAGGCCGCAAGGCTCGCAACCACCAGTAGTGCCAAACAACAGCGCATCTTCCGCATGACTTTCTCCCCACCTAGGCCGCTCACGGCGACATCTCGTAGCGCGCTCCCCCCAACGAGGCCGCGCCGAACTCACCTACCCCGTTACTTTGTGCCGTACAGACGCAGATCGTCCACAAACACGCCCGGGAAGTTGTTGGAGCCGCTGCCCGCGCTGTTAAAGCGGAAGCGCAGCTTGAACTTCTTCCCGACATAACTCTTCAAATCAACCGAGACCTGCGCCCACTTCTTCGCGCCGCCCGAAGGCTCTGGCGTGGTGAAGGTCTCCGTACCACCCTTGTTGCACTCGTTCGGCTCGGCCGCGGTGCATTGGTTCGTCGCGCCGCAGCAACCAGCAAAGTCGCTCGTCGAGACCTGCAAGTAGCCGTTGTCGGTGTTCAGGCTGCCGTAGCTCGACACGTCCACGTAGGCCCAATAGGTCGCCTTCAGCGCCTTGAACCCCGTGGCGTCGATGACCTGGTCCAGCGTCGCGAGGCCGGCCGACCAGTTGAACTGTCCGCTACAGGTCGACGTGCCACAGTAATTGACGCCGTTGTTGTAGTTCAAGGTACAGCCACCGGTGTACGGCTTCACGGTGACGGGGGTGGCGTCGATGTTCCACGAGACGTTGTTGGCGCCCTTGGTATACGTCCAGCCCGCGTCACCACAGTCAAAATCCCACTTCAGCGTCGGCTCGACGCAGTCCAGCGTGCCCTTGCAGGCGTCGTCGTCGCAGTCGATCTTGTCGTTGAAGTCGTCATCGACGCCATTGCCGCAGAGCTCGACGCAGCCGCCCTTCGCGATGCAGACCGGATCGTCGCAGTCGACCTTGCCATTGCCATCGTTGTCGATGCCGTCGGTGCAGTTCTCCGCGACGGGCTGCTGGTCGATCACGATGTTGTCGATCGCCCAGCCCTTGCCGTCGTTGTTGCCCTGGCCACTCGGCGTCTGCAGAAAGAACTCCAGGTAGAACTTCACGCCGACCACGTTGTTGATCTGGATGTTCTGCGGTCGCCAGACGTTCATGTTGTTGTTCGCCTTGCTCAGGTAGAAGCTGTGCAGCACAGCGTTCGTGTCGGCCCGGCGGACCAGCACCCGCGGTCGGTCAGAGAAGCCGCCGTCCACCTGCACAAACGAGTCGAACTTCAGGCGCGTCTGGCCAAACGCCTTGGTGCCGTCGATGGTCGGCGAGCGCGCTGTGCCCGAGGGGGTCTGGCAGCCGTTGCCCTGCGCGTCGCAGTAGTTCGTCCCATTGTTGAAGTTGAGCGTGCAGGCGTAGTTCGCCTGATCTGGCAGCGCCGGCGAGGCGTCCACTGCCCAGATCACCTGCTTGTTGGCCGGTTTGTCGAGCGTCCAGCCCGCGCCCGCGTCGCCGCACTCAAAGCCGTCCTCAAAGAGCGCGCAGCTAAACGCGCCGGCCACGCACTGACCAGCTTTGCAGGCGTCGCCCGTCGTGCACGCCAAGCCATCCGAACAAGGGCTCTGATCCGCCACCAACTTCGTGCTGCACTTGCCGGTCTTGCTGTCACACGCGTCCACTGTGCAGTCGTTGCCGTCGTCGCAGAGCTTCGTCGTTGAGGTCTTGCAGACGCCGTTGAAGCAGGTGTCGCCGTAGGTGCACGCGTCACCCGAGTCGCAAGGCGCCACGTTGTTGGTGGTGCCGCACTTGCCGGTCTTCGGGTCACACTTGTCGTCGGTGCACTTGTTGCCGTCGTCACACACCTTACCGCTGCCCACCTTCGCCACGCAGCTCGCGTCGAAACACACGCTGCCGCTGGTGCAGGCGTCGCCGTCGTCACACGCGACCTGGGCGCTGTTGGCGACCGGTGTGGTCACGCATTTGCCGGTCTTGCTGTCGCAGGCATCGATCGTGCAGGGGTCTGCGTCATCACACTTCACCGCGGTGCCGTTTTTGCAGGTCGCGCCGAAGCAGGTCGAGCTGGTCGTGCACGGGTTGCCGTCGTCGCAAGGCCCGCTGGTGATGACAAACGTGCAGTCGCCATTCGACGCACAGCCATCCACCGTGCAGGGGTTGCCGTCGTCGCACTTGTTCGTCGCTGACACGCACTTGCCCGCGGTGCACGTCTCGTCGCTGGTGCACGTGCTGCCGTCGTCGCACTTCGCCGTGTTCGCGGCGTGGACGCAGCCGGTCTTGGCGTCGCAGCTGTCATCGGTGCAGACGTTGCCGTCGTTGCAGTCCGTCTGGGCGCCGGCGCACTTGCCACCCGCGCACGCGTCCTTCGCGGTGCACAGCAGCCCGTCGTCGCACGGCGCTGTGTTGTTGGCGTTCACGCAGCCGGTCTTGGCGTCACAGCTGTCGTTGGTGCAGGCGTTGCTGTCGTCGCAGCTCTTCGCCGGACCGACGGTGCACTTGCCAGCCTTGCAGGTCGAGGCCGCCGTGCAGGCGTCCCCGTCGCCGCATTTCAGGCCGTCGGCGGCGGCAACGGACTGACATCCCTTGCCCGCGACGCAGGTGTCGACGGTGCAGGGGTTCTTGTCGTCGCAGCCCGCGCCGCTGACCTTGCAGGCGCCGCCTGAGCAGGTCCCCGCGGCGCAGAGCTTGCTGTCGAAGCAGCTCGCCGTGTTGTTGGCGACCTTGCAGCCGGACTTGGCGTCGCAGCTGTCGGTCGTGCACAGGTTGCCGTCGTCGCAGACCGTGGCGCTGCCGCCTTTGCAGAGGCCGCCGCTGCACACATCCTTCTGGGTGCAGGCGTCGCCGTCGTCGCAGGACGCCGTATTTGCGCCGTTGACGCAGCCCGACGTCTTGTTGCAGCTGTCCGCCGTGCAGACCTTGCCGTCGTCGCAGTTCCGCGCGTTGCCGCCCGCGCATGTGCCGCCGCTGCAGGCCTCGCCAACCGTGCAGGCGTCACCGTCGCTGCAGACACCACTCACTGCTGTGTGTACGCAGCCCTTCTTCGGGTCGCAGCTGTCCGTGGTGCAGGCCTCGCCGTCGTCACAATTGGTCGCCTTGCCCTGGCCACAGCCACTGGGCAGCAGGCAGACGGTACCGGCCGTGCACAGGTCGCCGTCATCACAGGACTGCCCCGCCACAACCTTGAAGGCGCAGCCGGTCTTGGGGTCGCAAGAGGCCGCGGTGCAGGGGTTCTGATCGTCGCACACCTTCGGGCTGCCGCCCTTGCAGACGCCACCGGCGCAGGCGTCCGCTTCCGTGCAGACGTCGCCGTCATCACACTTCGCGGTGGTGTTGGTGTTGACACACCCCTTCACCGGATCGCAGGTGTCGAGCGTGCACGGCTTGCCGTCGTCGCAGCTCTGCGTTTTGCCAGCCACACACTTGCCAGCGGCGCAGGCGTCGCCGACGGTGCAGGCGTTGTTGTCGCTGCATTTCGCCGTGTTCGGCTCGCTCTTGCAGCCGCCGCTCGCGCTGCAAATCTCGGTCGTGCAGGGGTTGTTGTCATCGCAGGGGGCCGGTTTTCCGGCCGTGCAGGCGCCGCCCTTGCAGACATCGCCGGTGGTGCAGACGCTGCCGTCATCGCAGGGCGCCGTGTTGTTCGCGTTCACACACCCGGTGGTGCCGCCCGCGCCTGTGGCGCTGCAGCTGTCGGTTGTGCAGGGGTTGCCGTCATCGCAGCTCTTCGGCTGGCCGCCGCCGCACTTGCCGGCCGTGCAGATCTCGCCAGTGGTGCAGAGGTTGCCGTCATCACACGCGCCGCTCTTCGCGGTGTGCACGCAGCCCGCGGTGCTGCTGCAGCTGTCCGTCGTGCAGGCGTTCTTGTCGTCGCAGTCAGTCACGCCCGCGCCCGCGCAGCCGCCATTGGCGCAGGTGTCGCCCGTGCTGCAGGGGTTGCCGTCGTCACACGCGCCGCTGTTGGGCGTGTGCACGCAGCCGGCCTTGGCGTCGCACGTATCCGTCGTGCAGGGCTTGCCATCGTCGCACTTCAGCGCGGCGCCGCCCTTGCAGACGCCACCGCTGCACGCGTCATTCTCGGTGCAGCCGCTGCCGTCGCTGCAGGACGCGATGTTGTTGGTCGCGGTGCAGCCGCTCTTGGGGTCGCAGGCGTCGTCTGTACAGATCTTGCCGTCATCACAGGCCACCTTGGCGCCGCCCATACAGGCGCCACCGGCGCACACATCCTTCGTCGTACAGGCGTCGCCGTCGTTGCAGACCGCCGTGTTCGCCACGACCTTGCAGCCAGCCTTCGCATCGCAGCTGTCCGTCGTGCACGGGTTGCCGTCGTCACACGTCACGGCGGCGCCGCCCTTGCACGCGCCACCGGCGCACACATCCTTCGTCGTGCAGACGTCGCCGTCGTTGCAGGGCAGGTCATTCGCCGCGCTTTTGCAGCCACCCGCCGCGTCGCAGGTCTCCGTCGTGCAGGGGTTCTTATCGTCGCAGGGCGCCGGTTTTCCGGCCGTGCAGACGCCCGCCTTGCAGAGATCGTCCGTCGTGCAAGCGCTGCCGTCGTCGCAGGGCGCGGTGTTGTTGGTGTTGCTGCAGCCGCCCTTGGGGTCACACGCGTCGGTCGTGCAGGGGTTGGCGTCATCACATGGCACGGCCTTACCGCCACCACAGCTGCCAGCGGCGCAGGTCTCGCCGGCCGTGCAGGCGTTGCCATCGTCGCAAGGCTTGCTGGTGCCAACGTTGGTGCAGCCGGTCTTCGGGTCGCAGGCGTCCGCTGTGCAGGGGTTGCCGTCGTCGCACTGCGGCGCCGCGCCGCCCGCGCAGGCGCCCGACTTGCAGGCGTCCTTCAGCGTGCAGGCGTTGCCGTCGTTACAAGGCAAGGTGTTCGCCGCGCTGGTGCAGCCACCCTTGGCGTCGCAGGTCTCGGTGGTGCAGGGGTTGCCGTCATCACAGGGCGCTGGCTTACCCGCGACGCAGATGCCGTCTTTGCAGGCGTCCACGGTCGTGCACACGCTGCCATCATCACACGTAGAGGAGTTGTTCTTCGTCACGCAGCCCGTCTTGGCGTCGCAGCTGTCATCGGTGCACGGGTTCGCATCGTCGCAGGTGACCGTGGCGCCGCCCTTGCAGGTCCCGCCGCTGCACAAGTCTTTCGTCGTGCACGCGTCGCCGTCATCACAGCTGCCGTCCGTCGCCGCCGACTTGCAGCCGGTCTTCGGATCGCAGCTGTCGGTCGTGCACGGGTTGCCGTCGTCGCAGTTCACCGCGGCGCCGCCGACACACGCACCCTTTGCGCAAGCGTCCTTACCGGTACACGCGTTGCCGTCCGAGCACCCACCCGTCGCCGGGGCCGTCGCGCAGCCGGTGGTCGGGTTGCAGCTGTCGATCGTACAAGGGTTGCCATCATCGCACGACACGGCCGTGCCAGCGCACTTGCCACCGGCGCAGGTGTCCTTGGTGGTGCAGGTGTTGCCATCGTCGCACGCAGCCGTGTTCTGCGCGGTCACGCAGCCGGTCTTCGGGTCACAGCTGTCGGTCGTGCAGGGGTCGCCGTCGTCGCACGCCTTGGCGCCGGCGCCCTTGCAGCTGCCAGCGTCACACGCATCCGGGCTCGTGCAGGGGTCACCGTCATCACACGGCGCCGTATTGTTCGCGCTTTTGCAGCCGCCGCCGCTGTCACACGTCTCGGTGGTGCAGGGGTTGTTGTCATCACACGGCGCTGGCTTGGTCGCTTTGCACACGCCGCCGGTGCACGTATCGCCGGTGGTGCAGGCGCTACCGTCATCACACGCGGCCGAGTTGGCGGCGTGCTGGCAGCCCGTCTTTGGATCGCAGCTGTCATCGGTGCACGGGTTGTTGTCGTCACAAGCCTTCTGCGTCGCGCCAGCCACGCATGTGCCGCCCGCGCAGCTGTCGCCCTCGGTGCAGAGGTTGTCGTCGCTACAGTCTTTGCCACCGGGCACACCCACGCAGCCCAAACCGGCCTTGCAGGTGTCATCGGTGCAGGGGTTGCCGTCGTCGCAGGCCACAGGCGTGCCGCCGCCGCAGACGCCGGCCGCGCAGGCGCCGCCAACGCTACACTTGCTGCCATCGTCGCACTTCACACCGTCGGGAGCCGCGAAGGTCTGGCACTTGTTGGAGACGCAGGCCGCGATCGCACACACAACGTCGGTGCTGCAATCGGCCGCTTTGGTGCAGGTCGTGGTCGCTGGGCAGTTCGGAATCGCGGCGTGGCTGCAGGCGCCCGTCGCCGCGTCGCAGGCGTCGTCGGTGCACACATCGCTGTCGTCGCAGTCCGCCGCGCTCTGACAGGTGGTGCCGCCGTCGGGCGAGCCGCCGTCAGGCGAGCCGCCGTCAGGCGAGCCGCCGTCAGGCGAGGTAACGTCGGGGGAGCCGCCGTCGGGGGAGCCGCCGTCCGGCGAGGTGACGTCGGGGGAGCCGCCGTCAGGCGAGCCGCCGTCCGGCGAGGTGACGTCGGGGGCGCCGCCGTCCGGCGAGGTGACGTCGGGGGAGCCGCCGTCCGGCGAGGTGACGTCGGGGGCGCCGCCGTCGACAACGCCAGCCTCGTCGCTATCAACCGAATCCTGGGCCACCGCGTCCGCCGATCCGCCCGTGTCCTTCGTGGTGATATCCGCCGCTGCGTCTGACTCGATCTTCCCGTCAGCGGCGCCGCCGTCTTTCTGTCCGGCCGTGATCGGCCCGTTGACCACCGCGTCGTCACCGCCGCACGCCGTCGACACGACACACACGCTGAGCAAGATCAAGCGCACAAGCGAACGGGGCAACAAGCAGCGGGGCGACAGCATCGTGTTCATGACTCAGAACTCCTTCGTCAGCCAACTGGGCTCGGCGAGGTGAGCAAGGGACTGCAGCCGCTTCACTGACATGACGTCCGTCTACGGTGCGCATCGTCACCCTACCGGTACCGCGCGACGCTACGTCGCCCGTCCGCACGTCATCACCACGCGATCCCGCGCGGCGACCGCCAGACGCACGGCTGGATGCGCCGCGGGCTCGATCACGTACGCAATAGCTACGCGTGTTTACATAGAATGTGGAAAGTCTGTTCGGGTCTGTGAAGATGTGCGATGATGCGGAACACGGCGCAAGTCGGGTCACTCGCTGGGCCCTTGGGCTGGCAGCGCTGGCAGCACCAGCGGCGCCGACACCGCCAGTGCGGCGCGCTTGCTGTCGTCGGTCGTCACTTTGATCTGAACGTCCGTCCATGGCCTCCAATGGACACCCGTGGTCCGATGCAATGGTCACCGGTGGGGACCTTCGCTAGCATGGCGGCCGGGCTTTGAGGAGGCAGTGTGACGCGCAGGTGGTTGACGATGCCGACAGGGCCGGCCGCGCGTGTCGGCGCGGCCGCTGCGTTGATCGGCGTGCTGGGCGTCACCTGTGGCTGGTCGGCGATCGCGCTTGGCCAGTCGACCTCGCCCGGGCCGCTCGCGACCTCGCACAAGAAGTGGGACAACCGCTGCGAGACCTGTCACGTCGCCGGCAAAGGCGTGAGCGACGACCGCTGCCTCGAGTGCCACAAGACCGCAAAAACCTCGCGCTACCATTGGAAGATGGCCCAGGACGCCGGAAAAGCGTGCGCCAAGTGCCACCGCGATCATCAAGGCCGAGGCTTTCGGATGGTGCGATGGCGGGCGCCGCGCGTGTTCGATCACGGCCTCACCGGCTGGAAGCTGCAGGGTCGCCACACCAAGCTGGCCTGCAAGGGCTGTCACACCACGCCACAGCGCTGGATGGGGCTGGGCAGCAAGTGTGTGAACTGCCACGCCGACACCCACAAACCGACCCTCGGCCCGGACTGCGCCAACTGCCATTCGCAGCAGCGCTTCGCGCCAGCGCCCCGGTTTTCTCACGATCGCGCGCGCTTTCAGCTCCGCGGCAAACACCGCGAGGTGCAGTGCGGCAAGTGCCACACGTCAAACGCCAGCGCCCCACGATCTGCGCAAGGGACGCCTGCCAAGCGCGGGGCGTCGGCGCTGCACTTTCGTGGGCTGTCGTTCGCGTCCTGCGTGAGCTGCCACGCCGATCCGACGCCGGATCACAGCCGCGGCGAGGCCTGCGAGACGTGTCACACCGAGCGCTCCTGGCGGCGCACCCGTAAGGACTCCGGGCTGCGCCTGCATACGCTGCTGCCCTTCAAGCTGACCAATAAGCACGCGGTCGTCGCCTGCGCGACCTGCCACACGCCGCGGCGCCGCGCGGTGGCCAATACGTCGATGACAGCGGGCGCCGCGCGGGCGCGTCTGCAGGCGTTCGAGGGGCTGCGCGGCACGTGCGTCAGCTGCCACAAGGACGTGCACAAGGGCCAGTTCGGCGACCGCTGTCAGGACTGCCACACGACCGCTGGCTGGGACGCCAAGCGTTCGCAGCGGGGGTTTGACCACAATCGCACCAGCTTCGCCCTGCGCGGTCGGCACCGCGCTGTGCGCTGCGAGCGCTGCCACGCGCCTGCCAAATCGTACAAGAGACAATACACACAGATCCCCCACGACACCTGCGGCGACTGCCACGGTGACGTGCACGTCGGCACGTTCAGGACCGTGGCGACCGACAAGTCCGTGATCCCCAAGTCTACAAAGCCGACAAAAAGCACCGCCGACGCCTGCCAGACCTGCCACAGCGAAGGCGGCTTCGCGCCCGCCAACTTCAGCATCACCGAGCACGAGGGCGCTCGGGTCGCGCTCACCGGCGCCCATCGGGTCGTGCCGTGCCAGGGCTGCCACACGCCAAGTCCGACGCCCAAGACGCGTTCACGAGGCAAGGTAAACGCCCGCGCGCCCGGACAAGTCGCGCGGTTAGTGGGCACCCCGCAGACCTGCGTCGACTGCCACAAAGACGCCCACGCCGGCCAGTTCGATGGCCGCAAGCCGCCGCTGACGTGCACCGCCTGCCACACCGAACGCGCCTTTCGACCCGCCGAGCGCTTCGATCACGACAAGACAACGTTCAAGCTCACCGGACCCCACGCCAAGACCGCCTGTGCCGGCTGCCACCAACGCCCGTCGGCGGGGGCGCCGGTGCGTTTCGCTGGCGTCGCGACGGCCTGCGCGAGCTGCCACAGCGATGTGCACGCGGGGCAGTTCCTGAGCGATGGTCCCAAACGCACCTGCGAAGACTGCCATCAGGTCGTCAAGGACTTCGTGATTGAGAAGTTCGCCCACGACAACACCCGATTTCCGCTCCGCGGCAAACACGGGACCGTCGACTGCGCGCGCTGCCACACCAAGGTCGCCGGGCCGGGTGGCGACGCCCCTGGCGCCAGGATCGACGCCGGAGCCGTCACCAAGACCAACGCCAAGACCGGCGCCAAGACCGACACCGAGACCGACGCCAAGACCCGCGGCCTGATCCACTACCGTTTGGGCGCGCTGGCGTGCGGCCGCTGCCACAGCAATCCACACGAGCGCCTACGCGGGGTGGCCGCGACGAACGCCGGCCGCGAGGGCCAAAATACAAAGGAAAAGCCGGCGGCGACGGGGAAAAAGCCGCCGACGACAGGAGAAAAGCCGGCGGCGACGGCGAAGACCTCAGGCGCAGGATCGAGCTGGTCGTGCAACCTCTGCCATGTCCCCGAAGGTTGGCAGGTGATCCCGAAACGGGTGGCGTTCGACCACGACCGCACCGGCGTGCCGTTGACGGGCGCCCACGCCACCGCGCCGTGCGTCGGCTGCCACAAGCAGCAGACCTCGACAGCGCGGTCGACGCGGGTGCCACGCGCCTGCCTGTCCTGCCACACCGACACCCACCGCGGCGAGCAAGGCAGCCAGTGCGAGAGCTGCCACACCTCACGCAGCTGGCAGCGTCCACGCCAGTTCACGCCACACGCCGTTGGCCGCTTCCCGCTCTCCGGGGTGCACGCGGTCGTCGCTTGCGCGTCGTGCCATCGCACGCAGGCCCGCGATCAGTTCCGCGGCACGCCGAGCACCTGCGACGCCTGCCACAAGACGACCGCGCTCGCCATCACCTCGTTTGACCATCGCCCCCTGCGCATGGGCTGCAACCAATGCCACTCCACGTTTGCCTGGGCGCCGGCCCGCTTCGACCACGCCGCGTTCTGGCCACTTTTGGGCTCCCACGCCACCATCGCGACCCAGTGTGGCAAGTGCCACAGCAAGGACACGTACGCCGGCCTGAGCCGCAGCTGCGCGTCGTGCCATGGCGGCTTGGTCACCGCCGGCAAGACCCATCCAGACCACCGCACGCTGGGCCTGACCACCACGTGCGAGCGCTGCCACACACCCACGGCCTGGTCTGCGTTGAAGTCGACTTGGCACGACAAGGCGTTTCCGATCAGCAACGGCGACCACAGCCGCTATCGCAGCAGCTGCACCAGCTGCCACCCCGCGGGTGTGGGCAAAGGCAAGTTCGACTGCGTGCATTGCCACGACGGCGAGCACAGCAAGGCCAAGATGGACAGCAAACACGCAGGCGAGGTGGGCGGCTACGTGTGGGACAACGGCGCGTGCATGAGCTGCCACCCGAAGGGCGACAAATGAGACGTACGCTCCGGCACAACACGAACACGGTGCGGTTGATCGTCGGCACGCCAATCGTCACCGTGCTGCTGCTGGGCGGCTGCCAGGAGTGGTTGGCGACGTCCGATCCCGCTGTGCATGTCGGCGAGACGGAGACGGTGACGTGTGTCGGGTGCCACAAGCCGGACTATAACGTCGCAAAATCGCCTGATCACGTCGGCGCCAAGCTGTCGACCGCGTGCGAAACTTGCCACACCAAGGTGAGCTGGCATCCGGCGAAGTGGGATCACCAGACCTGGCCGCTGACGGGTAAACACATCGAGGCGACGTGCGCGCAGTGCCACAAGGCCGCGCCCGACCGCGTCAACAAGCCGCCGCGTACGTGTGACGGCTGTCACATGCCCGACTACGCCGCGACGACGGCGCCCAATCACAGCGCGAACCAGTATCCGAACACTTGTCAGGATTGCCACACGACGGCGGCCTGGAAGCCTGCGAAGTTTGACCACAAGACCTGGCCGCTGGTCGGCAAACATCAGCAGGCGACCTGTGCTGGGTGCCACAGCACGGCGCCGAACCGGATCGTCAAGCCGCCGCGCGACTGCGACGGCTGCCACCTCCCCGACTACAACGCCGCGAAAAGCCCGGATCATCAGGCCGGCAGCTACCCCAAGACCTGCCAGAGCTGCCACACGCCGGCGGGCTGGCAGCCAGCGGGCATGGCCGACCACGCCTTTCCCATCACGTCGGGCAAACACACCAACATCGCGTGCGCGACGTGTCACACGAACCCTGATGATTTCAAGGTGTTCTCGTGCATGTCGAGCGGTTGTCATCCCAAAAATCAGATGGACAACAAACACCTCGGCGAGGTGAGCGGCTACGTCTACAAGGCGAGCGCCTGCCTCTCCTGTCACCCAAACGGTAAGGAGTGAGATTGATGGCACTCGGCCGCCAACCGTCGCCGCCGCGTCCCGCTGGGTCGGCTGCGCGCGATCGCCTGCTTCGGGCTGGCACGCTGCTGCTGGGCGGCTGGCTTGTGGCGGTGCTCAGTGGCGTCGCAGCGACCGCCGACGCGGCAGAGGTGCGCGGCACGACGCATGGCGAGGCGGCAGAGGTGTATCTGCGGCTCGAACCGACCGAGCGCGTGCGGGTCGGGCAAGAGCTGCGGGGAAAGCCCGCGGGGCGGAGCCGACGGGCTTGGCGCGTCAAGATCCTTGAGGTGGTGGGGCGACGCGCGCGGGCGCGCCTCGTCGACGGTCCCCTGCCACGGCGCGGTGACGCGGGCGCGGCGCTGGCGACCCAGTCGGCGCCGGGCGCGGCGGGCAAGGCCGGCGGCGTCAGCAGCAGCGCCCCTGCGGCGCCTTGGCGGGTGGGCAGAGCTCGCATCGGCCGGGCGCCGACCTCGCTCACGGAGGCGGCGTGGGCGCGACTGCGCGACGACCCGCGCAGCTTGGTGGTCTCCAAGCGCGGCCGGCAGCTGGCGGGCGCGGCGACCAACGTGAAGGGCGATCTGGCCTTCGTCGGGATCGGCCTCATCGACCTCAAAGGCCGTAAAACCTGGACATTCGCCACCCTGCGCAGCCGCCTGGCCGTGCGCAGCGTCGGCGGCACGCCGTTGAGCTGGTCGCATGATCTGAGCCTGCGCTACGACGGCATCTCCACAGAGCCCGGCCGCAGCCAAGGTGGCGCGCGGGCGCGGAGCGCCGTCGCCGTCCGCCGCGCGCGGCTCGGCTGGCGCACGGGCTGGGGCGAGCTCGGCGCGGGTCGCCTGGTGATGGCCACAGGCGCCAGCGGCCGCCTCATCGACGGCGCCAGCGCCCACGTCAACCTCGGCCCCTGGGGCACAGTGAGCGCCTGGGGCGGCACCGCGGCAGATCCAGTGAGTCTGGCGCTGCAGCTCGACGCCGGCCGCTTCGGCGTCGGCTGGCGAGCGGCGCACCGGCGCGGCAACCTGCAGACCCGCTGGTCGCTGGGCTACGCTGGCCAGCTCGTCGAGGGCCACCTCGATCCACATCGACTCGACGCGTGGCTGCGCCTGGAGCACGACCAGCGCGGCGAGATCGACGCCGCGGCGACCGTGGCCGTGGGCAGCGCCGACCTGAGCGGCACCGCGCTGGCGCACCTCACCACGCCGAGCGCGGCGCTCGCGCGCCTCTGGTTGTCGGCGGCGACCCGCCGCGGCGCGGGCGGGTGGCTGCTGCGGACGCGGTACAGCTACCACCGGCCAACCGCCGATCGCCTGATCGCCCGCACGCTGCCGTGGGACGTCTGGGTCGATGGCCGCAGCCACCTGCTCTCGCTGGAAGCCGACCGCGCCGCCTCCCGTGGCTGGTGGCTGCGCCCGAGCCTCAACGCGGCGTGGCTGACGAGCCCTGAGCCTTACGATGGCCTGCGCCTGGCCGTGGCGCTGCGCGCGGGGCTGCGGGGCGAGCGCTGGTCGCCGCACGCCGCGGTCCACGCCGAGACCGGCCTCGCCTTCACCGACGATGGCCGCGCCGCGGGTCCCACGCGCGGCGTGGGCGGCTGGCTGGGCACGGGCTACGCGCTCAATCGCGTCTGGCGCCTGCAAGGTCGCGCCGGTGTGCGCTACGATCAGATCCTGCCCATCCACAACGGCGCGCTGCGGCTGCGGTCTTCGGCGAGCCTGGAGTGGCTGAGCGGGCCTTGGCTCGTCGCCCTGCAAGTCGGCAATGACACCCTGCTCGCGGCCGATCCCACCCCGGGCAGTTACAAGCTAGACTGGGTCGACGTGACGCTGCTCGTGCGCCGCCGACTCTAGCCTCGCAGCCCGCTCGACCCACTACCCGCTCGGCCCCCCCACCGACAGCCAGGACGCGCATGAACCAGCGCCGGAACTTGTTAGACCTGCTGCTCATCCTGCTGGCGGCCGCGACCGTGCTCTGGATCTATGAGCAGTCCGGTGGCTTCTATGAGGCGCCGCACGAGGCGCTGGTCGACCACCCGCAATACGACAACTTCCGCTCGGCTGGCCACATGGGCAAGCTGCTGGGCACCGTCGCCGTCGCGTTGTTTCTGTTCAACATGCTCTACCTGCCACGCCGCCGAATGCGGGTGTTGCACCGACTCGGCAGCCTGCGCCATTGGATGAGCGCGCACGTATTTTTCGGCCTGCTAGGCGGCGGGCTCATCGCGCTCCACGCGGTGTTCCGGATGACCAGCGAGGCGGCGCGGCTCTCAGCCCTGAGCGTCGTGGTGCTCATCGCCACCGGCATCATCGGTCGCTACCTCTACGCGCTGGTGCCGCACACCGCCACGGGCGAAGAGGAGCCGGAGGGCTTGGCCGGGCGCGCCGAGCAGTCGTTGGCGCAAGTGGCTGCGGTGGTCGGCCGTGACGATCCGCTGGTCGGCCAGCTGCGGAGCCTCGCCGGGTTGGGTCGTCCGCCCGAGCGCAACCTCGCCCGCGCCCTGGTGCGGCTGCCGCTGGAGCCGCTGCGGCGTGTGGTGGCTGCGGCGCGGGTGCAGCTGGCGCTCAGGCGCGCCAACCAACGCCATGCCTTTGACAGCGCCAAACGGCAAACCGTGCGCGGCGCCGCGGTCGAGACGGTGCGGTTCGGCACCGCCTATGCCTTCGCCGGCGTCGCCGCCCGCATCTTGCGGTCGTGGCGACCGGTGCATCTGGTCGCGGCCCTCATCATGGGGTGGTCGGCCTACCTGCACATCGCCAGCGCGTTTGAGCAGGGCTACGGCTGGCAGGTGCCGCCTTCCTGGCCGCTGTGGCTGGCCGCCGCCCTGGCCTTGCCAGCGATCGCCGTGGGCCTCGAGATTCGGCTGCGCATGGTGCGAAAACGCCGCAAAGTCAGCGTTCTCGTCGGTGACGGACCACCACCGGAGCCCCCCGCCACCCTGCACCCCTACATCGATCCCAACATCTGCATGGGCAGCGGCGCCTGTGTCGCGGCCTGCCCCGAGGGCGACATCCTCGATCTGCTCGACGGTCGCTCGCGGCTCATCGAACCCAGCCACTGCGTCGGCCACGGCGAGTGCGCGCGCAACTGCCCTGTCGACGCGATCACCTTGGTGTTTGGCACCTCCAAGCGCGGCGTCGATATCCCCGATGTCAGCCGCTACTTCGAGTCTGACGTGCCCGGCATCTACCTCATTGGTGAGATCACCGGCATGGGCCTGATCCGCAACGCGGTGCGACAGGCCAATCAAGCCGTGGACCACCTGGCACGCCAAGCCAAGCGCGACAAACCTGCGCCGCAAGGGCCGAAGATCGCAGACGTCTGCATCATCGGTGCGGGACCGGCGGGCATCGCCGCGACGCTCGCTTGCCAGGAGGCCGGCCTCACCACGGTGACGTTGGAGCAGGAGCCCAACCTCGGCGGCGCCGTGAACCACTACCCGCGCCGCAAGCTGGTGATGCTGGCGCCCATGGACCTGCGCGGCTTTGGTAAAATCAAGCTCTGGGACGCGCGCAAAGAGGAGCTGGTGGCGCTGTGGCAGGAGGTGCAGACCAAGACCGGGTTGGACGTCGCACACGGCGTCAGCGTCAACGGCATCACCCCCCTCACCGACCGTGACGGGTTTGAGGTCAGCGGGGTGCCCGTCGGCTTACGGCCCGGAATGCCGGGCTTTGAGGAGCTGCGCTTCACCGCGCGCCGCGTGATGATCGCGGTCGGTCGGCGGGGTGCGCCGCGGCGATTGGGTGTGCTCGGGGAGGATCAATCGCACGTGGCATACACCGTGCTTGAGCCCGATCAACACGCCGGCCGACGTGTGGTCGTGGTCGGCGGCGGTGACTCGGCGCTGGAGTCTGCGCTCGCCTGCGCCGAGGCGGGGGCGACGCTGGTGCATCTGGTCTACCGACGCTCCAACTTCGACCGAGCCAAGGCCCGCAACCGCACCCTGCTCGATGAGGCCGCGGCGGAGGGGCGGATCCAGCTGCACCTGGAGCGAAACCCGGCGCGCATCGAGCTCGACTCGGTGGTGCTCGACGGCGGCGAGCGGCTCGGCGCGGACGACGTCGTGATCTGCGTCGGTGGCACGCTGCCGACCGGCCTCTTGCGAGCGGCGGGCTGCACCGTGACGCAGCATTTCGGTCGGCCATTTGTAGACGCCGCGCCGTGAGATCGGCCCGCGAGGGGCGCCCAGTTCGGAAGGTTGTCGTGTCCTGAAGGTTGTCGTGTCCTGAAGGTTGTCGTGTCTTGGAGGTTGTCATGCCGATCCGTGGTCTCACATCGCACCGTGTTCTCACATCACACCGTGTTCTCGCGTCCCGCAGCACGCTCAGCCTCCGCGTCAGATACGCCGTCGGCGGTGCGGTGCTGTGCGGCCTGTGGCTCATCTCCGGGGGGTGCAGCGACGACGGTCAGACGGGTGACTCGTCCGACACGACCGTGACCGACGCCGCGACCGTGACCGACGCCGCGACCCTGGCGGATGCGAGCGCAGGCGACGTCCAGCCGGACGCTGCCAGTGGAGACAGCGCCGCGCTGGACGGGCACACCAACGCCGACCCGACCCCAGCTTGCGACCCGCTCGACGAAGGCCACTGCCTGCTGCCCTACCCGAGCAGCAAGTTCCTGAAGGTCGATACCGCGTCGCCCACAGGCTTCCGCCTCGCGCTCCAGCAGGCGGGCATGCCGGCCAACGCGGCGGGGGTGCGGGTCGATCCGGCGGCGTGGAATCGCATGGATGGCTATGGTGTCGGCTGGGCCGCGATCGCCTCATTTCCGGACGTCGACACCACCGGCCTACCGTCGGAGACAACGCCTGCGGGCTGTTTGGCGGCGGACGCCAACGTGGTGCTGCTGGAGGTGGCCAAGGACGGCAGCGTCACGCGCATCCCGTATTTTGTGGAGCTCGACGACGACGTCGACATCGACAAGCCGACGCAGCGCGCGCTGATGGTGCGACCGCTGGTGATCCCGCGGGAGGCGACGCGATACGTCATCGCGTTTCGTGGCCTCAAGACGAAGGACGGCGCCGCGTTTTTGCCTTCGCCCGCCTTCAAACAGCTGCGCGACAAGACCGTGACCGACCCGTGGCTCGCGCCGCGGCAGGCCAACTTTGAGGCCGTATTTGCGGCCTTGAAGGCGGCGGGGGTGCAGCGCGAGAGCACGCAGCTGGCCTGGGGTTGGGTGACGTCGAGCCACGAGGCGCTGCACGGCGACATCCTGCACATGCGCGACGAAGGCCTGCAGATCCTCGGCCCGAAGGGGCCGGTCTTCACGGTGCTGAAGGTCATGGCGTCTACGGCCAAGCAAGATCCGCGCATCGCCCTGAGCGTCGAGGGCACGTTTCGCGTACCGAACTACGTGACACCGGTACAGATCGGCGACGACACCGGCTACCGCTTAGTGCGCGACACGACCGGCACCCCCAAGCAAGACGGCTGGCGCGACGCGAACTTCTGGCTGCTGATCCCACGCTCCGCGATCAGCGGCGAGGTGCACGGCCTCATCCAATACGGCCACGGTCTGCTGGGAACGGGGGGCCAGCTCGGCGCCGGGCACACCCGCCAGCTGCTGCTGGACGACAAGCGCCTTGGATTCTCGGCGAATTGGACGGGGATGTCCCACGATGAGATCGGCGCGATCAGCCAGATGGTGTTCGACTTCAAACACTTCGCGATCATCAATGAGCACCTGCACCAGGGCATGCTGGAGCAGCTGGCGGTGGCGCGCGGCGTGCGGGAGCGCATGACCGAGCTGAGCGCGGCGATCGACAGCAAACTCGACGCCGCGGCGCGCGCCAAGATCGGCCTCACGGGTGCGCTCAAGCTGAAGATCGATCCGAAGCGGCAGCACTACACGGGCGACAGCCAGGGCGGCATCTACGGCGCGACGTATGTGGCGCTCTCGCAGGAGGTGACCCGGGCTGTGCTCGGCGTGCCCGGGCAGAACTACTCGTTGCTGCTGCGCCGCTCCACCGACTTTGTGCCGTTTTTTCTGCTGATGCGGAGCCAGTACACCGGCGTCATGGACCGCGCGGTGATGCTGCAGATCGGTCAAATCCTGTGGGATCAGGTCGATCCGATCAGCTACTACCGCCACATGAGCGAGGCGCCTTTCGCGAACACACCCAGCCACCACGTCATCCTCGCGCAGGCCAAGGGTGACTGGCAGGTCGCGCCGCTGACCAATGAGATCACCGCCCGCAGCGGTCTCGGCGTGAAGCTGATGGCGCACTACGGCAGGCCGCTCTGGAACGTCCCGCCGCAGCCCTACCCGCACATCGGCTCAGGGCTGGTCAGCTGGGATTACGGCAACGCCTGGGCCGCGCCAGGGCCCAACCCGCCGCACGACAACCTCGGCGATCCCCACGGCAAACCGCGCAAAGATCCCCGTTTTATCAAGCTGATGCTGCATTTCTTCGCGACCGGCGAGATCATCGACCCCTGCGCAGGCGCGCCCTGCACCGGAAAATAGCGCGCGGTGACCCTACTTTAGCGCGGGCGAGGCCACCGGCTTGGCACAGCGCGCCTGCAGCGCGGCGATCTGGGCGCGCAAGACCTGCATCTCGCGCTGTTGCGCCTTGATCGCGGCGACGGTCATCGTCGAGAGCGCATAGAGATCGACCCGCTCGCGGCCGAGATCAGACGACGGCAGCTGCGGTGCGTCCTGCAGGATGTAGCCCAAGTTGCGGCGCTTTCGGGGTGAATCTCGGTATTGCCAAGTCGCCAACGGCAGCTGGAGCAGGTCGTCGCGCAGCCCCGCTTCGGCGGACGCGTCGAGGTACCGGATCGCCGCCTTGAAACGCCGCGACGAGATCGGACAGCCACCCGGATTCAGCTTCGGATCGGTCTTGGCGCAGACGAGCAGGGCATTGCAGCTGCTCTTGGGATCGCAGGTGGCGGCGGCGGCGCTGCACGCCGCGCCGACCTGCTCACTAGTGCAGAGGGGCACGTTCGGTTTGGTTTTGTAACCGTGACAAGCCGGGTCGCCGCAGGTGGTGAACCAGCGCAGCTGCGCCGCGCCAGTGTCCGCCGCGCCAGTGTCTAGTACACCAATGTCCGCCGCGCCGGTGTCGACCTTGGCGGCGTCGGTCGCCACCGTGTCACCCTGGGCGACCGTGTCTGAGATCTGACCGCCCGTGTCCTGCTGCAAGTTGGCATCGACGCCGCCGCTACCGTTGTCTTGGGTGCAGCCGACCATGGTCAGCCAAAGGCCGAAAAGCAGGGCTATCAGCCGTACCGATCGCCAAATTGTGTGGGCCATTGGTGGCGACCGATGTACGTGTTGCGACATGATGTCCTCCAGAGTTGAGCGCTGCCCCCAAACAGACACTAGCTGCTTGGGTCAACGCTGGCCACCGAGTCTGCTGGCGGTTGCCAGCCGACGAACGGGTCTGCGATGCTCAAGGCCCCCATCAGGATAGTAGCCGCGGCCTCAGCCGAGCACCCCCAACGCACACAACAGCCGCGACGCGCGCGATGCGCCAGCGGCGGAGAGTCTCATCATGGATCGACTTAGCCCCCCTCGACACACCGCACACGCCGCCACGCGGCGCCTGCCCGCCGTGACGTGGCTGCTCGGCGCGGCGGTGCTGCTCGGCGCGGCGTCGCTGCTCGGCTGCGACACCAAGACCACGCCGCCCGCCAAGGACACGAGCACAACCGCAGACAACGACGCACGCAACGAGGACGGGGCGGCGAGCGACGCGGGATGCGCCGATGATTCGGGCTGCGACGATACGGCCGCTGCGGCGGTGTGCACGGACGGCGACCCCGCCAGCGCCGCCGCCTGCGTCGACCAGGCCGGCTACCTGAAGGACCTCACGTTCATCGCCGCACCACGACCGACGGGTTCGGCGCACCACGCGGCGGTGCGAAAGATGCTGGTCGAGCGGCTGACAGCCCTGAAATTCAAGGTGACGGAGCAGTCGTATGGCATCGGCACCAACGTCATCGGTGAGCGAGTCGGCACCGCGAAGGCCGACGAGATCGTCATCATCGGCGGCCACTACGACGGCGTGCCCAAGTGCCCGGCGGCCGACGACAACGGCACCGGCGTCGCGGGCGCGTTGCAGGCCGCGGCCGCCCTGGCGCGCTACGACCACGCGCGCACGCTGCAGATCGTGTTTTGGGACGAAGAGGAGCGCGGCTTGACGGGGTCGTTCCACCACGCGGTGCAGCTCGCCAAGGCCGGGCGCAGCGTCGTCGCTGTGATGGACTACGAGATGATCGGGTTTGCGAGCAAGAAGCCCGACACACAGGCGCTTCCTGCGGGATTTGACGTCATCTTCGCCGAGGCTGGCAAGTACTGGTGGGCCAACAAGAAGGCGGGCGACTTCATCGCGGTCATCTTCGGCGACAAGAGCAAGGCCGCGGCGGAGGCGTTCATCGCGGCCTCGGTGAAGCTCGGCGTGCCGGCGCTGCCAGTTGAGCTGTCGGCGGAGTTCATGGAGTCGTCAACGTTCGCCGACCTGCGCCGCTCCGACCACACCTCGTACTGGGCAGAGGGCTACCCGGGGATCATGATCACGGACACCGCCAACTTTCGAAACACGCACTACCACTGCACCGGGGGCAGCGACACGGTCGACCGACTCGACCACTCGTTCGCTTTGGGCATCGTCAAAGCCACCGTCACGGCGGTGGTTGGGCTGCTCAAAGCCGATGGTGGCAAGGCGGTGGCGCCCGAGGTGCCGGTCTGCAGCCTCGACAACCAAGACTGTGCTGCCGGCAAGAAGTGCACGCCGTGGGCGGAGGGGCAGCGTTGGATGCCGACGTGTATGCCGGTCTTCGACAAACCCGCCGGGCTCTATGCAGCCTGCACCCGCACCAAGAACAAGCTCGGCGATGACACCTGCGGCGCGGGGCTGTTCTGCTCGCCGTGGGGCGTCGTGCCTGTCACGCCAACCACGCGACACTGCCTGCGGCCTTGCGCCACGAAGGCCGTCTGCGCCAAGGACGAAGCGTGCGTCGCGATGGGACGTCGCATCTACGGCGGCAGCGTCGCGCCCCACAACGTCGGCTTATGCCTCAAGGCGTGCGATCCGTTCGCGGCGACCAGCTGCGGCGCTGGCCTGATGTGCGCTGGCGGGTTTGTCGACACAGAGAAGCTGCGCGACACCCACACCTGCATGGCGCTAGGCAAGATCGGCGAAGGAGCCGCCTGCCAGCCGATGTCTTGGGGCCAATGTACGGCAGGGTTGGATTGCATCTATGGGCCGACGAGCGAGGCCGCCGCGTGTCGCGCGCCGTGTGATGCCACACATGCGTGCACAGCTGGCACCTGCGTGATGGATCCGTACAGCGCCACGCCGGGCCTAGGTCATTGCTTGCCGTAGGCGCCGGCTCGATCGGTGCGTGTGCGCGCGGCGCGATGCGGTTGGGTGCGGCGCGATGCGGTTGGGTGCCGGCGCGTGCGCTTTGCGATCTCGCGCAATCCTGTCGCGTGCTATCGTGAGCCATGACTGATGACACCCCGGTAATCTCCCGACGCAACCTCCTCCTTGGCCTCGGCGCGGTGGCGACCTTGGCGGCGTGCGGCCCGGAAAAACAGGGGCAAAGCCCATCGGACGTGACGGGCGGCGGCGGTTCGGACGGCGGCAACGTGCCCAGCGGGGGCGCCGGCGTGACCACCGACGGGGGGGCGGCAGACGCCGCGAGTCTCGATGCGACGGCGGCCCCGGACGCGGCGATAGACGCCGCCACGGATGCCGCGACAGATGCCGCGACAGATGCCGCGACAGATGCCACGATGGATGTCGCGACGGGCCTCCCGGCGCCGATTCCACCCATCACGCCCAACGCCGATCACTTCGTCACGAGCTGCTGCACGACGCCGCACATCGACATCTCGACGTGGTCGATCGCGCTCATCGATCGCGGCAAGCCGCTCGGGACCATCACCGCAAAGCTGCTCGGATCGCTGCAAGCCAAGGAGAAGGAGCACACGCTGGAGTGCATCAGCGCCAGCCCGTATCACGGCTCCATCTCCAACGCGATCTGGACCGGCCTGCCGCTGGTCGACATCTTGGCGAAGCTCGGCGTGCAGGTGCCCAAGGGCGTGACGACGTTGAAGCTCGGCGCGGCGGACGGCTACGCCACCGCCGTCCCCGTCACCGACCTGCAGCGCCCGATTTGGCTGGTTTGGCAGATGAATGGCGCGCCGATCCCGCTCGATCACGGCTACCCAGCGCGCCTGCTGTTGCCTGGTCGGTATGGCACCAAGAACCCAAAATGGCTCACCAGCCTTGAGTTCCTCGACACCGCCTTCGTCGGCTATTGGGAAGAGACGGGGTGGTCGGATGACGCCTCCTACAAACCCAACACGCTGGTGCGCTCGCCTGCCACGGGCGCCAAGCTGCCGCTGGGGTTGGTGCGGCTGCAGGGTACGGCGTTTGCAGGATCTGACCCGGTGGTGGCCGTGGATGTGCGAATCGACGCCGGCGCCTGGCAGCCAGCGGTGCTCGACTACGCGCCTGGCGCCGATATCTGGACGCTCTGGCACTACGACTGGCAGGCGCTAACGGCCGGGAGTTATGGGCTGCAAGCGCGCTGCACGACCAAGTCCGGCGCTGTGAGCCTGGAGAAGGCGTCGGCTGGGCTGACGGGCTACGACGGCAGCATGACCGTGACCCTGACGGTCGGTTGAGACGCTCACACTGACGAGAGGCGCGGCCCAATCAACTGGCGACATGCCATCGCGCCAAGGCCGAGCCGAGCGCCATTGGCAGCTCGCCGCCGTGCCGCAACAGCGTCCATCGACCCGCGCCAAACTGGGCGGTGAGCACCGTCGCGGCGCTGCCGGCGATGCACAGGGCGTGCACAGAGACCCCGTCGCGCGCGGCTTCGCGCACGGCCTGCCGCACATCAGCCAAGCCGTGTCGGCCTTCGTAGCGATCGTGGTCGGTGGGTTTGCCGTCGGTGATGAGCAGCAGCAGCCGATCGTGGGCCGGGTGGGCACGGAGCCCCGCCGTGGCGTGGCGCAAGGCCGGGCCCAGGCGGGTGTAGCCCCGCGGCGCCAGACCTCCGAGGCGGGCGCGCGCGGCGGGCCAGGTGTCGCGCCAGCCCTTCACCTCCACGACTTCGCAGCGATGGCGGGTGTGGCTGGCAAAAGCCAAGACCTGCAGGTCATCGCCGAGCTGCCAGGCCACCTCGCCCAGCACCAGACAGGCGTCCCGCTCAAGATCGAGCACCCGCTCGCCCTCCAGCCAGGCGCCCGATGAGAGGCTGCGGTCGATCAGCACAGTGACGGCGAGGTCGCGTTCGCGGGGCCGCGGCGCCACATACATCCGCGGGTCCGGGGTGCGACCCGCGGCGCGATCGGCGTGGCCGGCGACCACCGCGGCGAGGTCGATCTCGGCGCCGTCGAGCTGCCGCCCGCGCCGACGGCGGCGCCGCAGCCGTTCGTCGACCTCCCGCAACACCTGCCGCACCTCGCGGCGACGACGATGCAGGGCGTCCTTCGCCCACGCCGGATCGGTCAACGTGTGCCGCATCGGAAACACCCGCACCCAGTCTTTGCGATAGGCGCCGCGGCGCACGTCCCACTCGTCGTAGGCGACGCCGCCGTCCGCTTCGCCGTCGACGTCTGGGATGCCGAGCAGCCCGTCCACATCGACCCGATAGACGCCGCTCACGCCCGCGCCACCGCGAAACATCTCGCGCATGTCGACCTCTTCGAGCGCGTCTTGGTGGTCTTCCAGCTCATCGTGACCATCGAGCGTGCGCCGCCCGCCCTTGTAGCTGTCGAGGGTCTGCACCTGCTCGACAGCCGGCATGGCCACGCCGTCGGCGTCGGCGTTTTCATCGAAGGGCACGATCTGCACGTCATCCCGCGCGCCACCGTCGATCTCATCGCCACCGGCCACGGGCGGCGGCGGCTCGGTCTCGGGCAGGTCCCCAGCCGCCGCGCTCGCGCCGGCGTCGGCGTTCAGCGGGCCACCCCACAGCTTGAAATCAGGCGGTAATTGCGCGGCGATCGCGGCGCGGCGCGCGGCGAACCCAGCGAGCGCGGCGTCCAACGCGGCCAGGGTGCGGTCGAGATGGGCGCGCCAGGCCACCGGGTCACTGGGCGCGTCACCGGGCGGCGCGTTGGTGCCGCTGCCGTCCTCTTCGCTAGCCAGCATGGCGCCCCCTACCACCACACGCAGCACCAAGGCTTCCGCCGTCAGTCGCTCGTGGGAGGCCGCGTGTTCGGGGTTACTGCCACCCTCTGGCGCCACCATCGGCAGGACAAAGGGCTGCGGCACCAGCACGCTCGCGCCGCGCGATCCACCGACGCCTTCGGCGGGTTTGACCTGCACCGGGCGACCCGCAAAGACGCTGGCGATGATGCTCAGGCGGCGCGCCATGGTCTGCCAAGACACGGCGCCGGTCGGCGGCGGCGCGGCGCGACGGGTCGTCCACCACCGCCACATGCGGCCGAAGATGCGCTCTTCAAAGTCGAGATCGAATTTGGGGGCTTCGTCGTCCATCGCTCACATCCCAGAATGCCGGCGTTATCGCGCCGTGGCATGCCAGCCGGACGACGCCCTAAAATGCCAGGGCGATCACATCATTGAGGGCTTCGATGACCTCGACGTCGTCGCTCAACGGCTCGGCCAGGGCGACCCGGCAGGCCAGCCGCGGCTCCATCCCCCCGACCATCAGATGCGCAGCGTCGACCAGCAGCCGGGTCGATGCGGGCTCGGCGAGCCCCAGCTCCTCCAGCCCGCGCAGCTTGCGGCCCAGCGAGACGATGCGCTTGGCGCGACGCTCGTCGATTCCGCTCTCGGCGACCACGACCCGGGCTTCGACGACGGCGTCCGGATACCCCATGCTCAGCGCCACAAAACGCTGCCGGGTCGAGGGTTTCAGCTCTTTCAGTCCGCGCTGATAGCCGGGGTTGAAGCTGGCGACCAGGGCAAAGCCCGGCGCGGCGACCACCGTCTCGTCATGGCTATCGAGGAAGATCTCTTTGCGGTGGTCTGTCAGCGGATGCAGCACCACGACCACGTCGGGTCGCGCCTCGGCGATCTCGTCGAGATAGAGCAGCGCGCCGGTGCGCACCGCCCGGGTCACGGGACCGTCCTGCCACACGGTGTCGCCGCCCTGCACCAGCCAGCGGCCCAGTAAATCAGCCGCGGAGGTGTCGTCGTGACACGCGACCGTGATGAGGGGGCGACCCAGCTTGGCCGCCATATGCGCCACTAGCCGTGATTTACCGCAGCCCGTCGGCCCCTTCAGCAGCAGCGGTAGGCCACGACCCACGCACGCCTCAAAGACCGCGACCTCGTCTCCAACCGCGTGATACCAGGGCAAGTCCACCACGCCCGGCTCGCTGCTCTTGGTGGTGGTGACGCTGGCGCTCATGCTGCGGCCTTCACCGCCTCAGTCACCTGTCCGGTCACGGGTTTATCCGGTGAGGGACGCGGCAAGCCGTAGCGGACAAAATCCCACATGAACAGGCCCAGGCCCGTCGAGAACAGCGTCGCGGCGAGGATCAGGCCGAGGAAATGCACCTCCAGACTCTCCTGCACCACCAGAAAATCCAGGCCCGCCTTGCGCTCCAAGTAGACCTGCGCGATGCCAGCGACCGCAAAAGCGCCCGTCATCGCGATCATGCCGATGTTGCTGACCCAGAAGGCCCAAGTCGCGCGCCAGCCGGCGTAGAGCTTGCGGCCCGTCATCTCCGGCAGGGCGTAGGCGATGAGCGACAGGACGATCATGGCGTAGGCGCCCCAGAAGGCCATGTGACCGTGCATCGCGGTGACGAGGGTGCCGTGTGTCCAGATGTTGACCTGTGGCAGGGTGTGCGCAAAGCCCAGGAAACCGGCGCCGACGAAGCTCATGACGGCGCAACCGACCGACCACGTCAGCGCGATGGAGTTGGGATGCTGCCGGCCACCGCGGCGGGCGACGCCGATGGCCCAGATCGCCATGCCGAGGAAGGCGAGCGGCTCAAGGGCGGAGAAGATACCGCCGATCATGAGCCAGTAGCGGGGGGTGCCGATGTAGTAGTAGTGGTGTCCGGTGCCGAGCACGCCGCTGAGGAACGTGACGCCGACGATGATGTAGAGCCACTTCTCCAAGATCTCGCGATCCACGCCCGTCATCTTGATCAGCAGGTAACTCAGGATGGCGCCCATGATGAGCTCCCAGACCCCTTCCACCCACAAGTGCACCACCCACCAGCGGAAGTAGGAGTCGTGGACCTGATTGTCGAACGGGATCATGCCCGGCAGGTACAGCAGCGCGGCGGCGAAGAGGCCGAAATACAGCACGATGGACGTCGTGGTCATGCGCGGCGCTTTCCAGATCGTGAGGCCGATGTTGCCGATGAAGAGCAGCACGTTGACCACGACGAGAAAGTCGAGCGGGCGCGGGATCTCGAGGAACTTGCGGCCCTCCCACCAGTTGAAGTGAAAGCCAACGAGCGCGATGACCGAGACCACCACCAGCGAACCCCACTGCAGCCAGCCAGCCTTGACGCTATAGAGCTCTCGCTCGCACTCCTCGGGGATGATCCAGTAGGCGGCGCCCATGAACCCGGCGAGCAACCACACGACCAGGAGGTTGGTGTGGCTGGCGCGCGCGGTGTTGAAGGGTAGCCACTCGTGCAGGCCGTCGTAGCCCATATGGGCGAAACCCATGATGAAGCCGTAGACGAGCTGCAGCGCAAGCAAGCCCATGCACGTGGCGAAGAACGCCCAGGCGAGCATCTGAGAGCCGCTGCGGTTGAAGGTGGCGCCCGCGCTGCTGGCAGGGTTGCCCGCGCTGCTGCCTGGGCTGAGGGTGTCGGTTGGGACGGTCACGGCGGCCTCCATCTGGGGCTGGGCACCCTGCGCGCAGGAGGGCGCGCGGGCTTTGGGCTTGATTTTCCGGCTAGTTCTTCGCTTTTTTGGTGAGCAGGTATGTCACCAGTGCGGCGCGCTGAGCGTCCGTCAACGGCAGCTTGGGCATCTTGGTGCCCGGCTTGACCGCTGGCGGGTCGCGCAGCCAAGTGTCGAGGGTCTTCGCGTCGTAGCGATCGCCGACGCCATCGAGCGCAGGACCGACGTTGCCACCGCTGCCGGCCATGGCATGACAGGCGACGCACAGGGTCGTGAACGTCTCTGGGGAGCCGGCATGCGCGGTCTTGGCGTCCACGACCGCCGCACCAGGCGCCACGCCGGGCACCATGTCGGGCTTGGGCGGGAACCCGTTGGCGTCGATGCGGCCGATCCAGGTGAAGAACGCGATGAGGTCGTCGATCTCACCGTCGTTGAAGTCGTACTTCACCATCTTGCGACGACCGGGATACATCGCCTGCGGGTCCTTGATGAACACCTTCATCCAGGCCGCGCCGCGCCGCTCCACGACCTTGGTCAGCTCGGGCGCGTAGTACGCCCCCTCACCAAGGATGGTGTGGCACCCCATGCAGTTGTTATCGGTCCAGAGATCGTGCCCACGCTTGACCGCCTCGGTCATCTCAGCCGCGTTGCTGCGCGCTGGGACCTGACTCAGGGTGTCGACCGTGAGGCCTACGAATACCGCCGAGACGATGACGGTGCCGCCGATGAAAAAGGCCTTGGCAGCTGACTTTGACAGCATCTTGATTCCTCCCCTACGGCGACGCGCCGAGCGCGCTGGAGACCGTAGCGGGAGTAAGAAAGCGCACTACATTAGGATGCGATTGACCTAGATCAGACCGCTTGATGCCGGTCAACTGCCGCGCCGAAAGAGCCCCGCCACCAGCATTGGACCCGGCAGCACCTCCTCCGTCAGACTGGGGCCAGCCATCCCGGCTCGCAGGACGGACCCCGCCATGACCTCATCGACGCTCCAGCGCGCTGCGCTGCGCTTCATCTTGCGCCTGCCCAAGCCGCTGCTACGCCGGATCGCCGGGCCGATCGTGCGCAACGCGCGTGGCGATACGCTCGACTTGCAGACCCAGGCGCTGCTCTCGGTGTCGCTGCGCCTCAAGATCCCGCGCCTGCACACGCTGCCCGTCGCCCAAGCCCGCCAACAGACCATCGATGACACCGCGCTCATCGGCATCGATCCGCCCGCCATGGCGGCGGTACACGCCCTGCGGCTGCCGGGCACCAACCTGCCGCTGCGCCACTACGATCCCGGCGATCTGCCCGCCGGCGCCCCCCTGCTGCTGTTCGCCCACGGTGGCGGCTTTGTGGTGGGTGATCTCGACAGCCACGACCTGAGCTGTCGCCTCCTCGCCCGCGACGCCCGCTGCCACGTGCTGGCGGTCGACTACCGCCTCGCGCCGGAGCACCCCTTCCCCGCCGCGACCGACGACCTGCTGGCGGTCTGGCGGTGGGTGCAGCAGCACGCCGACCAGCTCGGCGCCGATCCCAAGCGGGTCGTCATCGGCGGCGACAGCGCCGGCGGCAACCTCGCGACGATCACCTGCCTGCGCGCGCGTGACGCCGGAGAGCCCGTGCCGCTGGGCCAATTGCTGATCTACCCGGGCATCGACCTGACGTGCGCCATGACCTCCCACACCGAGTTTGCGCGGGGATTTTTCCTCGAAGACGCCATGATCGCGTTCTTCCTCCAGCACTACCTGGGCGGCGCCGACCCGACCCACCCCAACGCCTCGCCCTGGTTCGCCGACTCGGTCGCGGGGTTGCCACCCGCGGCGGTCATCACGTGTGGCTTCGATCCGCTGCGCGACGAAGGCGAGGCCTGGGCCCATCGGCTCCGCGACGCCGGTGTGCCCGTATCGCTGCGCTGTGAGCCGGCGTTGGTGCACGGGTTCATGAACATGGACGGCGCGATCGACGCGGCGGCAGCGGCCAACACCCGCCTCGTCGGCGACCTGCGCAGGCTGTTTGGCGAGGCCTGATCAGACCAGATCAGCGGCGCGCCGGGCTACTTGGCCGCGCCCCACGTCATCGTATAGCCGCTGCAGGCAAACGCGCCGTTGGACCGCACGGAGACAAACACGGTCCCCGACTCACTGCCCGCGCTGAGGGTAGAGCATTTCGGTTTGATCTTGGCGAACTCCGTGAGTGTCCCGGCCACATGTGAGCAGCAGCCAAACGCGCCGCCGGGGCCGCCGTCGTCGAGGCTGCCCGCCGCGCAGGTGACGGTGTTGCTGCCGACCCAGCCGCTGTCGCAGGTCATGTAGATGCACATCTGCAGGTCGGCGGTCATGCCGCTGATCTTCACCTCCGGCTGCAGCGTGCAAAACGATTTGTCGGTGACCTTGAAGCTGTACCAGTCCACGTCGCTCTTGGGCGAGATGCTCGCCGTGAAGGTGCTGGCGGCGTCGCAGTCCGACTTGGCGCCGAGGTTCTTGCCGGGTGGCGAGGCGTTGGGCTCGTAGGGATCTTGGGCGGCCTTGCCTACGCAGACCCCGGATTTGCAGGCGTCGCTGAGCGTGCACGCCTCGCCGTCGCTGCATGTGGAGCCGTCAGGGCTCGCCTTGGCGATACACGTGCCGCCGAGGCAGGTCCCGACCTTGCACACGCCGTTCTTGGCGCTGCAGTTCAACGCCTTGCCGACACAGGCCCCCTTGCTTGTGCACGCGTCGCCGGTGGTGCACGCGTCGCCGTCCTGGCAGAGGCTGCCCACAGCGGCGAAGCTGGTGGCGCACGCCCCGTTTTTGCAGGCCGCCAGCGTGCAAGGCCCGGCTTTATCGCTGCAATCCATGGGCTTAGCGCTGCACACCCCGCCATAACAGCCATCGCCCGTGGTGCACGGGTCGTTGTCGCTGCACGCGCTGCCGGTCGGTTTCACGACGGCGCCGCACACCCCGCCGCTGCACGTCGCCGTCTGGCAAGGCCCCGCCGAGCCGCTGCAGTCCTTGATTTTGCCGAAACACTGGCCACCCAAACAGGCGTCTTGTACCGAGCAAGCGTCGCCGTCATCACAGGGTCCACCATCGCTCTTGGCCGCCGCCACACAGCTGCCTTGTTGGCAGACGCCGGCCGTACACGGGCCGTTCAGCGGGCTGCAGTCCACCGTGATGACGTGCGAGCAGACGCCGTTTTTACAGTCATCCTGCGTGCACGAGTCGCCATCATCGCACGCGCAGAGCGCATCTGGCGCGCCGGCCGCGTCGAACGGCGCCGTCGCGTCCCAGCCGATCACGCCGCCAGCGGTGTCCGCGTCCGCGCCGTCGCCGCTGTCCAGGTCGAGGGCGTCGGCCGCCTGACTGACGTCGCCAACCGCAGCGTCCAGCGCCGCGACGCCGGCATCCACGGCCCCGGCGCCCACATCCCCTAGAGATCGGGCGGCGGCGTCACCGCCAAAAAACACGCCGCCACCAAAGCCGGTGGTGTCGGCCGGCGACGAACCGCTCGGATCCGCTTGGCCACACGCCACCAGACTGAGCAGCGCACCCAGCCTCAGCAGCGCGACCAGCCAGCGCCGACGCGGCACGTTCGCCATCAACCGCAGCTCAGCGCGCAGACCTTGTCGCCCGTCTTCTTGCCAAAGCGATCACGGCGATCGACGCAGGTCGCGCCGACCTTCTTGTCCGACGAGCCCGCGCAGTCCGCGTCGGTGCTGCACGCCGGCGTGCAGCGGCGGTCGACGAGTTTGCCCGTGCCGCCGATGTTGCTGCACAGCCGGTTGCCGGTGCACTGGAAGTTGTTGGCGCACGGGATGCACGCCTTCGCCTTCATGCACAGCGGCACGATCGCAGCTTTCGCCTTGTCTTTGCGGGGGATCTGCTGCCTCTCGACGTTGCAGAACAGCCCGTCGACACCAGCGTTGCCGTCGCAGTCACCGTCCTTCAAACACAGCTTCGAGCAGTAGCCTTTGCCGGTCTCCGCGTCCTCGAGACAGTAGCCACCCAAGCACGGGTTCACCGTCGCCTCCGGGTCGCACGCCGTCCCGGCCTTGTTGCTCGGCGCGGGCTCGCTGCTGCCGTTGACCTGCATGCACCAGTACTCGACCTTCGCTGCGGTGTCCGGGCCACGGGTGATGACCCGCGGGAAACAGGCCTCGCCCTTCAGCGCGCACGTCCGCGTCTTGCTGCAGTCCTCCAGGCTGTTGCCGTCACTGGAGGGCCAACAGACGGGCGTGTAGACGTCGTCCGTGGGGTCGAGCAGCGTCTGGTTGCTCATGATGTAGCGGCTCGAACACACGCTCTTGTAGGTGTAGGTGCCGATCTTGATCTTGCCGGGGCAGTCGCTGCGGCTGTCACACGCGTCGGTGCAGATGCCGTAATCCTTGCCGGTGAAGACCTCGAGGCAGATGTTGGTCTGGCATTGCACGCCGTCTTTCTCGGTGCCGCAGTACGCCGCGAACTGGGCGCGGCCAGGGATCTTGTCGATGCACAGGCCGCTGGCGGTGTACTCAGGTTTAGCCGGCTGCGTGCTGCCCACGGGCTTCGGCAAGTCGTTGCCGGTCTTGTGGACCCAGGGCTTGCAGACCTGCGCGCTGCCGCAGCCGTCGTTGGCGGTGCAGGCCGTCGTCGCGCCTGGCAGGCCGACGCAGTGGTCGGATGTGATGCGGTAGTCGTACCAGCCGTCATCATCGCCATCGAAGCCGAACTCGGTGGTGCCACACTTCATGTTGGCCGTGCAGTCCTTGTCGCCCTTACACAGATTCCCGCAGAACCCATCGCGGCAAAAGCTGCTGTTTTCGCAGAGCGGGTCATCGCCGTTGGTGTCGTTCGGGTAGATGTCGCAGAGCTGTCCCGCCTTCACGCCGCCCTCGGTGTGCGGCAGACACAGGTGGCTCCAGCCCGGCAAGATCACCTTCTTCGGGTCGAGCGGATCGGGATCACCATCGGCCGAGGCGACGCCATTCCAGTTCAACCGGCAGCCGTAGTGCTTGCCGCAATCGGCCGTCAGCTCGCAGGTCTTCGGGTAGCACATGCCAAACGTCTGCTCGAGGTTGGAGTAGTACTTGAGGCCGGTTTTGCACTGCAACGAGGAGCAGTCGCTGTCGGTCTTGCACGTCTTCTCCGCGGCGCCAGCGGGCTGATTGTCGCATTTTCCGGCCTTGCAGGCGCCTGGATCGGTCACGCAATCGCTGTCCTGACCACAAAATGCCCGGCATCCCCAGCTGCCGCCGCACCAGTTGCTGGCGCAGATCTTGACGTCCCCCGCGAACTTGTCGGAGTTGCAGGCGCCGCCCAACGCAACGTGTGTGGTGCCCGCGGGCGCCTTCAACATCGGCACACAGTAGGTGCCGTACTGGCCAAACACGTAGCGGATCTGACAGCTGTCGCCCGCGCTGCACTCCGGATCGCCCTTGCAAGGCTTCCAGGTGTGGCCGGGGTAGCAGTAGGCGCTCGACTGACCGTTCTGCACGTCGCTCGGGTCTCGGAACTCAACGCAGCGCCACTTGTCGCCGTACGGGCCGTCGATGGCGTCATCGCACTCGCTCGACTTGTCGGGATCTTCCACGCCATCCGCGCCGGGCTTGCCGCTGCCGTTGTGCACCGCGTCTTTGCTCATGATGCACTGCTTGATGCACACCCCGTTGCGGCAGCGTGCGTCTTCGCACTGGTCATCGAGGCAGTCGAAGTACGCGTCTTTCAGCGTCTGCGCGGCCGAGCTGCCGGGGTACACGCAGTCCTTGTTCGGGCCACAGGCGCCGCCAAACGCGACCTTTTTGACGACGACCTTCTTCACGCACTGGTTGCTGGTGCAGGTCGACCCCGCCGGGCACGCGCCGCACGGCTTCGCGCAGCCCGGCATGAAGCCGCACTTGGCGTTGTTTTTGGCGCAATCACAGACGGCGCTGACGTCCGCGGCAGCCGCGTCCGTCGCCCCGGCGTCGGCCACGCCCGTGTCGGCGCCGCTCGTGTCGCTGCCGCTCGTGTCGGCGCCACCCGCGCAGACGCAGCCTCCAAAGCCACCGCCGCCGCTGTTGCAGGTCTGGGCGCCGCTCGCGCCGTCGATGCAGGTGCAGCTCTGCGTCGCGCCGGGCGTGCAGCTCGTCGCCTCGGTGCAGCCGATCGCGAGCAACGCGACGGCCAAGGCGAGCGTCAAGCCGCGCGCGGCGGTCCAAAGCGGCCGCGCGGCGGTGGGCGACGCTGGCTGAAACACGGATGAGCTGGGCGAAAAGCGACTGGGACGATCCATCGGGGCCTCCTGGGGGTGCCGGCAGCATAACAGGCGCCGGCTACGCGATCAGCCGCTCTTCGCGCAAAAAGCGCAGGGTCATGGCGCGCACCCGCGGGTCGTTCATGATCCAGGTGTGGCTCGTATCTACCTCGGCGAAATCCGTCATGCCTGGCAAGTGCGTCTCGTCGACGGCGACGGTGCCGTCATTGGGTCGGTCGGCGCCGAACACCTGCAAACCACCCGAGAGCCAGCTGATCGGGTTGCCAAAGCTGGTGGCGCGGGTGCCCGCGATGACGGCCGTCGGCGCGCTGGGCACGGGTCGGCGTTGCGCCGTGGCGACGTCTTGCCCGGCCGGGCCGTACAGCAACGAAAACGGTCCGAAGTCCCGCAACGCGCCCGCCAACGCGCTGCCCGTGTTGGGCGGGGCGAGCATGACCACCCGGGAGAGCGGCACACGCTCGGCCATGTGGCGCACCAGGATGCCGCCCAGGCTGTGGGTGACGACGTGCACGGGCTGATCGCCGTGGTCTGCCCGGATCCACTCGGCGACGATCTCGGCCAACTGCACGACCGGAAGGCGCCGCGACGGGTACGTCCGCATCCACGTGGTGAAGCCATGCTGGCGGAGAAAACGCGCCATCCCGGCCATGCTGAGCTGCGTGCGCGCGAGGCCGTGCAGGAGCACGACGGGGGTCGGGTCGACTGCGGCTGGGTCGACTGCGGCTGGGTCGACGCGAGTGGAATCAACAATCACAGGCCAGGCTCCCGGGTAGCGCGGAGAATCGCGAGGACGCCAGCGTGCACGACGCGGCACATTTGGTCTAAGCTCAATTCGCCTCGCGACGCTGCCCCAACTCGACGACAACCACCCGCAGGATCATGACACCCATCGAACCCAGCTTGGCGGACCTGCTCGGCCCCTGGCGCCTCGGCGAACCGTTGGACTGCGCCGGCGTGCCGCGCCATATCCTGCGCAGCGTCGGCACGGCGGGCGGCCTCAGCTTATGGTTGGCGGGCCCACATGGCGATGTGCGCGTTGACGTCTACCCGCTCGAGGCCACCGGCGCCGACCGACCGCAGCGCGCCGCGGCCCACACCACGCTGCTGGGGCTGTCTTATCGCGGGCTCGATACCATGCCGCCGGCCCTGGGCAAGCGCCTGTGCGAAGCTGTGGCCGTGCGCATTGGCCAGCACGAATCGACCGTGATCTCGGCGTTACAGCGGCACCACGGCGACACCCGCATCCGCTCGGTGCGCGGTGGCCCGCTCCTGACTCGGATGGGTCACGGCTTTGAGGCGTTCTACGGCCTCGATCCTTACATCGGCTGTCTCATCGGTTGTCGGTTCTGCTATGCGCAGGGCCGCGCCCAAGCTTGGCGCCGCCTGCTCGGTCTGCGCGACGCCCGCTGGGGCAGCTGGGTCGATGTGCGTGAAGACGCGCCAGCCGTGCTCGCCGCCGAACTCGACACGCTGCCGCCGCTCCCGATCAAGCTGTCGCCGTTGGTCACCGATCCGTACCAGGCGATCGAACGGCAGCGGCGCATCACCCGCCAGTGCTTGGAGGTGCTGGTCGCGCGGCCGGCGCCGCCGCCTGTGATCGTGCTGACGCGCAGCGAGGTGGTGCTGGACGACCTCGCGCTGCTGCGGGCGCTGCCCGAGGTCTGGGTGGGGATGAGCATCCCGGGGCTCGATGACGCGGTTCGCCAGCGCCTTGAGCCCGGCGCGGCCACGATCCAGCAGCGGCTGGAGACCCTCGCCACGCTGCGAGACGCCGGCGTGCGCACGTTCGTGGTGATTCAGCCCGTATTGCCGGGCGATCCGCAGCGTCTGGCCGCAGCGGTAGCGGCGGTGGTCAATTCGGCGACGGTGGACACCCTGCACGGGAGCTACGGCGCGGCGAGCGAGTTCGCGGTCGGAGATCTCGCAGACGCCGCGGCCCCGGACTGGCAGCGACAGCAGCACGCCGCAGTGGTGGCGGCCTTGGAGGCGAACGGCGTGGACGTGTGGCGGGGCGAGCTGCCGATTCAGCTAGGCACCGAGTCGCCGGCCTGAGCGCTGCCGGCCTGAGCGCTGCCGACCTGGGCTTGGCTCTGCTCGAGAAACAGCGGCTCCATACCGGCAGGAAGGTGGCGCACCACCACGTCCAGCACTTCATGTTGGAGCCGCTCTCGCTCGCGACGCAGCGCCGCGACCTCGACCCGAAAGCGCCAGAAGCTCGCGAGGCTCAGCGCCAGCTCCCGCCCGCTGGCGTAGCGCTCCACCACCCGAAGTGTGGCCCAGGCGCTCAGAGGCAACAGCAGCAGCACGCTGAGTCCGACCGGCCCCCAAGCGCGCACCGCCAGCGCCGTGAGCGCGATCCAGGTCGTCACGGACAGACCGGCGCCGACGATGAGCTTGGTGGTCGCGATCACGTCGGAGCGCGGCGTCAACCGCGCGCCGAGGATGCCCGCCACCACCGCCAGCGGCAGGTGAATCACCGCGCCTGGCAGCGCCAGCGGCAGCCACAGCAGCGCGCGACCCGTCCGCTGCCAGAACCGGGCGAGGATGTCGCTCCACCCCCAGCTCTGCACCAGATCGCGCTCAGACAGGCCGATGGCGTCGAGGCGATCGCGGAAATGGCGCACGCCGTAGAGCAGCTGCGCGACGTCGGGCGCATCCTTGACGGACTCGTAGCCCTCCGAGAAACGGCGCGACAGCTCGATGCGCGCCTCGACGCTCAGGCCGGGCGGTTGATAGAGCCGGCGCACCGTGTCCAGCACACGCAGGGTGTCCCAATCTTCGGCGTTGATCGTCAGCGCACGCAGGGCGCCGTCGATCACCGTGGTGAGCGCGCGGCACGCCTCGCGCGAGTCAGCGGCGGCGCGGCTCAGCCAGGCGCCGTGGTCGGGCTGGGTATCCAATAGGATGGGTTCGCCAAATCGCAGCAGCACCGAAGACCGAAAACGGCCAGGGCGGCTGTAGTTCAGCCCGACGGGGACGATACACACGCGCGCACCCGTCTTGGCGGCGGCCCCCAAGGCGATGCGTGCGGCCCCGGTTTTCAGGGGTTGTAGCTGCGCTTCGTCGTGGCTGATGCCCTCTGGAAAGATCCCCACCGCGCCACCGTCAGCCAGTCGACAAAAGAGCGCGTCGAACGCGTCTTGGTTGTCGACGCTGCCGCCGCCGTGGTCCTTGGCCCGACGAATCGGCACGGCGCCCACGGCGTGCAGCACAGGCCGCAGCAGCGCGGACTGAAACAACACATCCTTGGCCGCGAAGCTGACGCGGCGACCACCCCAAGCGATGAGGAGCGCCGGATCGATGAGGGAGTTGGGGTGATTACCGACGAAGATGACGCCGCCCTCGCCCGTGGCTGGCACGAGATGCGAGCCTGCGACACGAACGCGACGAAAAAACACCGTGAGGGCGAAGCGGATCGCGGTTTGGACGGCTTGGTACAGCAAAGTTTGGTACAGCATGGCGGGGTCCATCATGCCGCGGCGACGCGAGGTGGACCAGGGGGACGACCTACGGCGCGGCGACCTTTCGCACCAACCAGGCGCCGATTCGACCCATCTCCTCGCTCGGCACGATGTGGCCGCCGGGATGCTCGATTTGTTCGGTCGGAAAGCCGTGCGCCTCCAGCGCTTGCATCGCCGCGCGGGTGTCTTGCGCCGGCACGATGGTGTCTTCGACGCCATTCACAAACAGCACCGGAGGTCGCGCAGCGGGGGCCGCCGGTGAGCCCAGCGTAGGGGTACCCAACGGGCCGACGACGCTGCCGCCCACACAGACGGCCGCCTTGATCTGCTCGGGATGGGCGATGAGGTAGTGCACGATCAGCATGCAGCCTTGGGAGAACCCAAACAGCGCCACGGGACGCCCGGCGCCTGCGCTGAGGACCTGCACATGGATGGCCGCGACGCTCGCGGAGATGCCCTCCGGTCGACCGCCAGAACCGCGCAAAAACCACGCAAATCCGCCGGAAAAAGGCGCGCTGGCCTGCACGAAGCGCCACGCCAGACCGGCCGGAAAACGCGGCGCGAGCCGGGCGAAGTTGGCGGCGCTGTCGCCACGGCCATGCAGCCCGATCACCAGCGGTCCACCAGCGGTCGCGGCCGTGCGTGCGGGAACGTCGACCCACACCGGGCGGCGCGGGCCACCGTCCGCCGGCGCCGTCCCGGGCGTCGCGCTGGGTTGCCCCGACGTCACCGGGGTTGAGGGGGACGCCGCTGAAGGAGCGGGCGGCGGGGCGGAGCGCGCCGCCGGATCAGCCGCCGCCACCCCCGCGGCTGCACCGGTCGCGAGGTCGGACGTCCCCGCGGCGTCCGACGAAGGTCCGGTGTCGAAGACGCCCGTAGCCCAGGCTCCGGCCAAGACGACGATCGCGAAGATGGCGCCTACTATCAGTCCCCGTGCCGACGAGGCGGCCGGTTTTTGAGCTGTCATCGCTGCTTCCTCTCTGTTGCTGCGCGCAGCTGGCCCCGCAGCCCTAGGGCAGCGTCGCCACCACGCCGTCCGCGGTGCCACCACCGATGAGCGCGGCGCCGTTCGTTGTCGCGACCACCCAGCCACCTGCGCGGGCGACGGGCATCGCGACGCTGATCACCTTGCGTTCGACCAAATCGATCATCGCCAACGCCGCAGAGCGACCCGCGCCGCTGACGCCGCCGGCGAGCACCAACGTGTGACCCACCACCGCGCTGGCGCCGCAACCTCGGGCCTCGCTCAGGCTGCCGAGGGCGGCGTAGGCGGCGCCGGGCAGCTGCAGCCAGCTGATCTGCTCATGTCCCGCGTCATTGGCGGCCAATCCGCCGATTCGCAGCACACCGAGGGGCGCCAGGGTCGCGGCGACGGCTTCATAGCGATGCGCCTGGGCGATCGGCGGCAACGTGCCTGACAGCGTGAGCTTGCTGCCGTCGACCTGGAGCGCGACGTCGGTGCCGACCGCGGCGCCGCCCACGTCGCCGCCGACCACAAAGACCAGCTGCGCGCCGGTGGTTGGATCGACGACGGCTTCGCAGCTCGGCCGGCGGCGCACGCCCAGCAACGCCACCGTGGCGACCGTTCCGGTGCCTGGATCCCAGAGCTCCGCGGTCCCGCCACCCGGGCCATCGCCGCCAACCACGAGCAGGCGCCCACCGAGCGCGACCACGCAATGGCGGGCGCGGGCCTGACTCAATCCAAAAGGTGCGGTCTTGATCGTCGCCTGATTCGCCGAGAGCAGCTCCACGCTGGCGCCCGGCGCCGCCGGCGCGCCCAGGTAGCCGCCGGTCAACGCGACCCGATTACCCGGCAACGCCGCCGCCGCGTGGAAGGCGCGCGGCGCCGCCAGCTGTGCGATGACCGTCAGATCGTGTCGCAACGGATCGAGCTGGCGCACGGCGGCGTCAAGCTGCGCGGGCGCGCCGCCAGCGCAGGGGATCCCATCCGCCGTCGGCGCGCCGCCGCCCGCGATCACGACGCTACCGTCGGGCAGCGCTGTCGCCGAGCTGCCGACCCGCGCGGCCAACGTGACGGGTTTGGCCGAGACGTCGCGCACGGCGAGCGCCTGCCCACGCGCCACCAAAAACAACGGCACCTCGCGATCGGGCGCGTCGCTCGCCACGATCAGCGCCGGTGTCTGGCCGGCGGCGATGACAGTTCCCGCCGCATCGACGAGCTCAACGCCGATCCAGGCGGCCTGATCGGGGTGCGGCACCACACGGAACGGCGCTGGCGGCGTCGTATAGGCGGCGACCTGCACACCAGGAGCGCCAGCGAGTCCACGCGAGACACGCACCCGCGACCCAGCCGCGGGCGGCCACAGCGTCGGGGCGACCACATGCAGCTGCACGCCGCCCGTCAGCACCACTGGCGCGGCGGGCGTCTTGGCGGGGGCCTCGCTTCCACAGCCAAGCCCGGTCACGCAGCCGGTCGCCCAGACGACGATCGCCGCACAGCGCCCGCAAAACCAGCGTAATCGGTCGATTCGGTGCACCGGGTCTGGAGCCATCGGCTCAGGACACATCGGCTCAGGACACATCGGCTCAGGACACGAAGTCATCACGATGCACCAGCTCCTTCGCCGGCAACCAGCCCAGGCGCGTGGCGATCTCGTCCGTGCGCAGCCCTGCGGCCTCACGCGCGTCTTCGCTGGCGTAGCGCACCAAACCGCGGCCGAGCAGCGCGCCGTCCGGACCCACCACACGCACCGCATCACCCACGCCGAAACGACCCTCGACCTGCGTGACGCCAACCGGCAGCAGGGAGCGACCGCCGACCGCCAGCGCGTGCGCCGCGCCCGCGTCCACCACCACCGTGCCACGCACGCGCGGTGACATGGTCAACCACTTGCGCCGCGCGGTCAGACGGCGCCGCGGCGGCACAAAGATCGTGCCCTCCGACTCACCCGCCAGCACACGCGCGACCACACCTTCCCTGCGACCGTGCGCCACCACCGTGACGATCCCCACCTCGCCGGCCTTGCGCGCCGCGAGCACCTTGGATCGCATGCCGCCCGTGCCAAATCGCGACGTGCCGCTGCCAGCCCGCGCCAGCGCCGTGTCGTCTCGGCTGGCGACGCTGTGCAGCAGCTGCGCGGTGGGGTCGAGGTGCGGGTTGGCGGTGTAGAGACCATCGACCTCTGTCAGCAAAATCAGCACATCCGCGCCGACGGCCTGGGCGAACTGCGCGGCGAGGGCGTCGTTGTCGCCAAAACGCAACTCCTCCACGCTCACGGTGTCGTTTTCGTTCACCACCGGTAGAATTCCGGCGCTCAGCAGCTCCGCCGCGACCCGCCGCGCGTGCAGGAATCGACCTCGTTCGCCCAGATCGCCATGGGTCAGCAGCATCTGAGCGGTGTGAATCCCGTGACCGCTCAGATGAGCCCGATAGCGGCTCATCAGCAGCCCCTGCCCAACCGCCGCCAGCGCCTGTTTACCTAGGCTGCCGAGGCCATGATCTGCGGCGCCGAGCACTTGCCCTACCTCACCGCGACCCATGGCGACGGCGCCAGACGAGACCAGCACGACCTGCCGCCCCTCTGCCATCAGCGCCGCAATATCGGCGCAGAGTCGACCCAACACGGTCTCATCAACCCGGCCGTCGGCCTGGCACAGCACCTGCGAGCCGACCTTGAGCACCACCCGTTTGGCGTTGACGAGCTGCGCACGGGCGACGCTCTGAGCCGCGTCTTGGGAGGCCATGGCGTCCTACTCCTGAATCCGCTCAATGCGAGCGCCGAGGCTACGCAGCTTCTCTTCGATCCGCTCATACCCCCGATCGATCTGGCGGATGTTGTGGATGACGCTCGTGCCGCGGGCACATAGCGCCGCGATCAACAAGCTCATGCCAGCCCGCACATCCGGGCTCTCCAGCCGGCTGGCGTACAGCTGACTCGGCCCGACCACCACGACACGATGCGGGTCGCACAAGATGATCTGCGCGCCCATACCGATCAGCGCGTCGACAAAAAACATGCGGCCTTCGAACATCTTCTCGAAAAACAGCACCGTACCGCGGCTCTGCGTCGCCACCGTGATCGCGATGCTCATCAGGTCTGTGGGGAACTGCGGCCAGGGCGCGTCGTCGATCTTCGGCACATGACCCGACAAGTCGGTGCGAATCTCCAGCTTCTGTCGGCCGGGAACGTGCAACTCGGTGCCGCGCATCTTGGTTCGCACGCCGATTCGGTCAAACACCATCCGGACCATGCGCAGGTCTTCGGCGACGACGTCTTCGATCACCAGATCGCCACCCGTCACCGCAGCGAGGCCAACGAAGCTGCCAATCTCCAGGTAATCCGGGCCGATCGTGTGCTCACACCCGGTCAGCACCTTCGCGCCGGTGACGGACATGCAGTTGCTGCCGACGCCGTCGATCTGGGCGCCCATCTGCACCAACATCCGCGCGATGCCCTGCACATGGGGCTCCGAAGCGGCGTTGCGCAGCGTCGTGGTGCCCTCGGCGGTGGCGGCGGCCATGAGCAGGTTCTCGGTCGCGGTGACGGAGGCCTCATCGAGGAACATGTCGATACCGACGAGCTTCGAGGCGTTGAGGCGATAGGTATCGCCGTGCTGAAAGCGTGCGCCGAGCTGCTCGAGACCATCTAGGTGGGTGTCGACGCGCCGGCGACCGATCACGTCACCACCGGGCGGCGGCAGATCGACGCTGCCGGCGCGGCCCAATAAGGGACCGAGAAACAAGATTGAGGCGCGGACGCGGCGACCGAGCGCGACCGGGACCTTGGTTGTCTTGAGTTTGGGGGTGTGCAAATGCAGCCGGTTGGGGCCCTCGTACGTCACCGTGGTGCCGAGATGCCGCATGATGTCGAGCATGACCCGTACATCGATGATGTCCGGCACGTTGTTGAGCACGACGGGCTGATCGGTGAGCAGCGAACAGGCCAGCGCCGGTAGCGCTTCATTTTTATTGCCAGAAACCCGAATACGTCCGCTAAGCGGTACCCCTCCCTCGATGCGAAATGCCTCCACCCTTGCCCCCTCGGTGCTGTCGTTGGTTCCCTCGGCCGCGGCGCCTTCGCTTGAACTTCTACGCCATCGATCCGGGATCGTCACCCGCTGGCGAGTCGGTCGACGCCGACGGCGATGGCGATGAATCGAGCTCGCCGCCGCGGATACGGACCACTTGTCGGGGTGCGGTCAGTCGAATGAAGGCGGCGTCCGTCGTCGTCAGGAAGACCTGACCGCCCAGCGCGTCGAGGTGGGCCATAAGCGCTTGATTGCGGTCGGCATCGAGCTCACTGGAGACATCATCCATCAACAACACGGGGGGTTCGCCAAGGTGGCGCTCGAGGCTTCTGATCTCGGCGATCTTCATCGCGAGCACCAAGGCGCGGCACTGACCGGCGCTGGCGTGCACTCGCGCCGGGCGACCGTCGATCGTCAGCACCAAATCATCGAGATGCGGACCCATGGACGTGTAGCCGCGGCGCAAATCGAGGTCCAACTTGTCGGCTAGACCACCGAGCAGCGCGTCCTTGCGGGCCGCTTCGTCCATGCCAGCCGTGATCGCGCCCCGCGCCTTATAGCTGAGCGCCGCGACCAGCCCCGGCGCCGCGAACGCTGAGAACTCAGCGGCGACCCCCTCGCTCAGCTCGGCGGCGAACGAGGCGCGGCCAAATGAGATCTCCGCGCCCGCTGTGGCCAGCAGCTCGTCGTACACCGCCAGCATCGTGCGATCGGCGTCACCGGCCGAGACGGCCCGCAACAAGGCGTTGCGCTGCGACAAGGTGCGATCGTAGCGCCGCAGCGTCGCCAGCCAACCGGCCTGATGATTGAACAAGGCGCGGTCGAGATAGCGCCGCCGCGCGTCCGGCTCGCCAAACGGCAGGCGCAAGTGGTCTGGTGTGAACAGCACCACCACCAAACGACCCAGGTAGTCTGTGGCACGCGACGCGACCTTGCCGTCCACCCACACTTTGGAGCGCGGGCCGCTGCCGGTACGACGTCCGCCGAGCTCCATGCCCAGATCGGAGGCGACCCCACGGCGAACCACGCGGCACGCCACCTCGGCGCGATCCTGATCAAAGCGCACGCACTCCGCCAGTCGCGTGGTGCGAAAGCTGCGCAGGCCAGCTAGGAGGTAGATCGCCTCAAGCAGGTTGGTCTTGCCCTGGCCATTGTCGCCCTCAACGATGTTGAAGCGCACATGCGGCAGCAGTTCAACGCCGCTCAGGTTGCGGAACCCGTCCGCCCAGACTCGCTCGAGGTGCATGGATCAATCAGAGCCGCATCGGCATGACCACAAACGTCGAACCTTGCTCATCCTCAGCGTTGATCAAACAAGGCGAGAACTGGTCACTCATCTCTAGCGTGACGGTCTCTACGTCCAACACACCGCAGACGTCCATCAAGTAGCGTGGGTTGAACCCAACCGAGACGTTGTGGCCTTCGTACTCGGGCACTTCAATCTCTTCGTGGGCGTCGCCGAAGTCGGCGTGAACCATCTCAAGGCTGATGCGACCAGGCTCCAAGTCCATGCGCAGCAGGTTGTGTTTGCCGCTCGCAAGCGAGGAAACCCGACGGATCGCGTTGACGAGCGCGGTCTTGCTCAGCGAGACGGAGGCATCGCCACGGTCAGGGATCACGCGCTGGTACTCGGGGAAGGCCTCCTCGATCTGGCGCACCTGGAGACGGGCGTGGTCGCTGCTGAAGACGACGTTTCGGCCCAGGAACTCGATTACGACGCCGAGATCGCTGCCCTCAAAGATGCGTTGCAGCTCAGCGGCGCCGCGGCGATGAACGATGCAGCGGTAGCTCGATCCATCGTAGTCCGTGGCTTCGACTGTGCGCTCAACCCGACTGAGACGATGACCATCCGTAGAGACCATGCGCAACAGGGCCTGCGTAGGGCCGGCGGGCTCGATCTCCAGCAGCACACCGTTGAGCGCAGGGCGACTCTCATCCGCCGACACCGAGAACAGCGTGCGGCGCAACATGCCGCTGACCTCCTCCTTGTCTAGGTGGAGGCGCTTGCCGGTGCCTTCTTCCACGACGTCGGGGAACTCCTCCGGCGCGAGACCGTTGAGGTGGTAGTAGGCCCGACCGGCCTCGATGCGAATGCGGTGGCTGTCGTCGCAGGTCATCAGGACGTCCACGCCATCCGGCAGCGCGCGCACCACGTCGAAGAGCGCGCGACCGTTGACCAAGGCCGCGCCTGGCTCCAAGACCTCCGCGCTGACATCCGCGGTCATCGTCACGTCGTAGTCGGTCGCGGTGAACGTCAACCCGCCGTCCCCTGCGACCATGTGCACACAGGCGAGGACGTTGGTGGACGCCTTGCGGTCAATGACGCCTTGCGCGCGATACAGCGGGGTGATGAGCGCGCCTTTGTCGATGCGAACCTTCATGGCCACTCCTTCGTCAAGAACCAAAACCGTTGACCACCGGGTTCTACCGCCCTTAGCGATCCGCGCCAAGCCCCTGCCGCTCGCTCCGCTCGCCTGCTGTTTTTGCAGCGCACAAGAAGTTGGGATCAAGGTAGCAGCAGTGGTGTCTGTGGACGTTGGGGGGGAACGGAGGCAGTGCCCTGATCTTGGTCCCTTGGTGGCGATCTCGGTGTGGACGCAAGCGGGGAGAAATGTGCACCACCGCCGAGTTGTCCACAGGCCCCTGTCGCGGCCACGGCCATCCACGTCGGATCACCCAGCGCTCCACAGATCAGCAAACGTGACACTGCGAGTCGGTGTCCACAGACCTGTGGATAACTTCAAGCGCCTGCACCGGGCACGACTGGAGCGTCCCACAAGGAAAAGGGTAGTCAAAAAAAAACTGATGTCAGAAAAATAATCTGCCACCCGACCACGCTGCGGGGGGTTACGCGGATCGCGAAACGATCTGGCGCACACCAGAGGTCGCCTACTTAGGTCCGTGTCGGGTGAGGGCGTGGCGGAGCGGGTAAGCCCGATCTTCGGCTGGAGAGGCGCGAAGGGCTGCCGCGGACCCTGGTCGTCGGGGCGCCACAGCCGCCTGGGCAAGCGGACGTCGCTCTCGGGCCGCCTCCGGCTCACGCGGAGCGGACGGCTGACGGGCTGCGGGCTGTGGCTCAGAGTTCGGGCCTGATCGTCGCTGCCTAGCCCGAGCTGACGGCGCTTGGCGGGCGCTGCAATTAGACGTCGGTGGGCGGGGCGAGCGGGTCAGGCAGCCGTCAGCGGCCTAGCAGCTCTTCGATGGCTTGCACGTCCGCCTGCACGCGCGAGTCGCTCGACAACCACCACTTTACACGCTTGCAGGCGCTGATCACGGTGCTGTGATCTCGGCCACCAAACAGGCGACCTATCTCGGGGTAGCTCGACTCGGTGTGTTTGCGCGCGAGGGCCATCGCGATCATGCGCGGCGTCACGACGGCTTTGTGGCGTTTGTTGCCTTTGAGGTCGGTCAGCTTGAGCAAGAAGTGCTTGGCGGTCGTGCGTTGGATGGCATCGATCGTCAACCGTTGGCTGGGCAACTCGATGACGGGCCCCATGACTTCGCGCGCGAGCGTCAGGTCCAGCTCGCGCTGACTGATGCGCGCGTGAAGCGCCAGCTTGTGGAGCGCGCCTTCGAGCTCCCGCACGTTGTTGCGGAGGTGATCGGCGAGGTAGTGGATCACGTCCATAGACAGGTTCATGCCCTGCGCCGCGGCTTTGCGGTGGAGGATGGCCACGCGCATGTCGCGATCGGGCGCGTCGATCTCGGCGACCAGACCCCAGGCGAAACGGCTGCGCAGTCGATCTTGAAAATCGGAGAGCTCTGAGGGGAAGCGATCGGAGGCGAGCACGATCTGCTTGCCGGCCTGGTGCAGGGCGTTGAACGTGTGAAAGAACTCTTCCTGCGTCTTCTTCTTGCCCTGGAGAAACTGCACATCGTCGACCAGCAGCAGATCGACGCTGCGGTATCGATCGCGCAGACGCGAACGATCGTCGGGATCTTTGCTGCGGATGGCGTTGAGGAAGTCGTCGATGAAGCTGGCTGCAGCGACGTACAAGATCCTGCGTTCCGGATGGCGCTGCCGAACCTCGTGGCCGATGGCGTGCAGCAGATGTGTCTTTCCGATGCCAACGCCGCCGTAGAGAAACAGCGGGTTGAAGGTTGGCGGATCCGACTCCGCCACGGCCTGCGCGGCGCCATGGGCGAGTTGATTGGGTTGACCGACCACGAAGCTGCCAAAATCGAGGCTGCGGACGAGGTAGTCCCGATCGCGCGGCCGTGACGGTGGGATCGCGTCGCCGGCGTCACCGAAATCAAGCGAGACCTGCGGTGGGTGGGGCCGGTGCGAGGCGGTGGCTTGCGGCGTCGGTGGCTCAGGCGCCATCAAACTCGGATCGGCGACGAGCAGGCGCACCTGCATGGGTCGGTGGGCGACGCGGTCCACGGAGCGGCAGATCCGGTCGAACAGATTGCTGGTCACGTAGTCGAGAAAATACGGGTCGGGCACGCCGAGATCGAGTTGGTCATCGTGCTCTCCAACGAGCTGTATCGGCGACAACCAAGACTCGAAAGCCGGTCGATCGGTCGTCGCTCGTAGGTCTTCGAGCGCTCTGGACCAGATCTCTTGCATGATGGGAGCTTCTACTTGCCAGTGTGGCGGTGCGACTTGTGGCGACGCCTCTCGTGACGTCGAAAAAAAAACATGAAACGCGAACTTTGAGGACCTAGACTTGAGATCAAGTTCGCAAGCGTTGACGCAGGTTGCTTGGCCCAGCCGCGGCTGGGCCCAGTCGTGGTTGTCTGGCCCAGTCGTGGTTGTCTGGCCCAGTCGTGGTTGTCTGGCCCAGTCGTGGTTGT
>ERZ889078.135-NODE-135-length-62187-cov-32.819143_pt1 | contig 62187 bp, 67 predicted proteins | sample MGYA00521266_ERZ889078 | MGnify/ENA primary metagenome ERZ889078 (study PRJEB32303, sample SAMEA104408618) | aquatic metagenome | biome: Brackish water; feature: Pelagic; material: water | place: Baltic Sea | collected 2014-06-16T06:34:00 | depth 76,534 m ... | reverse complement strand
TTCCTGTTGACTCAATCTATTCACCAGTTTTGAAGGTTACATACAAGGTAGAAGCTACTCGCGTTGAACAGCGCACAGACTTCGATCGCCTTGTTGTAGATGTAGAAACTAAGTCATCAATGAAGCCACGCGATGCTGTTGCATCAGCGGGCCGCACATTGGTTGAACTATTTGGTCTAGCACGCGAACTTAATCTTGATGCTGAAGGTATCGAGATGGGGCCATCTGTTATGGATGCTGCTCTAGCTGCTGATCTTGCTCTTCCAATCGAAGATCTTGATCTCACAGTTCGTTCATACAACTGCTTGAAGCGCGAAGGCATTCACACAGTTGGTGAGTTGGTTGGTCGTTCAGAGGCTGATCTACTTGATATCCGTAACTTTGGTTCAAAATCAATTGATGAGGTCAAGGCAAAGCTTGTCTCAATGGGAATGTCTCTTAAGGACAGCCCAGCTGGATTTGATCCAACTCAGCACCAAAACTACAACGCAGCAGTTGACGATGACTTCGTCGATGCAGATCAGGCCTAGGAGAAAAAGAAATGCCAAAACCAAGTAAAGGTCCTCGTTTGGGTTCAGGCCCATCACACGAACGCTTACTCCTACGCACTCTTGCAGAGCAGTTATTTGAGCATGGCAAGATCACAACAACCGAGGCAAAGGCTAAGCGCCTGCGTCCATTAGCGGAAAAGTTAATAACTTTCGCTAAGAAGGGTGATCTTCCTGCACGTCGCCAAGTCATGGCTCAGATTTCAAATAAGAGCGTTGTACACACTCTTTTCACTGTAATCGGTCCACGCTTTGCTGCACGTAATGGTGGATACACACGCATTACTAAGGTCGGTCCTCGCAAGGGTGACAATGCACCTATGGCAGTAATCGAAGTTTTAACTGAGAAAGATAACTAAGTCTAAAACCTTAGAAATTCATTCTCATGACGGAACCCACTCTCTACCCAGAGAGTGGGTTTCTTCGTTTACGGATTGATTTAGCCTATGACGGCTCTAATTATTCAGGCTGGGCTAAACAACCTGATCGCCGCACAGTCCAGGAAGAGTTTGAGAAGGCGTTTTCAACTATTACGCAAAGCACCATTGAAACATTTGTTGCCGGGCGTACTGATGCTGGAGTTCATGCAACTGGGCAAGTAATCCATGTTGATGTCCCAGAGACCACAAGCCTTGATGAGTTAGCTTTCAAGTTAAATCGAATGCTGGATGAAGATATTCGCATAAACAATGTGGCAGTTGTAACTGGGGCTTTTCATGCTCGCTTTTCTGCAACCCGTAGGTATTACACATACAAGATTATGGATGGCAATAAAGCGGTTCCACCCATCAACCGCTTTGATATTACGCCCTGGTATCGCACCCTAGATGTTGAACTCCTCAATTCCGCCAGTGCCTTAATGGTCGGCGAACATGATTTTGCGGCGTACTGCAAATTCCGTGAAGGCAGTACAACCATTCGAAACCTGGTGAGATTTGATTGGGTTCGAAATAGCGAAGGAATTTTGGTTGCTGAACTAGCTGCTGATTCATTTTGCTATTCCATGGTGCGAAATCTTGTTGGGGCAGCTGTCTGCGTTGCAGAGGGGCGCTTTGGCTCTGATTGGATTCAAGCCACCTTGGAGAATAAAGAGCGGATCTCAGATTCCCTTGTTTTTCCATCTCGGGGCCTGACTTTGCGCCAGGTGGACTACTCAGAATGAGGCCATTTTGACCCATTCGCGCTGCACGGGTACCCTAATCCTCTGCCCTTAAAAGGGGCTTGGCAGTAATCAACGAATAAGAAGGTAGGCAATAGCGTGCGTACATACAGTCCAAAAGCTGGTGATGCAGTCCGTAAGTGGCACATCATCGATGCACAAGATGTGGTCTTGGGCCGTCTTGCAACACATGCTGCCGTTCTACTTCGTGGAAAGCACAAGCCAACATTTGCACCACACATGGACATGGGTGACTTCGTTATCGTCATTAACGCTGAAAAGATTGCACTTTCTGGAAACAAGGTAAAGCAGAAGTGGGCTCACCATCACTCAGGTTTCCCAGGCGGTTTAACTTCAACTGTGTACGGCGAACTTCTTGAGAAGCACCCAACTCGCGCAGTTGAAAAGGCTATTAAGGGAATGATTCCTAAGAACCGTCTTGGTCGCGATATCGCTTCAAAGCTTAAGGTTTATGCGGGACCAAATCACCCACACGCAGCACAAGCACCAACACCATATGTATTCGATCAAGTTTCACAAATCGTGAAGTAAGGGATGACAATGTCAGAGAACACAACAGCTTTCGATCTCGATGAGGCCGAAGTTCCTACTTCATACTCTTCTTCAACTCCAGCACCAGCAACTAACCGCCCAGCTATCAAGGCTCCAGGTCGCGGAACAGGTCGTCGTAAAGAGGCAGTTGCACGTGTTCGCTTAGTTCCAGGTAGCGGCAAGTGGGTAGTTAATGGAAAGACTCTTGAAAACTATTTCCCAAATAAGGTTCACCAACAACTAGTGTCAGAACCATTCCGCACTGTTGGTGCAGAAAATTCATACGATGTCTTCGCCCGTATCAATGGGGGCGGAGTTTCTGGTCAAGCTGGTGCACTACGTCTAGGCGTTGCACGTTCACTTAACCAGATTGATGAAGAAGCAAACCGTCCAGCGTTAAAGAAAGCTGGATTCCTTTCACGTGATGCACGTGTTATCGAGCGCAAGAAGTACGGTCTTAAGAAGGCACGTAAGCGTTCTCAATACAGCAAGCGTTAATTCACACTTTCTAGCAGAGGAGTTCCAATGGCGCTCTTTGGTACTGATGGAATTCGTGGCTTAGCCAATCGTGATTTAACTGCAGAACTTGCCCTAGATGTCTCTGTTGCAGCTGCACATATATTGGTTGAAAGCTCATCAAATAAGGACCATCGCCCAACGGCAATTGTGGGTCAAGACTCACGCGCATCTGGTGAGTTCTTAGAAGCAGCTGTTGTTGCTGGTTTAACCAGTGCTGGAATTAATGTTTATCGCGTTGGCGTATTACCTACCCCAGCAATTGCTCATCTTGTCGCCGAATCAAAGGCAGACCTTGGTGTCATGATTAGTGCTTCACATAATCCAATGCCAGATAATGGAATTAAGTTATTCGCCCGCGGTGGTGGCAAGTTAGATGATGCCATTGAAGCTCGTATTGAAGCGCGCATGGGTGAAGATTGGGAACGTCCAATAGGTAAAAATGTGGGACGTGCAATCAATGATGACAGTGCCACTGAGCGTTATTTAAAGCACTTGCTTGCATCAGTTGAAACTCCACTTAAGGGCTTAAAGATCGTTGTGGATTGTGCCAATGGTGCATCATCCTTTGTCGCACCTGAAGCATATCGCCGCGCAGGCGCTGAAGTAGTTGCCATCTTTAATCAGCCAGATGGTTGGAACATTAATGATGATTGCGGTTCCACTCACCTTCACCAACTTCGTGCTGCAGTTCTTAAAGAAGGCGCCGATGTTGGTATCGCCCATGATGGTGATGCCGATCGCTGCTTAGCAATTGATGCTGCTGGAAATGAAATTGATGGCGATCATATTCTGACTTTATTGGCCCGTGGTTTTAAAGCGCGTGGCAAGTTAAAGGGCAACACAGTTGTTAGCACAGTGATGAGCAATCTTGGTTTCATGCATGCCATGAAAGATGCAGGAATTGATGTGGTTACTACCCCTGTTGGAGATCGCTACGTTCTTGAAAACATGATTGCAAATGATTATTCATTGGGCGGGGAACAATCAGGGCACGTCATCATGCGCGATCTTGCAAATACGGGCGATGGGATTTTGACTGCATTGCAACTGCTTCAAGAGGTAGTTCGTACGGAAAAGACTTTGCAAGAACTTGCAGCAGCAATGGTTCGTTTCCCACAAGTTTTGATCAATGTTAAAGATGTTCACAAAGATAAGTTGGCAGATTCTGCTGTTATTGCAGTAGCGGTGAAAGCGGCTCAAGCTCGCTTGGCTGATAGTGGGCGTGTATTACTTCGTGCATCTGGTACTGAAGCCCTTGTGAGAGTCATGGTTGAAGCCGCCAGTGATAGCCTTGCCCAAGAAGTTGCTAGAGAACTTGCAGACATTGTAAAAAGCGAACTGGGGTAAGAATCTATGTGCGGAATTGTGGGTTACACAGGGCCACAATCTGCAGCAACGCCCCTGATCGAAGGTTTACGCCGACTTGAATACCGTGGCTATGACTCTGCTGGAATCGCACTTGGAACCCCAGGAAAACTTTTTATTGAAAAGAAGGCTGGAAAACTTTCAAATCTTGAAAGCTCTTTAGATGCATCCCTTCCCGTAGTCCACTCTGGAATCGGCCACACGCGTTGGGCTACACATGGCGGGCCTACTGATCACAACGCTCATCCTCATGTTGATAACGAAGGCAAATTAGCCGTTATCCACAATGGAATTATTGAGAACTATTCAGAACTGCGAAAAGAGTTAGAGGCTCGCGGACATAAGTTTTCTTCTGAAACAGATACTGAGTCAGTTGCACATTTGCTGAGTGATTTGCGCAAAAAACATGGTGGAGATTTACCAGCTGCAATGCGCGAGGCAGTTAAAGCCTTGCGAGGCTCATTTACTCTTCTTGCAATCCATGGGGATGCCCCAGAGGTTGTGGTTGGTGTGCGAAGAAATTCTCCATTGGTAGTTGGTTTGGGCAATGGCGAGAACTTTATGGCCTCAGATGTTGCAGCCTTTATCGATTACACCAAGCGCGCAATAGAGCTTGGCCAAGATGAAGTTGTAACCATGACTCCGACATCGGTGAAAATTACTGATTTAGAGGGCAAAGAAGTAGCACCTAAGGAGTATCAAATAACGTGGGATGCAAGTGCTGCTCAAAAGGGTGGCTTTACGCACTTCATGCTCAAAGAAATCTTTGAACAACCAAAGGCTGTGGCTGATACTTTGATTGGTCGCTTAAGTGATAACAAGCAGATAGTTCTAGATGAGCTGCGCATGAGCACTGATGAAATTAGAGCATTGAAGAAAATTACTGTTATTGCATGTGGAACGGCTTATCACGCAGGTTTAGTTGCTAAGTATGCAATTGAAAAGTGGGCAAAGATTCCAGTGGAGGTAGAGATTGCTAGTGAGTTTAGATATCGCGATCCAATCATCGATGCAGGAACTTTAGTTATCGCTATTTCACAATCAGGTGAAACTATGGACACATTGATGGCTGTGCGCCATGCCAAGGCTGCTGGTGGTCGAGTATTAGCGATTTGTAATACAAACTCTTCAACGATTCCACGCGAATCAGATGCGGTGTTATATACCCATGCTGGCCCTGAGATTGCGGTTGCTTCTACTAAAGCGCTATTAACGCAGATGGTGGCGGTTTACTTGATTGGACTTCACTTAGCGCAAGTAAATGGCGCACTTAAAGATGCCGAAGTAGAGAGCTTGTATAAAGAGCTTTTGGAGCTACCAGGAAAGATTGAACAGATTCTTGAAACTGTAGAGCCACTACGCGCACTTACACGCAGTTTCGCCGAGAACAATATTGTCTTGTTCTTAGGTAGAAATATTGGATACCCAGTTGCACTCGAAGGTGCGCTTAAGTTAAAGGAACTTGCTTACATTCACGCCGAAGGCTTTGCTGGCGGAGAACTCAAGCATGGTCCGATTGCCTTAATTGATCAGGGCACACCAGTGATTGCAATCTTGCCTGCCGGACATGAAAACGCACTGGATGAAAAAATGCTCAGCAACATCCAAGAAGTAAAAGCTCGTGGTGCTCGAGTCATTGTTATCGCTGAAGAAGGCGCCCATGTTGAAGGTGCAGAGCACATTATTCGTATTCCGGTGGTTCCGGCTCTTTTCCAGCCAGTATTAGCAACAGTTCCTCTGCAGGTTTTCGCCTATGAGATGGCAGTTGCACGTGGCAATGATGTTGATCAGCCAAGAAACTTGGCTAAATCAGTTACAGTTGAATAAATGCAAATAGAAACTCAACTTCGCAGAAAACAGATGGATCGCGCCTTGCGCTGGTCCTTATTTCTCTTTGCCGGTTTTCTCTTGGTTACACAGCAAGTACTTACTTTTGGTCCTTTAGTTGAATATGACAAGAAGATTAATAGTGATCCAAAACCGCAATTTGAGGGTTTTGCTGGATTTATTCTTCGCAGATTAGATGACTTAGGCCTACGTGGATTAACAGCAACTGTTTTAATTCTAGCCGCCTTATTTATTGCTTATAAGTTTAAGACGTGGCGACCTTTGAATTTAGCTTTTCTTTCATTGATAATGTTAAATTTAGTCGTTGGAACTTCCAAATTAATCTTAGGAAGAACTAAACCCCGCGATGGTTTTGATTTATTGCATGCTGGTGGAATGTCTTATCCAAGTGGGCATGCATCTAATGCAGTCTTATCGTGGGGTATATTGGCATACCTAATTTATAGATATGCAAAGGTAGATAGATATCAAGGCCGCTTAGCCAGTGCCGGGGTAGTAACGATTTCATTGACAGTTTGCGTCGTTTCTCTCATTCGCCATACTCACTGGTTTACTGATTTATTAGGGGGCCTCTTTATAGGAAGTGCCTTACTTGTGACAGTTATTGCCGTTGATCGCTACGTTCCCTCAAAGAGCCAACTGCACTAGACTCAACGACATGATTGATGGAATCGGCATTGATGTCGTTGATATCGAGCGATTTAAATCCTCACTAGAACGAACACCAGGATTGCTTGAAAAGCTATTCACGATCAATGAACAAAGCAAGCCAATTCACTCACTTGCTGCCCGATTTGCGGCTAAGGAAGCGCTGGCTAAAGCGTTGAGCGCAGGCAAGGGCCTGAGCTGGCATGAGGCCGAAGTTGTTAATTTAGAGAGTGGAAAACCAGCTTTTCTCTTTCGCGGTGAAATCGCTGATTTAGTTGATGGGGCCCATGTTCACCTATCTCTTTCCCATGATGCCGGTATCGCATCGGCAATGGTGATTGTGGAGCGTAATTAATGGAACACCGCGCGGAAGCACGCATTGATCTGCTTGCACTTGCTTCAAATATTTCAACTCTAAAATCTGCATCCAAAGTTGATTTATTAGCTGTTGTAAAAGCAGATGCCTACGGTCATGGATTAGTTGAAATTGGTTTAGCAGCAGAGAAAAGTGGTGCCGATTGGTTAGGCGTGGCGTTACTAGAAGAAGCAGTCGCGCTTCGTGCGCATGGTGTTCGCATTCCAATTTTGGCGTGGTTGGTTCCACCAGGATCCGATTTTGATTCAGCTGCAAGACATGACATTGATGTTGCAGTTGCATCTTTGGTAACACTTAAAGAGATTTCAAAACTACCTAATAAACCACGCATTCATATTGAAGTCGACACAGGAATGACACGTGGTGGTTTTCTAGATGAGTGGAACGAGCTCCTTAAGGCAGATTTTTCTAAAGTAGAAGTTGTGGGAATTTTCTCTCACTTTGCACGTGCTGATGAAGCAGGCCAGCAACAAAATATTGATCAACTCAAAGATTTCAATAAAAAGGTCGAGCAGTTAAAGACCGCTGGGATCAATCCACCGATCAAACATTTGTCTAACTCGGCTGCCACACTCCTTGATAGTGCCTCAGCTTTTGACATGGTGCGCACAGGTATTGCGATGTATGGGTTGAGCCCAGATGTTAAAGCTATGGGGGATAGTAAGAAATTAGGTTTAAAGCCAGTCATGCAACTTCGAGCTAAATTACATTTAGTAAAGCATGTTCCTGCTGGATCTCCAGTTGGTTATGGAGCAACTGCGGTAACAGAAAAAGAGACAAAACTTGGCGTGGTTGCAATGGGTTACGCCGATGGAATTCCACGTATTGCACAAGGTGCAGGGGTGTTTATTGACGGCAAGAGAGCTCCGATAATTGGGCGAGTTTCTATGGATCAATTTGTAGTTGATTTAGGGGTGAGCTCTACCGCCAATTCAGGTGATTGGGTGGTTGTTTTTGGCGATGGTTCTCACGGTGAATACACCGCCGATGATTGGGGTAACGCTTCGTTATCAATAAATTATGAAATCGTGACAAGAATCGGTCCCCGAGTGCCTAGAATCTATTCACCTCATGTCTACTAATAATGCAGCACTGCGTGTCGAAGGTGTCAACATCTCCTTCGGCGGACTTCGCGCTCTCAATGATGTTTATTTAGAGATTGGTAAGAATGAGGTTGTTGGATTAATTGGACCTAATGGCGCAGGCAAGACAACTTTGTTTAACGCACTGTGCGGCTTAGTGAAGCCAGATTCTGGAAAGTTTTTCTTAGATGGAAAAGAGCAGGATTTTCCACAGACTTCGAATTTAGTTGATTTAGGAATATCTCGCACATTACAAGGTGTGGGATTATTTGGAGATTTAACTGTTCTTGAAAATGTGATGGTTGGCGCGCACCATCTTGCAAATTCAGGTTTGATTTCTGCAGCGCTAGGGCGAAGTGGTAAAGATGAAAAAGAGATTCGAACACGATCTTTTAGTGCACTAGAGCGTGTGTATGCAGGCGGCTTAGCTAATCGTCGTGCAGATACATTGTCGTATCCTGATACAAAGCGAGTTGCCATCGCTCGAGCGCTAGTGAGTGAACCAAAGATCTTGATGTTGGATGAACCAGCGGGCGGTTTGGGTTCACAAGATATTGAATGGATGAATCTTCTCATTCGAAATTTGAGTGCATCTATGTCAGTACTGCTTGTTGAACACCATATGGATGTTGTTATGTCAGTGTGTAGCAAGTTATATGTTCTTAACTTTGGTGAAGTTATTGCAAGCGGAAGTTCTGAAACAGTGCGCCGTGATCCAGCAGTGATGGCTGCGTACTTGGGGACAGGTGCCTAAATGAGCCTGAATGTTTCTAACTTAACTGTCCACCATGGTGCGATACGTGCAATTAGCCAGGTTTCAATTGCAGTCCCAACGGGCAAGTTAGCGGCAATTATTGGTTCAAATGGAGCGGGCAAAACCACTTTGCTGCGCACTCTCTCTGGACTCAAGAACCCAACCAATGGCTCAATAATGTGGAAAGGTGAAAAGATTGTTGGGATTAAACCTGAAGCCTTAGTGCGCCGAGGTATTTCACATGTTTCTGAAGGTAAATCAGTTATCCCAGAGTTAACAGTGCGCGAGAACTTAGAGCTAGGTGCAATTTGGCGCCGCAATGCTAAAGAATCAAAAGAATCTATTGATCAAGTAGTTTCAATATTTCCACGTTTAGGTGAGCGTATTCAACAGCGTGCAGACACACTATCCGGCGGTGAACGACAGATGCTGGCTATTGGGCGGGCAATTATGGCAAAGCCGCAACTACTTCTATTAGATGAGCCATCTCTTGGCCTTGCACCCCTGGTTGTTGAACAGATTTTCCAAACAATTCGTGACTTAACAACATCAATGAATTTAACGGTTTTATTAGTTGAACAAAATGCCATGGGAGCTTTAAAGATTGCAGACCTTGGAATTGTTCTCAACCTTGGAAAAGTTGTCGCAATTAATCATGCCCAAGCGCTGATCGATGATCCTGCCGTGCGCGCGGCATATTTGGGGTATTAATCATGGACCTACTCAATACATTCCTCATTGGCATCACTGCAGGCACCATTTATGCCTTGATGGCGATTTCAATGGTTTTGGTTTGGCGCAGCACACGTGTTGTTAACTTTGCCCAAGCAGGAATGGCTTTGCTTTCAACTTATTTCGGCTACGAAGCTGTTTCAAGGCTGGGATCATTTTGGATTGCCCTGCCTGTAGCGATGATTGGTGGAGCGCTAGTTGCAGCTCTCGTTGAAATAATTTTGATTCGTTTGCTAGTAAAACACAGCTCCTCAGGTCCTATTGCTGGAGTTGCACCAATTATTGCGACTTTAGGTTTATTAGGTGTTATTCGATCAATTTCAGCGATGATTTGGGGTGGTCAAGATCTGCGCATCGTTGGCCCGATATCAAATGATGGCTTCACAATTAATGGTACTACGCTGGTTTTCTCACCACTTAAGCTATTAATTCTTGTAACAGTGTTGGTCTTAATGCTGATTCTTTCGATTGTTTTCCAAAAAACTAATATCGGTCTAGCTCTAAGAGCATCGGCGTATGCCCCAGAAATTGCACGCTTGTCTGGGATTAAAGTTGATTGGGTTCGCACATTGGGATGGGCACTGGCTGGAGCAGCAGGTGCGGTGGCTGGAATGTTCCAGACGGTCAATGGCAATGGGACGTTGTCTCCGGATTCGATTGAATTTTCACTTCTTCTTGTTTCAGGTTTTATTGCTGCAGTTATTGGGGGCTTGGATAGTTTAATCGGTGCAGTAATCGGGGGACTTGTATTAGGACTTATGATCGCATTTGTGCTGATGTATGTAAGTAGTGGACTTTTCTTTATTGCACCTTTTGTAATTCTGTTAACTGTATTGTTTATTCGCCCGCAAGGTATATTTGGTGCAAAGGCGGCCCGTCGTGCATAAAAAACAATCTCGCGATATTTTCCTATTTATTCTTGGGGGAGTTGTTCTCTTCTTCCTCAGCGGCATGGTGGATGAGCTACGGGTTTATCAAGGCGCAACAATTGCGATATACGTCATTGCAATTTCATCAATAATTTTATTAACGGGTTATTCTGGTCAAGTTTCATTAGGTCATGGTGCACTGATGGCAGTAGGTGCATATGCAGCAGCTGTTACTCGTATTGAATTCAAACTCCCAATTATTCTGTGTTTCGTTGTTGCAGTTCTTCTCGCAGCAATCGGAGGCGCATTACTTGGCGCGGCCGCTGCGCGTTTATCAGGACCATATTTGGCAGGAACAACCCTGGCTCTTGCAATTGGTTTACCTTCTCTTGCAAATCAATTTACAGTTCTAGGTGGTGAACAAGGACTTCTCTTTGATGTTGGTTTCCCACCACTTTCATTAGGTGAAGAGTTCACACAATACAAATGGTTTTTCTGGATTGCAGGTCTTGCAGCACTAATATCAATGTGGATTATCAAAAATATTTTGGGCTCACGATACGGGCGTACATGGAGGGCGATTCGAGGCAACGAGGTCGCTGCCCAGCTCTCTGGCATCAATATCGCCCGCTCCAAGATCCTGGCCTTCACAATCAGCGCGGGAATTGCCGGTTTGGCCGGGGCGTTGCTTTCTATGACCATAGGAACGGTCTCCCCGAGCGCATTTCCCCTTGCCCTCTCATTTTCTCTCCTGGCAGGCGCAGTTCTATCTGGCCTAACTACCCTTGGAGGCGCAATGATTGGGGCAGTGGTCCTGGTCGCTATTCCAGAGATTGCCGATGTGGTGGCACACCGTGTTGGTAGCTCTGAACGAGTGACTACGAACTTGCCGGGCTTTTTGGTGAGCGCACTGCTGATTTTGACTGTTCTGTTTGTTCCAAATGGACCGGTTGAACAACACCGCGCTCGAAAGGCAAAGCACTTAGCGTTAAAGAAGTAAAAGTAATACCTCTCGTAATAAACCCTCGATGGAAGGAAACACATGAAAGCAATGAATCGCCGGAAACTGATAAAAGTTTCAGCGGTACTTGCCGCAGTGAGCTTGGCTGTTACAGCAGTCCCAGCGCAAGCGGCAGTAGGAGTCTCATCAAGAGAAATCAAACTCGGAATGACACTACCAATGACAGGTACAGCATCACTTGGCTACAACAAGATTCCAGGTGCAGCAAAGGCGTACTTCGATTATCTGAACAAGAATGGTGGAATTAACGGCCGCAAGGTCAAACTCATTGTTAAAGATGATCGCTATGTACCAACAGAGGCAGTAGCAAAGACAAATGAACTTATTCTTAAAGATAAGGTCATGGCTCTTCTTGCTCCATTAGGAACAGCCAACGTTAAGGCTGTTGCAGCTTCAGTTAACCCAGCTCGCCGTGGCGTCCCTGTTCTATTCATTAATACTGGTTTCAGCGGATTTGCTGAAAAAAAGAAGTATCCGACCACTTACACAGTTTTGCCTTCATACGTCATGGAAGCAAAGATCATGGGTGAGTACATCAAGGATAACTTTGCAGGTAAGAAGATTGGTCTTCTTTACCAGGACGACGACTTCGGAACAGATGCGCTCGCAGGATTTAAGACTGCTGGAGTTAACTTCGCAGTCAAGGTTGCTTATGCATCAGGTTCACAAGGTGCTGCAGCTGCAGCTGGTTGGATTACAAAGTTCAAGGCTGCTGAAGCCGATGTTGTAATTCTTTTCGGTGTATCTAGCGCAACTTCTGCAATGCTCGGCGTTGCAGCTCAATTGAAGTATGCACCACAGTGGATGCTTGGTTCAGTTGGTGGAGATGCAACAACAATCAAATTGACTGGTGTTCCAGCCGGTGTTCTATATAACGCAATTGGTTTCTCACCAGTTCCAGCAACAACAGATATGAAGGATGAATACGTTAAATTCTTCTCAGATATCTATGCCAAGGCAGTTCCTGGATCAACATTTGATCTCAATGTTCTACTCGGTATGAATACAGCATTCATGACTGCGCAAGCCCTTCAGGCTGCAGGTCGGAATCCAACACGTAAGTCATTGATGGCAGCAATCGATAGCAAGGGCGCATCTTTTGCCAACTCAGCTCTCGTTCCTGCAGGCTATTCAAAGACTAGCCACGTTGGATTAACTGGTTACTGGGTTGGTAAGTACTCACCAACAGGTGATCTTTCACCAATAGGTGGCACATATGTCACATACACAACTGACTCTGGCTCTGGCGCAGTCGTTAAGTCAACTTATGTTCGTCCAGCAATGCCAGCGAAGGGACTACCTAACTAATGAAAAAAGTAAGAATTCTTTCGCTTCTGTCAGTAACAGCACTTGTCACAACTGTTCTTGTATCAGTACCAGTAGCAGCTAACGCTGCTCCTGCGTGTGATGGCAAGAGTCCAATTCAGTCATGCGTTGGCGTAACATCTGACGGTGCTCCATATGCAATGCAGGTTCCAGCAAATTTCAATGGAACTGTTGCCTTGTACTCACACGGATACCGTTACAACGTTGATATCCCAGCGGGCATTCCACTAATTGGTGGATACAAGATCACTAATACTCCAGAACCAGTTCCTGGTGGAAATGCTGATGTTGCTAAGTACTTCTTTAGCCAAGGTATTGCGATCCTAGGTTCAGGCTTTGCACGTCAAGGTTGGAACCCAGATTCTGCAATCAAGACAAACGTTGAGCTCATCGACACATTCAAGAAGCAGTTCCCAAAGACTACAAAGGTAATCGCATGGGGATCATCTCTTGGTGGTGTGATCACTCAAGGTCTTGCTGAAAAGTATCCAAACCTAGTGAGTGCAGTTGCTCCAATGTGTATGGCAGATAATGTAGAACCCCAACTAACTGGTGCCGGAGATTTCCTTTGGGGCATCAAGGTTCTATTTGATCCAACAATTAAGGCTGGAAATTACTCAGCTGGAGCTGCTGGAGTTGCTGAATCATATGCAGACCTAGTTAAGGTATTTACAGTTATGGGCAAGTTGCAAGGTGGAATTTCAACGGGCGCTTGGCCAGATACTGCTTCTGCAACAGGTAAAGCACTAGCAGCTGCTGGTATTCCTGTACGAAGCGCGTTATTGCTTCTTGGCTTAATGGCAGGAATTCCAACTCAATCAGCACACTTTGATTCAATTTCTGGACCAGAGGGTGCGTTGAAGTTGTCGTTCCCACTTGCAGTTAGCCCAGCACTTGCAATTCTAGAAAATGGAACAAATGCTGCAGCACTTGCAATCCTTGCAACTCAAGATGTTGAAATGCAGGCCGGTGGAGCAATCTTTGATAACACAAAGACTGACTACGCAGCACGCGTTGATGTTGAGCGAGTTATTTTTAACGCTGCTTTATCAGGTAACACAGTAATTGATGCAATGTTGGGAGCGCTCTCTGCAGCTAACCCAGGTGCACCACGTGCTGTTGCTAACTCTGCTGCAGTTGCAAAGATGCGCGCTCTACACATCAACACTGGAAAGATCAACGTTCCAACTGTTTTGATGGTTGGTGTTGCTGATCCGATTACTCCAGCGGGTGCCTCACAGCGTCTAGTTGATTTATATGCTGAACAGTATGCAGCTGAAAAGGCTGCAGCTTTTAAGGCCTACCAAACTACTCGTGACTACAAGACACCTACAAACAAACTTTTGATGCTTTGGAATACAACTCCATCAAGCTATACAAAGTTTGCTGCCACTGGAGCTCCAATCACATCAATTCCAGCTGCACAAGGCACAAACCACTGTAACTTCACCTCAGCACAACTAGTGTTGGTAGCGAAGTCTTTGGTTCAAGCCTCAAGCACAGGAAAGCTTCCATCAGGTGGAGCGTTGTATACAGCAGTACGTAAAGCTGGCAACCTTTCAATTGATAAGGGAATCAGCGTTCCACTGCTTAAGTACTACGGCGACAACTAATACATCGAGGGTAATAAGCGGGGGCTTCGGGAAACCGAGGCCCCCGTTTCCTTTACTCTTAAGCCGTGAGAATCGAAGTAGCAACGGCGCAGCAGATGTTTAATCTCGGCACTTCCCTTGCTGTTCACCTCAGAGCTGGTGATCTCATTCTTATCAATGGCCCGCTTGGCGCAGGTAAAACAGTTTTAGCGCAAGGCATCGGCAAAGGCCTAGGAATCACTGACATTACTTCTCCCACATTTGTAATATCTCGAACACATAAAGGCGTATTACCCATGATTCATGTGGACGCATATCGTCTGATTGATACAGAAAACCCCAACCTTTATTTGGATGATTTAGATTTAGATACAGAATACTCAGTCACAGTTGTTGAGTGGGGCGGGGCAGAATCTGCTCGCCTAAGTGAAGATCGTCTAGAAATTACTATTGATAGAGCTAATGAAATACGTGAAGTTGAGATTAAAGCTATTGGTGCTCGCTGGAATGGCTTTTCGCTATGACAATTATTTTAGCTATAGATACGTCCACTTCTCGCACATCAGTTGCCGTTATTGAAGATGGTTCAATACTGTGGAGTGGGTACAGAGATGGTGCAACAGAGCATGGACCAGCTCTACCTTCCCTGGTTCAAGAAGGTATTAAAGGATTTGCTATTGATGAAGTTGTAGTTGGGATGGGGCCAGGTCCATTTACAGGATTGCGTGTGGGAATTGCCTTTGCACAAAGTTTTGCATTGGCTCGCGGGATTTCAGTTCGTGGAGTGTGTTCACTTGATGCCATTGCAGCACAGGTAGATGAAAAAGACTTTATTGTCACAGTTGATGCCAGACGCAAAGAGGTTTATTGGGCTCGCTATAAAGATGGAGTTCGAGTTGGTGAACCAGCAGTTAGTTTCCCGGCAGATGTTTCGGGTGCTCCAATCTATGCAGATTTGTTTCCAGATATGAAAGCTTTAGTGGCACTTAGCGGAAATATCACTCAACCCATCTATCTAAGACGCCCAGATGCAGTAGCAATGGCGGATCGCACATGATTACTTATCGCGATGCTCACTCCATGGACATTCCTGTTCTGGTTTCTTTAGATAAAGAGTTATTTCCTTATTCGCCATGGTCTTCAGGGCAATACCGGGAAGAGATCTCTGCCCCCACACGCCTCTTTGTTGTCGCACTTGATGATGCGAGCAGCGTTATTGGTTATGCAGGAGTTTTTGCACCTGGGGGAGCTGAAGCTGATGTTTTAACCGTTGGGGTGATCTCGCAGCATCGCGGGCAGGGGATTGCGCGAGCATTAATGGCACGCATTACCAAATGGGCAATGGAGGAAGGCTCAATTGCCATGATGTTAGAGGTTAAAACCGACAACGTTGAAGCGATTGCTTTGTATGAATCCCTTGGATATTCAAAGCTAAATGTTCGAAAAGATTACTTTGGTAGTGGCTTAGATGCATTAGTCATGCGCAAGGAGCTACCATGAGTGAGCCGCTGGTACTTGGAATTGAAACATCATGTGATGAGACTGCAGTTGGAATTGTGCGTGGTCGAACATTGCTGGCAAATGTCATTGCATCTAGCGTTGAAGAACATGCCCGTTTTGGGGGAGTTGTCCCTGAAATTGCTAGCCGAGCTCATTTAGAGGCAATGCAGCCAACGATTAAAAAGGCGCTAGCTGATGCAAAAGTTTCACTTATCGATATAGATGCAATTGCTGTGACAGCAGGTCCTGGTTTAGTTGGCGCATTGCTTGTGGGGGTTGGATCTGCCGCAGGTCTTGCTATTGGTTTAGATAAACCAATTTATGCAGTCAATCATTTAGCTGCCCACATCAGCGTTGACTACTTAACGCATGCGCAAGAGATTGAACCAACAATTGCACTACTAGTAAGTGGCGGTCACTCATCACTTTTGCAGGTAAATGACATTACATCTTCGGTTGTGAAGTTAGGCCAAACTATTGATGATGCTGCCGGTGAGGCTTTTGACAAAATAGCCAGAGTAATGAGGTTAGGTTTTCCAGGAGGTCCTGCCATTGATGCTATTGCTAAAGAGGGAAATGCCACTGCCATTGATTTCCCACGTGGTCTAACAACTTCTAATGATTGGCAAATACGTCCCTATGATTTTTCTTTTTCTGGTTTAAAGACTGCTGTTGCTAGATATTTAGAAAGCGTTCCTGGATACGTGCGCGCAGATGTTGCGGCATCATTTCAAGAATCCATTGTGGATGTCTTGATGCTAAAGGCGTTGGCTGCATGTAAGGAGAGGGGGATAGATTCATTAGTTATTGCTGGAGGCGTTGCCGCTAACTCCAGATTAAGGGCCGTGGCCCAGCAGCGGTGCGAAAAGGCAGGTATTCACCTTCGGATCCCAGCACCAGGGCTGTGTACGGACAATGGCGCGATGGTTGCCAGCCTGGGAGCACTTATGGCAGCGGCTGGGCGTGCGCCTAGCCCTGTGGCCTTTGATGCCGATTCCAGCATGCCTGTTGAGGTTGTGAGCCTGTCCTAGCCGATTTGCCCTCTGGAATAGCCCCGTCTAACCTTGCGTTAGCACTCACGGGTCCACACTGCTAATCGGGCCCGCACGAGGAAATCAGAGTAAAGGGAGTTAGGCACATGGCAATTAAGCCACTAGAAGATCGCATTGTTATCAAGACTAATGAGGCTGAAACAACTACAGCATCAGGTCTTGTTATCCCGGATACAGCTAAAGAGAAGCCACAGGAAGGCACAGTTATTGCAGTTGGCCCAGGTCGCTTTGATGATGGTGTTCGCGTTCCTATGGATGTCAAAGTTGGCGATGTAGTTCTTTATAGCAAGTACGGCGGAACTGAAATCAAGCATGGTGGAGATGACCTCTTGGTTCTTTCAGCACGCGACATTCTCGCTGTAATCGAGAAGTAAATGGGAAAATCCCTTCAATTCGACGAGCAAGCACGTCGAGCAATGGAACGTGGCGTCAACATTCTTGCTGACACCGTGAAGGTAACTCTTGGACCTAAGGGCCGTAACGTAGTTATTGCAAAGTCTTATGGTGCTCCAATTATCACCAACGACGGCGTGACTATCGCCAAAGAGATTGAACTTTCAGATCCTGCTGAAAACATGGGAGCTCAGTTAGTTAAAGAAGTTGCGACAAAGACAAATGATGTCGCAGGCGATGGAACTACAACAGCAACCGTTCTTGCACAAGCTATGGTTAAAGAAGGATTACGTAACCTTGCAGCTGGCGCGCAGCCGATGGATATTAAGCAAGGAATTGAAGCTGCAGTTGCTGCAGTCTCAGAAAACCTTCGCAAGCAAGCCACTCCAGTAAGTGGAAAAGCACAGATTGCAGATGTTGCAACTATCTCTGCCCAAGATCGTGCCATCGGTGATTTAATCGCTGAGGCAATGGATCGCGTTGGCAAAGATGGCGTTATCACTGTGGAAGAAGCATCCACTACTGGCTTAGACCTAGAGTTTACCGAGGGTATGCAGTTCGATAAGGGCTATATCTCTCCATATTTTGTTACAGATCAAGATCGTATGGAATCAATTCTTGAAGACGCATACGTGCTTATCTCAGCTGGAAAGGTATCTGCACTAGCAGAACTGCTTCCCATACTTGAGAAGGTATCTGCAACATCTAAGCCACTTTTGATCATCGCTGATGACATCGAAGGCGAGGCTCTATCAACGCTAGTTGTTAACCGCATGCGCGGAGTCTTTACTTCAGTTGCAGTTAAAGCCCCTGGCTTTGGTGATCGCCGCAAGGCAATGTTGCAAGACATCGCAACGTTAACTGGCGGACAAGTTATCTCTGCTGAAGTTGGCATGAAGCTTGATGCTGTGACTTTAGAAGATCTCGGTCGCGCACGTCGCATCGTGGTTTCAAAAGATGCAACAACAATCATTGAAGGCGCTGGAGACAAGGGCGCAGTTGCTGCCCGTGTGAGCGAGCTTCGCAAAGAGATCGAAAACTCAGATTCTTCTTGGGATAAAGAGAAGCTACAAGAGCGTGTTGCAAAGCTTGCTGGTGGCGTTTGCGTCATCAAAGTTGGAGCACACACCGAAGTAGAACTCAATGAAAAGAAGCACCGTCTTGAGGATGCAATCTCTGCAACTCGCGCAGCAGTTGAAGAAGGAATCGTTGTTGGCGGAGGCGCAGCACTTGTGCATGCAGCTGATGCACTAGAGGGCGATTTGGGATTTACTGGCGATAAGGCAGTCGGCGTGCGTTTAGTTCGCAAGGCTTGTGATGAGCCACTTCGTTGGATTGCAGAAAATGCCGGACTTGAAGGCTACGTAGTAGTTGCAAAGGTTCGCGCAATGAAGCCTAATGAGGGTTTCAATGCTGCAACTGATATCTATGGCGATCTTGCAAAAGATGGCGTTATTGATCCAGTGAAGGTAACTCGTTCAGCTCTAGCTAACGCAGCATCAATTGCAGCGATGTTCATTACAACTGAAGCAGTTGTATTTGAAAAGCCAGCAGAGCAAGCAGCAGCTGAAGCTGCAGGCGGACATGGACATTCACATGGCCCAGGTGGACACAGCCACTAAGGAAGAAGAAGTTATAAGTAAAGCCCCGCAGAAGAATCTGCGGGGCTTTACTTTTTCAACTCAGGAGGAGAGTTAAAACTTAGGATGCATGTGAAATATCTGGTGTAATTTCTTTACCAATAATTACTAAGCGATCATCTTCTGAAAGGCCGCCCCAAATTCCATAAGGCTCTTGCACGGCGAGTGCGTGTGCACGGCATGCTGCAATTACTGGGCATGCTGCACAAATAGCTTTGGCAGTGTTTTCACGGTTACGACGGCGCGGACCGCGCTCGCCATCAGGATGGAAAAACATCTCACTTGGAAGCTCGCGGCATGAACCTTGGTACTGCCATTCCCATTCATCAGCAACGGGACGGGGTAATCGGGATATTTCAGCCATGCCTTTACTGTACAACCGCGCCATAGGTTGTTCAAGTCCCAACGCTCTAGAACTTGCTTATGTACGTGTTTCAACTGGTGAGTTGGCCCACTTCAAGCCAGGATTATCCAGTGGAAACCGAAGAAGAGCATCTGAGCGTTGCGGCCGTAGCACGCCGCCTGGGAGTTGCCCCTGCCACCCTTCGCACCTGGGATCGCCGCTATGGCCTGGGCCCATCTGCCCATGAGAGCGGTCAACACCGCCGCTACAGCCCCGCGGATTTAGCGCGTTTGACTGTGATGCGCAGATTAATCACGAGTGGAGTTTCACCCGCTGATGCAGCCCAGCAAGCTAAGAATCATAAAGGCACAATCTCAGTGGAAAGAATTCTTGAGGACTATGTAGTCCGTGAAGAATTAGTAAACGTATTACATAAAGCTGCCAAAGCCCTAGATAAGAAATTCATTAAAGCAGCCTTGCGCGAGGATCTAGCTGAGTTCGGTGTTGAACAATCATGGTCTGAGGTCATGGTTCCACTTTTATTCTTAGTGGGAAGTGACTGGGAAGAAAGCGGTAAAGGCATTGAAATCGAGCACTTACTCACTGGGGTCCTCAAAGCGCTTTTGCGTGAGCGGGTTGAAGATATTAAAACACCTGTAAATGCTCAACCAGTATTGCTTGCTTCCGTTGGTGAAGAACTGCACTCACTTGCTTTGTACGCACTTGCTGCAGCTTTAGCTGAGCGCAAAATCGAAACCCATTTTCTTGGATCCAGAACACCGCATGAAGCGTTGTCGGCAATGATTACAAAATCTGCACCACCTGCAGTGTTCTTATGGGCACAGCTTTCCAAAAACGCTGATCCTAAGTTTTTCAATGACATCCCGGCTATCCGACCAATGCCCAGAGTGGTGTTGGGCGGACCGGGGTGGAACCAAGACGAGTGCAAAGACGTGGTCGTGGTTCAAGATATTTCCCATGCCGTGACTGAGATTGAACGTGCCGTAGGGCTCTAGGGCACGGCAGATCTGGAGTAGCTCTAAAAGCAGTGGCTTTGTGGCATATCTCGCGCTCCTGTAGCAGTTTATTAGTTTAAGCAAGCCTTGCATGGCTATAGGCTTAACCTAATTACCGCCAAGAAGGAGCTCGCCAGTGTCGGCACAGGATTTTGGTGCAAATGATTGGCTCGTCGATGAAATGTACGAGCACTATCTGCAGGATCCTTCTTCTGTAGACCCTGCATGGGTTGAGTATTTTAAAAACAATAAACCAGGATCTCCTGCCACAGCATCTACATCTACCACTCAAGTTTCAAATCAAGTTTCAAAGGGTGTTCCACCTGTCCCAAAGGCTTCGAAAAAAGCTCCAGCTCCACAACCAGTTCCACCTGTTGAAACTTCTGCACCCGTTCCACATGTTCAGCCAATAGTTCGTGAAAGTGCGGCGGTACAACCTAAGCCAGCTGATCCAGTTGTTAAACCTGCACCAGTTTTAGCTACACCCAGTGCTTCAACTCTTGAGGTAATTCGTGGAGTCTCTGCCCGCGTTGTGCAAAGTATGGAAGCCTCACTTTCAGTTCCAACTGCCACATCAGTGCGCGCAGTTCCTGCAAAATTAATGATTGATAACCGCATTGTGATTAATAATCACATGAAGCGTGCTCGTGGCGGAAAAGTATCTTTTACGCACATCATCGCTTATGCCATGATTAAAGCAGTTCGTGCGATGCCAGAGATGAATGCATTCTTTGGTGAATTAGATGGCAAGCCTGCTATCGGAAAACCTGAACACATCAACCTTGGCGTTGCTATTGATTTAGCTAAAGCCGATGGTTCACGCCAGCTCTTAGTGCCATCAGTAAAAGGTTGTGAGTCTTTAGATTTTGCACAGTTCCGCAGCGCCTATGAACAAGTAGTTAAAAAGGCACGTGATGGTTCACTCACTGTTGAGGATTTTGCAGGAACAACAATGTCTATTACTAATCCAGGAACAATTGGCACAGTGCACTCAGTGCCACGCCTTGTTCAGGGACAAGGATTAATTCTTGGTGTTGGAGCGCTGGATTACCCAGCTGAATTTGCTGGCTCTAGCGAAGAAACTTTGGCCCGTCTGGCTATTAGCAAGGTTGTTACCCTCACAAGCACCTACGATCACCGCATTATTCAAGGCGCAACTTCAGGTGATTTCCTGCGCAGAATGCATGAATACATTCTGGGAGCTGATGGTTTCTATGATGAAATCTTTGCTGCCCTGCATATTCCATACGAGCCAATTCGCTGGGCGGCAGATAAAGACTTTGCCCATGATGAAGAGATTGATAAGACTGCACGTATTCAGCAGTTAATTCACGCTTATCGCACTAACGGCCACTTAATGGCAGATTTTGATCCGCTGGAATACGTTCAGCGCACGCACCCTGATTTAGATGTCCAGAACCATGGATTATCTCTATGGGACCTTGATCGTGAGTTTGCAACTGGTGGCTTTGGTGGGCAGAAGTTCATGTTGCTACGAAAGATTCTTGGAATTTTGCGGGATTCATACTGTCGCACTGTGGGTGTTGAGTACATGTACATCGAAACCCCGGCAGAGCGTAAGTGGATTCAAGAGCGCGTTGAAGTTGGGGTGCAGCAATTCCCACGTGAAGAACAACTTCGAATTCTGCACAAGCTCAATAGCGCTGAAGCCTTTGAAAACTTCCTACAAACTAAGTTCGTTGGACAAAAGCGTTTCTCACTAGAAGGTGGCGAGTCTGTTATTCCACTTCTTGATGCTGTTATTTCATCTGCAGCAGAAACAAAGATGGATGAGGTATGTATTGGAATGCCACACCGAGGGCGTTTGAATATTTTGGCAAATATTGCCGGTAAATCTGCAGGACAGATCTTTCAAGAGTTCCAAGGTCACTATGCTAACAATCAGGTCCAAGGATCTGGCGATGTTAAGTACCACTTGGGTACCGAAGGGGTTTTCACTGCGAACTCTGGTGCAACAACAAAGATCTATTTAGCAGCAAACCCTTCACACTTAGAAGCCGTTAACCCAGTTCTAGAGGGCATTGTCCGCGCTAAGCAAGATCGCCTGAATATTAAAAATGCTTATTCAATCCTGCCTATTTTGCTCCATGGTGATGCAGCCTTTGCTGGCCAAGGAGTGAACGCTGAAGTACTTCAGATGTCTCAATTAGCTGGGTATCGCACAGGTGGAACTATTCATATTGTTGTAAATAACCAGGTGGGCTTTACTACTGCACCAAGTGCAGCTCGTTCTTCACGCTATTCAACTGACTTTGCCAAGATTATCCAGGCACCTGTTTTTCATGTTAACGGTGATGATCCAGAGGCGTGCGTTCGCATTGCTCGTTTAGCTTTTGAATACCGCCAAGAATTCAAAAAAGATGTTGTCATTGACATGGTTTGCTACCGCCGCCGTGGTCACAATGAAGGCGACGAGCCAAGCTTTACTCAGCCATTGATGTACAAACTCATTGATGCAAAGCGCTCTACACGCCACCTCTACACCGAAGCACTTATTGGACGCGGTGACATCACAGTTGAAGAAGCAGAAGAAGTAGCACGCGATTACCAGTCACAACTTGAAGCCGTCTTTGCTGCAGTTAATAACTTAAGTGCGCAAACTAATCCAAACTTCAAGGCACCAGTTGCACCGGATGCAAACACAATTGTTACTTCTATTACAGAACAGCTAGCGCGCGAGATTGCAGCAACTCAAACTACAGTTCCTGAGGGCTTTAACGTTCATCCAAAACTTTCACCACAGTTGGCTAAGCGCGTTGAGTCACTCAATGATGCATCCATTGATTGGTCAACGGGAGAAATGTTGGCATTTGGTTCACTTCTTAAAGAGGGCCGTCCCATCCGCCTTGCTGGTCAAGATGCACGCCGTGGAACTTTCTCTAACCGCCACGCAGTTATCGTTGATAAAGAAAATGGAAATGAGTGGACACCACTTCGTGCATTAATCTCTGATGAGAACCAGTTCTTTGTTGTTGACTCACTACTCAGTGAATATGCAGCCATGGGTTTTGAATATGGCTATAGCGTTGAGCGCGAAGAAGCCCTTGTTTTATGGGAAGGCCAATTTGGCGACTTTGCTAACGGAGCACAAACAATTATTGATGAGTTCATCTCTTCCGCACTTCAAAAGTGGGGTGAGCGCTCATCCGTTGTTCTGCTCTTGCCACATGGCTATGAAGGCCAAGGACCAGATCACTCATCAGGACGTATCGAGCGTTACTTACAACTCTGCGCAGAGCAAAATATGACTGTGGCTCAGCCATCATCTCCTGCTTCTTACTTCCACTTACTGCGCTGGCATGCAAAGAACCCTGCTCGCCGACCAATGATTGTCTTTACACCTAAATCAATGTTGCGCTTAAAGGCTGCAGCCTCTGCATTAAGTGATTTCACCTCTGGACACTTCCAGCCAGTTATTGCTGATGATTCAGTTAGTAACGCCTCTCGAGTGATTTTCTGTTCTGGCAAGGTTTATCACGATCTAGTTGCAGAGCGCACAAAGCTGGGTGAAACTTCAACTGCAATTGTTCGCGTTGAGCTTTTGTATCCACTGCCAGTTGATGAAATGGTTGCAGAAGCTAATAAGCATCCAAATGCTAATTTATTGTGGGTGCAAGATGAACCTGCAAATCAAGGGCCATGGTCACATATTGCACTTCGCACTTCAGAACAACATGGTGGTCATGGATTTGGTTCACGTATTTTGCGACGTATTTCTCGCAGAGCAACAGCGGCACCTGCAACTGGAAATCATCACTTGCATGAGGATGAACAAAAAGCCTTAATGCTGGAAGCTTTCACACGCTAAACGAGTTTTTTGCCTCGCTTGTAACGAAATAGAACCACACCAACAATCTCTTGGGCTGCTATCCAACCCCAGCTGCGCGAATCAGTGCTCTCGTTACCATCGCCCTCAACCCAGTACTTGTCACTATGAAATTTCTGCACGCGTTTAACTAAAAAGATTCCAGGTCTTTCTTCACGCTCTACAACAACGACCTTGCCAACGATTGATTTTCCAACCGCAGCTAACCCCGCCGCCCCATCTATCCAACTGACAAAGAGCCAATCCCCATCTCGGTATGCGGGAAGCATGGAACCACCCGATACCTTGACTGTGCCAAATTTGCTCATGGGCGGTAGTCTCGCACTTACGAGCCTTAAACTTCTATCGAAGGCTCATAAGGGGAAAATCATGTTTGCACCAAAGACAACTGTCTACGCACACTGCGATCTTCCATGTGGTGTTTACGATCCAGCCCAAGCAAAGATTGAGGCTCTTTCAGTAAAAGCATGCATGGAAAAATACGCAGCTAATCCTGATGCGGATTTCCGCTCACGCTCTGTAGCAATCAAAGAAGAGCGCTCACACCAAGTCAAAGAACACCTATGGGTTCTATGGACTGACTATTTCAAGGCCCCACACTTTGAGGCATACCCACAACTGCATTCACTATTTAATGATGCAACAAAGCTTGCCGGTGCTGCTGGCACAAAAGGAACTCAAGATGTTGCAGTTGCAGATAAGTTGATCGCAAAGATCGATGAAATCGCAGAGATTTTCTGGGCAACTAAAAAAGCTTAAGAAATTAAAGATTGCGCGGCGGTGCGGGCGAGGAATGAAACTCGCTCCACCGCTGATCTTTTTATCAGGGCAGCTGCTACTTGGCGCTCACCTTCATAAACTTCACATTCAAAAGTTAATTCCCGGTTTTCAACTTCAATACAGCGTGAGACCGCGCGCAGCTCAGCACCAATAGAAGATGGACCTAAAGTAATCATTTCAAAGCTAATTGGAATTGTTGTTTCTTCTGGCTCCAAATGCTCATCCATTGAAATGATTGCTGCATGCTCCATTAAGGAAATCAACTGCGATTGAGAAACAATTGGTAGATCACCAATTCCCATTGCAACTGATGTGTCACCAGCCCGCACAGTCATAACCGTTAAACCAACGGCTCCAATGACTTCCTCTGCAGGTTTCATGATTAATAACTTACCTGCTTAGGCCTTAAGTGGTGGGATTATCGCCTTCATTGATGTAACGAATTTCTTCGGTGTGTTCGATCGTTACTTCGCGGTGTTCAACTTGACCGAATTCATCAATCTCAATAGAAATCTCAGTCATGCTGAACTGCGTAACAACCTCAGTAAAAGCGCCAGCTATCTGGCCATGAATTTGGTTAAAGAGGGCGTGATGTAATTCAGCCGGTGCTTCTTCGTTGCATGTGCGGCGCAAAACTTGCTGCACAAGAGAATGCATCGCACGCTCATGTGCAAGCTCTTCTTCACAGGCTGGACACTGGGCAACATGGACCTCAATGACCTGCATCTGTGGTTGCTCAATATTGCCTTCGATAAGTAGAACGAAGGAGTTGAGTACTTCGCTACATGGGGTCACAAATGAAAAGCTCATGAGTCTGCCCCCTCATCAGGGTCAGTTTTCTTTGCCGCAGGCTTGGCTTTGACGTTATATCCAAGTTCCTTCGCATACTCTGTTAACCGCTCACGTAGCTGTTTTCTTCCCCGGTGCAGTCTGGACATCACCGTTCCAGCTGGCACGCCAACAATCTCAGCGATCTCCTTATAAGAAAATCCCTCTACATCGGCTAGATAGACCGCTATTCGAAACTCTTCTGGAATATCTTGCAGTGCACGTTTGATATCGCTATCTGGCAGATTCTCAAGGGCTTCAACTTCTGCAGATTTACCTTGATTACTTGTGTGTGATGCGGCATCTGCTAACTGCCAATCTTCAATTTCACCAGCTGATAATTGAGGGCGGCGTTGATCTTTGCGATAGGTATTAATAAAAGTAGTTGTTAAAACACGATAGAGCCATGCTTTTAGATTTGTACCTGGCTCAAATTGATGGAAAGAAGCAAAAGCTTTTAAGTAAGTATCTTGGACTAAATCTTTGGCATCATCAGGATTTCTTGTATAACGCAATGCTGCTGCATAGAGCTGGTTAGTGAAAGCAAGGGCATCTCGCTCAAAGCGGGCGTTACGCTCCGCTGAGCTCTCTTTAACTAAATCAGTCGATGTCATTACTAGCAAAGATTATCGCTAAAACAGGGTCTCTGGCTCGCCCAATTCAATTGCCTGGGTTAGCTGGGCCCCATTGTTTGCAACTGAGTTAACGTTGGATGAAACGGGGTGGGCCTTAACTATTGATTCGGGGGATTGAACCACCATCAGATTTCGCAAACCCTCAATCTCTTTATTCTCAGGATCTAGCCAAGCATCCCATCGATTATGGGGCATAAACACTGGCATTCTGCTGTGAATGGTTGCGAGTTCACCTTGTGCTTCTTGCGTAATGATGGATGCACTCTCAATAACTTCACCGTTAGGTGCGCGCCAGCTACTCCAAATTCCTGCAATTGAGAGTTGAGCACCATCTAGAGAAGAGATATAGAAAGCTTGCTTTGGTTTATAGCGCCCTAAAGCAGTTGCCCATTCGTAATAACCTTGGGCTGGAACTAAACATCTGCGTTGTTTGAATGCATCTTTAAATGTTGGTTTCTCATGAACGCTTTCACTGCGTGCATTAATAGCTCGGGATTGTGACGTCTTTGCCTCTGAAGTATTTGTTAGCCAAGGCGCGATTAATCCCCAAGACACTATTGCCAAATCTTTCTTGGATTGGAATTGCTCTTTTAGAGGGGAGCGAACAATGTAGATGGGATTAGTAGGGGCGATATTCCAGTTAACTGGAATGGAGTGGTCCGGAGAAGTGCCAGTAACTTCAAATTGCTCCATGAGTTCGCGCATATCTGCACTTTGCGCATAACGACCACACATGTGCAAAGGATATGCGTAAAACGAGAGTGATGTTAGCCGCGATAGACTTAGGCAATGATGAATAACAACGCACACTGGCCCGCGCACTTTCGCGGCTCACAACCAGTCGAAGCTTTCGTTGTCATTCCTGGATCTAAATCTGTAACAAACCGTGCATTGATTTTGGCAGCCCAAGCAGATTCTCCTTCCACACTTCGCCGCCCACTAGTTTCCCGCGATAGCGAATTGATGGTTGCAGGACTGCGTGCACTAGGTGTTGGAATTGAAGAAAAGAACGTAGTAATAAATGGCGTAGAAGAAAATCAGTGGGTGGTAACTCCAGCTCCTCTTCGCGGTGGCGTGAAAGTTGATGTTGGAAATGCTGGAACAGTCATGCGCTTTCTTCCTCCACTTGCTGCCCTTGCATCAGGAGATGTTGCATTCGATGGTGATCCACGTTCATATGAGCGCCCACTGGGGCCAGTGATTAAAGCTTTAGAAGAGTTAGGAATTTCAATCGAACATGGCGGACGCTATAGCTTGCCGATGAAAATGCACGGAACTGGAAAGATTCCAGGCGGTGCGCTAACAATTGATGCAACTGCTTCTAGCCAGTTTTTATCTGCTCTTCTTTTAGTAGCACCTAGCTTTGAAAACGGCATTGTTGCAACACATGAAGGTGGACTATTGCCATCTATGCCTCACATTGAAATGACAGTTGATATGTTGCGCAGTTTTGGAGCACAAGTAAGCGTCGATACAAGTGCGCAATCGTGGAGCGTTAAGCCAGGAAAACTTCATGGACAAGATTTAGTGATTGAACCTGATCTATCTAACGCCGCACCATTCCTCTCTCTTGCCATGGTGTGTGGTGGAAGCGTCACGATTGCAGATTGGCCAAGTTCTACAACTCAGCCGGGGGATCAGCTACGTTCAATCTTTACACAGATGGGCGCAAAGGTATCTATGGATGAGCGCGGGCTAACGTTAACTGGAACTGGCGTTATTCACGGAATAGATATTGATCTACATGATGTTGGTGAATTAACTCCTTCTATTGCAGCAGTTGCTGCCCTTGCTGATTCACCCTCGCACTTGCGCGGTATTGCCCACCTTCGCCTGCATGAGACCGATCGACTTGCTGCTCTCACACGGGAAATAAATGCTCTAGGTGGAAATGTGATTGAGGAAGAAAGTGCACTGCATATAACTCCAGCACCACTTCATGGCGGCCTATTCCATACATACGATGATCATCGCCTTGCAACGGCAGGTGCTGTTCTTGGTTTAGTCGTTTCAGGAATTGAAGTAGAAAACATCACAACTACTCGCAAAACTTTGCCAGATTTTCCAGGTCTATGGGGTTCTCTTCTTGTTTAGTCAGAAAATGCCACTATGAGCCCGCGCGAATACGATGAATCAGATGCGCGGGTAAGACCTGCACGTAGCACGCGTCCACGTAGCAAAGATCGACCAACTCATTCCACTGCCATTTCCGCTCTTGTTACAGGAGTTGATCGCGGGCGACAAACATGCGTAAGTGATGATGGGGTGATTATTACTGCGATGCGTGCCAGGGAGCTCGGACCTAAATCTGTTGTGGTAGGTGATCGAGTTTCTATTGTTGGTGATGTAACCGGTGATGAAGGAAGTTTGGCTCGTATCGTTGCAGTTAATGAGCGCCGTAACACATTGAGTAGAACTGTTGATGATGCTGCGCAAGTAGAGCGCACAATCGTTGCAAACGTAGATCAACTTGTCATAGTTGTTGCGGCCCTAAATCCCGAACCTCGTCGAGGTCTGATTGACCGTTTTCTAGTTTCAGCCTTTACTGAAGGCATTACACCAAAGTTAGTTGTAACTAAAACTGATTTAGGGCAAGTGCCAGAGTTTCTAGCTGAGTATGCAAAGTTAGATGTTGAAATTCTGCACACCGCAATCAAGAGTGATTCACGAGAGAAAGATTTGGATGCGCTGCATAAGATGCTTTCAGGCAAAATCTCAGTACTCGTTGGTCATTCAGGTGTGGGTAAGTCAACGCTCATTAACGCACTTGTTCCTGCAGCAGATCGTTTAACTGGTGATGTGAATGAATCAACTGGCCGCGGTCGCCACACTTCTTCTAGCGCAGTGGCACTTGCTCTAGATACACAAGATGGATGGATTATTGACACACCAGGTATTCGAGCATTTGGCTTATCTCATATCGATGTCAGTCGAATTGTTGATGCATTCACTGATCTTTCACTTGTGGCTGCAACATGTTTGTCGAATTGCTCACACTCTGAGAGCTCTTGCAAACTTGATGCATGGGCTGCGCCAAACGGGGCAGTGGATCATGAGCGTGCAGCCAGATTGAGCAGTCTTCGTTCATTGTTATCGGTCAAGGACCAAGCAGTATTTGTGCCAGAGGATTAGTATTCAATCTATAGGGCGCTTGAGTTGAATGAGAGAAGAATAGAAAATGAGCGAAAGTAAGTACGCCGAAGATTTAGCTTTGGCACACCTACTTGCCGACATTGCAGACTCAATCTCACTTGATCGCTATCAATCCTTAGATTTAGTCATTACAACCAAGCCAGATAACACACCAGTTACCGATGCTGATCGCGCAGTAGAAACGGCAATCCGTGAAGCACTTGCAACGCATCGCCCCAATGATGGATTACTAGGTGAAGAGTTTGGCAGTGACATCACAGGTTTCAAGCGCTACTGGATTATAGATCCCATTGATGGAACTAAAAACTTTATGCGTGGGGTTCCAACTTGGGCAACCTTGATTGCACTCGTTGAAGTTGCCGAAGATGGCACGCAAGAAGTAGTTGTGGGAATTGCTAGCTCGCCAGCACTTGCGCGTCGATGGCACGCATCATGTTGTGAAGGTGCTTTCGTAAACTTTAATGGCCAGAGTAGAAAATTAGCAGTGTCACAAGTTTCATCTCTGCGTGATGCATCAATTGCCTATTCAGATTTTGTGGGTTTTGATTCACGCTTAAAAGCTTTTAATTCAATTCTCTCTACTGCATGGCGCACTCGCGGAATGGGTGATTTTTGGTCACATGTATTAGTTGCAGAAGGCGCGGTAGATATTGCGATTGAGCCAACTCTTGCAGTATGGGACATGGCAGCCCTAGATATTATTGTGCGCGAAGCTGGAGGGGTGTTTACAAATACTTCGGGTGAACATGGCCCATTTGGTGGCAGTGGAGTTTCTACAAACAAGGCAGTACATGAATCTTTAATCAAAGCGCTGAATGCATAAATGGCAATGGTAACTGAAGAGATCTTAGAACCGACAACCCTTGCCATTGAGGGAATGACCTGTTCTTCCTGCGTTAACACAGTTGAAAAGGCGCTGAACAAGATGGATGGTGTTCGAGCAACTATTAACTTTGCAACCGAGACTGCCCACGTTTTGGCACCTGCCGATGTGGATATTAAAGAGTTAATCAAAGCTGTCGAAAAGGCCGGATATAAAGCCAGCCTTTTACAGGATGCACAGGCAGTAACTTTGCATAGCAAGAAATCAGCTCGGGCTTTGTTCTTTGCATTTATATTTGCCGTTCCAGCAGTCACACTCTCAATGGTTATGAGTTGGCATCACCACATAGATATGTGGCTTATTAGTCAGTTAGACTCATTTGGAATTGCGCGTCCACTCTATTCAGCCACCGCATGGCTAGTAATTGCCTTAAGTGCGCCCGTTGTTTTGATAGTTGCTTGGCCAATTCACCGAGCTGCACTACGAAATTTGAAACACCCAACAATGGATAACTTAATTTCAATGGGTTCAATTGCAGCATTTACTTGGTCGATTTATGCAAATTCAACTGGTGAGGGCGATGTCTATACAGAGGTTGCAGCTGGAGTTATTTTCTTTGTCATCCTTGGACGTTTCTTAGAAACCAGAGCCAAGGCACGTGCTGGCGCAGCTCTTTCTTCTCTCTTAGCCCTAGGTAGTAAAGAGGTAACAATCATTCGTGGGGGATTCCCACTGATTGTCCCGATTGAGCAGCTACAAATTGGTGATGAATTTGAAGTCAGACCCGGTGATCGTGTTGCAACTGATGGCATTGTTGTCAGCGGGCAGAGCGCAGTTGATAACTCAATGCTCACGGGTGAATCAAAATCTGTAGATGTGGGTCCTGGATCACAAGTTATAGGTGCATCGGTTAATCACAATGGTCGATTGATTGTGCGCGCTACACGAGTGGGAAGTGATACTGAACTTGCCCGCATCACAGCAATGGTAATTAGCGCCCAAGGTACTAAAGCACCTATTCAGCGCCTAGCTGATCGAATTAGCGCAGTCTTTGTTCCGATTGTTACTGTAATTTCAATCGCAACTTTTGCCACTTGGTACTACAGCGGTTATTCCCTCACGCAATCTATTTCTGTGGCAATTACTGTGCTTGTCATTGCTTGTCCATGTGCGCTAGGACTTGCCACACCTGTTGCACTACTTGTTGCATCAGGACGCGGAGCACAGCGCGGAATAGTCTTGCGCGAACCTCGGGTACTAGAAGTTGCTCGTAATGTTGACACAGTTGTCTTTGATAAGACTGGAACACTCACAGAAGGCGTTATGAATGTGCAGAATGCAACTATTTCGGCTACTGCTGGATCAGTTCTAGGTGCTTCTTTCGCATCATTGATAAATGAAACAACAATACTTTCTTCAGCAAATGCTATTGAATCTGCAAACTCACACCCAGTTGCCTTAGCTATTTCTCGCTATGCGTTAGCGGGCGGTGCAAAGAACTTAGTGGCCACAGATTTCTCAGTTACACCAGGATCTGGAGCTGCGGGTCGTGTAAATCTTGGAACTCAATCACCTGTGGTTTTGATCGGTTCACCGGCAGCAGTTGCACACAGCTGCACAGATTTTCACCCAGAGATTAAGGCAGCTGTAACAGCAGGGCAGAATGCAGGATTAACGGTTGCAGTTTTGGCATGGGATGGCGTTGCTTTAGCTGTCTTTGCTGTCGGCGATCAATTAAAAAATGATGCAGCCGTAACTGTTAGCGCTCTTCAATCAATGGGTATCACGCCATGGCTTGTTACAGGAGATAGCGCAGAAGTTGCTGCCGTTGTTGCTTCAACTGTGGGTATTGATAGTGAGTATGTTATTTCTGCTGCTATGCCAGAGGTTAAGTTGCAGATCGTAGAGAAGTTAAAGGCTGAAGGACGTTGCGTTCTTATGATTGGCGATGGGATCAATGATGCTGCAGCTCTTACTGCTGCTGATTTATCTATGGCTATGGGAACTGGCACTGACACAGCAATCTCCTCAGCCGACATAACGTTGATGAACTCAGGTTTAGGAAGTGTTATTTCAGCGCTCAAGCTTTCTCAAAAGACCTTGAAGATCATCCGCTTGAATATGGGTTGGGCCCTTATCTATAACGTCATTGGCTTGCCGATCGCTGCCCTTGGCCTGTTAACACCACTTTATGCCGCAGGGGCAATGGCGCTTTCTTCACTCTTTGTGGTTACTAACTCACTTCGAATTAAATAAAAAATCCCGCCAGTGGATATTCCACCAGCGAGATCTTTCATACTGTTGTGCGTAGTAGCGGGGGCAGGATTTGAACCTACGACCTCTGGGTTATGAGCCCAGCGAGCTACCGAGCTGCTCCACCCCGCGTCGGTGAAGCAATCTTATGCGCATCAATAGATAAAGACCAAATCCATGCAATTGCTCGCATGAACCTGGCCCTTATCTTTGTAATTACTTTTCTTTTAGTGCATCACTATTTGTTCTGTGCATTGATTGCTGCATCAAGAGCGGACTTCAATCGCTTTTGTGCTTTGTCATACGCTGCAAAATCTCCCTTTGCAAGTGCGGCAAGGCCATCTGCATATGCTTGTTTTGCACTCGCTAGTGAGTTTGCAAGTGAAGAGTTTGTGGTCGTCTGACCAGCGGTGTCACTAGAAGAGCCACCTGCCACAGTTCCGGAGTTACCACCGAACACTTGATCGAGTGCACCCTTTAATGTGTCGTCATAACCAATTTGATCTCCGAAGGATACGAGGACCTTCTGAAGCAATGGATATGCAGCTGTGTTTGAAGTCGCTCTGACATAAACAGGCTGTACATACAAGAGACCACCACCAACTGGAAGTGTGAGCAGATTTCCTAGTACAACATCAGAGCCACCACGACGTAGAAGTGACAATGAGTTTGCAACTTCAGGTTTTGCTTCAAAGTTTGAGGCTACCTGTGATGGACCTGCAATGTTGGTGTTACGCGGCAATTGCAGCACGGAGATCTTTCCGTAATCAGGACCTGGATCTGAGTTAACAACTGCAAATGCTGAAAGGTTTTCGCGACCACCACGTGGAACAAATGGGGTAGTCAATGAGAAGACAGGCTTCTTTGTACCTGGCATTTGAAGTGTTAAGTAATAAGGAGGTTGCGCAGATGCGTTAGCTCCAAATGTTGATGGGTCACGAGGTACGCGCCAGAAATCCTGACCACCGTAGAAAGCTTCGGCTGTCTTAACATGGTAAGAGCTAAGGATTTCACGTTGAACACGGAATAGATCCTCTGGGTAGCGAATGTGCTCTAGAAGCTGGGCAGAGATCTCGCTTTTTGGCTTAATGGTGTTTGGGAAAGCCTTTGCCCAAGTCTTTAGAACTGGATCCTTTTCATTCCACTCGTACAAAGTCACAGTACCGTTGTAGGCATCAACTGTAGCCTTAACTGAGTTACGAATGTAATTAACGGTTCGATTTCGCTGGGTACCGATAGTTGCAGAGCTTGGAATATCTGCAATTACATTTGAAAGAACACTCTGGCGTGAATAAGGGTAGCCAGCACTTGTTGTAAAGCCATCAATAATCCACATGATTTTTCCATCAACCAGAGCTGGGTATGGATCTCCATCAAGGGTCAACCATGGAGCGACCTTTGCAACACGGTCAAGAGGATTACGTTCAAAGAGAATTTTTGAATCCTTATTAATGAGATTTGAAAGAAGAATTCTCTGCTCCTGGTACTTCAAAGCGAAGATAACTTTGTTGATTAATGAACCAACTGGGACCCCACCAGAACCTGTGTAGGTGTAGTTACGCTGTCCGTTAGGTGATGTGTCATCTGGATAATCAAACTCAACTGGTGTCTCGGTCTTTACGCCTCCAATAATTGAGTAATTTGGAACGTTCTCGCCAAAGTACACACGAGGTTCAAAGTCTCCCAACGCTCCGGTAGGAGGTAGGTCACCGACTGCAAACTTTGGCTTACCATCTACATCTCGATCATTTCCATATGCTGCAACTAGACCAAAACCATGTGTGTACACAAGGTGATCGTTAATCCAGTTACGTGATGGGTTTCCTTCAATATTCAACTCGCGAACGGCAATAACAACATCGCGCTTTACACCATCTACCGTGTAGCGATCGATGTCCAGCGACTCCGAGAAGCTGTAGTACGGACGAATCTGCTGAAGTTGTCTAAAGGTCGCAGACAAAACATTTGGATCCATTAGGCGAATATTGGCAATGGTTGCCGCATCATCTGCAAGCTGTCCGGTATTTGTCGCAACAGTTGCTTGGTAATCACTCATCGCAACATTATCCAAGCCATATGCGCTGCGGGTAGCATCGATATTTCGCTGAATAAATGGAGCCTCCTTTGAAGACTCACTTGGCTTTACTTGGAACTGTTGGATAGCACCTGGGTAAATTCCTGCGATCAAGACTGAAGAAACCACAAGGAGGGCAGTTCCGGCAGCTGGCAGTACCCAAGAACGGCGAATAATATTTGCAAAAAATAGCAGCGCACACACAACGGCAATCGCGGCCAGAATCGCTTTAGCAGGAAGCGTGGCATTTACATCGGTATATGTAAGACCGGTAATTAATTTACCTTCTTTAAGAGCTAATTGATAACGATCAAACCAATAGGCAACTGCCTTCATTAAGACAACGCCACCAAGAAGAACTGAGAGCTGCACACGTGCAGCAACGGTTGTGCGGTCTTCTTGAACTTGCAGGCGGATTCCACCGTAAAGATAATGAACAACGGCTGCGGCAATGATAGAAAGAATTAATGTAGATATCGCCCAAGCAATTAATGTTTGGTAGAACGGTAACTTAAATGCAAAGAAAGAGATATCCATATTAAACTGTGGATCTTTCACACCAAAACTAGTTGAGTTCTTAAACAACAGCCATGACTCCCACATCGCTGATCCTGATGTACCCGCAAAATAAAAAAGTCCTACAGCAAGTGCGAGAACAACCCAGCGCTTAATTGGTTCAATTTGTGCACGATAGCGCTCAAGATTATCTGCCTCGATGCTTAGCGGAACATAGAGTGGGCGTCGCTTATAGGCGATGATTATGTTGAGTAAAATAATTGATGAAGTAAGCAATCCGGCGATTACGAAGAGAAAAATCTTGGTCGTTAGGACTGTTGTCCACACTGAAGTGAAATCTACTGATTTAAACCATAACCAATCAGCATAGAAACCACTGAGTGAGAGCAGGACTCCTGAAAGAACAACCAAAATTGTGATTGTTAGTGTGAGGGGACTACGGCGGCCTTTGAAATTGAACTGTGGGGTTGCATTACTCGTCATGGCCATACGCTAGCGCAAGAGAGCGCAAGCTTCATTCTTACCCATCAGAGGGAAGCGATAGCCTCGGCTAGAGTGGCAACTATCACTACTTTGATTCCAGCCGGAATACGTGCGATGTCAGCGCTATTGCCAGCAGGGGCTAAAAAGAGTGTGGCGCCAGCCTTATGAGCGGCCAAGATCTTCTCGTTTATCCCACCAATAGGACCGACTTTTCCATCAGTTAAAATCGTGCCCGTCCCTGCGATGTGGCGGCCCTGCAATAAGTCCTTTTCGGTGAGCAGCTCTATAACACCAATAGCAAAGATCATGCCGCCACTAGGCCCGCCCGTTTTCTTCACATCAAAAGTTATATTTTTTATACGCAAATCATTTTCAGCAACGCCATATTCAGGATGTAATCGCAAAAAAGAGAGTGCTGCGGTTTTTGCAGTGTCCTGCGAGTTAGTCATGTCAGCTTTAGCTTTCTTGTCTTCACTCTTTTGCGTGGTGCCAGGCGGATAGATTGCAGAGCGGGGATAAACAGCCTCGTCAGCTCTGATCCATGAGTAAATAATTTCGGGTCCAATTAACCAAGAGTTTGGGTTAGTGACTCTGATTGACATTAAATCAATACGGCCATTTGCTGGATATGATTTTTGATCTTTAATAGTAATTAACTTATCAAAAATATTTTGTGCTTGCCCCGGCAAAATAATGACATAAGGCAATGGGGCAATAAGTGCTAGTGCGCCAAAGAGGGTAAGAATTATTACGACTATTCGTGGAAGCGGTGAAAAGCGCACAGTCTGAACGAGGGTTCTGTTTAGGATTTCTTCAGGAAAGGATTATCGTCATGAAAATCACTAGCTGGATCGGGCTTAATTAACTGGGTTTGATTGTTGCCGGCCGCTGCTGTGGGAGCTATTTGAGATTCAGCTGCAAAATCACGAGCTTGTGAATCGCGCAGAGAATCTTGAAAGCGCTGAAACTGGCCAACAGAGCGCTGTGTTTCTTGCTGGAACTTTCCTTCAAATTTAGTGACCCATAAAACATAGAGAAGGGCCCCGCTCAAACCTAGAGCCGGGACTACCCACCAGATGAGTGCAAGGAAGGCGCTGGACATAGGGCCAGCCTACCGTCAGAAGAGGCGTCGTGCTAAAGATGGGTTTGTGTCAACTTGCTCACAAATGACTCGTTGAGTTTGGGGAAGAAATCAGATGGCCATCTGGTTATAGCACTGGGAGGATTTACTCATGTCGCCATTTGGTTTTACACCTGATAGTTCAGATGAGCCTGAAAAAAATCAGGATGGGGAGTCAGTTGATTTTGCAGCCATGATGGCGCAGATGCAACAACAGATTCAGCAACAGTTTTCTGCACTTGGTATGAGCGCCCCAGGATTTTCTGCAACGACAGAAGCTCTTCCAAAAAACATTGTTCGAGATACTGCAAAGAAGTTTGTCACTGCAAAGGGCTCAGCTCCTATTGGCGCAAATGATGTGGCAAAGATCCAAGAAGCTTTTGCAATCGCAGAGCTATGGCTCAATGAGGCAACTTTCTTTTCTCAATCTACGGCCACTGGAAATCCTGCGATGGCCAGAACGGATTGGGTCGACACAACATTAAATGGCTGGCATGTATCTGTTGAGCCCCTAGCCACGGGCTTAGCCGCTGCCATCTCAGAGCTACTCAACAATGCCAATGGAGAACAAGGCCACAGCGAGGCTGAAAGCGCCATGCAGATCCCTGTTGGGATGATTGCAACGCTTCTGCGCTCCTTTATTGGCTCTTTAATTGCAACACAGTTGGGCCAAGCCATTGGCGGATTAGCCGGATCGGTGACTGGCACGCATGATGTGGGACTTCCTTTAGTAGAGCCTGTTTATCCTTCCCTTGTTCCACAAAATATCGATGAGTGGGGTCAAGACCTTAATATTCCGATGGATGAAGTTCGAATTTTTCATGCATTGCGCGAGAGTGCCGTTGCTCGATTATTTGCTCACAACCCTTGGTTAATTTCTTATATTCGCACTGCAATTTCAGATTATGGAAAAGGTATTCGCATAGATATCGATGCGATTCAGCGTCAAGCACAAGAAGTTTTTGATAATGCATCACAAGAGGGAAAAGAGTTTGATCCAACCAACCCAGAGAGTTTTAACATTGCCCTCAATGAAGGAATTTTCACACCGGAGGAAACTCCTGCTCAACGTTCAGCTTTAACAAAGTTAGAAACCGTTCTTGCTCTCATAGATGGCTGGAGTGAAGAAGTTGTCACACTTGCAGCAGGGGATCGCCTTCCTAATCTTGTTGCATTGCAAGAAACTTTGTGCCGTCGTCGAGCAACTTCAGCGCCGGCTCAACAGTTATTTGCAACAATGTTTGGTTTGCAGGTCTCACCAAAGCTGGCACGAGAAGCCACAACATTTTGGAAGGCAGTTCGCGAGGTGAAAGATTTAGAAGGTAGAGATCGAATTTGGAGTGGAATCCTTCCAACATCTGATGATCTATTAACGCCGCAGAGTTACTTGGCCAGTGTTGAAATTCCTGATGATTTATCGGGTCTCTAAAACCCACAGATAGAAAAGCGAACTCCCCGGCCGCTCATTCTGTATCAGCCTTCCCCTTGCTGATATAGAACAGTTATCCGAGGAGTTCGTAGTCGTAACGTAAATGTATTTGGCCCGAGAATCAACTGAGAGAGCCTTTGACACAACCTATTTTTTTTCGTGTAGTGGAGATTTATTTATCGCATCGATTGTAAAAATCTCTCAACACGTGGTTGAGGTTTCTATGCCGCATCAGGGTTGGCAGATACCGTGCTCTCTATGGACAGCCCTGCTTTTGAAGATGTAGGAAGTGAGAACACACTTCCCGGAATCGGTGAAGGCGAGATCATTGTTATTAGATCTACCCGGCGAAAGAAAAACATCTCTGCTTATCGCCAAGGTGGGAGAATTGTGGTCTCGATCCCGGCCAGAATGAGTAAAGCCGATGAACGGGCGATGGTTCCAGAGATGGTGGCCAAGATTAGGGCCCAAGAAGCCGCCATAACGATGAGCGAAGAGGCTTTGGCCATACGAATAGAGGAGCTTTTGAGCGAACTCGCCCCAGAAATCTGCCTGCGGCCAGCATCGGTTCTCTGGCGAGGTATGCGCGAGCGCTGGGGTTCTTGCACGGGGGTAGATCGGACTATCCGAATCTCTGATCGACTCAAAGGCGCCCCTGACTACGCTCTGGACTATGTCCTCTTTCATGAAGCCATTCATCTTGAGTATTTCGACCATGGGCCGCAGTTCAAAGAGCTTTTAGCCAGGTTTGCCAAGGCCGAGCTCGCCAGCGCCTATCTAGATGGGTATGAGGCAGCTGAAACTGCGCTCGCAGCCCCAGAAGCGCTCAAAAAGCTCCTGGCCAAGGGTGAAAAAACTCCTCTATAAACGCGGCTAGTTACGCTTGATTGAGCGTGTCGAGGGGTATCGTCTCACTTAACAGAACGCTCGCCCCGCACGGGGAGCAACCCCTTAGGGATTGCAAGCGTCGGACGGAGGACAAGAAAATGACAGTTGAGACATACAAAGGTGACGCTTACTGCGTTAAGTGCAAAGAGAAGCGTGATTTCGAGGGAACTGTAAAGGTCTCTGACTCTGGTCGTCGCATGGCACAGGGCATCTGCCCAGTGTGTGGCACCAAGGTCAATCGCATCCTTGGCAAAGCACAGTAATTAAATTTCGCTCACACGATGTGAGCGTCTAGCGTTAAAAGAAACCCTCATGTTCCTAAGTGAACGTGGGGGTTTCTTCGTGCAATCGCACTTATTCAACCCGTGATGACACATGTCCCAGAGTAGTAATTAAGCTGGGTATTCCACAGGCTATCAGTGAGTGAAAACGCAAGCCCTTGGCCATAGCAACTCTTGCACCATGACTACAACATCAACCGAGGCTCCCATATTTCCCCGTCTAAAAAACGGCGTCTTTATTAGTTCACAAACTTCAACACAGGAAAGCTCCATCACGATGGCAACCTCATCTCATGGGGTTGCCATTAACCACTCTTCGGCCAGATCAATAATTGAACAGTTCACTGGAATCTTGAGCTGTGATGAAATCTCTCAAAAATTAGGAATTCCAATCAAAACAATTGAATCCATCATTGATGAACTACTGGCTGCAAACTTTCTTGACACACAGCGAAAAACAATAAAGCTCAATAATAGATTTCAATCATTAATCCAATCCCGAGCAGCTCACACACAAGACCAAAGCAATGATGCTGCCTTTAGTCAACTACAAAAACGTTTAGCACCAGAATTAAGCCAAGCCACCTGGATTCAAGGAGTTCGAGATGGTGGTGTGGATGTCATGACTGCACGCCAGAACTTTGGAGTTGAAATAATTGGGAACTCACGAACAGCAACTTTGCTCTTTTCAATTCTTTTAGCAAGCGGTGTTACAAATACTCGAATTTCATTATCAGCCTCCTATAAACATCCAACGGTGGTCGATAGTGATTTAGGCTCAGGATCACTGAGAACGACTGATTTAGGATTGAACTACAAAAATAGAATTGAAGAACTTGCGCGGGAATGGTCACTCTTTCCAGTGGCATCTAGTTTTGCACTTGCCCAGCGAGGTGCACCAAAACCTGTTGTTCCAGAGAAGAATTTACGAATAATCTGCGGCAGCTTTGATTCACAGTATGTAGAGCATCTTTTACGTGATGGGCAAGACCATTTCTTTGTTGGTAGAGCACCTGGTCATGTTGCAACTGTGGGGCCTTTTGTTCAACCAGGTAGCACTCCATGCCGGCGCTGTCTTTCACTCATTGAAGCCGATCGCGTGGGCGTTGCTGAACTATCCATTCCACTTGGCACTAGTGATGAGCTTCCTATTGCAGTTGCCCACCAAGTTGCAGCACTAGCGGCCCATGCGGCGTTGAAATTTATAGATACAGGCAAAAGTGAGCTACAGGCCGCGCAATTGATTGTGGATTTTCTAGATGCCCTCAATCCCCAGTTACAGCATTTCCCACAGCACCCAGAGTGTGAATGTCTATGGACAAGTGCAGACGTACTTCTCTAGAAAGACGCAGTTGTGCACAGCCAAAGCTACAAGACATTTTCATCTTGAAACCTAGAACAAGATTGAGCGTTACTAAATCTTCACACATCACTCACAAGAAAAGAGAAGTAAATGAATAACTTGATGAAATCAATGGTTGATGCAGAGTTAGTTCTGCGCGAACGCCTTGTTAAAGCCCACAAGAGGTTCTATTCACAGCTAAGAGATGAGCAGGGAGATGTGCCGGGTTGGGTTTTAGTAGTCCTTATGACTACCGGATTAGTAACTGCAATCTGGACGATTGCCGCCCCTCGCTTGACTGCAATTCTAAAAAACTCTCTCGATGCCATGAATGGGATCCGATAACAATGACGCCAAGAGCCTTTAATAAAACTTTCCTGCGCAAACTTAGGCAAGAAAACGGTAATGTTGAAAGCTCCCTAGTTCTCATTCCTCTTCTTATTCTCTTTCTCATTGCAGTTGAACTCATAGTTGCAACCAATCTTCGCAACAGCGATTTTGCTCTGGCTCAAAGTGATGCCTCAAGCAGGGCAATCAGCGGGATAGTTACTAGTTCAGATCACGTCATTGAGTTGAGTTCACCCGATTCATTCACACATATGAAGCTACTGATTACTAGAAGAAAACACTCATTACCGCAACTAGTTCCGGGTTTAGTTGCACTTCTTGGTGGCAATGCTGTTGTTGAAGTAAATGGGGCAGCAGTCATGGAAAACCTCAATTGATTTCAAGATTGCGAGATGAAAGTGGAAGCGCCATTGTGGAATTTGTCGCACTGGCTATTCCACTTTTTATCCCGGTGTTTATATATCTCAATAGTTTTGCCTCCGTCAGTGGAAATGAGGCTGTGATTCGAGTGATGGCACGCGAAGGAGTTCGTGCTTATACTGCAAGTGATAGTGATTACTCCGGCCGCATAGTTTCTGGACAAGTCATTGAACTTATTGCTCAGCATTTAGGGTTGAGTTCACGTGAAATCGAAACGATAGATACCAACTATCAATGCTCCCGTTTGCCATGTTTGTCAGCAAATAGCCGGATTCGCTTAACTATTTCCTATATTGATAGTAGATCTCATCGCACTATTGCTGCCTCAGCACAAGAAAATATAAGCCCATGGAAATGAAATGGAATTCAAAAGTAAAAGATGAGCGTGGATCTTTAAGTGTGGTGATTATTGGACTATTTGTTATAACAGTTGCTAGTTTGATGGTGATGACAGATATTGCAACTGTCATGGTTGCAAAGCGCTCCTTAACTCAAGCCACAGAAGCTGCTGCTATGCGAGGGGTTCATACGTTAGATCGCGACACTTATTACTCAGGAAAAGGCACGATGGCTACAACACCTCTTGCGCTGATTAATAAGCGCGAACATCCCGCAATTCCAATAGATTGCAATCAAGCCGTTATTGATGTGATGTTGGAGTTAAATAATTGGAGCACAGATGATTCTTCAATGAAACGCCAAGAATTGCAGGGGATAGTGCTGACAGATTTCGTTTGTGATGGAACTTCGGTTGAGATTTCTACATATGCCACAGTGAAGTTTCCATTCATGGTGCCATTTACTTCCCAGAGCTCAGCTCATTTGTATTCCAGCGCCGCCAGTACCAATCAAGTGCAAGAGGGCTTCTATCTATTTGGAGTTCGCCTGCATTGACCACAGTGAGGACATCGGTTATTCGCTAACTCGCTCTCCGCTATCCTTGCACAATGGCAGTGCGTGAATATCAATTAGAGATCAATGAAATTGATGCGACCCTTGTCTCAATTGAAAAGGTTTTAGACCTTCCTAAGCTGCGCAAACAAGCTGCAGAGTTAGAGGAAGAAGCGGGAGTTCCCAATTTGTGGGATGACCCAGAGAGTGCACAAAAGATTACGAGCCGTTTATCTCGCGTGCAGTCAGAGATTGTCAAGCTATCTGGTCTGCGCCAACGTGTTGAAGATCTACCGATTCTTTTTGAATTAGCCGCAAGTGAACCTAATGGATCTGGAATTCAAGATGCTGAAAAAGAGTTAGATGCAGTTAAGAAATCAATCGGAGAATTAGAAGTTCAGACGTTGCTCAATGGTGAATATGATGATCGTGATGCATTGATAACAATTCGCTCAGAGGCTGGGGGAGTTGAGGCCGCTGATTGGGCTGAGATGATCATGCGCATGTATTTGCGCTATTGCGAGCGTCATAACTTTAAAGTTGATGTCCTAGAAACTTCCTATGCTGAAGAAGCAGGCATTAAGTCAACAACTTTTAGAGTCACTGCGGCATATGCATACGGCACTTTATCTGTGGAACAAGGAACTCATCGTCTTGTTCGTATTTCACCATTTGATAGCCAAAGCCGCCGTCACACTTCTTTTGCTGGTGTTGAAGTTGTGCCAGTGGTTGATCAAAGTGATCATGTTGAAATTGATGAAAAAGAAGTGCGTGTAGATGTTTATCGTTCCTCTGGGCCAGGAGGACAGGGTGTTAACACCACAGACTCAGCAGTTCGCTTGACGCACATTCCAACTGGCATTGTTGTCTCTTGCCAAAATGAGCGCTCACAAATTCAAAACAAAGCAACTGCAATGGCCGTATTGCAATCAAAGTTATTGGAGCGTCGCCGTCAAGAAGAACAAGCGAAGATAAATGCCCTCAAGGGCGATAACTCGGGTTCATGGGGAAATCAAATGCGCTCCTATGTTTTAGCGCCGTATCAAATGGTCAAGGATTTGCGCACTGATTATGAAACAGGAAATACTTCTGCGGTTCTCAACGGTGAAATCGATGAATTTATCGAGGCCGGTATTAGGTGGCGCCGAAGTTCATAATTTCCCTGTCTAAAGCATAAATCACATTTTTTCACAGGCTCAGATGCGCGTTACATACGGGTATTTGCCTCGATTTTCCATAAACTATGCAATAGGCCGAGAGCGGATTCCCCGATATCCGCGCCGCAGATGCAATGGGAGATTTAAATGATTCGCTTTGAGAACGTCACAAAGATCTACCCAGGACAAGAACGTTCAGCCCTTGATTCTGTAAATCTTGAAATAGTTAAAGGTGAGTTCGTTTTCCTTGTTGGACTTTCAGGTTCCGGTAAATCTACTTTCCTGCGATTGATTTTGCGTGAAGAACGTCCCACGGCAGGAGTTATCCATGTTGCCGGTAAGGATTTAGGAACACTTGCAACACATAAGGTTCCTGAGCTTCGCCGCCAGGTTGGAACTGTTTTCCAAGATTTTCGTTTACTGCCAAATAAGACAATCACTGAAAACGTGGCATTTGCTCTGCATGTTCTTGGATATTCCCAAAAAGAGATCAATCGCGAAGTTCCTGAAGTATTAGAACTCGTAGGTCTTGAAGATAAGGGTGATCGTTTGCCTTCAGAGATCTCTGGTGGTGAGCAACAGCGTGTGGCAATTGCGCGTGCATATGTGAGCCGCCCACCAATTTTAATTGCCGATGAACCAACTGGAAATTTAGATCCAGCGACTTCTGTTGGAATTATGAAACTCCTTGATCGCATTAACCGTGAGGGAACAACAGTTTTGATGGCAACTCACGATGCTGGAATTGTGGATCAGATGCGCAAGCGTGTTATTGAACTTGATTTAGGCCACGTCATCCGCGACCAAGTTCGCGGTGTCTATGGATACACGGGATAAGGGGCACAACATGCGCGCACGGTTTCTCTTAAGCGAAGTTGGTATTGGCCTTCGTCGAAATATGACAATGACTTTTGCCGTCATTGTTACGACAGCTATCTCACTCTCATTGCTAGGAATTGGCTTGCTTTCAAATGCACAAGTCGGTGCAATGAAGGATTATTGGTATGACAAGATTGAAGTATCGGTTTTCTTGTGTGGTTCACTTTCTGAATCTCCATCGTGCTCAGGTGGCCTAGTTACTTCAGAACAACGACTGCAAATTCAGCAAGATCTCCAGTTAATGCCAGCAGTGGATAGCGTCTTTTATGAATCTCAATCAGAGGCCTTTAATCGTTTCCAGGAGCGCTTTAAGGATTCTGCAATTGCAGCAAACGTAACTGCAGATCAGCTTCCTGAATCATTTAGAGTTAAATTAAAGGATCCAACTCAGTTTGCCGTAATTGTTAGCGCATTCTCAGGTCGCCCTGGAGTAGATGTTGTCCAAGATCAGCGGAGTATTTTGGAGAAGTTCTTTAAATTATTGGGAGTACTTAGAAATGGCGCATTGCTGGTTGGTCTGGCTTCAGTACTAACTGCTGCATTGTTAATTAGTAACACACTTCGAATTGCAGCCTTTAACCGCCGGCGTGAAACTGGCGTGATGAAACTTGTCGGTGCATCCTCGTGGTCGATTCAACTGCCATTTCTTCTTGAAGGAGTTATTTCGGCAATCGTTGGTTGGGCAGTTGCAACTGGATTACTTGCGGGCCTCAAGAGTGTTATCGATTCCAAAGTCGCCCCACTTCTGTCCTTTACCAACTTCTTCGGTTGGGGAGAAGTGTGGGTCGCATCAGCGTATTTGCTGGCAACGGGCCTATTTGTTTCAACAGTTGCATCAGTAATCACGCTACGCCGCTACTTAAAGGTCTAAAGCTTTCGCATCTAGTGAGAGAATTGCCCCTGTAATCCTTTAACGCAAACAAATGAGGAAGGGCGGTGATGCAGTTATGGTTAAAGAAATTGGCCGCAAAGTCATTGCCCAAAACAAAAAGGCACGCCACGATTATTCAATCGAGGATGTTTTTGAATGTGGAATGGTTTTAACGGGCACAGAAGTTAAATCACTACGACTCGGTCGAGCATCGCTCATAGATGGCTTTGCCATGATTAATGACGGAGAACTCTGGCTCAGTGGCGTTCATATCCCTGAATACACCGAGGGCACATGGACCAATCACACACCACGTCGCGATCGCAAACTTCTAGTTCACAAAAACGAACTCAATAAGCTGATTGGAAAGCTTAAGGATTCGGGCACCACGTTGGTTCCTCTTTCTCTGTATTTCAAAGATGGAAAAGCAAAGATTGAAATAGCGGTTGCTCGAGGTAAAAAAGCCCACGATAAGCGCGAAGCCCTTAAAGCTCGTGAGGCTGATCGTGAAGTAGCACGCGTAGTTTCTAGAGGTTCATCAGGAAAGAGCGGACGCGCATCTAAGCGTTACGAAGACTAGTTTTTTCATCGATTATGGCTTGCCCGTTTTATGTCTTACACTTAATCCACCGCCGCCTAGTTCGCCCAAATTTTGGGTGCGATTTAGCGACGGTAAGTAATTAAGAATTACTTTGACAATTACATAGTGATGAAAGAATTACGTTTCTTTTCTTTCAAGTTTTAAACTTGGGGGTGAACGGTCTCGACTTTGGATGTTGAGGCAGGGGAAGCGGGCCGAGGAAGCCGGAATGATCTCGTAAACCAATAATCCGTGCAAAAAATAACTGCTGACACTAATCAGCAAGCTTTCGAACTCGCTGCATAAGCATTTCGAAGCCGTTAGCCCAGGTGCCGCTCTCGACCTGGGGTCTAGCGTCGCTAGAGGGCTTTTCACTTCGTTGGTGTTGCAAACAACGAGGGAGAACATTTTTGCAACTGAGTTCGTCGAAGAGTCGTGTGGAGAAACTTCGGGACTGAGAAAGCGATAATCACACTACGCCCGTAGAAGCCCTGTTTTTGCACCGAAGGACCCGGGTTCGATTCCCGGCACCTCCACCATTTTTATTTATTAATGCTGGCCCTCTGGGCCATGTCCATCTTTTCCATCACTGCGGCCACCAATGCGCCATTTTAGTACTGGGCCATGTGCCGGCTTATTTCTAGTTTTAATTCCTAGACGTTCTAATATTTTAAAGCTAGGGAAGTATTCATTTCTAGTTGCGATGTAACATGTGAAAAGAGAAGTTAAACCAATTAATCGTGGTGCTAACGGAAGTCCTTGAATAAACAGCCATTGGGCACCAACCATTGTTCCCAGAGCGACAAATACTCCATGAAAAATTCGCTTAATTAATAAAGTAATAAATGTTTTGGTTTTGATTCTGGCCAGCGCTATTCCTATTGGCCCTGAGATAATTGCAAGAATAAAGAGAATCGTGACTAGTACTGCCAGACCTTCCATTTATGCTCCTTGCCAATCCTCACGTGTCACTGCATACAGCGCCATATCTAACTGTGTTCCATCTTCCTTGCGAGATTTCTTTCGCATGATGCCTTCTAGGGTATACCCAGATTTCTCCAGGAGTATACGAGAAGGGACATTTTCAACATTCACAACGGCTTCAATACGCTCAAAGCCGATGCTCTCAAAGCCAAAGTGAGTCAATAATTTTATTGCAGTTGCCGCAATGCCCTTACCCCGCATCGGTGCGCAAAGCCAATAACCTATTTCTGCAACGTGCTCGCGCAAGTCCATGCTGTGAAAAGAAAAGGCGCCAGCAAATTTGGCATCTTCGCCATTGCCATATTCAAGTGCTAACTGCAGCTCTGTTTGATTTGCAAAAGCGTTAGGAGATCTCTCTCGAACATAAAACTCGGCATTGGCCATTGAGTAGTTAGAGGGAATGCGTGTAAATATTGGAATAAGGGGATCTTGAGCGCCTTCAAATAACGCTGGAATGTCAGATTCTTGGGGTGCTCGCAATGTAATGAGACCCTGTGAAAGCGTCGGAACTTCTGTGGGCCACCAAATCATTTGTGAAGTATGACAGGTGGGGCTTATCTATCAACCCTGCTGTAGATCCCTTGGTGCTCCGTGCACATCCAAGACATCGGCTGGCTTTGAATCCCCACCTAACTTTGTTCCCGCACCGCTTCGATTTAAAGGTTTCTTAGCATCTTCTTTGTAGTTAGCTGGAATTGAACCGAGAAGACCTTTTTGGAAATCTTCAAAGGCCTGCAGAACTTCGCGCTTTGTATTCATCACGAATGGGCCCATCCAGGCAACAGGCTCATTAATTGGAGCACCACCCAAAATGAAAAGCTCCATTTCTGGAGAACGTGAGTCTTGATTATTAGCCGCACGAACAACAATTGTGTCGCCATCACCAAATACAGTTAATTGACCGGTGTGAACTGGGCGTTCTTCATCGCCAACAAAGCCATGTCCAGCCATTGTGTAGACAAGTGCGTTGTAATCACGTCGCCATGGCAAACGCAGCTCCGCGCCCGCTGCAATAGTTGCGTGAATCAAAGTAATAGGTGTTTGAGTTGTTCCTGGACCGGCATGGCCATCTACTTCACCAGCAATTACGCGAATCAGTGATCCACCATCGCTAGATGAAAGAAGTGCAACATCTTTTGCTCGCACATCTTGATAAGCAGGAGGTGACCATTTTTTAGCTGCAGGAAGATTTACCCAGAGTTGGAAACCATGAAACAAGCCGCCACTTATTACTAAACTCTCTGGGGGAGTTTCGATGTGAAGAATTCCAGCACCGGCTGTCATCCATTGTGTGTCACCATCAGAAATCGTTCCACCGCCACCGTTGTTATCTTTGTGGTCGAAAATTCCATCAATAATGTAGGTAACTGTTTCAAAACCACGGTGTGGATGCCAAGGAGTTCCCTTTGGCTCACCTGGTGCGTATTCAACTTCACCCATTTGATCTAAGTGAATAAATGGATCAAGTTCAGCTAGATCAACTCCAGCAAATGCACGGCGAACAGGAAAACCTTCGCCTTCAAAACCTTGAGGCGCAGTCGTGATGCTCTTTACTGTGCGAGCACGCGCATTGGCTGCTTCGGCTACGCGTGGCAAAACAGTTATATCGGCAACGCTTACAGCAGGCATCTCAACTCTCCTTTGTTATAGCCAAGGTTAGTTGAACATTCAACCACTTGCAACTTGAAGTTATAGAGCCTTAAGTGCTGATACGACCTTAGTCAGTGAAGCTTTTGCATCACCAAATAAGAGCATGGTCTTTGGATCATAAAGGAGTTCATTTTCAATTCCGGCAAAGCCAGGACGCATTGAACGCTTTAAGAAGATGATGTTTGCTGCATTATTTACTTCCAAGATAGGCATTCCGTAAATTGGGCAGCCTGGTGAAGTTTGTGCAGCTGGGTTAACAACATCGTTTGCGCCAATAACAATTGCCACATCGGTCTGACCAAATGTTGGATTCACTTCATCCATCTCAGCAAGTTGCTCGTATGGAACGTTTGCTTCTGCAAGCAAAACATTCATATGACCAGGCATACGACCAGCTACAGGATGAATTCCATAAGCAACATCAATTCCCTTAGCAATCATCATGTCTGCAAGTTCACGAACGGTGTGCTGAGCTTGTGCAACAGCCAAACCAAATCCTGGAACGATAACTACACGACGCGCATAGTTAAGCAAGATGGCAACGTCATCAGGTGAGCCAGAACGCACTGGACGATCTTCGCCTAAGCCGGTTGCTTCTTGTGGCTTTGCAGTAAATGCACCGAAGAGAGTTCCAAATAAAGAACGTCCCATCGCTTCTGCCATCAAACGAGTCAGGATTGTTCCTGATGCTCCAACCAAAGTTCCTGCAATGATGAGTAGAACTGAATCTAGAACATATCCACTTGCTGCCACAGTTAAACCAGTGAATGCATTCAATAGCGAGATAACAATTGGAACATCTGCGCCACCCACTGGGAGAACGAAGAGAACTCCGAAGAGTAACGACAGAGCAGCAAGAACTAGAAGTGGCGTGGTTCCAAGGGCCGTAACAACCCAGCCTCCAACACCAATAACGCTAGCTAATGTGGCTGCAATGATGAATCGACCTGCTGGGAAAATTACTGGTCGAGTAGTCATTAACTCTTGGAGTTTTAAGAAAGTAATAATTGAACCACTGAAGGAAACACAGCCGACGATCACGGTAAAGACTGTGAAGACAACTTCAGCAGTAGTTGCGCCAGCGCCTAAGTGCAGGTATTCAACGATTGCTACCAAAGCAGCTGCGCCACCACCCACACCATTAAATAAAGCTACAAGTTGTGGCATCTGTGTCATTTGGACTTTACGGGCAGCTGGAACACCAACTGCTAGACCAACCAGCATCGCACCAAGAATCCAACCTAAATTATTAAGTGGAAGAGATGAACCTGGATTGGCATAGAAGAAGACAACTAACGTTGCTAATGTGGCGCCAAAAGCACCAATTAAATTTCCACGACGTGCAGTCTTTGGGTGAGATAAACCTTTAAGAGCCAGGATAAATGCCACACCGGCAGCTAAACCTATGAGGTCATACAGCGTGCGACTCATTTTTTGTTTCCTTTGAACATTTCAAGCATTCGATCGGTAACAACGAATCCACCCACCATATTGATAGTTGCCAAAATAATTGCCGCCACTGACAGACCTAGTTCAAGGTTGGTTGAACTATGGTCGGCAACAATAATCGCGCCCACCAAGATAACTCCGTGAATTGCGTTTGCACCTGACATTAGTGGTGTGTGAAGAGTTGAAGAGACCTTAGATACAACTTCAAAACCCACGAAGACTGCTAGTACAAAGATTGAAACAATTGCCATCGGTTCCATTTACTTGTCTCCTCTTCGTGATCCACCGTGTGTTAGCGCAGAGCCATTAATAATTTCATCTTCAAAATTAAGGTTAAATGCAACTGTTTCACCCTCTTTTGCAGCCGTTGTCATAAGTGTTAAGAGATTAACTACGTTGCGCGAATACAGGAATGAAGCGTGGAATGGGAGCTGGCTAGGGACGTCTTTACCGCCCCAAATCTTCACGCCGCCTGGAGTAATAACAATCTCTCCAGGCTTTGATCCTTCAACGTTTCCACCAGTTTCAGCAGCTAAGTCAACAATGACTGTGCCTGGTCCCATTGAATCAACCATTGCTTGCGTCATCAAGCGAGGTGCTTGGCGACCAGGAACTGCAGCAGTTGTAATAACAATGTGTGATTTAGCAATGTAAGGAGTCAGAAGTTCGCGTTGCTTAGCTGCACGATCTTCAGTCATCTCGCGCGCATAACCGCCAGCGCCCTCTAACGATTCAAGTTCTAACTCAACAAATGTTGCACCCATTGATCGAACTTCATCAGCAGATGCTGGGCGAACATCATAAGCAGAAACAACTGCGCCTAGTCGGCGGGCAGTTGCAATTGCTTGCAAACCAGCAACGCCTGCACCAAGTACTAGTACTTGTGCTGGTGTAACCGTTCCTGCAGCTGTCATGAGCATGGGGAAAAATCTTGGTGATAGTTCTGCGCCGACAAGAACTGCGCGGTATCCGGCACATAGGGCTTGAGAAGTAAGTGCATCCATTGATTGTGCACGTGAAATACGAGGAACTAGTTCAAGTGAAAATGCCGTCACTCCTGCAGATGCTGCAGCATCGATTGAATCAACTGCAGTAACTGGAGAAAGGAACGAAATGGTAATCGCACCCTTTTTTAACTTACTCATTTGAGCTGGTGTTAAAGGCTGGACTGATAGGACTGCATCTGCAGAGCTCAGTACTTCACCATCGGAAATCGTCGCACCGGCAGCCTTATATTCAGCATCTAGCGCCTGAGAATGGGTTCCGGCTCCGGATTCGATGACAACATCAAAACCAAGTCGAGTTAGTTTATTGATGATGTCGGGGACAAGCGCCACGCGCTTCTCTCCATCTTTAATTTCTTTCGGGACGACTACACGCATGGGCAGAATGCTAGTGCTAGTTGCCTTTCAAGTCACCCTTTGTGAGGTGGAAAAGCAGCGATTGAATCGTTGTGCGGCGATGATATGCCTCACGCCAAATCACAGAACGTGGACCATCGATCACAGATGCGGCAACCTCTTCACCTCGGTGAGCGGGTAAGCAATGCATAAATATTGAATCTTTATTTGTCAGCGAAAATAAATTCTCTGTTACAGCAAAGGGTGAGAGTGCTAGCACCTTCTCATCGCGCTCACTCTCTGAATCTCCCATGGACATCCACACATCGGTATACAAAACCGATGCATCTTTAGATGCAGCTTCTGGATCATGACTTACTTCAACTTTTCCACCGTTTTTTGCTGCAATACTTTTTGCAATCTCAACAACTTTTGGATTCGGTGCCCACTTGCCTGTTGGTGTTGCAGCAACAACATGCGCGCCCATAATTGCACCCATAATCAGCCACGCATGTGACATGTTATTTCCATCACCAAGATAAACAAATTTGCGACCTCCAATATCTTTTCCAAAGTTTTCGCGAATTGTTAACCAATCGGCAAGTAATTGGGTTGGATGATCGTCATCAGTTAAGGCATTGATGACAGGAATTGATGCATGTGCACCTAATTCATCAACATCTGCCTGAGCGAATGTGCGAATGATAAGGGCGCTGCAGTAGCCACTAATTATTTTTGCTGTGTCTGCGATTGTTTCGCCACGACCCAATTGCAATTCATCACCACGAATAAAGATTGGAGTACCACCTAAATGGGCAACTGCTGTCTCAGAGGAAAGTCGCGTGCGCGTTGAAGGCTTAGTCATGTAGATAGCAACACTCTTATTTGCTAGAGCGCTCTTTGAGCGAAGAGGATCTTCGGCAAATGCCCCAGCGGTTTCCAGCAAAAGCTCAACGTCATCGCGGCTGAGATCTTGTGTGCGCAGTAAGTCCTTCATTTGTGAATTCTACTAGGTAGTTTTGCCATCGCCAAAGGTATTCTTATCCACCTTATGGGCCTCTTTGGAAAGCGTGGAATTGAGACGGATTCTGATACCGATCTCTTAACTAGACCTGACCTTGAAGAAGATGATGGTGGCCATGATCGATTTTCGCACTATGTGAAGAAGGAAAAGATTACAGAATCTGCCGTGACTGGGAAAGCGGTCAGAGCACTTTGTGGCAAGAAATGGATTCCCTCTCGTGATCCAGAAAAATATCCAATCTGCCCAACGTGCAAAGAGATTTATGCAGGGTTAAAGCCCGAACCAGAAGATAAGTGATGATGAGGCGTAGTTGTTACATAGCTCTCGCCTTACTAATGATCAGTTCATTAGCTCCACATGCAATCGCAGCCGATAATCAACCTCGCAAAATAGTTTCTGGGTGGATTCCGTATTACTCCGTAAAAACTGTTATGCCTTTTATAAAAAAACTACCAACACTTCCAACACCAGCTGCCAATTCACCGGTCACTTGTGAAACAAATGAATATTCACCTGAAGACATGGCACTTCTTAATTCTTCATATTTGTTTACAAATAAAGATTTAATGAAAGAAGTAATGCCTTTCTGGTACACGTTAAAAAGCCCTACTGTGATCAGAGATGACTATTCAATAGCTAATCCATCGTGGCCAATCGCCAACACAATCTGTTTGATGCGCAAAAGTGGATTGAAGTTAATTCCAACTATTACTGACGGCACAGATAAATTAGTCTTATCTGGCTATTTAGCTAAGCCTGAAGTACGGACGACTATCGTAAAAACAATAGTAGATCTTGTGAACAAGTATTCATTTGATGGAATTGACCTAGATTTTGAAGGTTTCGCTTTTGTTGATGGAAATACGACATGGCCTAAAACAGCGCCTAACTGGGTTCTATTTGTAAAAGAACTCAGTATTGCTTTGCGTGCCCAACAAAAGTTGCTTTCGATTTCCACCCCATATGCATTTAACCCAGCCGAAAAACAAAAGGGTTACTACGTCTATTCATGGGCAGAGATTGCTTCAAGTATTGATCGTTTACGAATCATGACCTATGACTATTCAGTAGCTAAACCTGGCCCAATTGGCCCAATTAGCTGGACTGAAAAAACACTTCAGTATGCGATTTCCATTATGCCGGCATCAAAAGTTTTTATCGGTCTTCCTGGCTATGGTCGCGATTGGATAACCAACGTTACTGGAACATGCCCTGCCACCGCTCCTCCAGGATTAAAAGCCGGAGCAAAAGCAGCAACATTTAGGATGAATTATGCAGCTGCAAAAGCAGCGATTGATCAAGCGGTTCCAACTTTTGACCTGAAAAGTAGCGAGGCAACATATTCATACCAACAAACATTTAACGGCTTAACGGCCAAAGGTGCAGCAACTGCCTGCACAGTGAACCGAACTGTTTGGTATCAAAACGATCGCAGTTATCTAGAACGCATGAACCTTGTCGCTAAATACCGATTAGGTGGCTCAGCACTTTGGACCCTTGGAATGGAAGATGTGGCAGCAACAACTGCAATGCGAAATGTTGCGCTAGCGATTGCTCCTGACACTGTTTTGAGCACGCTAACTGTTGAACAAGTCAATAGCAAAGGCGCTTTCTATGGGGGAGTGTTCACTGTGCGCGGAGCACTTACTCTTAAAGATAAATCACCTGTTGCGGGAATACCAGTAAGCCTTGAAATTAGACGAGTGAATGAAAATTCATGGACTCCGATCGCCGAACTCACTAGCGCGGTGGATGGAACAGTAAGCATTCCTGTAACAATTGGGGCCAGTGCATCCTTCAGGTTCACTACCCAGGGAACTTGGGAGCGCGCAGAGTCATTGAGTAATGAAGGAAAAGTTGTCCTTCTCTCTCGAATAGTTCTAGATCGACCAACCACAGTAAAGTCAGGTAAGGATTTAACTGTTAAGGGAACGTTATTGCCAGTATTGGCGGGGCAAGTAGTTCTACTTCAGAAATATATTTCAGGTAAGTGGCAAAATATAGGTACAGCCACAACTACTGGAACTAATGGTGAATTTCAAATTAGTATCATCGAAGCAAAGAAAGGAGTTACGAAATTGCGAGTCCAAATTACCACTAAGGATGAACAGGTTTTAACTCCAGAATTTACAGTGGTGGTTCGCTAACCATGGTTAAAGTTGATGACAAAATTGAAGAAGCTATTAAAGAGATATTTAGTAGTGAGAAACCCTGGATAACAATTGTTTGGGATGACCCAGTTAATCTGATGACGTATGTGACATATGTGTTAATGGAACTCTTTGGATATTCTCGCGAAAAAGCTCATGAGCTTATGATGAAAGTTCATACTGAGGGTAAAGCAGTTGTTTCAACGGGCAGTCGTGAAGAAATGGAACACGATGTTGCCCGGTTGCATGAGTTTGGGCTGTGGGCAACATTGCAACGAGGTGATCAAGCAATATGAGCGATCAGGATTCAAATGAACAACATGGATTTCATCGCCATGGAGATAATGCATTTGTAGCCGAGTTTTCTGAACCTGAGCGTGAAGTTCTTATCAATCTAGTGGAACAAATCATTGAGCTATTAGGTGAGCGCACAGATAACCATGTAGATGACCCACTAGCTGCAATGGTTGGAATCACTACTCATGATTCACCGCCAGAAGATGAAGTATTGCTTCGACTTTTGCCTAACGCCTATGCAGATCAAGTTGATGCTGCAGAGTTTCGTAGGTATACCGAATCAACCTTGAGAGCAAAAAAATATGCACACTCAATGTCCATGCGAATAACATTAAAGAGTGCGATAGATGGAATTATTGAAGTTGATCATGATGGTGCTAACGATTGGTTAGGTGCCATGAATGATATTCGTTTGGCACTTGGCGTTCGTTTAAAAGTTGAACAAACTAGCCATGAAGAGTTAGAACTCTTGGCACCAGATGATCCAATGCGCGGGGTCTACGCTGTTTATAGTTGGTTAGGTTGGCTGCAAGAATCCTTAATTGTGGCGCTTATGGATGAAGCTATTTAGTTTTCACATCACGCTCAGGGTAGGCTTGGCCTGTGAGTAATGCACCCATTGGTATCTTCGATTCAGGAGTAGGTGGGCTGACCGTTGCCAGAGCAATTCTGGATCAACTTCCTAATGAATCAATAATCTATATCGGTGACACCGCACGAGGTCCTTATGGTCCGCGGCCATTAGCAGAGGTTCGTGAGTTTGCATTAGAGACTTTAGATTTCTTAGTAGAGCAAGGCGTTAAAGCGCTAGTGATTGCTTGCAACACAGCAAGTGCTGCAATGCTTCGTGATGCTCGTGAGCGATACAAGGTGCCAGTTATTGAGGTTATTCAACCTGCAGTCAGACGCGCAGTTGCTGCATCAAGAAGCGGGCACATCGGAGTTATTGGAACTCGAGCAACCGTTGATTCCAAAGCTTACTTAGATGCTTTTGCTGCAGCGCCTCAATTGCAGATTACATCAATTGCTTGCCCACTCTTTGTTGAGTTTGTAGAACGCGGAGAAACTTCAGGTACTGAAATTACTAAAATTGCTCGGGATTACTTAGCTCCTGTTATGGAAGCCAAAGTTGATACTTTAGTTTTGGGCTGCACTCACTATCCGCTATTAACTGGAGTTATTTCTTATGTTATGGGTGACGGTGTGACGCTTGTTTCAAGTGCTGAAGAAACTGCAAAAGATCTCTATCGCACATTAGTTGAGAACAACCTACTTCGCGATGCACGTGGCGGTGCCCCTACACACAAATTCTTAGCAACTGGCGATGCCAAAGCTTTTGAAAGCTTAGCTCGACGTTTTCTAGGTCCAGAAGTAACCCGCGTCGAACACCAAGATCTATAAAAACATAGGAGCAGCAAATGGCACGCAATGACGGACGAGAAGTTAATGACCTGCGCGAAATTAAGTTCACGCGTGGATGGCTTGACCATGCCGAGGGATCTGTTCTAGTTGAGTTCGGCAAGACCCGTGTTTTATGTGTTGCATCATTTTCTACAGGTGTCCCACGTTGGTTAAAAGATTCTGGAAATGGATGGGTTACTTCTGAATATGCGATGTTGCCGCGCGCTACTCATACACGCTCTGATCGTGAGAGTGTTAAAGGCAAGCTAGGTGGTCGCACACAAGAAATTTCACGCCTAGTAGGTCGCTCACTTCGAGCAATTGTGAATATGAAAGAACTTGGTGAAAACACAATCGTTATCGATTGCGATGTATTACAAGCAGACGGTGGCACCCGCACCGCCGCAATAACAGGTGCCTATGTTGCACTTGCAGATGCAATTTCCTGGGCAAAAGCACAGGGCCATATCAAGGCAGCAGCTAATCCTCTCAGTGATTTCGTTGCAGCAGTAAGTGTTGGAATTATTGATGGAGTTCCAATGCTAGATCTTTGCTATGAAGAAGATGTGCGCGCTGGAACAGATATGAATGTTGTTGTTGCAGGAGATGGACGATTTATTGAGGTGCAAGGAACTGCAGAAGGTGCTCCATTTGACCGTGCACTACTGAATCAACTTCTAGATTTGGCTGTTGAAGGTTGTGCAACATTGAGCAAACTACAAAAAGAAGTTCTTTCATAATAGTGCCACAAAAATTAGTTCTTGCTACGCGCAACAAAGGAAAGTTAGTCGAGTTCCGCAGAATTCTAGATGCCCTAGCACCAGGTGAAATCAATTTGGTAGGTGTTGATGAATTTGCAGATTTAGTTGATGTTGAAGAGACCGGATCTACTTTTGAAGAAAATGCTCTACTAAAAGCTAGATATACAGCTATTGCAACAGGGCTGCCTGCAATTTCAGATGATTCAGGGTTATGTGTTGATTTCCTTAATGGGGATCCAGGTATCTATTCAGCTAGGTGGGCCGGAACTCATGGAAATGATCAAGCCAACCTAGAGAAACTTCTACTGGAATTAAAAGATGTTGAGGATGATAAACGCAGCGCACATTTCACTTGCGTTGCAGCGTTGGCAATGCCCGATGGTCGCAGCCATGTTGAAGAGGGTCTTTTCCACGGCCACATCTTGCATGTAGCAATTGGCCAGGAAGGCTTTGGGTATGACCCTATTTTCCAACCCCTAGGAATGAGTATTTCAAGCGCACAAATGAGCCCCGAAGAAAAGGATGCCATCAGTCATCGCGGAAAAGCTTTGCGCCTAATTGCACCGCAAGTCATACAAATGCTGAGGAGCCTGGGGTAACCTTGCCCTATAGCCGCGCGTTTTGGACGTGCGCACCACTATTCAAGGAGTACTCGTGGCCGTAAAGAAGAAGAGCGCAGCAAAGAAAAAGGTTGCTAAAAAGGCACCTGCTAGAAAAGCTGTAGCAAAGAAGTCAACTGCAAAGAAATCTGTAGCGAAGAAGAAGGTAACTGCAAAGCGCGCAGTAAAAAAGAGCGTTGCTAAGAAAACTGCGAAGAGAGCACCAGCTAAAAAAGCTGCTGCAAAGAAGGTTGTCAAGAAGAAGAGTGTTGCAAAGCGCCCAGTAAAGAAGAGTGCAAAGAAAGCTGCTGCACCAAGAGTCACTGTGACTTCTTCTCGTCCAGTTGCTGCGCCACCAGTAGCAGCTAAAGCAGTAGCGCCTTCAAAGCCAGCTGCTGCACCTAAGCAAGGTGCTTCAGGACGTGTTGTATTTGCTGTAGTAGTAGGAATTGTTTTGTTAGCAATGATTGTTTGGTCTCAGTCAGGTACAGAAAGTGATGATGGCGCAGCTCCTGCACCTTCAATGTCTCAATCTGCTGAAGCATCAGAGTCAGCTTCGCCAGAAGAAACAACAGCTGTAGTTGGAACTATTGAAGCTCCATCAAAGTTTGTTGCTTTAAAGAGCGCAGATGGCTTAAATCTTCGTTGGGTAGCACCTATGGCCACGGAAGGTTTAACTGGCTATAACGTTGAGATCCGCGCGAATGGAACTGGTGATTGGACAACAATCGCAACTGTCCCTGCAGATCAACTCACTCAAGCTGTAACAAAGAGTGGTGATGCTGGATGGACTCAATTCCGTGTGTCTTCTGTTTACTCAGATGGACAAACAGCACCTGCCACAGTCTTTGGAATTCCAGGTGAATTCAAGTAAAAAGTAATTAGTAAAAGACCCTCGCTTATCAGCGGGGGTCTTTTATTTCCCAAAAATAGATTGCCTATAACGTTGCAGTGATTGCATCAACATATGCTCGAACACCTGCTGGCACTAAGTGCACACCATCGGGCGCAAAGTATTCAGGATGACCAGCTGAGATAGTGGCCCAATCAATAACTGTTGCTCCATATAAAGCGGCGTATTGCGCAATCAGGGCATTGTTTTCATCCCGCCAACCCCTAGGCACCGCAGTGTTAACAACGATAATTCTTGGCTGGTCTTTAACCTCTTCAAATACGGCCAAAACTTGATCTGAAGTTAACTTGTTGTTGTTTCCCAAATTAAAGATAACCGTTGAATCAGGCGCGTTAGCTTTATCAGCTCTCATCACTTCAATGAGTTCAGGTGCTTGACGGCCAACACGTGCATTAATAATTGCAATATGGCTACGAGCATCTAACTCATAGTGAATTCCTAAAATTACAGAATCTCCAGTAACCCATAAACCGCCTGGCTGGGTTGCAGTAGGTTCACTTGGTTGAATAGGTTGTTCAAGTTGCTGCTTAATAATTGCCATCTCTTTATCACTTTGTGAAATGGCATTAGCGCTGATGTATGAAGTACCCAAAATCAAGAGAAGAATTGAAGCTACAACCGTACTCTTTTGTCGCCGCTGAACATTCTTAGTGCGATATTTCATTCCTTTAAACCAATACTCAACCAGCCCGCTTCGAACAGGTAGCTCGACTAAACGCAGTGAGATGTCAGCCAGAGCAAACACAACCAAAATACGTAAGGCATACAGGGCCCATGTTGATCCCTCAAGATCTACTGCAGGGCGCGTTACTTGAAATACAACCCAGTGCCACAAATAAATTGCGTAAGAGCGCTCACCAATCCACACAGCAACCTTGCTGCTAAGTATTGGTGCAAATCGTGAAGCTGGGTGAACGATGCTAGTCAGGATTGCGCAACCAAAGAGCCCCGCAAGTGGGAAAGCTAATTTGTAGAGAGTGGGATCATTTTCATTAACCAAGAGAAAGACTCCAAGTAATCCAACAAAACCAATGACACCAATACCATCAATAAAATCTTGTGCTCGTCTATTGACTTGCTCTTGAAGATTCTGAGGAACCCAACTCACAGCAAGTGCAGCGCCTAGAAACAATCCAATACTGTGGGTATCTGTGCCGAAGTAAACGTGGCTTACTTGTGATGCATTTGCAGCATCAACCTCAAAAGAGACTAGTAATAAGGCAATACCTGAGACCGCTGCAATAAATAAGGCAGCACCAGGAATTTTGGCTTTACCAAATTGGCGTAGAACGAGGAGCAGAATGAGTGGCCAGATTAAATAGAACTGAGCTTCAACTCCTAGTGACCAGGTGTGCTGTAGCAGCGGCGGCCGCGAAATAGTGTCGAAATAGTCAGTATGCCTAAAAACTAACCACCAGTTCATTCCACCAAGGAGTGCAAATGGACTATCGCTAACAAAGCGGCGCATGGTTTCTGGTGCCCAAATACTGATATAGATAATTGTCACAAATATCATAAATATAAGAGGTGGAAACAATCTGCGGATTCGCGCCTTATAGAATGCGCGTAAATCTAAACCACCACTGCGCTGGATTGAATCTAGAAGCAAGCGCGTAATTACATAGCCAGAGATTACAAAGAAGAGGTCTACGCCAAGAAAGCCGCCCGGTATCCAGGAAAAACCTAAGTGATAGAGCATTACTGCAACAACTGCTACAGCACGCAAGCCATCAATGGCAGGGATATAACGAATACCGCGGGGAGTGGACATAACTAATTACTTACGCGGCGCAGATTTCTTTGCAGCTACTTTCTTAGCGATTTTCTTAACAGGCTTTTTTGCCGCTTTCTTAGGAGCAGCTAAGGCTGGCTTGGTGCGCTGACTGGCAACGCGAATTGGGCCAGCATTAATGATGGTGTCATCAGAGTTAAGGTTTTCAATAACACTGCGTTGTAGATCAGCAAGGCGCGTAAATGCGCTCTCAAGACGTGAACGTGATTGGTGAATCGCTGACTCTGCAGCATCAAGTGACTGTGTTTGAATCTTGTATAGGCGCTCTGCTTCAGAAATAACACTTGAAAGCCACTGGCGATAGTTAGTAACTTCTCCAGTTGCTTCACTCACAATGCGCTCACCCTCACGGCGTGCTGCAGTTGCAAGGGCAGATGCTTCGCGGCGCTTGCTTTCAATAAGTGATTCGGCTTCAACTTCGGCTTCAGCAATCTTGTCTGATGCTTCAGATTCAGCAGCTTGAATATATTTGCGACCACGTGATTCAGCGCCACTTAAAATAGTGCGAGCTTTAGCATCAGCTGCTTCAATCTCTTCTTTTGTTGTGCGATTAGTTTCAGCAATCAATCGAGTCGCAATAGATTGCGCCTTGCTCTCACGAGCTTGCGCCGACTTAATCATCGACATTGCAGTCTCGGTGGCAAGAATTTCAAATTCTTCTTTGCTCAATCCCGTGATGTCGCGGCGTGATTTGAGATCAGCTAACTGTGATTCAAGTTCGCGAATGCGCTCGAGGGATGAAGGCGCTTGTTCTTCTTCGCCCTTAAATCCGACCCAATTAAGGAAGGAGTTTTTCTCAGCCATCGTCGTACCTCGCAACTCGTTGATAAGAGAGCCTTAGGTTAGAGCAAGGCCTTACTTACTGTAAATCGCCACCGAAATCGCTATGTACTGCGAAATCCAGGCTGCCAGCACGAATATATGGAAGAGCTCATGGAAGCCAAAGTACTTAGCATCCCGCCCTGGACGCTTGAGGGCGTAGAAGATTGCACCAATGGAGTAAAACAGGCCGCCTATAAGAATTGGAAGTAGCACCCATAAACCACCCTCTCGGTAGAGCGCCGGCGTATAAATAATGGCCACCCACCCAAGCAGTAAATAATTTGCAACATATAACCAGCGCGGTGCATTGAGCCAAAAAACGCGCAAGCCCACACCTATTGCCGCTCCGATCCAAACAACTAGAAGCAAAATATTTCTGCTTCGACCTTCAAGTAGGGCAACTGCGAAAGGCGTATAGGAGCCGGCAATTAGCAAATTGATATTTGCATGATCCCAGCGTCGCCAAATTTTCTTCTTTGCTGGTGTCCAAGGAACTCGGTGATAAACAGCCGAGACACTAAACAACATAATTGCAGTAATGGAATAAATAGCAACAGCAAATTTGAGTGATGACTTACTAAGAATGAAAAGCACCAGTGAAGCAATAATGACTGCAGGGGTTGCACCTAGGTGAAACCAGCCACGTAATTTAGGTGGGACAACAGGAAGCTGTGTCATGTAAGCAGGGTACTGCTTGTTTCTACCCCCTGTATCGACAAATACTCGCCACGCTGATAAGAATCTCCTATGACATTTAGATCTCCGATATTCGAACTCAGCCACACATACATTGACGATGAAGCAGCCTTGAGCCCAATGGGTTGTACTTATTTAGGTAATGGACTCAACCAAGACAAGCTTGATGACTTCTCAATCGCAGGTGCGGCAGTTTCAGCAGACTTAACTCGCAAGACCCTTAAGAAACTTCTCGAGCTCAAGCCAATTGATGAGATTGATCGAATTGCACAGACTGTTATGCGAGAGCGCTTGGAATCATCACTTGCTCTGCACGATAGCCAGGAATCTTTTGTACTGTGGAACGTTCTTACATCCCCACCTTCAAATGTCCGTT
>ERZ889078.131-NODE-131-length-62722-cov-11.850543_pt1 | contig 62722 bp, 51 predicted proteins | sample MGYA00521266_ERZ889078 | MGnify/ENA primary metagenome ERZ889078 (study PRJEB32303, sample SAMEA104408618) | aquatic metagenome | biome: Brackish water; feature: Pelagic; material: water | place: Baltic Sea | collected 2014-06-16T06:34:00 | depth 76,534 m ... | reverse complement strand
CTGGTGAACTGGTGAACTGGTGAACTGGTGAACTGGTGAACTGGTGAACTGGTGAGTTGGTGAACTGGTGAGTAATGTCATTGCGAGGAGCCGATAACCCCCCGGCCCCCTAAAGGGGGAGTAAGTCCCCTTCAGGGGATTTAGGGGTAAAAAAGACTTCATGTCCCAACTACCATGAACATAGAGATCAAACGAACACTCGATGGATCCGACACCCTGTTTGTGCCGGAGATGAATGAGCATTATCATTCTATGTTTGGTGCTGTGCAGGAGTCGAGGCATGTATTTATCGATCAGGGATTAATGGCTGTTGATGTTGGGACTGATCCGGTTTCTGTTTTTGAAGTGGGGTTTGGGACGGGACTGAATGCACTTCTTACAGCCTTAACCGCGAAGGCGCAAAGGCGCGAAGTACGATACACATCCATTGAACTTCATCCATTGGAAACCAATGTACTGAAAAGGCTGAACTACAATTCCTGCCTCATGGAACCCGATGCCGGGGAAGAGTTTGTAAAAATCCACGAAACTCCCTGGGAAAAAGCATCTCAGGTGAATCCATATTTTACACTTACTAAATTTAAAGCCGACGTGCGATTGTTTGATCCATCCGGGTTAGCTTTCGATGTTGTCTATTTTGATGCATTTGCGCCCGAAGTGCAACCTGATCTATGGACCGTCACGATTTTTGAAAAGATGTACCAGTTGATACTTCATGGAGGGCTGCTAATAACTTACTCCTGTAAGGGGATTGTGAAACGGAACCTCAGGGAAGCCGGTTTTTCAATCAAAAGGCTACAAGGCCCACCGGGTAAATGGGAGATGCTCCGTGCACAGAAAAAGTGAAGTATTTTCCCTACTTTTGAACAGGAAATGAGTCCTGAAAGATGAGTGCAAGTCAGTTCAATATAAGAGTGTATGGTTTACTCATCGTTGAGGGGAGAATCCTGGTAACCGATGAACTCAGAATGGATACCCTGATGACAAAATTCCCGGGAGGTGCACTCGAGTTCGGTGAAGGGACAATCGATTGCCTGAAACGGGAGTTTACGGAAGAGCTTGGTCTTAAAGTCGAAATCAAGAGCCATTTCTACACTACCGACTATTACCAGCCTACAAAGCTACTTCCTTCAACCATGCAGCTGATCAGTATTTACTACCTTGTGAAGGCCATAGAAACCATGCGTTTTATAACCACGGATATTCCGTTTTCCTTCCCTGAGATGGTTGAAGGAGCCCAGTGTTTCAGGTGGCTCCAGCTTGATACCCTGTCAGAGGATGACGTGACGTTCCCTATCGACAAAAAAGTGGTATCATTGCTTCTGAATTTAAAGTAAACCTGTAATGCAAATTTCGCTATTTCGCTATTTCGCTATTTCACTATTATTCATAGCTTCCGGCTGCAGCCCCAGCCAGGAGAACAGGATCATTATCACCGGACAGATTGAAGGGGTTTTGGGAATGATTTATCTGCAGGAACAAAAAACTTCCGGGTTGGTCAAGATAGACTCCGCAATACCTGATGAGAAAGGTATGTTTCACTGGTCTGTCCTTGCCGGGGAGACAAGTATTTATTCCCTGCTTTCAGAACCCGATGAGCGGCTTGTCTTTATTGCAAAAGCAGGGGATTCAATCCGGATTACCGGAAACATGAATCAATATCCTTCCCTGCTCCAGGTAGCCGGGAATAGTGAGTCAACACTGATTCAATCCTTTTATGCCTACTCAGCCAGAAACATCCGGGAAGTTGATTCGTTGCAATTGATCATTGACATACATCAGGGGGATCCCGGTTTCTATGAACTGACAGTGATGGCCGATTCCCTCTTCAACCAGATTTGGGAGCGGCAGCGGGAGTATGAAAAAAACTTTATCAGGGAACATGCAGGAACTTTTTCATCACTATTGGTTGTCAATTATCACTTTGGTGTACGGCCGGTATTGTCTCTGAAAACGGATGCGGAGGAGTACCTTCGGGTCGACAGCGGCCTGATGGCTGCTTACCCCGGGAACCGGCATACCCTCTTCTTTCATCAATGGATAAAGCAGGTTAAGTAAAAAGTTGTAAGTTTGGATCAACTTTACACTATGGGTATCAAAGTCTACTTTGTATCAGATTTTCACTTCGGAATCCCCGACCATGACCGAAGTCTGGAAAGGGAATCCCGTTTTGTCAGGTGGCTTGAAATGGTCAGAGTAGATGCTTCTGAGATTTACCTCATGGGTGACCTCTTTGACTTCTGGTTTGAATACCGGACGGCTATACCCAAGGGTTACACGCGCTTGCTTGGAAAGCTGGCCGAAATCACCGATTCCGGTATTCCTGTGCACCTCTTCCGCGGAAATCACGATATGTGGGCTTTCAGGTATCTTCAGGAAGAGCTTCACATTGAGCTTCACAGGAAACCGGAGTTCAAGACAATCGGTTCAAAGCAGTTTTACCTCGCCCATGGCGACGGACTGGGACCGGGCGACAACGGGTATAAATTCCTGAAAATGGTATTTGCAAATCGGTTTAACCAATGGCTATTCCGATGGCTTCATCCTGATATCGGCATCGGGATGGCACTTTACTGGTCTCGCAGAAGCAGGTATGTTTCGGAGGCAAGGGAGAAGAAAGACGAGGACCTTACACGCCGGACTATTGAGACAAGACTCACCACTCACTCCAAAGAGATTCTGACAAACCATCCCGATCTTGATTTCCTGATTTATGGCCATTACCATCTCCCTTTAGACATCGGGCTAAACGACCGTTGCCGGCAAATTGTGCTGGGTGACTGGCTGACTCATTTCAGTTATGGTGTGTTTGACGGCGAAGATGTTACACTGAAGTTTTTTGAATAAAAAAAGCGTGGCATCTTTCTGATGTCACGCTTTTTTGTGGACCACAAACAGTCATTCGGAAATCACTATTCCGGATGAATTGCTTCAACTGGACAAACATCTGCACAGGCGCCACAATCAGTACAGGCTTCAGGGTCGATCAAGTAGATGTCACCTTCAGTAATTGCTTCAACCGGACATTCATCGATGCAGGTTCCGCAAGCGGTGCAATCGTCGTTAATAATATAGGCCATGATTCAGTGAGTTTTATGATCCCGTTGACCGGGAAATCAGTTAAGGAATTGGGTTCTGGCGGCAAAGATACTATTTTTTGGAATACACAAAAGATTTTGGATTTTTCTTTCTATTGACTGTGAAAGCTGTAAATTTGCAGACTTAAAAATCAACCCATCATGACAAAAATGAACAGACCTGTTGAAGAACGAGAATCAGTAGTTGTAAAGTTTGTCGGTGATTCGGGAGACGGGATGCAATTTTCCGGAAACCTCTTCTCTGAGTCGGCTGCTTTCGCTGGTAACGACCTCGCTACTTTCCCTGATTTTCCGTCTGAGATTCGTGCTCCGCAAAATACCATTGCCGGCGTTTCAGGATTCCAGGTGCACGTGGGGAGTGCCAAAATTTACACCACTGGTGACCTTTGTGATGTTATCGTAGCGATGAACCCTGCGTCTCTCAAAGCCAACCTGAAATGGGCAAAGGTGGGAGCTACCCTTATCGTTGACTCTGATGCTTTCGATGACAAAACAATAGATAAAGCCGGATATACATCAAATCCACTTGAAGATAAAAGTCTGACGAAGTACAACCTTCTAAAGGCCCCTATCACTCTCCTTACCATTGAGAGCCTGGCAGACCTCGGAGTTGATCGGAAGATTGCCAGCCGTAGCAAGAATATGTTTGCGCTAGGCATGCTCTTCTTCATCTTTAACAGACCGTTAAAACCCTCTTTTAAGTTTTTCGATGCAAAATTCAAGAAGGATCCTAATCTTGCCAGGATCAACAAGGTAGTTCTTGAGGCAGGTTACAACTATGCTGATACCGTTGAGGCGATTGAATCGGTGATCCATGTCTCTGCTGCCAAACTGGAACCTGGCTTTTACCGGAATATCACAGGAAATGTTGCTACTGCATGGGGACTGCTTGCAGCTGCTGAAAAATCAAAACGGGGACTCTTCCTTGGCTCCTATCCCATTACTCCGGCAACGGAAATCCTGATGGAGCTGACAAAACATAAATCACTTGGAGCTAAAGTCTTCCAGGCTGAAGATGAAATTGCCGGGATATGTTCAGCTATCGGAGCAAGTTATGCAGGCAAGATGGCCTGTACCACCACTTCCGGCCCTGGTCTCTCTCTGAAGAGTGAAGCGATCGGGCTGGCTGTGATAACGGAACTTCCTCTTGTCATTGTAAATGTTCAGCGGGGAGGGCCATCTACCGGACTGCCCACAAAATCGGAGCAGTCAGACCTTTACCAGGCTCTTTTTGGAAGGAACGGAGAGTGCCCGGTCATCGTGATTGCAGCCTCAACCTCCGACAACTGTTTTCATTATGCGTACATGGCAGCCAAGTTGTCGATGGAACACATGACTCCATGTATCCTCCTCACCGACGGATATCTTGGATTCGGTTCCTCTCTTTTTAAGAATCCGAGGTTAGCAAACCTGCCTCCGATCAATCCACCGGTTGCAAAAGCAAGAGATAAAAACTACAAACCATACAAACGTGACCCTGAGACCCTTGCCAGAGAATGGGCTATCCCGGGAACAGATGGATTGCGGCACAGAATTGGCGGGCTCGAGAAAGAGAACATCACCGGTGTAGTCACCACCGACCCTCTCAACCATCAGTTGATGGTTAATCTGCGTGCTGAAAAGGTAGCCCGGGTTGCCAACTACATTCCTGAACAGGAGGTTGAAGGTCCAACAAAAGGGGAACTCCTGATTGTCAGCTGGGGTGGAACTTACGGGGCAATTCATTCTGCAATACAAGAAATGACACGGGCAGGCAAAAAGATCAGTCACACTCATTTCAATTACATCAATCCATTGCCAAAGAATACTGGAAAGATCCTGAAAAGCTTTAAGAAAGTCCTGGTATGTGAACTGAATAGTGGTCAGTTTGTGAACTATCTCCGGATGCAGTTCCCAATGCCTAATATTCACCAGTTCAATAAAGTACAAGGCCTACCCTTCATGATCAATGAATTAACCGAGAAATTCAACCAACTGTTAGAGGAGAAATAACCATGGACTTTATCAATAATACAGTAGAGAGAACAACCGTTCAGCTTCAGAAGTCAGATTTTGAAAGTGATCAGATGGTGAAATGGTGTGCCGGTTGTGGAGCACATGCCATCCTTGCTGCCGTTGAACGTGTATTTCCGAGACTTGGATACAAAAAGGAGAACTTCTGCCTCGTTTCCGGAATCGGGTGTTCTTCACGCTTTCCATACTATGTGAATACTTACGGTATCCATGGTATTCACGGACGTGCAATGCCTATTGCCACCGGTGTTAAGGTTGCCAATCCGCACCTCAGTGTATGGGTTGCTACTGGCGATGGCGACTCGTTGGCCATTGGCGGGAACCATTTCATCCATACCATCCGCCGGAATGTAGACATCAATGTTCTGCTTTTCAACAACGAGATATATGGACTTACCAAAGGCCAATACTCTCCCACCACTCCAATGAATAAGGTGACCAAAAGCAGTCCGCACGGAACAATCGAGCATCCCTTCAACATAGGGGAGTTGGTGATGGGAGCCCAGGGAACCTTCTTTGCACGGATTCCGGACAACGACCTCACCCAGATGACGGAAGCGATGTTTGAAGCAGCCAAGCATGACGGCACCTCTATCATCGAAATGCTCCAGAATTGTATCATCTTTGCGGACAAAGCGCATTTCGGCATCATCAGCAAAGAGAACCGCGACGAGAATATGTGCATTATCAAGGATGGGCAACCAATCCTGTTCGGTGCCGATAAACAAAAAGGGCTTCGCCTGAACGGAACCAATCTCGAAGTTGTGGAATTAGGAAAAGATGGTATTACAATCGATGATATCCTGGTGCATGACCGGTACGATCCCAATCCCGGAATTCACATTATGCTGGCTAAACTCGGACCTCCTCATTTTCCCAGGGTGTTCGGCGTAATCCGGTCGGCCATGTTCCCCACCTACGATGACCTGGTTGAAGAGAAAATCCGACTTGGCATAGAGGAATCCCCCATCAAAAAAATGGACCATCTGTTTAAGAGCGGTGAAACCTGGGAGATAAAATGAAGTCAGAAGTACGAAGTAGATAGTAATTTCCAGTTATCCAGTTATCTAGTTATCCAGTCATCCAGTTATCTAGTATCTTTGTCCCGATGCTATCGAGATTCAAATCATTTATTGAAGATCAAGGATTGTGTAAGCCTGCCAACCGTATCCTCCTTGCAGTATCGGGGGGGATGGATTCTATGGTGATGGCTGAGCTTTTTCATCAGGCCGCATACCCGTTTGGGATAGCTCATTGCAATTTCCAGCTGCGGGGTGAGGAGTCTGACAAGGATGAACGCTTTGTCAAATCTCTGGCATCACGCTACGACGCACCTTTTTATTCTACCCGTTTTTGCACTGCCGATTTCGCATATCTCAACAGCATTTCTATCCAGATGGCCGCCAGGGAGCTTCGGTACACATGGTTTGAGGAGATCCGCAAGCAGGATGGATTTGATCTTATTGCAACGGCCCATCACCTGGATGATCAGGTCGAGACTCTCTTCATCAACCTTCTTCGGGGAACTGGAATTTCAGGATTACATGGAATTCCTGTCAGGAATGGCAATGTTATCAGGCCTATCCTGTTCGCATCACGAGAAGAGGTTCTCACCTTTGCAAGGGAATGCGATCTCTCCTTCCGGGAAGACAGCTCAAACAATACCCTTAAATATACCAGGAACAAAATCCGGCATCAGTTGATTCCGATGCTCCGGACCATAAACCCTGAATTCGCGAAACAGATTACTGCAACAATCCATAGAATCCAGGAAACCGAATCGATCCTGAAGCCACTTATCGAGAAGAGTCGCAAAAAGCTTATCCGCCAGATGAAAGAGAAATGGGTTATCTCTATTCGTGAACTCCGGAAGTTGGAGCCACTTCAAGCCTGGTTGTATGAATTACTTGCTCCATTTGAATTCAATGAAGCTACTATACGTAACCTGATCATGTCTCTTGACCAGGAGAGTGGCAGGTCATTTTACTCTGCATCTTACAGGATCATTAAGGATCGTGAACAATTGATTATTACAGAGCATTCTCGACAAGGTCATGCAGAGATGCCTGAAGAGTTTCTGCTTGACGATGTGACAACCGAGATTGATGAACCCATCAGTTTATCCTTTCAAACGATAATCCGGGAAGCCACGTATTTGATCAGTGCCGATCAGAACAAGGCAACACTTGATAAAAACAAACTCACCTTCCCACTAATTCTCCGGAAGTGGAAACCGGGAGACTACTTCTATCCTTTTGGTATGAATAAACGCAAGAAGCTAAGCGATTTCTTTATTGATGAAAAGATTTCCATCCCGGATAAAGAGGAGTGCTGGTTGTTATGTTCCGGCAATCATATTGTTTGGGTAACCGGTCATCGGATCGACCATCGTTTTCGGGTATCAAACCGCACCAAAGAGCTTCTGGTCGTCGATTTCCTTCCCCATTAAGATAAAATTATCTAACTTTGTGCATCTATAAAATTAATGCTTAATTACATGAGAAAAATTGCTGTTTCAGGATTGGTATTATTGTTACTGCCATTATTTTCCATAAGCCAGGTGCTGGATCCCGTTAAGTGGTCATTCAAGACACAGCGTACGAGCCAGTATGAGGCTGAGCTATCGTTTATCGCTAAAGTCGACAAAGGATGGCACCTCTATTCCCAACATATCCCAACTGGAGGCCCCCTCCCTACTGTATTTGTATTCAATGAAAGTACGGACTACACATTGATCGGGGAAGCATCTGAACCGAAGGGAGTTGAAGAGTACGATCCCAATTTTGAGATGAACCTGAAATTCTTCGATGGAACAGTTGTTTTCAAACAAAAGATTAAGATCCTTAATTCATCTGCATTTGCTATAACGGGCGAACTTGAGTTCATGTGCTGTGATGATAAACGCTGTTTGCCACCGACCGGTGTCGACTTTGATTTTCAACTTGAAGCCTGGAAGCCTGCTGTGGCGGAGAAAGAAGCAGAACCGACCGGTACAGACGCTGCAACAACCGAGGTCGTCCCTGACGGCATTACGGTTGGTGAAGAGGGACAATCCGGGAACGTTGAAGTAGCTGTCATTGAATCCATTACAGAATCTACACCCGAAGAGAGTGATTCCATGTGGGTCTTCTTCGTTGTTGCGCTGCTTGCGGGATTCGCCGGTGCCCTCACCCCCTGTGTTTACCCGATGATTCCTATGACGGTAACCTTCTTCATGAGCAGCAGCAAGAGTAAAACCGGAGCCAAGGCAAATGCTCTCTTTTACGGTTTGTCAATCATTGTCATTTATACCTTTATCGGAGTCCTTGTGACCGTTCTGTTTGGCTCCGACTCAATAAAAAATATAAGTGCCAACTGGATAACCAACATCATCTTCTTCCTGCTCTTTACAGCATTTGCCGCATCTTTTTTCGGGCTCTTCGAGATCGTCCTGCCCTCCAAACTGACAAATAAATCTGATAAGCAGGTCGACAAAGGCGGTTTGATCGGAACTTTTTTCATGGCCCTGACACTCGTTCTCGTCTCCTTCTCCTGTACGGCTCCTTTTATCGGAGGCATTCTTGTGGAAGCCTCGTCAGGAAGCATCCTCAAACCCACCATTGGAATGTTTGGATTCTCAATAGCCTTTGCACTACCGTTCACAATCCTTGCTTTCTTCCCGTCGATGCTTAGCAAGATGCCCAAATCAGGTGGCTGGCTAAACTCGGTAAAGGTTGTTCTGGGCTTTGTTATCCTTGCCCTTGGCATGAAATTCCTGCTGGTCCCAAACCAGGCTCTGGGCTGGGGCATTACCCGTGAATTCTTTATTGCTGTGTGGATTGTTCTGTTTACCCTGATGGGATTGTATCTCCTGGGGAAGATCAAATTCTCGCACGACAGTGATCTCCCTTACATTGGCGTACCACGTCTGTTTCTGGTCATTGCCACTTTTACATTCGTAGTTTATCTGCTTCCAGGTATGGTCGGTGCTCCGTTGAGAACTGTTTCTGCTTTTCTCCCCGCCGAATCATCGTTCAACCTTGTTGAGATCATCCAGGAAAACAGAGGAAGCGGCCCTTTGGCTGAGAATACATGGACATTGTGTGAGGAGCCGAAACATGGTAACTTACTGAAACTCCCGCATGGTTTGCAGGGGTACTTTGATTATGAGCAGGCGTTGGCCTGTGCCAGAGAACAGAATAAACCGATTCTGATCGACTTCACCGGGCATGGTTGTGTCAATTGCAAAGTGATGGAACGAACCGTTTGGCCTCATTCCGAAGTACTGAGCAGACTGAAGGAGAATTATGTCATTGCAGCGCTCTATGTTGATGAACGAACCGAGCTCCCGGAGGCTGAATGGGTGACCTCAACGGTTGACGGGAAGGTAAAAAAGACGATTGGCCGGAAAAATGCCGATTTCCAGATAGCCAGGTTCAATGTAAACGCTCAGCCCTATTATGTGCTGCTCGACACATCCGGTGAAATACTTATCCCTCCCAGGGCATTCGACACCGATAAACAGGGATTCATAGACTTTCTGGACAAGGGTGTGGAGGTATTCCATTCAAACCAACAAAAATAACTTCATGAAACATTTTTTAAACCTCCTCATAATCTTGTTGATCGCTGTTATAAGTGCATCCGGTCAGCTATTCTCCCACGTAAGTACACCTCTTGAACACCTCAGTAACAGCAGCGTGGCATGGGGTGATTATGACAACGATGGCGATCTTGACCTGGTACTGACCGGCGAACCCGGAAACACGATTCCGGCAACCTATATCTATCAGAACAATGATGGAAACTTCCAGGAGACCGGGGCCGGACTTCCCGGATTGACAGACGGTTCGGCAGAATGGGGGGATTGGGATCTTGACGGCGATCTCGACCTCTTGCTGGTTGGCCGAAACAACTACAATGTGGCTACCTCAATAATCATTGAGAACGACAATGGGTTGTTTACCGTTTCCGGGGCAGACCTGCCAGGTGTGATGGGTGGAGAAGCTACGTGGGGCGACTTTGATAATGACGGAGACCTGGATATCCTGATGGCAGGTGTACATGAGGGGCTGACATTCTATACCAGGATTATGGAAAACGACGGGAATGGTCAGTTCACCGATTATGGTGAACATTTCCCCGGAGTTCAGAATGCTTCTGTTGCCTGGGTAGATTACAACAACGATGGGAAGCTCGATGTCATGATCGGGGGCGACAGCGGAGGTGGAATGATCACCAGGCTCTATAAACAGGAAGATGGTAGCTTCAAAGAGGTCAATCCTGAAGGATTCATGGGGTTGAGTGCCGGTGATATCCATTGGGGTGACCTGGATAACGACGGGGATATGGACCTGGTTCTTGCTGGTGTGGACCTTTACCTTGACGGCCACATCATGCTTTACAGAAACGATGGCAACGATCAGTTCATGACGCTTTATACTCTCACGAATCCCATCGCATTTACAGCTGTGGATATGGCCGATTACAACAATGACGGTTGGCTCGACATCATCGTCACGGGTAAGATTGTGGGATGTGGTACTACCGCCGCTACAATGTTATTCCGCAATGAGACATTTCTGAATTTCTTCGAAGTGAGTACGCTGATCCCCGGTTCCAAACAGGGGGACGTCACCTGGGGTGATTTCAATAACGATGGGTTTACTGATCTTTTACTTACCGGGCTCGACGGATTTGATCTCCCACAAACCAACCTCTACAACAACGATGGTGGAAGCGGAATCTTTTCAGCTAACACCCCTCCAGAAGCTCCGCCGGGACTTACAGCAACTACCAGCGGAAACAGTGTGACTGTTGCATGGGATCGGGCTACGGATGCTCAGACCCCATCCGGGGGGTTAGGATACAACCTGTATATCGGGACAACCTCAGCAACTCATGATGTTGTTACACCTAGCTCCAATCCGGCTTCCGGCATCCGGTATCTGGCATCCTTGGGCAATACCAGCCAGGATACAAGTTTTACTATCAACAGCCTGGGAGACGGGACCTACTACTGGAGCGTACAGGCGATTGACAATGGCTTCATGGGCAGTGTATTCGCACCCGAAGAGAGCTTCACCATTAATGCAGTAGGGATCGATGATCCCGAAAATAGGAAGAGGATCAGGCTCTTTCCGAATCCGGCTCAGACTCATATAGATATCAGGATGCCGGATGCCGGATACCAACTCGAAATTTATAATGCTTTGGGAAACCCTGTTATATCCCAACCTGGTACAGGATTCTTTATCAGGATTGATGTAGAAGGCTTAGCACCTGGCTTGTATATGGTTCAGATCAGAAATAACGGCCAGGTATTCGTGGAAAGGTTTGTTAAGGAGTAGGAGGTTGCTTCGTCAACTCCGTAAAATACTTAAAGAAGTAAGGGATCGTTTCGATGCCTTTGAAGAAATTATCCAACGGATAGTTCTCGTTAGGCGAATGAATTGCATCGGATTCAAGGCCAAACCCCATTAAAATCGATTTTATTCCAAGCACCTCTTCAAAGGTAGATATGATAGGGATGCTGCCACCGCTCCTGACCGGGACCGGCTTTTTCCCAAAGGTAGTCTCCATTGCCTTGCTGGCAGCCTGGTAGCCTGAGGTATCTATCGGAGAAACATAGGGTGTTCCTCCATGAAGAATCTCCACCTCAACCTTAACTGTTTCGGGAGCAATGGAGCCAAAATGTTTCTTAAACAGCTCGCCGATCTTGTTGTAATCCTGGTAAGGAACAAGTCTCATAGAGATCTTGGCATGAGCATCTGAAGGCAGAACGGTTTTTGACCCCTCTCCCATATATCCGCTCCAAACCCCGTTTACATCCAGCGATGGACGAATACCTGTACGCTCCCTGGTTGAATAGCCAGCTTCACCGGCCAATGCATCCACATTCAATGCATCCATATATTCCTTTTCGTCAAAGGGAGCTTTAGCCATCTCAAACCGTTCAACATCACTGATAACCAGAACGTCATCATAGAAGCCGGGGACTGTGATCTTCCCATCCTTGTCTGTCAGAGAGGCAATCATCTTTGTAAGCACATTGGCCGGGTTATCAACAGCTCCACCAAATAGCCCTGAATGAAGATCCTTGTTTGGACCAGTAACTTTTACCTGCATATATGCCAAACCTCTCAATCCTACGGTGATCGACGGAATATCCAGGGATATCAAACCAGTGTCGGAAACAAGGATGATATCGGCTTTTAGCATCTCCAGGTTTTCTCTGCAGAATGCAGGCAGACTGGAGGACCCGATCTCCTCCTCTCCTTCGATCATAAACTTGACGTTACATGGCAGAGTGTTGGTCCTGACCATTAATTCAAACGCTTTTGCATGCATGAAAGCTTGACCTTTGTCATCATCAGCTCCCCTGGCCCAGATCTTTCCATCCCTGATCTCTGGCTTAAACGGGTCAGACTCCCACAAATCGAGAGGATCTACAGGCATCACATCGTAGTGGCCATAAACAAGAACAGTTGGCAGGGATGGGTCAATAATCTTCTCTCCGTAAACGACAGGATTTCCTTTCGTAGGAAAAACATCTGCCTTGTCGGCTCCGGCCTCCCGTATCGTTCTTTTCCAGTATTCGGCTGCTTTGATCATGTCCTCTTTGTGCTCCCTTTCAGAACTGATGGAGGGTATCCTGATCAGCCCGAACAACTCCTGGAGGAACCGATCTTTATGAGTTTCAATATAGTCTTGTACGTAGTTCATTCGTTCTTAAAATTTTGCGTCAAAGGTAGATATTTTACCGTATTTTTGCAACATTACTTCAATCTCCTTTGAAACGTACGAAATGGACCCATTTTCATATTTAAATAATTTAGATAGCTCGGCATTTGAGGAGTTGTATGAGAGGTTCAAAACTGATCCTGAGTCGGTGGATGAAAGCTGGCGCAAGTTTTTTGAAGGGTTTGAGTTCTGTCAGGTCAACTACAAAGCTGAGAAGGGCAAATCGTTTATCATCCCGAATGAATTCCTGGTGATGAACCTGATTCGCGGCTATCGCGAACGGGGGCATCTCTTTACCAGGACCAATCCTGTACGAACCCGACGTACCTATACACCTACCCTTGACCCGACTAATTTCGGACTTGATAAAAGCGAGCTTCCTAAGGCTTTCCAGGCAGGGAAAGAGATCGGTATCGGGAATGCCACCCTGCAAAAGATAGTGGATCATTTGGATGAAACCTATTGCCAGTCAATCGGGGTGGAGTATATGTTTATCCGCAAACCCGAAATGGTTGAGTTCCTCCAAAAGAAGATGGAGTCAACCAGTAACCGGCCTGTCTTTTCATTGGAAGAAAAAAGTCACATCCTGACAAAACTGGCGGAAGCAGTGCTCTTTGAAAAATTTATCCACACGAAGTTCCCCGGGCATAAGAGCTTCAGCCTTGAAGGGTGTGAGTCGCTGATTCCTGCTCTCGATGCTGTAGTCAGTTACGGCAAGGAACTTGGTAATGAGGAGTTCATCTTCGGCATGGCCCACCGCGGACGATTGAATGTGCTTGCTCATATCATGCAGAAGCCCTATTACCAGATTTTCTCAGAATTTGAAGGAAAAGAGTACGAAGATGAGCAACTTTTGGGCGATGTAAAATATCACCTGGGATTCTCGACCGATATCGCAGCCAATGACGGAAGCCGCACCCGCCTTTCAATGTGCCCAAACCCATCTCATCTTGAAGCCGTTGACCCGGTTGTTGAGGGACTTTCCAGGGGCCTGATTGATAAAGTCTACAACGGAAATACTGATAGGGTATCCCCTGTATTGATCCACGGAGATGCCTCTGTTGCCGGTCAGGGTATTATCTATGAGATCCTCCAGATGTCGGAGCTGCCTGGTTATACTACTGGCGGAACGGTTCATCTTATAGTCAACAACCAGATCGGTTTTACTACCAACTATCTCGAGGGACGCTCAAGCACCTATTGCACTGATGTAGCTAAAACGATCCAGTCCCCCATCTTCCATGTCAATGCCGATGATGTGGAAGCCGTCGTCTTTACTGTAAAACTAGCTATGGAGTTCAGACAGAAATTCCGGAAAGATGTCTTTATTGATTTGCTGGGATACCGGAAGTTTGGGCACAACGAAAGCGATGAACCAAGATTTACACAGCCTATCCTTTATAAGGCTATTGAGAAGCATGCGGATCCATTGGAGATTTACCTGAACAAACTGAACGATGAAGGAAGCATTGACGGAATAGATTCGGAGGCTATCCATAGCCTTATCAAAGAGAAGTTGGATCAGTGTTTCGAGAAGTCAAAAAAAGTTGAGAAAGCCAACATTGATCCCTTCCTGGGCCCGATGTGGAAAGGGATCAGGAAAGCCACTCATGAAGATTTTACAAGATCGCCTGAGACAGGAGTCTCAAAAAACACATTGCTGGATATTGGTCACAAACTCACAGAACTACCTGAGGGAATCTCCTTTTTCCGTAAGATCATCAAACTTCAGAACGACCGGAAAGCAATGCTTAAAAAAGAGCAGCTTGATTGGGCGATGGCCGAGCTGCTTGCTTATGGATCGCTACTCCTGGAGGGTTTTCCTGTGAGGCTCAGCGGCCAGGACTCCCAGCGGGGCACGTTTTCTCACAGGCATTCTGTTCTCACTGTAGAAGACTCAGAGGAGAAGTACATACCCCTTTCACATCTCTCAGAGAAGCAGGCCAGGTTTGATGTCTTCAATTCTCCTTTGTCGGAATATGGCGTGCTTGGATTCGACTACGGTTATGCCCTCGGGCGTCCCGAATGTCTTACTATCTGGGAGGCCCAGTTCGGCGACTTCAGCAATGGAGCGCAGGTGATCACCGATCAATATATCTGTTCAGCGGAAGAGAAATGGCGCGTGATGAATAACCTGGTTATGTATCTTCCGCATGGTTATGAAGGGCAGGGTCCGGAACACTCCAGCGGCCGTATTGAACGGTTCCTCTCCATCTGTGGCCATCTGAACATCCAGGTGGCAAACCTCACAACTCCTGCTAACTTATTCCATGTTTTAAGGAGACAGCTTCACAGGGAAATCCGGAAGCCTCTGGTCATCTTTACTCCGAAGAGCCTGCTCCGGCACCCTCGTTGTATCTCATCACTTGATGATCTTGCCTCGGGAAGGTTTCTGGAGGTGATCGACGACGCAGGAGCAGATCCCGTGAAGATCACGAAACTGGTTTTCTGTTCCGGGAAGATCTTGTACGACATCCTGCAAAAGAGGGAAGAGGCAGGAAAGGATACTGTCGCCCTTATCCGGATTGAACAGCTCTACCCCTTTCCCCATGGGCAACTCCGGGAAATTCTGGATAAGTACCTCGCGGCAGACCAGTTTGAATGGGTTCAGGAAGAGCCTGCCAATATGGGGGCATGGAGTTTCATCCAGGATCATTTTACTGAGGTTACCTTGAATTGTGTTGCACGTCCGCGCAGTGGCAGTACGGCAACCGGCTCCTCTCAACTGCATAAAATACAGCAAACTCTGCTTGCCGAAAAAGCACTTGGGATGTGTACATGCGAACATGCCTTCGGATCCTGCAAACTTGAATGTGCCGAATAACATTTTGTTGCGTATTTTTGCAACGTTAACCTGAACTAATACGTAAACCCGATCATGATAGAGATAAAAGTTCCCAGTCCGGGAGAATCCATTACCCAGGTTCAGATCGCTCGCTGGCTTGTTGAAGATGGTGAAGCAGTTGATAAGGATCAGGAAATTGTGGAGATAGACTCCGATAAAGCGACTTTTCCTGTTGCTGCCCCCGAGAGTGGCAAAATAACAATCACCATTCCCGAAGGCGAAACTGTAGATGTTGGAGCGGTGATAGCCACAATTGCAGTTGGCAGTGGGCAGTTGGCAGTGGGCAGGAACAAATCAGCCACAAGCCATGAGGCACCAGCCACCAGTTCACCAGTTCGTAATAGTGACCTCAACGCCACTCCGTTAGCAAAAAAGATTATCGCCGAGAAAAAAATAAATCCAGTCTCTATTGCAGCAGCCTATCCTGGCAGAAGGATCACACGGAAGGAGATTGAATCCTTTATGAAGAACCGGAAAGAGGAGAAAGGTCAGTTTGTATTCTCCGGAGATCGCACCCAGGAACGGAAAAAACTCTCTACCCTTCGCCTGAAGCTGGCCGAAAGGTTGGTATCGGTAAGGAATGAAACTGCCATGCTAACCACCTTCAACGAGATAAACATGAGCAAGGTGCTTGATATCAAAGCACGATACGGCGACGCTTTCAAGGAAAAATATGGCGTAGGCATCGGCCTGATGTCTTTTTTCACCAAAGCAGTTACACTGGCACTGCAGGACTTCCCGCAGGTGAACTCGATGATCGACGGGGAAGAGCTGGTTACGCCTAACTATGTGGATATGGGTATCGCTGTTAGTGCTCCCAAAGGGCTGGTGGTTCCTGTAATCCGGAATACCGAAACCCTGAGCCTGGCAGAGATTGAGATCAAGATCAAAGAGATGGCCATTAAAGCCCGGGATAGCCGCATAACCATTGACGATATGAAAGGCGGATCCTTCACGATCTCTAATGGAGGAGTCTATGGATCCCTGATGTCAACGCCTATTCTAAATCCACCCCAGAGCGCGATTCTCGGAATGCACAAGATCATGGATCGTCCCATAGCAATTGAAGGGAAGGTCGAAATACATCCGATGATGTATGTTGCCCTTTCTTATGATCACCGGGTTATCGACGGAAGGGAGTCGGTAAGCTTCCTGGTCAGGGTCAGAGAACTAATCGAAGAGCCTGGAAGGATGTTAACGGCAGGAGAGGATCTATACCAGGTTCTTCTTGATATCTGAGAACAGCATGAGAACCCATGTCGATTTTCTGGTTATAGGATCGGGTATAGCCGGTCTTACCTTCGCTCTTAAAGTAGCTGAACATGGGAAAGTATGTATCATCACCAAGCAAAAAATGGACGATACAGCTACCAGCTATGCCCAGGGTGGGATTGCTGCTGTTATGCACACCCCCGACACGTATGAAAAGCACATCCAGGACACCATCATTGCCGGCGATGGTCTTTGCAATGAGAAGATTGTCAGGCTTACAATTTTGGAGTCGACCGACCGGATCAAGGAGCTGATTTCATGGGGAACCAATTTTGACAAAGACGAAACTGGCCGCTACGATATGGCCAAAGAGGGAGGACACTCCGAGTACCGTGTATTGCGTCATAAAGACAGCACCGGAAAGGAGATCGAAGATACCCTGATTGACCAGGTTCGCAAGCACCCGAATATCGAGGTGCTGGAAAACCATTACGCCATCGATATCATCACTCAACACCATCTGGGGATAGAAGTCAACATCAGAACTTCCGATGTAACCTGCTATGGAGTATATGTTCTCAACCCCAAGACCAACATGGTTGACACCATCCTTGCGAAGGTAACGTTGGTGGCTACCGGAGGAGCAGGTAATATATACAGCAACACAACCAATCCCACTATAGCAACCGGTGATGGGATTGCCATGGTTTATCGGGCAAAGGGGGTGATTGAAAATATGGAATTCATACAATTCCATCCCACTGCTCTTTATCATCCAATTGAACGGCCCTCCTTTCTTTTAACGGAAGCCCTGCGTGGATTTGGAGCTGTCCTCAAGGATTACAACGGGAGGGAGTTTATGCAGAAATACGATGACCGCCTCTCCCTTGCCTCCCGGGATATTGTGGCAAGAGCCATTGACAACGAACTCAAAATCAGCGGAGAAGACTTTGTTTACCTCGATTGCCGCCATCTCAACAAAGATGACCTGATCCGGCAATTTCCACGTATTTACGCCAAGTGCCTTAGCCTTGGCATCGACATCTCACGAGATCTGATACCGGTAGTCCCGGCAGCCCATTACATCTGCGGAGGGATTAAAACCGATGAATTTGGACACTCCACCATCCGCAATCTATATTCATCCGGTGAGTGTGCCAGTACGGGCATGCACGGCGCCAACCGGTTAGCTTCAAATTCCCTGCTTGAGTCAATCGTATTCTCACACCGGGCCAGTAAGCATGCCATCGAACGTTGTGCAATTATTGATTTCTGTAATGCGATCCCCGATTGGGATGCCGAAGGAATGGTTCTCACCGAAGAGATGATCCTGATCACACAATCCCAGAAGGAGCTTCAGGCCATCATGAGCAGTTATGTTGGCATTGTGAGGTCCGACTTACGATTACAGCGGGCTATTGACAGGTTAAACCTGCTGTTTGAAGAGACAGAAGATCTCTACAATAAGTCTATCCTCACACCCCGAATCAGCGAGTTACGGAATATGATCAGCGTAGCTTACCTGGTAATTCAGCAGGCTGCTGAACGCAAAGAAAACAGAGGGTTGCACTACTCCCTTGACTATCCAAAAGCACAGTCGGTTTTACTCAATCCCTAGTTTCGCTTTTACAGCCGAAGAAAGATCATTGGCTGGTGTTGAGTAGAGGACAACATCTTCAATGCTATTGAGCACGTAGGTGAATTTCTTTTCCTTGGCAACATCAGAAATAGCTTGTTTAGCCTTATCGATTAAGGGTTGGAGGAGTTTCTGCTGTTGAGCCTGAAGATCCTGCTGAGCCTGGGTTTGGAAAGCATCAATTCGCTCCTGCAATTGTTGGAGTTCCTGTTCTTTATTCTGCTTGATGATTTCAGACATCCCGGCTGATTTTGACTGGTAGGTGAGATATTTGTTCTCAAACTCCGCACGCATCTGATCCATTTGTTCCGTCAGGGCACCCTGGTATTTCTGGAGAGAGATCCGAACCGAATCAATACCCGGCATTGACTGTAAAAGAGCGTTGAAATCAATATATCCTACTTTTAACGGGGCCTCAGTTTGAGCCTGGGAGCTGAACGCCATACCGATGAGGAGCGCTATGACAGCAAAAATCTTTGGTAACTTTTTCATTGTTTTCATTTAAAATTGTGTTTGTACTTTTGGGTTCGCAAAATTAGAAAAAATATAATTACTTATGTATTATCAGCTCCGTTTATTTTCGATCCTTTCCCCCGGCGTCACCTGTCCCACTTGATCCACCTGAAGCCTGACTGCGAGTCCTTGACCCCATGGCAGCGCCTAACTGATCCAGAACGTCATCACTGATGTCGTATTTGGGATTCGAGAACATAATTGTAAGGCTTCCTGACTTATCAAAGATCAAAGCATAATTGTAATCCTCAGCAATCTGCTGGATGGCATTGTATATCTTTTCCTGTATAGGTTTGACCAGTTCCTGACGTTTCTTGAACAAATCGCCATCTTTCCCGAAATATTTGCGCTGAAGATCCTTCGCTTCCTTTTCCAGGTCAACGATCTCCTGCTCCTTCTTCGCTTTCATCTCTTCGGGCAACAACACCGATTGTGCCTGATAGTTGTCGTACATCTTCTCTACCTCCGCAAATTTATCTTCAATCTTCTTTTGCCACTGAATGGAAAGCTCTTCGATCTGAGCCTGTGCCTCTGCATATTCCGGAATATTATCCAGGATATACCTGGTATCAACATAAGCAAACTTCTGTGCTTGCACCAGGGTAATGGCGAATATCAACCCGATGAACGTTAATGTGATTTTTTTCATAACTAATTCTCTTATTTATTGATGCCGGATTCCAGATACCGGATGCCGGATGCCGGCTACCAGTTGGTTACTATCCTATTTTCATTAAATCAAATCTTCTCTTTCCCTAATCCCTATTCCCTAATCCCTAATCCCTAATCTATAGAGGAGTTTATGGAGAAATGGAATTGACTTCCTGCGGCTCCCGGTACCCCCGGAACTTGATCCAGTCCGTATCCCCAGTCAAGCCCAAGTAATCCGAACATCGGCAGGAATACACGGATTCCTAAACCAACAGAGCGGTACAGGTTAAACGGATTAACATCTTTCCAGCGGGACCAGTCATTTCCAGCTTCCAGGAACCCCAGAGCATAGATTGTTGCACTGGGATTCAGTGAGATCGGATATCGCAATTCCAATGTGTTTTTTGTATAAACCGTGCCCCCTATTGTACTGGGATAACCAGGTGTAAGTGTATTATTCCCATATCCTCTCATCCCTATCAACTCTCGTCCATCCATGTTGTTGTATCCGGTAAGGCCATCACCTCCCAGGTAGAAACGCTCAAATGGCGTAACGCCAAGGTTCGAATTATAGGCTCCAAGGTAACCGACCTGTATTCTGGGCGACAGTACCAGCTTTCCAATGAGGTTGATATACCATGATCCCTTGAATTTGATCTTGTAATACTCTACCCATTTATACCGTTCATTGTATGGCATGGTATCGTAATCAACAGTTCCGCTGCGAAAGAGGCTGTATGGTGGGGTGAGTTCCAGGGTCACAGCCATCTCGGATCCGGCCCGGGGAAAGATCGGGTTGTCTATCGAGTTTCTTGAAAGAGCAACAGTGTATGAAAGAGCGTTATATGCTCCGTTTCCTCCTCCAAATGTAAAGATAGCAGAATAGTTCCGGGTATTATACCTGAAATAGTTGAGACTGTTGTACAGGGAGAAATAATCATCAGGCCACCTCAGCATGGTTCCCAGGCCGACCGTGATGCCGTCAATCTTGAAATAGCCGTACAGTGAGTCATTTTTGTTCAGTCCGTTGGTATACTTCGAATGGACATATGAGAGGCTGAGGGCCAGCGGTTTTTTCCCTCCAAGCCATGGTTCCGTAAAGGAGAAACTATAGCTGAAGTATCCTTTTCCATAAGTTTGCAGTCTTAAACTCAACTTCTGCCCATCTCCTGAAGGAATCGGTCTCCAGGCCTTAAAGTTAAACATGTTGCGCAGGGAGAAATTGTTGAAAGAGAGTCCCAACGTTCCGATGATCCGTCCATATCCCCATCCACCGGAAAGTTCAATCTGGTCAGCTGAGGTCTCTTCCACTACATACTCGATATCCACGGTCCCGTCTTCCGGATGGGGATTTACCTGGGGAACCAGCTTCTCTGCGTCAAAATACCGAAGTTGGGCAAGTTGTCTCTGAGAACGGATCAACCGGTCGCGGCTGAAAAGCTGACCCGGTCGCGTCTGAATCTCCCTCAATGCAACGTGGTCGTTCGTTTTTGTATTTCCTTTAATCGTGACCTTGTTGACAGTAGCCTGTTGTCCTTCATTCATACGAATCTCCAGGTCGATAGAATCGTTTTGAACCATGACCTCAACGGGGATCACATCAAAAAAGAGATACCCGTCATCCATATAAAGCGAACGAAGGTCACCCCCATTGGGATCATAACTGAGCGCTGCTTCCAGCGCCTCCTTGTTATAAACATCCCCGGGCTTGACTTTGAGAAAACGGGCGAGAAAAGGAGTAGGATATTTGGAATTCCCTACCCAGGTGATCTTCCTGACATAATATTTCGGTCCCTCTTCTATCCAGATGTTTACATTGATTGTGTTATCATCATTGTGTGTCACCGAGTCTGTAATGATCTGGGCGTCCCGGTATCCCAGAGAGTTGTATTTTGCGATTAGGTTAACCTTGTCCTCCTCATAATCTTCGGGGATGAATTTCGATGCTTTGAAGATACGTATCTTAACAGTGTTAAAGACATGTTGCTGAATGATACTGCCAATCTCAACAAAATCGATCTGCAACGCGGCTTTCGCCGCCTCCCAGAGCATCAAATCAAGTCCGTCCATAGGGTTGAACACAGCCATCTCCTTTGTATCCTTGAATGCAGCTGATACCTGCTCCTTGGTGAGGTGTTCGTTGCCGTGTACATCCATCCTGTGAATCTTCACCCGTCCGTTTTTGCTGATGTTGATCACCATTGCAACCTGGTTTGCCTTCGCAGAGTCTTTTTTGAGAACTATATCTACATCAGCATTCAGAAATCCTTTGCCTTCAAAGTAATCTTTAATAATGTTCCTGGTTTTGATAATCAGGTTATCAGTCACATAGTCCCCTTTAACCAGCCTGATTTTATCCCGGATATTATCAGCATCCGATTTCTTTACTCCTGAAAATGAGAACTGCAACAGCCGGGGCCGCTCGCGGAGGTATAAATCAAGGAAGATTTTGTTCCCGATAACCTTGGTTACGGAGATACGGATATCTTCAAATAGCCCCTGATCCCACAGCTTTTTAATTGCGGTGGTAATCTTGTCGCCCGGCACATCCACCATCTCTCCAACAGTCAATCCCGAAAGCATAATCAGGACGTTGGCATCAAGATACTTCACACCACTTACAGTGATCCCTCCAATCTCATACGCTCTTGGCTTGTTGTAGTCAATCTCTATATCTCCGAGAGTGACCTGGGCCACCGCCGGATGTAAAACCAAACTTGTCATAATGAGAATGATGAATGATCTAAGCTTCATTTAGTTGGTTTCTTCTTGGTGGCTTCTACTTGATTTATCTGTTCGCTGGTCAGTCCAAACCTGCGTTCCCGGTTCTGGTAATCCAGAATGGCCTTGTGAAATTCCTCTTTCGTGAAATCGGGCCAAAGTGTCGATGTGAAATAGAGTTCAGTATATGCAATCTGCCAGAGCAGGAAATTACTGATCCGATATTCCCCGCTGGTTCTGATAAGCAGCTCAGGATCAGGCATATCAGTAGTAGTTAGCATGCTGGCAAACGAATGAACATCAATTTCTTCAGGTTTCATGTTTCCTTTCTGGACCTCCTCGACGACTTTTCTGCATGTTTCAACAATTTCCCATCGGGAACTATAGCTGAGTGCCAGAACGAGAGTTAGTCCGGTGTTATTTGAGGTAGTCCCTATTGCTTTCAACAACTCCCGTTGACTCTTTGGAGGGAGAGCCTGAAGATCTCCGATAACTGTTAACCGGATGTTATTTTCCATCAGGGATTCCATTTCATTGTTTATTGCCTGCACCAGAAGCTTCATCAGGGCATCAATCTCGTATTTCGGTCGGTTCCAGTTCTCTGTAGAGAAAGCAAACAGTGTCAGATACCGGATGCCCAGTTCGGCAGCAGCTTCCACAGTAGCCTTTACAGCACCAACACCTTTTTCATGACCTTTAACTCTTACGAAGCCCTGTTTCCGCGCCCAACGGCCGTTGCCGTCCATGATTACTGCAACATGACCTGGCAACTTCTCCCTGTTTATCTGCTCCTTTATCTCCATCAAACCAATGTCAAATCAATCGGTGTAAATATCCTTGCACCGCTTGCTTCCGATGAGTGCAAATTTATAAGTAATTGTGATACCGTAAAAAGAATACCAATCATCGTTCCGTGAATTTCCTCTCTGCATGCCTGGTTGGTAACTCATGGTGGGATCGGAAAGATACTCTGGCGTGTTATTTGGATCAATCCGTTCACCATCGAGATAATAAGTTGTACTGATGTCGTCGAGGTAGTCAGAAAATGTTTTGTGCATCTCCCAGAATAGTGCCACTCCCAACTTCTTTGTAATCCCAACCTTAACACCCAGCCCGAAAGGAATGTTGAACCCGGCGAGTGAATAGGGTTTACGTCCGTCGTAACCCAGTTGCTGTCCTTCAGTTCCAAGTGGCTGAAGTTTCACACCTTCAGAGGAGGGCTGAAAGAAGCATATTCCGATACCTGCATAAACATATGGTGTAATGAAATTCCTTCTGCTTCCTGTAAAATAGGGCCAAAAGTTGAATTCCGCCACAGCTGAAATATCAGTGACCGGGCTCTCAAACTGAAGATTCCGGTTTGGAAGAAACCAATTGCTGGCAGCGTTCCCGGCAATTTTACCACGGTATGCGCTCATTTTCACAGCCCACCGGCTGTTAATATTATACCGGCCAATAATACCATAGGCTATTTGCGTATTTTTAAAATGGCCTGATGGATTTACATCACCCAGGTAATAAGAACCACCACCAAAAATACCCATCTCCAAATCCTGTGCAGAACCGAAAGAGACAATGAAGAAGGACAAGAGTAAAATAACAGAAAACCTCATACCAGTTGAAAGACAATACACATTAACGACAAATTCGGGAAATTATTGAAGAAAGTTTCTATCTTTCCATCATCAATGTTCAGTCTCAATAATTCATAGTTTGTAAATCGTAAATCGTAGGTTGTAAATTAATTCCGTGCATCCAGACCCCAGTTAAGTTTTTCACGGATTGTCTTGAAAAAATGGTGACCCGGGAACCGTACCAGTCTGACAGAGAAATCTGCCTTTGTAATGATAAGTTCCATACCGCTCTTTACCTTCTCTTTCCTTGAATCCATCGCAACAAAGAAATCCTCCCCATATCCTTCCACAAAGATCTTAATGGTGGTATCATCACGGATCACAATAGGCCTGACAGTGAGGTTGTGACTTGCAATTGGAGTGATGACAAAATTCTCTGAGCCTGGTGTCACTATAGGGCCGGTACAACTCAGGGAATAGGCTGTTGACCCGGTAGGTGTGGAAACAATCAATCCGTCAGCCCAGTATGAATTCAAAAACTCATCGTTGATATAGGTCCGGATGGTCAACATCGTCTGCAAATCACTTTTATGGATAGTAAGCTCATTCAGGGCATAAGGGAATCCTCCAAACAGGTTTTCCTGTCCATGCAGGTGCAGAAGGGTACGGTTTTCTAACGTATACTTTTTTGCATAGATATCCTCCATGGCAGGAATAATCTCATCTTTTGAGATACTGGACAGGAAACCGAGTCGTCCCATGTTTATACCGAAAATTGGGATCCTGCTGTTAACTGTCAGCGTAGCTGCATCAAGGATCGTTCCGTCGCCACCAATCGTGCAGATGAAGTCAGCTTTTCCGTGAAGATCGGCATCCTGAAGAAAAAAAGCGGGAGCTTTTGCAAAGTGAATCCGCCCATCCAGCATATCATAGAAAGGTTTATATATCAGGGTCGATTCCGATAATGCCTCCAGGTGTAAAATAAACTCCTGCAGGTATGGGAGCATCGAATCAGTTACCGTACGGCCAAAGAGCGCTAGATTCATTGATGGGTCTGAGTTTCAAGGCGCAAAGATACTTCATTTTTCGGGAAAATCCAATGGACTAAATTGGTGCTGTGAAATGGATATAGATTCCCGGTTCGCCCATGCTGTTCAGCGCAAAATTGAGATCCAGAACGATGTCGTAATAGGTGACGAAATCGATACTCAGTCCATACCCAGCCAGGAATGTGTTAACCAGGAAATTATCCTGTTTCACATACGAAACCGAATTATTGACATACCCTGCATCAACAAACAGGTTCAGATACAGGCCATAAGGAATAACTCCGAATTTTGGTGACCGTATGAACGAGAGTTTTGCGGTTCGCGGTTTGATAAGTGCAAACTTCAGGTTTGTTTTTACAAGCCCAAACCAGGAGCCAATGATTGAGTAATATTCAAATCCCCTGATAATATCCCGGCCATACCCTATTCCATGCTGAAGAAAAAAAGGCTGCTCTTCGGGCCATGACCATCTGACCGTAGTACCTGCAGCCAGAAACCATCGTTCCGTGAACTTCCAGTATTTCCTGAAAGCCGACTGGATAAGGAAGAGGTTAACCGGCTCATCAGTGAAACCATGCTTGGTCAGTTCCAGGTCAAAATACCAGCCCCTGAGTGGGTAATACTGCACATCCCGATGGTCCAGTTTGTATTTGTAGTAAATGGTGAAAAAGGATTGATCATTGGTGCTGTCGGTCAGGTAACCTGGGATTTTAAGCAGTGTATCAGCAAAGCGATAATAATCATAACCAAGTGCCAGGGTATGGTAACTGTAAAGATTGGGCCTGAAGTACCCTTCAATAAATCCATGAGCCCTCTGGCGTAGATTTCCTCTTGCTGTATCCAGGTAGTTACTCTTATTCCCGGTAGTCCCGGTTATGAGTGATCTGTTTTGGCTGTATTTTCCTCCAAAACCGAAACCCAGGGTCTGCTTCTTGTTGATATAAGGTGTCCTGTATGTAAACCCATACTGCTGATTGAATCCGAAATGCAAAAGGAGGGTTAGCGTTTCATTCCGGCCGCGTGCATTGAAAAATTTGAGGTTCAACCCATATGTAAGATTCCGGAAGTCGAAGGTCTCAAGCCAGGCGTTGACATTCCTGTTTGGAAATTCGATATATGGAATGGGCCAGATGTACCATCGTTCAATCACCTTTACAATAACTTCCACGCGGGTGGGGAGTGAAGAAAGCCTGACAGTATCCAGCTCCACCACATTGAAAAGAGAGGTATTAAAAACATTGTCGCGACTTCCCTTGAGAGAGGCTGTCAACATCTGAGAAGTCAGCGTATCTCCGATACTGAACCGGAGCTCACGGAGAATGATATTCGGACGGGTGATCCTGTTTCCTTCCAGGCTGATACAATCGATGATAACCAGGTCGGTACTGTCACTCTCACCACTGGCCTGAAGGATACCAATGAACAGGAGGAGCCCGGCCAGCAGCAGAGATCTCATATGCAATTATCAGATATTGAGGTAATTCATCAATGAGTCAAAACGCTCCTGAATAATTTCAGAATAGGCGTCCTTATTGGAGTAACTGGAGATGACATTGTATCTGTACCGCTCGAAGGTTTGGAGGATAGAGCCAATATCAAGGCGATTAATTTTAAGAGTCACCTCCAGTTTCGTAGAGTCAGGAAAGGAGGTAATGTAAGAGCTGAGGACAGTAGCGTCGTTCGACTCCACAATCTGGCAGATCTGGGACAGTGAGTAATCTTTATCGTTTATTTCCAGGACTATAATCCCACCCTGTGTATCTATGGAGGTGATCTTTGCCAGGTTATGAACCAGGTTCGCGAGGGTAATGGTTCCCAGATACTGATTTTTTTCATCCACAACAGGCATCACGGTGAGTTTCATTTTTGCGAATGTCTGGATTACCTCATATATTGGCTGAGACTCTCTCACATAAGCACCGTTCAACGTTAGGTTGTGGTTCCCAAGCGGATCGTCGAAGGCATTCATATTGAAGATATCGGAATCGCTGACCACTCCCAGAAAATCATTATTGTTGACAATAGGCATATGGGAGACCCGGTGTTCATCCATCATACCAAGAGCCAGGGCTCCGCTGTCGGAAGTCTTCAGGGGATTCAGGGAATCAGTGATCAGGTCGCGGGCGATCATCGGGATTATCGTTGGCTATCGTCGTTCAGGATGCTAAGATAGCTATTATATCGTAGTTCGCTAACCTCACCCGACTCAACCCCCTTCTTCACTGCACACCCCGGTTCATGAACATGTGTACAGTTGCTGTACTGGCAATGAGGAAGCAAGCGATCCATCTCGGGAAAACACCTGTGGATCTCCGTCGCGTTGAAGTGAACCAGGCCGAACTCTTTGATTCCCGGGGTATCTATGATGTATCCGCCTCCTTCCAATGGATACATTTCGGCGAAAGTGGTGGTGTGCATCCCTTTTTGGTGAGCCTCAGAGATCTCCCCGATGCGGGGATTCAGGTTAGGATCTATCGCCTTGATCAAGGCTGATTTCCCTGAACCGGAATGACCCGCAAAAAGATTGACTTTCCCATTCACAAGTTCTCTGGTCTGCCCGATATTGTCGCCACGAAGAGCAGATACCGCGTAGCATGAATAACCTGCCTGCTTGTAGATCCGGAACAACTCCTCCATGTGCTGCAGCTCCAATTCATCATAGATATCAAGTTTATTGAAGATCAGGCTTGCAGGGATGAAGTATCCGGTTGCAGTGACCAGGAAACGGTCAATGAAACCGGTAGATGTTCGCGGGCTGGCAAGGGTAACGATCAGGTAAGCATGATCGAGGTTTGCAGCAATGATATGGGCCTCCTTTGATAGTTTGGTCGCTTTTCGGATGATATAATTCTCACGGGGAAGAATCCGGTGGATCACTCCCTCCCCTTCATCATCAGACAGTCTGAACTCAACCTTGTCACCGGCAGCTACCGGGTTGGTCGTCCGGATACCCTGTATACGGAACCGGCCTTTGACTTTACATCGGTATTTCTTCCCTTCCGTGCTTCGCACATAGATCCAGCTCCCGGTGGATTTCTCCACAAGACCGCTCAGACTTCTCTTTTTATCAATCAAATCAAGGATATTTCATTGTAAAATTAGAAAATATCTTCCACGTTACGAAATCATTGCAATGATGGCAATAATGGCAATGATGGCAATGGTGGCAATTAGCTTAACAGATAGATCTTCCCGGGAAGCACTTGCACTACTCCTTCAAACTCGAGGTTCAGTAATGCCACTGAAACTTTGCCTGCTGAGAGATGTGTATGGATCATAATATCGTCGATACTTGAGCTCTTGACCTGCTCCACGTAGCGTACAATCAATTCTTCATCGGGGGTCATCTCCAGAAAGATCTTTCTCTGCTGTGCAGACCTCTTTTCCGGCTCCCGCCAGCCCATGATGTACTCCACATTTTCAAATGACTGAAGCAGGTGAGCCTGGTTGGTGCGGATGAGGTAGTTGGATCCCTCCGACCATGGATCTCCAATTCTTCCCGGGACGGAAAAGACATCGCGGTTATAGGAGTTGGCTATATCTGCAGTGATTAACGCACCGCCTTTCCGTGCCGCTTCCACCACAATCAGGGCATCACACAACCCGGCAATGATCCGGTTTCGCTTAGGAAAGTTCTCGCGGTCGGGATTGGTACCACTGAAGAACTCGGTAATCAAGCCTCCACAAGAGATCATTTTTTCGGCCATAGCACTGTTTGTATATGGATAGATACGGTCGAGGCCATGCCCCAGTACTGCCACAGTAGGCAATTCCGCTTCCAGGGCAGCCCGGTGGGCGCAGCTGTCGATCCCATATGCCAGCCCACTGACTATCAAAGGTCTATGAGTAGCCAGCCCGTTAACAAGATCCCGGCAGATCCGCTTCCCATAACCGGTGGCGCTGCGAGTCCCCACAATCCCTACTACCCTGGGTTCATTCAGGTCAGTATTTCCTTTGTAGAAAAGCAGTAATGGGCTGTCAATACAGTGAGTCAACCGTGTTGGGTACAATGGGTCCTGAAAGAAGAGAGGAGAAATCCCAAAACGGTTTAGAAAAATCATCTCCTTTTCAGCCCGCCGAAAAATATCCTTGTTGCCTACAGCCCGGCTCAGCACCTCCCCTACTCCTTTTACTTTTTGAAGAATCCGCTTTGGTTCGCGAAAAACAGCTTCAGCACTGCCACACATAGTCACAAGCTTTTTCCCCAACACATCCCCGATCCCTGGAATCAGGCAAAGTGCAATCTGATACAATAGCATCTTTTATCATTTACCCTATTAATCGGGTTTGAAGCCAAAAAGTAATACCTAGTTTTACACAATTTTGCATTTTTCGGCTGTTCATGGTTTAACTTTGTTAAAATGAATTATCCGGAGAATACAAAAAGCATCCTCGTTTGCCCCCTCGACTGGGGTATTGGCCATGCCACGCGTTGTGTTCCTGTAATCAGGCTTTTTCTTGCCCGGGGATTCCGAATAGTGATCGCTTCAGACAGGCGCCCAATGGCGTTTCTCCGGCGTGAGTTCCCGGATCTCGAATTCGTCAGGTTTCCCGGAACACGTATCATTTATCCACAGCGCTCAATGATGGTACTCAAGATGCTGATTCAGGGTCCGAAGTTGTTTGGCGGGATACACAAGGAACACAAACTTCTCCGGAAGATAATTGCCGACTATGAGATTGACCTGGTTTTCTCGGACAACCGATATGGGTTATGGAGTACTGATGTGCCTTCAATATTTATGACCCACCAGCTTCAGATCAAGGTGCCGCATTACCTGAATCTGTTCTCTCCAATGCTGCAACGGTTCGTATATTCCATCATTCACAAATACAGTGAATGCTGGGTGCCCGACTTTGAAAACCACAAAGGGCTGGCAGGCGAACTGTCTCATCCGGCCAGAGTACCTGATCATGTTCATTACATTGGAACTCTTTCCCGTTTCTCAGGAACCATGGACCAACCAGGGTCACTGAAAATTCCCCCGTTCGAGATTCTGGTTCTTCTTTCAGGACCGGAACCCCAGAGAACTATCATGGAGGAAATATTGCTGGGTCAGTTGCAGGAAACTGATATTAAGACTGTGATCGTAAGGGGAATTACTGAAAAACAGGAGGAACGGAAGCTTTCAGAACATATCCGGATCTTCTCCCACCTCGAATCCGATACCTTGCAGGAATACATCAGGAAGGCGCTTGTAGTGATTTGTCGTTCGGGCTATTCCAGCATCATGGACATCGCAGCTATGGGAAAAAGAGCCATCTTTATCCCTACCCCGGGGCAAACAGAACAAGAGTACCTTGCCCGCTACCTGATGTCAAAAAAGATATACTTCTCAATATCCCAGAAAGAATTTAACCTGCTCTATGCCTTAGAGATGTCTAAAAACTACCCGGGAATGGTGTTGGATAATGATTATGGGGAGCTAAAGAACAGGATTGCACATCATTGCCACCATTGACATCATTGCCACCATTACGATGACTTCCCTCGGACGATGCATGCCTCGTCCCTACTTCGACCCTCGACCCTGATATCTCGACCCTGTTACCCCGGCCTGTTTACTTCTTATCACAAAATAGATTCCTGCCAGAACAAACGGAATGCTTAGCCACTGACCCATGTTCAGCGTCATGGTGGCTTCGAATCCAACCTGCGGTTCCTTGATAAATTCAATGAAAAACCGTATCCCGAAAACAAGGATTAGAAACATGCCGAAGATATAACCAGGTTCGGGTGTTCCATTTTTCCGGTAGTAGTACCAGCGGAGATAGAAAAAGATCAACAGGTAGGAAAGAGCTTCGTAAATCTGCGTTGGATGTCGCGGATCTACCGCTTCTGTTGGATTTGATGCCCTGACGAAAATGAATCCCCATGGAATGGTGGTTGTATTACCGAAAATCTCAGAATTCATCAGGTTTCCCATGCGGATAAGAAACCCGGCCAGGGCCACAATGATTACAATACGGTCGATCACCCATAGGAAAGGGCGCTTTTTCACTATGGAGAAGATTATCAGGGTTACAATGATCCCGATTCCTGCACCGTGACTCGCAAGCCCTCCCTCCCATACAGCGAATATTTTCAACGGGTGCGTCAGGTAGTAATCCGGTTCATAAAAGAGGCAATGACCCAAACGGGCACCTACCAGAGTGCCAATGATCATATATGTAGTCAATGAGTCGAGGACTTTCAGAGGGACACCCTCTTTCCGGAACATCCGCTGAAGGATAAGATATCCAAATACAAATCCCAGTGCAAACAAAACCCCATACCACCGCACCGCAACACTCCCGATCCGAAAAATTTCCGGGTCAGGGTTCCAGGTAATATATAGAAGGTTTTCAAGCATTGGTTTCGGGATTCGGGATTCGGGTTTTTTTTACCACATTAGTCACAATAGGACACATTAGTTCTATTGTGTTCTATGTGCCTATTGTGGTTCATTTCTTATTTTCCTAATTTCCTAATTCACTTCTAGTTAGCCTGGAACTGCATCCGCTGCGTAAACAGGGAGTCCAGCTTGCTCGCCAGCACAGGCTGCCCATTGTTTCGTGCAACACGACCAAGGTCTCTCAAAACGCTCAGTGCCGTCCGAATATCCTGGTCAAAATATACCTTACCTGGTCCCTCAACCGAGTTGTAGAAATCGAGCTCCTCCCCATAAACCTCTGCGAGCCGTTCCAGAATCATGCTCCCCTTTTCGGGTTCATCCAACTGGTAATACAGTTCTGCATAGGGAATCATGTATAGATCCCAGGGAAATTTGGATTCAGGGAAATATTCGAGATAATTGTCCATCAGCATTTTCGGCTCTTCTGTCCTCCCTAGTTCTATCAGACCCTTTGCGGTTCTCAGAATATTTGTCTTGGGCCGGAGGGCATTGTTCCGGCTCTCCGGATCGATGTATACATGTGGTTCGTTGAGGTTGCCCCATGCACAGTTATTCAGAAAAACATTAGCAGAGCCGATCGGGTCCACAACACCCAGTCCGGGAATATACTCATCCTGGTAAGCCCTAACCGGCATGAATTTATAAACAAATCCGGTCACATAGCACATCGAGTCCATGTTGAAGACATGCTTCACGCTTGATGGAGCAGCAAAGTACAGCGGCCTGGTGAAATTTGTTGAAGAGATCAAGTCGAGAAGCATCACATCATTCTTATATAACTGATTAGAACCTATGGTCCAGTAAATGGTATCCACCATACGATCAACCAATTCCGGAGGTACGATGCCATACTTCACACAATTCTCCTTGTTTACAGTAAGTTTGATCTTCTTTGCCGGGAAGAACTTAATCCGTTGCCCGTTCTGAAGGGTCAGATAGGTTTGCGGACTGGTGCTCTTGATCCATCCAATCAGGTCTTTAAGCTCAACATAGTCTTTGAATCCAACATTATAGTAGGGAAGAATATCGTTGGTTCCCTGCCGGTAATCTATTTTAGGAAGGGTAAAAGGGATCGGTTCAGAATCATACATCTTTTTGTAGAGTTGGTCAATGTACCAGGCCCCTGAAGCAAGCATCAGGTTAACCACGCGTACATCCGTACGGATTCCTTCCACCTCCTGGTCATACCATAGCGGGAAAGTGTCGTTGTCTCCGTTGGTAAAGAGGATCGCCTGAGGTTCGCAGGAATTGAGGTAATTGGCAGCAAAGTCGCGACAGGAGTATTTATCAGAGCGATCGTGGTCATCCCAGTTTTGCTGGGCCATCAACCCGGGTACAAGAATCAGGGTAACAGCAAAGACCACACCAATAGAGACCTTCTCATTTACTTTCCTCCTCATCCATTCGATCAACTGAATCACCCCTATTCCAATCCAGATGGCAAACGCATAGAACGAGGCAGCATAGGCATAGTCCCGTTCCCGTGGTTCATAAGGCTGCTGGTTGAGGTATACAACAATAGCCAGTCCGGTCAATATAAACAGTGAAGCTACAACGATAGTATCCTTGTAATCCTTTTTCAGGTGAAAGATCAACCCGATAATTCCAAGGATCAACGGGAAGAAAAACAGCGTATTGTGTGCGCGGTTCTGCATGGAATCAGGCAGGTTAGTCTGATCGTGCCCCAGTCGCATCTTGTCGATGAATGGAATCCCGGAGATCCAGTTGCCATTGGCAGGACCTCCGAATCCCTGGATGTCATTCTGTCGGCCTGCAAAATTCCACATAAAGTAGCGGATATACATATGGCCAATCTGGTAGCTAAAAAAGTATTTCAGATTCTCGCCAAAAGTAGGCCGGCTCCTGGTCTCCTGCTTTCCATCGGGACCGGTAATGGTGATCTGTCTCCCCTCTCCTGCCCAGTTTTTGTAGAACGATTCATGTCCTTTCCGTGCACGGCTCCACATTCGGGGAAAAAGTGTCGTAAAACGCTTGTCAAAAACAGGAATTGTTCCTTTCCGGTCATCAATAATGATATAATTTCCTGCTTCGTCATCCCGCCTGTATACGGGTGTGCCATCTTCATAATCAACAATAGGGGCACTCCAGTATTGGCCATAAGCGATCGGCCAGTCTCCGTATTGTTCCCTGTTCAGGTAAGAAAGCATGCTGATTGCATCTTTAGGAGCATTTTCGTTGATAGGTGTATCGGCGTCTGCACGGATTATCAACATCACAAACGTTGAATAGCCTATCAGGATGAAGGTGATCCCCAGAATGATGGTGTTCCAGATCACCTTTTGCTGCTTCCTGGTATACCAGAGCCCCCAAACGATCAAACCGATCAGTAACAGAAAATAGAAGATGGTGCCTGAGTTGAATGGAAGCCCGAATCCGTTCACAAAAAGCAGTTCAAACTTGGCAGAACCCTTCACTACCCATGGGATAATGATAAACATGATAAAGGCCAGGATAAGAATTGAGATGATGGCAGTAAACACCATTCCCCAGCGGGTTGGCTTGAACTTTTTGAAGTAGTAGACAAAGGAGATCGCAGGAATTGCAAGCAGGTTTAACATATGAACTCCTACGGAAAGGCCGATGGTGAATGCCAGCAGGATGAGCCATCGGTAAGAATGTTTTTCGTCGGCCTGCTCTTCCCATTTCAGGATGATCCAGAAAGCCAGGGCGGTCATTAATGCCGACATGGCATATACCTCCCCTTCCACTGCAGAGAACCAGAATGTATCGCTAAACGCATAGGTCAGAGCGCCGATAAATGAAGCAGCAAAGATCGTGTACATCTTCCCGTCAGTCATCTCGCCGTTAGGAGCGACCAGCTTTTTTGCCAGCAGGGATATCGACCAGAAAAGAAAAAGGATGGTAAGGCTGCTGCTGAGTGCCGACATGATGTTGACCATCAGGGCTATCTGAGATGTATCACCAAAAGCAAAGAGGGAGAAAAACCTGCCCAGGAGCTGAAAAGTAGGTGCTCCTGGAGGGTGCCCAACCTGCAACTTATAAGCGGTTGCAATATACTCGCCACAGTCCCACCAACTCGCTGTAGGTTCAACAGTCAGAAGGTATACAATGGATGCAATGACAAAAACGCTCCAGCCAAAGATCCTGTTCAATGTCTTGAAATTCTTCATAATAGAGAATGAAAACGTAGATTTGAGCCCACGAAAGTACAAAAAATACACGTTCTGTCAGAAGTTGTGTAATGTAAAAGGAATTATTAATTTTGCACCGCAAAGTCAGAAACCCTTACTTCAAACTTCTACGTTCTTACTTCCAGTTCTAACTTCAAACTTCTGACTTCTAACTTGCCCCTGACCCATGGTGTAATGGCAGCACAAGAGATTTTGGTTCTCTCGGTTTAGGTTCGAATCCTAGTGGGTCAACACTTTTTGTAACAAAAACCCTGTAGATAAAGCGTTTACAGGGTTTTTGTTTTTTATGGGGACTGTATGGGGGACAATATCCCTCTCTCCAAAACCTTTTTACTCTACAGCTATCTGATGCTTAATTTGGTTTGAAAGGATTTGTCATCAGAGTTAATCCTGACCAGATAGAGACCAGTTGTCAACCCAGAAAGGTTAATCACTTCCTGTATGTTATCCCCGTTTGGTATGATGAATTGATGATAAAGGATCCGTCCATACAGATCCACAATATTCAGGGTATAAGAGTGTTCCCCGGCACCTTTCAACGATACCGTCACCTCTCCGGAAGCCGGGTTGGGATATACCCGGAAACGGTCTGCCAATCCTTCATGACTGGTTTCGATGGCTGTGATACTCGGTATAGCTATGTCATCGATGGCAAAATCTCCCGCCTGGTCGCAAGAGGTCACACCCCTGAATCTCAGGGCGACAATCTGGCCGCTCCAGGGTGTAAGGTCTATATCCAGTTCGATCCATTCGTCTCCACGATTGCCGTAGATAGGAGGTATGATGTCAGCAGTGATCACTGAGCCGTCAAAAAGGTCCACGTGAAACATGCCGATATCGGTCCCGTAAGCATGATACCATAGTGTCATTTTGAAAGCGCCCCCATTCGTAAGATCAATACAGGGGGTGTTGATGACAGCCTCTTTATTCAAACAATTGGAAGAGGGTTCGATGTATAGGTATTGTCCGGTGCTGGTACCGGTTGTATGATCGGCGGAAGGACCTGTCAGGCTGGTTGGAGTGGGCCCCGAATATGTTCGCCAGTCGTGTTGGTCATACACATAATTTTCCATGTTAAACCATCCCTCTTCAAGGTCACATGTATAGAGTTCACAAATGGGTTCAGAGGCACATTTTGGCCAGGAATCAAAGTTCTGCTCATAGCCGACGGAGACAACCATTCCATCGATCACTTCGAATGGGATATCCAGCATGTCGTTAGTTGGATTTTGGTCGGGAGCATATTGTACCCAGGCTTTAAGGTTATAGAATCCAGCAGAGGAGATGTCGATCTCAGCTGTGAAGGTATAATTGATCGTAGAATCCGGTTTGATTGTCCCGGTGTAAACCTCTGCGACGCCTCCGCTGCTATTGAGCTGGTATCTCAGGGTGGGATCTGTAATCTCTTCAGAACCATTGTTCCGGACTTTAACGGTAACCACAACAGATGTGAGGTCCATATTGTTTTGAAACAGACCCCACCCAGCTGTTGGTATGGAAGCCATCTCTGCATCAGCCTGGTAGCAATTGAAGGGAGCATATGGGCCTTCGATAGAAGTAGCCCTTCGGCCAATGGCTCCATCCTCTCCCACGGCCCCGACACTGAACCACGATCCGGAGGTTGATATGGTATCATCCACGATATAGGAAGTGATAGTTGTTATCCCGACAGAATCCATATACTTCTCTCCCAGTTTGAAGACGACATATGAGGTAGCGCCAATAACCGGATTCCAGTTGAGGTGGACTGCATCACTACAGGCCCAGTCGATCTCCAGGTTGCATGGTACACCTATCATGGTAAATGGAGCATCCGATTGTGAGAACGATGCTCCTTTGGTGATCTTCACAAGGGCTTCACCTGTAATTGCATCGGGGACAGTCCAGTTGTAGGTCCGATTGGTTCCCGTGAGATCTGCTATGATCATTTCCCATGTTTGGCCATTGTCTGACGAAAATTCCAGTGTAAAGGTTTCACTGTCTCCAAATGCATCCCAACGGATTGTTTCCGTTTCGCCAGGCACAAATGATTCGCCACCAATCGGGTAAGTCAGAACAACCTCCTCCGGGATAAACTCCCATATCACGTAATAGGTTTGAGGTCCCTGTGGCACGGTTACACCTTCTACATTGAGAGAATAAGTTCCGGCTGCAGGATCATTTAGTGTGACCTGTTCCATGTTGTTATGGTCATCTATCCTTCTTGTGGCCACCATGGACAAACTGTCGGGGTGAGGGAAATGGCTTAACACCCATGGATTCCAGGTAGTAAAGGATGGATCGGTGAGGGTCATATTCAGGTCGTTCACCAGCGCCCAGGTTGTATTTACCGTGGCTTCGTAATCGGTCCAGTAAACCATGACCCTGAGCTGAGCAACATTGGCAGGCACATCGATGAGGTGCGTTATATCATCTCCCTGATCAAGTGAACCAGAATCAAATCGTGCTTCTTCAATCACTTTTACTGCCCGTAGTGCGTTGACCCTGCCCCATCCGAACTTGAAATCAGGACCTGGGTTTCCGAGGTCTTCCGCTGTGTTCAAAAGCGTAGCTTTTATCATTCCCGCCATTGGATCATCCCCGTTATATGTTTCGCGATAAGCCTGGAAAAGTTGTGCCAGTGTGCCGGCTACACCTGGACAGGCCATGGAGGTTCCCGACTTATATGCATAAGTATTGGGGTTAATGGTGGAGAGAACATTGGATCCCTTGGCTGCGAGATCGGGTTTAATCCTTCCGTCGTGTGCTGGTCCCCGGCTGCTGTAACTGTCCAAAACATCAAGGTAATTGACACTTGCAACGGAAATGACATTTTTTCCGACTTTATGACCGCCGGTAATGTTACCCCAACCCGGACCCGCTCCGTATCCACAGCTGCTGGATCCTGAATTTCCGGTTGAGAAGACATGCATTATGGAGGGGAAGGTCCGTACCTGTTGATCGAGCATCCGGGCAAGGGAGTTATATCCGGCATTGCATCCGTTCCCGTAAGAGGTAGAGGTGATTCTGATCCCAAGGTTACCATAATCCTGTGGAATGGAGTTGAACCCCGGATAATTTGTTGCTGAATATACATAAAGACTTGCACCAAAGGCATTGCCTTTAGCCCGTGGATCTAAATTTCCAGCAGCCATGATGATACCGGCACAATGATCTCCGTGATTTCCGTTATTGTTTGACAGGAACTGGTCAAGAATTCTCCCTTCATAGTCGATGTGTGGGCCGATGATCCCATCGTCCTGCAACTCAACATGGACCCCGGTACCGTCGAAATGACGTCCGGCCCCATAATCGGTTGCAACGGTGTTATTATGATGAAGTGTGCGCCCGGTGTAATTTTCTGGATCTGGCTCAGGATCAACCGGTTCCATGTAACTGATAAAAGGCAGTTCAGCGATGACTCTTATATCGGTAGCATGAACAGCTACATTGATAATCTTCCCAAAGGTGTTGTGGGTAATGACAGAAAGACCTGTTGACTGCAAAGCGCTGACAACCTGATCGGGCTCGAGATTGGGATAATAATTAATCAGGACGCTGATATCTCCATTCTCCATGATGGCATGGTCGGGATAATTTCCTTCATAAAGAATCTGTGAAAGTTTGTAATCCACATCCACATCAGAAATACTCCTGATACTCTTTCCGGCTAATGAGCCAGGGTCAAAATTGTGTTGAAAAGCGACAAAATAAGCATTCTTCGGAAGGTAATCAAGTAGGTTAACTCCGGCATTTTTTAGTGCTATTCTGGCTGATTGATCAGGGATTTTGTAAAATTGTATGATTTTGAAAAACTGGTCCTGAAACAAAGACTCATTAAGGAGGTTAAAGGAGGCAAGGTATTCTTCGGCATTGGCTTCAGGAATGATCTCACCGGTTCTGAAATAAATCCTGTAATCGCTTACCGATTCCTGGGCAGATGCCTGAAGCACACAGAAAAGGTTCACCAATAAAATAAGAGATATCGTACGCATAGATAAAGATATTTAATTGTGAAAGTCATGATTGTGGTCAGCTAAGATAGAACTAATTGGTAAACTCGTAAATTCCTAAAATTATTGATAAATTCGTATTTTCAACATCGGCTTGAACAGAAAGCGGGCTGACGGTTGTTTAAACGTGTCAATTATGCATCGGATAAGAAATATATCACTCATATTAAGCATGTTGCTGTTATTCGGTTGTATCAAGTCTTATGATCCGCTAATTGACAGCAATGTGGAGAAAAAGTATGTAGTGTCAGGACGGATAACCGATAAAGAAGGTTGGCAGGAGGTGGAAGTTTCTCTCTCTTCCCCCATTGATTCTCCGGAGTACATTCCGGTATTGGATTGCCAGGTAAAGATCCTGGATAACAGGGGCAATGTTTTTTCGCTTGCAGAATACAACCCGGGACAATACCAGGTATGGATAAGCCAGGAATATCTTACAACAGGCACCTCTTACCAGGTCAGGGTTACTGTACCCAACGGAGAAGAGCTGGTATCAGGATTCGATACGATGTCAGCCTGTCCTCCCTTGGATTCTGTTTTTTATTCCCTGGAAGAGGTTCTGATATCCAACCCTGGAAATTACCTGAAGGGAATGCAGTTCTATGTAGACCTGAATGCGGAGGGCGATTACAGTCAATTTTACAAATGGGACGTAATAGAGACCTGGGAATACCATGCCCCCCTTCCTCTGGAATATTACTTTGATGGCACCCACCATGAGGTCAAACCCCCTGATTTTTCCAACCAGGTTTGCTGGAAGACCGATCTCGTGAAGAATGTCTTTACCGTTTCCACGAAGAACCTTACTCAAAATATTTACAATCAATACCCATTGCAATTTGTTGACGGACGCCGCAGTTCACGTCTCGGAATCCAATACAGTATTTTGGTCAGACAGCTTTCTTTGAGTGAGGGAGCCTACAATTACTGGGAGCAGCTGCGCATCAACAGCAATGAACAAGGTGGACTTTATGAAAAACAACCCCTTGCCATCAGAGGCAACCTAATGAATATAAGCAACCCCGGAAAAGATGTGCTGGGCTATTTTTATGCTGCATCGGAATCCTCCGGAAGATATTTTTACAAGGATATTGAAGGAATTATCCCGGATTTCGAAAATTTTTGCCAGGAAAGTGACCTTGGGAGATTGGGTTGGAAAGAGTACTACTGGTGGGAATACCCTGTTTACTATTATTTTAATGAGTTCGGAAGGTTAAGAATATTGAATCACATATGTGTTGATTGTCCACTAATGGGCGGCACTACTGTAAAACCCGATTTTTGGCCAAATTAGCATAAAATTTGAAAAAGATAACGTTACATTTTTCAATCAAAGAAATCACCCCAGACAGGGAAGTTGTTTTTGAATCCCAGGGAATTAACGAGGGAAGAAACGTTCCTGAAAAGATCTCTGATCTTTATGATTATTCTCTTTCAGTATTCCAGAAAGATATTGAACCCAAAGCAATTAGACAAGAAATTACTATTCCGGAGTTTTCGGAAATCTTTCAGGGAAATGGCGACAATGATGAAAATACTCCGGTGCAACACATTTTTTCTCTGGCAGATTCCCTCGAACTTTTTGCTTTTACCCTGGGACAGAATATCAGTGATACCATTTCAGGCCTGTTCTCAAGTAAAGATTTTGCATTGGCTTACATGCTCGATTCTATTGCTTCAGCAAGTACAGATAAAGCAGCCTCCATTGCTGAACAATATAGTAAGGAATCAGCAAAAACCCTGCTGTATAGCCCTGGATATTGTGGCTGGCATATAAACGGACAAAAACAGCTTTTCAAAAAACTTAAACCTGAACGTATTGGGATCTCTTTGTCTGACCAATTCCTTATGATACCGTTAAAGTCAATTTCCGGCGTTTTAATTACCGGGAAAAAGGAAATTCATACATTTGATAATGATTTTACCTTTTGCGCTCAGTGCAAAACGTTCAGTTGTATTGCCAGACAAGAACATCTGTTGTACTAAAAATCGGAAATACTATGGGAATCAGGCCGGCCTTACATTTTTTAGAGAATAATTTAATTGAGAAGATCATATCGGAAGCACGTGATCTCCTCTGTAACCTGGGAATAACCCTGCATAACAAGGAAGTTCTGGATGTACTATCCGGATATGGTGCGACAGTTGATCAGGATAAATTTCATGTACTATTCACGAATGATGTCATTGACAAAGCCCTTGGATCTGCCCCCTCCTCATTTAAGCTGTTTGATGTATTGGGGAATGAAACGCATGATTTCTCTGGTTTTAACAGCTATTTCACACCCGGCACTGCAGCAATCCATATCCTGGATCACAAGACAAATGAAATCCGGAAGCCAACTACTGCTGATTTCATAGATTACTCCAAACTGATGAGCGGGTTGAACTATATTGCTTCGACAAGTACTGCTTTCATCCCAGCTGATGTAACAGAAAAAATTTCAGACAGTTACCGCCTCTATCTAAGCTTACTCTATTGTGAAAAACCTGTGGTTACCGGAGCCTTTACTATTGAGGGTTTTGAAATAATGAAAGATCTGCAGCTCGCTGTCAGGGGAACAAAGGAAGCGCTGGAGGCTAAACCCCTGACGATATTTTCCTGCTGCCCTACTTCACCTTTGAAATTCAGTGATGTTACATCTCAAAATGTTGTTGATTGTGCCCGGTTTGGGATCCCCGTTGAATTCATTTCCATGCCTCTTTCCGGATTCATGGCTCCTGTGACCCTTGTCGGCAGTTTAATACAACACACAGCCGAAACAATCAGTGGAATTGTTATCAGTCAGCTGACCAATCCCGGCACACCTGTACTTTACGGCGGATCGCCTGCAATATTTGACATGCGGTATGAGACAACACCTATGGGAGCAATAGAAACCATGATGTTAGATTGTGCCTATAACGAAATAGGTAAATTCCTTGGATTTCCAACTCAAGCCTATATTTCACTCAGTGATGCAAAAAGCCTCGATGCACAGGCAGGAATGGAATCATCGATGGGTGCTACACTTGCTGTCCTTTCAGGGATCAACAATATCTCCGGGCCTGGCATGCTCGATTTCGAAAGCTGCCAGAGCCTGCAAAAACTAATTCTGGATAATGAAGTCTGTGGGATGACGCAGAGGATGGCCAGGGGAATTGAACCAAAAGAAGATTTTCCCTCCATGCCTTTGTTCCAGGAATTAGTAAAGGAAAAACACCTGCTCATCTCAAAACATACACGAAAATATATCAGGGAAGAACATCATTTTTCGGGGAAGATCATCAACAGGGCAAACCTGTCAAGGTGGAAGGAAGAGGGGAGCCTTAGCCTGACCGACAGGGCTAACCTGGAGATAGAAAGGCTGCTAAATGACTACCACCCATCCAGGCTTCCTGAAGATATAAAGAAAGAGTTAACCCTGCGCATGGAAGCCGAAGCACGTCGTAACGGGATGGATAAACTACCGGAATAGCAAATCCCAAATCCCAAATCCCAAATCCCAAATCCCAAATCCCAAAACAATATAGATACGATGGATATACTGCAGCAGATTTCAGAGCAAATAGATCTTGGTGATGATGAAAAGGTGTATGAATTAACCGCCACAGCTATTGAACAAAAGATCCCTGTGAAACGAATTCTTGAGGAGGGTTTGTTAGACGGAATGAATATCGTTGGAAAAAAATTCAAAGAGCATGATATATTTCTTCCGGAAGTGTTAATGGCAGCAAAAGCCATGAATGCAGGGATGGAGCTTATCAAACCCTTGCTTCTGTCTGGTAATATTCCCATGAAAGCTAAGGTAGTTCTTGGTACTGTAAGAGGAGACTTGCATGATATCGGGAAAAATCTGGTTGGGGTCATGTTGAAAGGTGCAGGGTTTGAAGTGATTGACCTTGGGAATGATGTGTCTCCGGAAAAATTCATTGAAACTGCGAAACGTGAAGGGGCACAGTTCATTGGAATGTCAACTCTTTTAACAACCACGATGCCTGTAATGAAAGAAGTTATAGAGCTGCTGAGGATAGAAAATCTCGAGGGTAAGATTAAAACCCTTGTTGGTGGAGCTGCGGTTTCGAAAAGTTATGCTGAAGAAATCGGTGCAACTGCTTATTGCTATGACGGCTCCAATGCCGTAGAATATTTAAATTCTGTCATCTGAATATGAAAGCTGTACTGGATCGGATAAAACAGGGAGAAATTCTTGTTTGTGATGGTGCCATGGGCTCTTTACTGATGGACCGGGCTAAGGAACATCTGAAGGGCACCTGTCCTGAATCCATCAATCTCAGCCATCCGGAGATTATCAGGGAAATAGCAGCATTATATATCCAGGCAGGAGCTGACATCATAGAGACAAATACGTTTGGGGGGTCTCCCCTGAAACTGGCAAGCTACTCGCTTGATGATAAAACTGAAGAGATAAACAGGGCAGCCATCCTGGCAGTAAAAAATGCTTCAAGCAAGAACATATATATTTGTGCGTCAATTGGCCCAAGCGGTAAACTTCTCAAACCCTTTGGGGATACGGAACCAAAAGAAATTTACGAGAGTTTTTACCGGCAGATCAAAGTACTTGTTGATGCCGGTGCTGATATAATTAGTATTGAAACGATGACCGACCTGAATGAAGCATCTCTTGCCGTTGAGGCAACACGGAATATATCTTCGTCAATTCCTGTGATTGTTTCGATGACGTATGAATCAACTTCCAGGGGATTTTTCACCATGATGGGAACACGTATAGAAGTGGCATCAAAAAGACTGGAAGATTCAGGTGTTGATGTGATTGGGTCAAATTGTGGAAATGGTATTGAGAACCTGGTTCTGATAGCACAAGAGCATAGGAAGCATACACAACTTCCTTTAATGATCCAGGCAAATGCAGGAATTCCGGAGCTTCGGGAAGGAGTAACGGTTTATCCTGAGTCTCCGGAATTCATGGCAGAGAAATGCAACGGATTGATATCCATTGGCGTATCCATAATTGGTGGATGTTGTGGCACTACCCCCGCGCATATAAGGGCTATTCGGAATGTCGTTGATCAAAGGGGTAAAAAGTTGCTGAAAACTTAATAATTAAAGATTTTATGATATGAATCAGAGTGGCGGAGTTGAAGGAAAAGGAAAAATCGGGTTCTGGATGAGCACCTCCCTGGCAGCAGGGAATATGATAGGATCAGGCGTTTTTTTGTTGCCTGCAGCCCTGGCGTTTTTTGGAGGGATCAGCATATTCGGCTGGATTTTTACTGTCGTTGGCACACTGTTTCTTGCCCTGGTTTTTGCAAGACTCAGCAAACTGATCACCAAAGCGGGCGGACCGTATACATATTCACGGGAGGGTTTTGGGGAATTTACAGGCTTTCTTGTAGCCTGGGGTTATTGGATATCAATCTGGTGTGCCAATGCAGCTATTGCAGTAGCAGGAGTTGGATACCTCTCCTTTTTCATCCCTGCGCTGAAAGATAATTATTTGCTTTCTGCCAGTGTTGCTATTGCTGCAATCTGGTTTTTCACATACATCAATACGAAAAATATTCAACAGGTTGGATTGGTACAGCTCATCACCACCATTCTTAAAATTATACCATTGTTGCTGCTGGGAACCTTTGGATTTTTCTATTTCAACAGTGCCCACTTTACACCGTTAAACCTAACTCTTGATTCCAACTTTGATGCTATCACGGCAACAGCTGCATTAACGTTGTGGGCGTTTCTCGGGTTGGAGTCGGCTACCGTTCCATCGGATAAGGTAAAGAATCCTACGAAAACAATACCAAGGGCTACCATTGCGGCGATCGTGATTACTGCCCTGCTCTATATTTCAAGTACGGTAGGAGTCATGGGAATCATGGCCCCGGCTGAACTGCAGCATTCTGCTGCACCATTTGCAGATGCAGCCCAGATGGTTTGGGGAAACTGGGCCTCACACCTGATTGCAATCGGAGCTGTGATTTCATGCTTTGGAGCCCTCAACGGATGGATCCTGCTCCAGGGGCAAATCCCCCTGGCCGCTGCCAGAGACAAGCTCTTCCCCGCCAGTTTTAACAAGGTGTCAGTCAAAGGAATACCTGTCATTGGGCTTATCATCGGCAGTGTGCTTGCATCATTCCTGGTAACCTTAAACTATACCAGGGGACTGGTGCAGATGTTTGCATTTATCATTATGCTCTCCACCCTCAGTTGCCTGTTGCCATATCTCTTCTCTTCACTTTCAGAGGTTATGCTCTATCTGAGGAAGAAGAAAAGCTTTAATAAAACCAGGTTTATTGCCGCAGTATGTATTTCGATACCCGCTTTCCTCTATTCATTATGGGCCATAACCGGACTGGAATATGAAATTCTCCTCTGGGGAATTATCCTCTTGTCAGCAGGGTTGCCGATATATGCCTTCGTGAAATTAAAAGCGAGAAAAAAGAGGCTCTAGTTTGTCTTGACGATCTTAGCTGTTTCCGACTTATCCCCTGCAATCACATGGATTACATAAACCCCGACAGGGTATCCTGAGAGGGAGATCTTATGGGTTTGGATTCCCTGGAGCTCCTTTCCCATGATCTTGTCGCCACGCATACCATAAATTTCAAATCGAATGTCGGTGAAAGCATTCATGTTTGTGACTTCGAGTGTAACATCATCACGGGTGGGATTGGGATATAGTTTGACGAAACGATCTCCAGCATCACCGAAGAGGATATAAGAATCTTCAACCCCAACATTATTGTCAACCAGACTTGGTGCAAGTGTAATAGGTGTGCAATAGGTGCTGGAGATGTATGCATGCAGGTAACCTCCTGATTGAACGGTTGTTCCCGGAAGGAGACTGATCTTGCTTCCGGCTATCAGGGTAACATTCCCGCCGCTCTGCACCACAAATGTGCTTACCCCACCGGCAACCGTAAGCGTATTTACTGCAGAGTAGCAGGTTGTTGTACCGATCGGGATGGTGATATCGGCAAGTGTCCTGTCCATAGGAGGGTTTACTTTTCCATCCACACCGCTGAAACTGCTGAAGGTAGTCAGTCCGTTTGCTGTGAGCTTATGCGTGGAGGCATTTGTCATAGAATAGGTTACCCATGGAGCGGAGCTGACTTTTGCAGTAACAATGTCGTCCTGTGTTCCGGGGGCTGTAATAACGACATCATCCTCAGTATAGGTAAAGGTGGCATCACAATTGAAACCGGAAACATTAGAGCTGGAGAGCTCCCAGTAACGGGTCAGGTAGTTATCCGTGATATTGACATCCGGGTATTTAGCATCCACCACTCTTGCCGCTACGTAGTTATCAGCAACGAAGGTAGCACTGTTGAAATTGACCTCCAGCGGGCTGTATTCAACGGTAGATGTGTTATCGCCAATTGGGAACACGAAGCTACCCAGAAAGGTTGGTATGAACTCTTTTCTTAATTCCCCGGTTCCGTTGGTGATGACATAACTTAATCCGGTTCCCGGACCTGCACCGGAAATTGTTGCCAGGTGTCCAAGGTGAAAGTTGTTATTACCCAGAATAAGATGACCGCTGGTCAGGTCCAACCCGCCCTCTGCCCCGGTTTGACCCGACAGTGTCACACCTGCGCCATTATTTATGCTTACTGTAGGAAACACGTTCTGTCCACTGATATCCTGAACTGAGGCGCCGGTAAAAGAGACCATTCCGGTAGTTGGATCACCAATTGCATCACTCCCCGGATGCTGATTTGTCAGATCACCTTTCAAATCAAGGGTTCCATCTATATTGACATCAGCCCCGTTCTCGATGATAAAGTCACCCTGGGAAACCAAAGTGGATCCGTTTTCTATCACCAGGGTCGTGCCATTGGTTATTTTCGTTTGAGAAAGTACATCCTGATGAAGAAACAGGGATAATCCTATCGCCCCAATCAAGCTAATTGCTATGGATAACCGAAATCCGTGTAATATATAAAGCTTCTTTTTCATAAGAGATGTCTTTTGAGCATATCAAATATATTAAAATTATATGTTGAATCACTTTTTTTGATGTTTTTTTTTTCAAAATAATTTACTTCAACATAACAATGTTTTTCATACTTTTAATGCGAAATTTCTAGTCTGTAACCAACTTGATCCCCAGGGAACCATGAAAAGAATATTTTTCATTATACCATTAGTGATTCTGTTTTCATTGACAGGATTGACTCAGAGATTCTACATTCAGGGAAGCGGAGGATATGCATTTGGATTTCTCAAAGAGAATATGTCAACGGCTTTACTTACAGCAAAAGTCAGAAGTGACACCCTTTACGATCAAGTATCACAGAATGAAAGCCACCTGTTTTCATTCGGTACGGGAGGACGGCTTGCTCTGGGGGTTGGGATGAAACTGAACGATTATTTGTCACTGGAACTGGCAGGGTTTTATAATCCCTGCAAAACACTCAAAACTGAGGCCAGTGAATATTACACCTACACTGAGGGTGGCTTTTTCTTCGATTTCAACGAACACCATACTTACAAAGGGAGAGAATTCGGGTTTCTGCCGGCTGTAAAATTCAGTCTCCCGGCCGGATCTCTCAGGCCTTATGCCAGGATAGGGATCATCTTTTCATTTATCAGCCTGACTTACAACTACGAAGGAACCTACCTCACCACGCATCCCATGTATTATCCAACCGGAAGTGAACGATCTACTCTGGAAGCAAAGAGAAGCCTGAATCTGGGAGCCGCTGCCGACTTTGGATTTGAGATTACCCTTGCCGACAGGCTCTTCTTTTTCCTTGAAGCAAACGGATCATTTATCTCGTACAGACCTAAAAAAGCAACATACACCGAATATGTAGTAAATGGCGACGATATCCTTGGAGATCTTACAACATATGAGAAGGAGGTTGTTTATGTTAAAAATTATACTTGGACAGATAGTGTTGATGATGACTCACCCCGGGAACGTGTATATATAACCTTTCCGTTCAGTTCACTAGGACTCTCTGCCGGGTTAAGGTTCAACTTTTTTCAGTAGGAATGATTTCATGTCGCGACGCAACTGCGGCCGTATATATCTTGACTTGCCCAATGTTTCATATGTAATCCTGAAGATCTATTCCTTTACTGGTGAACTTTTAAGGAGTGATACCTATAACGGGAATGACCTCTATCTCATCGACCTGAGCCAGTTTTCAAACGAATTCCATACCAATGTTCATAAAGTGGTGATCAGATGACAGAGGGCAGTGAGCAGTGGGCATTGTGTCCAAATCAGAAAAATCGACTTATACAGGTAGTAAAAGCCATACGATCCCAATCAGGATGGCAATAACTCCTCCTGCAAATGAGATCCATTTCAACAATTTATACCGTTGTGCCGTTTCAAGTTTGTGCGCGATTATTCCAAGTAACCAGGTGAAGGCAATCATGGTTAGAATGGTTCCCGATCCGAAGGCGGATAAATAAATAACCGGCTTCAGTGTTCCTGGAAGAACCAGTGTGGGAAGGATAGCAACAAGGTGACTGAATCCGGCCAGCCCGTGAAGCACTCCGATACCAAGGGTTGTCCATACCGTTTGCCTGACTTTGACAGCATGCTCATGATCATGCGCTTGCAGATCAGAATGGTCATGCTTATGTACATGAACGACTACATCAGGATCAGTATGTACATGCGGATGGGCGTGTTTTTTAAGCGGAGATTTAATATAAATTCTGGCAATGGCCCAACCGCCGATTAAAATTAGCATGAACCCGACAATCCGCTCACTGTTGGCGGAAATGATCTCTACCGGAAAAAATTCTTTAAAAAGAATGAAGAGTACCCCCAGCAGAAGCGCTCCAATGGTATGTCCAAGACCCCATGAACAACCTATGATCCAAGCCCTTTTCCGGAAATTAATGGAGAAAGGAGTGACAGCAGCAAGGTGGTCAGGACCAGTAAGGACATGTGTGGCCCCAGCAAAAAAACCGGTGAGAAAAATCAGCATATCGTTCGGACCGGCATTAATTTCTCAAGCATGTGCTGAACCGTGGAGAGTATCTCTGGATAACATTTCTGTATAACCGGAGAGAAGGAGTTACTGAATACTCTGTCCTCCTCTATTTCTATGGCAATAATTGTGATAGAGGAGGGGATCTTCATGCCTGTTCTTCTCCCTAGTTCAAGGGCCGTAAGGAAATTGATGTCATGAAGGTTCGACAAATGAAGGGTTTCCTTAAAATCATCCGGGGTATAACAATAGACTGTACCGGGGTCGTTTTTCAAGGTTCTTATGGCATCGATGATGAAAACAGTATCAAAATCCTTAATTATTTCCAGCAGTTCAAGACCTCCAAGCGATGCGTTCTGGTAAACGATATGATCAGGGAATTGATTTTTATCCAGATCGTGAATCAATTTTGGTCCAATACCATCGTCTGTGAGAATTTCATTGCCTATTCCAAGCATTAAAATTGATCCTGAATGAACTGATGTTTCTACCACAATCACGGGTATTTTTCCAATGCTTATTTGACAGAAATGAAAAGCCAGGAAAACCTGACTGTTGATTAACCTCTCTTTGTCGACTGCAGAATATTCCCTTCCTGATCCCTGACATTCAATATCATTCTCATTTGGCCGGGAAGAGAATGTGTGGCACAAGAAAAGCAGGGATCGTATGCACGGAAGGCCATTTCGATCATATTTAAGGTCCCTTCATTGACCTCCTCCCCTTTCTTGATCAGCCCCTGTGCTGCTTTTTTTATTGACATGCAGATCGCAGCATTATTATTTGTGGTGCCAACGATCAGGTTAACTTTCCTGACCATCCCTTTGTCATCTGTCCAGTAATGATGAGTCAGTGTTCCCCTTTGAGCTTCTACCACACCAACACCCTCCCCGACAATTTTTTCAATTGGTGTGCGCAAATCTGTTCCAATAATGTCAGGGTCCAGAGCAAGTTCAAGGCAATGCTCTGCAGAATAGATTAACTCAATTAACCGGGCCCAATGCATGGCAAGGGTTGCATGAACCGGCTTCCCTCCCAGTGTTTCATACATAAATTTATATTCCTGCTGGGCAATGGGAGTGGCCATACCATCAGCAGCATTAAGCCTGGATAACGGCGTTGCCTGGTAAACGCTTGAATCCTGTCCGTCAATAAAGCCCTTCCAACCAATCTTTTTCAGATACGGAAATTTTAAATAGCTCCATGGCTCAACCCGTTCCTCAATATAATCAATATATTCATCTCCGCTGTATTTGTACAATTCGTTCCCTGTCGTATCCACAACACGTACTTTCCCATCATAAAAATTCACTAAATTGTTTTTATCTACGAGTCCCATTGAATGAAGGACAAGCGAATAGGGGCCGTTGAGAATCAGATCCACATAGTCCTTATTTCCAAGGACAACATCCTTGAACAATTGAATGGAAAATTTAGAGAATTCAACAAAACCTTCTGCTTTCTTTACGATATCATCCCGTTGTTCAGGTGTAATTCCTTTTTTAACGCCACCGGGAATGTTCATGACTACATGGGTCTGATGACCTCCGATAAGTGCCTGAATTTCCTGGGCAATCCGACGTTGCTTGATCACTTCGGTGCCGATCTCCAATCCAACTTTGGCGATCACCCCAAGGATATTCCGTTCTGCCGGATCTGCCGTTGGCCCTACTACAAAATCAGGGGCTGCCAGGGCATAAAAATGTGCGATATGGCTGTGAACGAAATGCGCCATATAAAAAAGTTCCCTGATTTTTTTTGCGGTTGCTGTAGGTTCGACTCCGAACACAGCATCAACAGCTTTGCCAGATGCCATATGGTGACAACCCGGACAAACACCGCAAATCTTTGTCACAATAGAGGGAAGCTCCTCCACGGGTCGGCCTTCGCAAAATTTTTCAAATCCGCGTAATTCCGGTACCTGAAAGTATGCATTCTCTACCTCTCCGTCCTGATTCACGAAAATATCAATTTTTCCGTGTCCTTCAAGACGGGTAATCGGATCAATGGTGATAGTTCTCATTGTACTTTCCTCCCTAAAATTGAACCGGGCAAGCTAAACCTGTAGAAAAGCCCTGCAGGGTCAACAATAGATTCAATTATTTTATCAATTTCTTCAGGGTTGTCGGCATTGATCATCGTGCCGATCGCCGACATCATTTTTGCACCCGGATCCGTTGCTCCGGGAGGAGGACCATAACAGCCCCTGCACGGAGAATTGCCCTCCACGCACCTGACACCACATCCCCCCCGGGTAGCAGGCCCCATACAAATGACCCCCTGCTCAAGAAAGCATGTTTCCTTATCGTCCTGGATCTCCCAGGGCCTGTAAAATCTGTCGATCGTTTTATTTTCCGATTTTGTTCGTTTGCATTCGTCACAATTGGTTTTGTCATTAGCACCCACTACAGATCCTTTTGGGGGTAGTTGGGCGCCTGACACGATAGCAGTAAAGACTTCGATCAATCGTTCACTTTGAGGAGGACATCCGGGAATGTAGTAATCCACATCCACCACCTTGTTAAGGGGGAGAACATCATTAAAAAATTTCGGTAGTTTTAACGTGCCTTCTTCCACGGGGTATTCCGTAACCGGAAATATTCGTTCGGGATTTTTTGTGGATTCGGTTTCCACGTAAGCACGTTCGAATACCTCTGATTTCCCGGAAAAATTTGCCAGTCCGGGAATTCCACCCATATAAGCACAAGAACCATAGGCTACAAGAATCTTGGTTTTCTTACGCAGAAGCTGGGCGATGTGTTGATTTTCACTGTTTCTGACAGCACCGTTGAAGAGCGTCAGATCAATCGATTGATCAGGCATCGCTTCCACATCTTTGTATTTAATATCCAGGGCTATCGGCCAGAATACCGGATCTGCCGCTGCAACGATATCAAGCAGCTTCTCATGTGTGTCAAGTACTGATACACAACACCCGCCACATGCGGATCCCCAGTAAACAGCCAGTTTTAGTTTGGGTTTGAGATTAGTTTGTTCTGATGACACTATTTATACGTTTAAATGTTCTACTTCCAATGAACTTTTTACTTTACTCGGACCCATCGATAACAGGGTTTTTGTCATATCATTCACCAGTTCGGCGAACTGCTTGCCTTCGCTTGCGCTGATCCACTCCAGCCGTAGGCGGTCTTTTTCAATACCCATTTGCCGGGTGAATTTCTGAAGCAGTTTAAAACGCCTAAGGCATTTGTAATTTCCTTCCTGATAATGACAGTCACCGGGATGGCAACCACATACCAGGACTCCATCCGCCCCCTGCTGAAAAGCTTTCAGGATGAAGGTCGGTTCTATTCTTCCTGAACACATGATGCGGATGATCCGGATGTTCGGAGCATAGTGAATTCTTGAAGTTCCTGCAAGGTCGGCGCCTGTATAGGCACACCAGTTGCAAAGAAATGCTACGATTTTTGGTCTGAAGTCCATTGATAACTTACTTTTTATGACATTGACATGACACCTTCTATTTCTGAAAGAATCTGTAAATCGGTAAAGTGCTTGCTGATGATAGCACCTGCCGGACAAGCGGAACCGCAGGTTCCACAACCTTTACACAGGATCTCATTGACAATAGAGACTTTGTTGTTTTCATCATAGGAGATCGCTTTGTAAGGACAAACACCGATACAGGTCTGACATCCGCAACACAATAATTCATTTACGCTTGCAGTAGTCACTTCAATAGGAACAGATCCCTGAGCAATTGCACCAAGGATCCGGGCTGCTGCTGCTCTTGCCTGCGCAACCGAATCAGGAATATCCTTTGGTCCCTGGCAGGTCCCGATAATATATACACCTCCGGTGGTTGTTGCTACAGGGTCAAGCTTTGGATGTTTTTCAATAAAGAACTGGTTCCCGCAAAGACTGACTCCAATGGCCCGAACTACCTGTTTTACATTCTCCTGTGCCTCCATATTCACCATCAGGATCACCATATCGACAGGAACTTCAATGGACTGACCCGAAAGCAACTCATCCATTTCGATGATCATGTTGCAGTTATCTGACCTGTCGGCCTGATTGATGACCGGCAGCTTTTTCTGCTGATCATACATCAGGAACATGATCTGCCTGTGTGTTGTAAGGGCGTAAAACTCTTCATGGCCTTTCCCATATGCTCTCATATCAGCATATATCTCAAAAATATTTGCCGAAGGTAGCGCGGCACGTACCTGATGGACATATTTCAGGGCTGCCATGCAACAGACCCGGGAACAATACTCATGGTATTTTTTATTCCTGCTTCCAACACAATGAATGATGGCCACATTCCGGGGTTCTTTTCCGTAAACTGTGAGAATTCTTCCGGCAAGGAGTTTCTCCTCGAATTCAAAAGATGTAATCACATCCGGAAATTCCTTGTAATTGTACTCCGAAATGACCTCCGGGTTAAATGGTTTTAACCCTACGGCAGCAATGATATTCCCGAATTCAAGTTCAACAGGATCACCTCCGTTGACGCTGATAGCCGTTTTGAAATTTCCAATATAGCCGGTCACTTCACGTATCTCTGTCTCCAGAAATACGCTGATATTGGGATGGTTGTCGACCCGCTGTACAATCGGCCTGATCATCTGCTGTGCGCTGGATAGATGAGGGAACGTAAGATCAAACTTTTTTACCTGTCCTCCAAGCTGGTCACTCTTTTCCACCAGGTACACCTGCTTTCCGGCATTTGCGATCTCCAGTGCGGCTGTCAGTCCTGAAATACCTCCCCCTATGATAAGGGTCGCCGGATTGACATTGACAAACCGTTTTTGAAGCGGTTCATGATACCGCACGCGACGGATTGCTGCAACGACCAGATCGATGGCTTTGTTGGTGGCTTCTGTCCTGTCGGTGTGAACCCACGAATCCTGCTCCCTGACATTTGCCATCTCAAAAAGGTATGGGTTTATTCCAGCCTTTTCGCAAGCGGTCCGGAAAGTCAGTTCGTGAATTCGCGGAGAACAGGCTGCCACCACAACCCGGTTAAGGTTATGCAATTTGATGTCTTTAATGATCAGATCCTGACCCGGATCCGAACACATATATTTATAATTTTTGGCAATTGTAACATTAGGCAAAGCCTTAACTTCATTTGTAACAGCTTCAACATCAACCATTTTTGAAATGTTGGTGCCGCACCAGCAAACATAGACGCCTATTCTTGGCTCTTCCATAGGGTTAGTTTATCGAGTTAATTTTTGTTTTTCTGGGGACTGCATGTGTTTTAAGATGCTGAAAATAAACGGCAAAAGGCCGGTAAGCGAGGTGAGACCATTTCGAAAAAGGAACTTCGATCAGGATCATTGGAACCAAAACAGCCATATGAATAATATAAAAAATATAGGTAGCATAGGGCATTCCGTAGATCCTGAAAATATGAATCAGAATTCCTGTTATTACGGTAAGTGTCAGCATTACCAGAAAAAGCCAGTCACTTACGTGAGAGAAATAAAACTTCACATCCTTCCTTCTCATTCTTCCTGTAATGGCAACCAGCAATCCGAAAAGCAACCCAAAGGTGGCATAATACCCGAGTGCACGCTGCAGATGCCAGGGCGGGAGGATCTTTTCGGTCTGAAACCAGGGAAGGAAGACAACCACAACAATAAACATGATGGTATACCCCGACATGAGAAACCAATGTGAAAACCAGTATCGTTTGTCATCACATTTCCCAAACTTGGGTTGAACTGAAAAATTGAAAACCAGCCGCCAGAACTCCCTTACATGAACCCAAAAAGTAACCTTAGTATGGCCATGTTTCCAGATAATCTTATAATACATTCTCAGAATATTGGAAATGAGCAAACCGCCAACCACTATAGCCATAGCCCAGTCGAATGCCTCAATGATATGAATGGGGGCAAATGAATTGATCTTAACTCCTCCCTGGGATGTCAGTTCCGTGGTAAACGAATAGCCCATCGCAGGAAGCCCGATCAGGAACGCGATCACTACGAGGACAGCGATAAGGAGAATGGATCCGATCTCCCAGACTTCTGATGTATAGAATTTTTTTGAAAGACCTGTCCAGTCATATATGGAAGTAAGGTATCGTCGCAACGACATCATCAGTTCGCCGGGGTTGGCATCTCTTGGACAAGTACTGGTGCAATCGCCGCAATAGTAACACAACCATGGTTCAACGCTGGATTCGATTTCATTTTTCAAACCCATCTGCATCAACCTGATTTTTTTTCTTGGGAAAAGAAATCCCTCTTCCGAAAGGGGACACATGGCAGTGCATGTGCCGCAATGATAACAGGCATTCCAGTCCCCAATGCCAAATTGCATCAGTTGATTACGAAGTTCGGGATGAACACGGACACTCATAAATGTTTCTCCTCTAGTTGGACAAGTGTTAACTTATTAATTCGTTTCTCAATGGTTTCCAGTGGAATTGAAATAAGATCCTTGTAGATCTTTCCTTTCAGGATGCTTTGAATAGCCCTTGCAGCTGCAGCAGACCCCTGTGCAACAGAGTCGGGGATGTCTTTGGGCCCCTGGCAGGTTCCGGCGAGATAGATGCCACCACGGCTTGTAGCTGTAGGATCGAGGTTGTAATGCACCTCCTCGAAGAACCCATCTTCCGACCTGGGAATACCAAGCATCCTGCTCAGATCCCGGGTCTCTTCCGCTGCTTCCAGGCCGATAGATAGAATGACCATATCTACGGTATTTTCCAGGATCTCCCCTTTCAGGATATCTTCTCCACGCAGGAAAAGCTTCCCATTTCTCTCCTCCACTTTTGCGGTTTTTCCCCTGACAATAGAAACATCTTCTTCAAGAATCCGTTCGTAGAATTCTTCATATCCTTTTCCAAAGGAGCGCATGTCGATAAAATATTCATGGATCTCCGCTCCCGGCAGTTTTTCGAGAATTAGATGAGAGAATTTTAAAGAATACATGCAGCAAACCCTCGAACAATATTTGTTGTGATTCTTATCCCTGCTTCCAACGCAATGGATGATCGCAACTTTCTCAGGTTTCTCTGCCTCCTCGGTAAATATCCAGTTCCCTTTTTTATCCTGTGATCGCAAATGGATGTTTCCTCCGGTTGGTCCGGATGCATTTAACAACCTTTCAAATTCAAGAGAAGTAAGGACATTTGGAAGTCTTCCATACCCAAACTGATCCATCTTTTTTGCATCAAACGGCTTGAACCCAGTTGCTACAATAATGTTCCCTACATTGATGGTCACTTCATGGTCCTGTTCATCAAGGTTGATACAATCAGGAACCGGGCAGACTTTGACACACGCCCGGCATTTTCCGGTTTTCAGGTAGATGCAACTCTCTGCATCGATCATATATTTATTTGGAACAGCTTGGGGGAAAGGCATATAAATGGCTTTTCTCATGGAGGTGCCATAATCAAACTCACTCGGAGCCTGGGCCGGACATTTTTCGGTACATGTTCCACAGCCAATACAGGTTTTAACATTCACCTTCCGGGCTCTCATCAGAATCCTGACAGAGTAATTTCCAGCTTCTCCAGACACCTCCTGAACCTCACAGTAGGTCATCAGGTTGATGAAAGGATTCTGGTTCACTTCAACCATTTTGGGAGTAAGAATGCAGGCAGCACAATCAAGCGTTGGAAAAGTCTTGTCGAAGGTGGCCATTTTTCCACCAATCGTACCGGTTTTCTCAACCAGATATACATGGTTATTGCTGTAGGCAATTTCCAATGATGCCTGAATCCCGGCAATTCCTCCCCCAATAACCAACGTTGCAGGATTAACAGGATTTTCATCAGGAATTGCAACGGTTTCATAGGAGAGGCCGGCAATCAGACAGGCAAGAACCGATTTCAGGCGATCCATGTCAAATGTGGTTCCGGTATAATAATCATTAAAACTTGCAAGGATAACATTTGCCGGGTCTTTCCCGGCTATAGCCATGGCTTTTGAGAAAAGGGTTTTGACCGTTCCGGGCAGAAGTCCGGCCACAATAAGATGATCAATTCCATTGGCTTCGATCTTATCTGTAAGGTTCTGTTCGTTCCAGATAAAATCGTGATACTTCCATATTCTGGAAACATTTGGAAATGTCATTGAATATCGAATCAGTTCTGCATAATCTATTGGATCAAAATCAGAAAATTGTGGATTATAAAAAAAGATGCAGGTTTTAGAAGGGCTTCTCATAAGTTGTTGTTAATAATTTAACAAAATACGTCAAGTCAAAATCACTAAAAAATGACTTTAATCAGTTTTTGAAAAAAAATGAAAAATTGAGGTAGTTGATTAATCGTTAAGGCGTGCCGTTAATTGCAGACGATGAATATCGGTCAGGAAAATTTTTCTTCCCTTGGTTTGGATTATATTGGTTTCCTTAAACTCAGACAGCAAGCGAATCACTGTTTCTGGTGCGGTTCCAATGATATTTGCAAGATCGGAACGGGTAAGATTAATATAGGGCAACGAACAAGCAGGAGCTGTTGAATCGAAGGACCTGTTCAGGAACAACAGCGTTTCTGCCAGCCTTTGCCTGACTGGTTTATGGGAGAGAGATACCATCCGGCTTTCGGCCTCCTCAAGCAATTTACTAAGAATGACGATAAGTGATTTAGTGCAGTCAGGGTATTTTAGCATCAATTGAAAAAAATCAGTTTGTTTGATGAAGCAAACCACCGAATCTTCCAGAGCCGATGCTGATACCGAATAAAGATTCCCGCTTAGAATAGCTTTTAACCCTACAAATTCAGAGGGAAAAACAATGCGTGTAATTTGTTCACGACCATCATTTAAATGCTTGAATGTCTTGACTCTCCCTTCCCTCAGACAATATACACCCTGCGGTTTCTTCCCTTCAGAAAAAATCGTTTGCCCTTTTTTATAGGATTGAACAGACTTACTATGGTTGATGAAAACAAGGTCGGTATTATCCAGTTTATTGAAGAAGTTTTGGGAACCTGAACGACATTGTTCACAATCCATCTCTTCCGGGATTTTCATCTTGATTTTGTAGTATTGTTAATTAGATAACAAATCTACGCCTTTTTATGACAACATATTATATCTTTGTCAATAAATGTGATTTTTATCAACAAAGGGTATTTTCGGATGTATGGGTAGAGAGAGTTTGATCTATGGAAATAGCGTGTAAAATATTTATAAAAGGACTTGTCCAGGGTGTCGGATTCCGTCCGTTCATATTCCGACTGGCTACTGAAACCGGGATTAAAGGGTGGGTAAAGAACACCAACGAAGGGGTTGAGATCTTTGCGCAGGCCGAAAACGATGGATTGAATACCTTTATTCATCAGATTAAGCTTGATCATCCTGTTGCAGCGGTAATCAACGATATCCAATCTGTGCCTTCGACTCCAGCTGAACTAACTGATTTTTCGATTCATGGCAGTGAAAACAGGTCGTTGGAAGTTACCGGAATCGCTCCTGATATAGCCGTGTGTGAGGATTGTCTTGCTGATATGGAGGAGCAACCTTCCCGTAAAAGCTATCCCTTCATCAACTGCACCAACTGCGGTCCGCGCTTTTCAATTATACGGGATCTGCCCTACGACCGGAAGAAAACATCCATGTCGGTTTTCCCGATGTGCGCATCATGCACTAAAGAATATGATGATATCCGGGATCGCCGTTTCCATGCCCAACCCGTAGCCTGTCTTCATTGCGGCCCCACATATAAACTCCACACAGAGGAAAAAATATACGACGGATCAACCGGTCAGATTCTCCTTATGGTATCGGATCTCCTGAAAAAAGGGAAAATCATTGCCATGAAAGGTATGGGAGGATATCATATGGCCTGCGACGCCTTCAACGAAAAAGCAGTAAAAACTCTTCGGGAGAGAAAAAAACGGGACGGGAAGCCATTCGCTGTTATGTTCCGTGATGTTGAGTCCCTGAAGTATTATGCGCATGTCAGTATTTCTGAACAACATGCACTACAATCGTGGCGACGCCCGATTGTGATCGTCAAAAAAAGAAGCAGAACAAATCATCCTGAACTTTCTTCGTCAGTCAGCTCCGGATTGAATACCATCGGGGCATTTCTTCCGTATATGCCTGTTCACTACCTGCTGTTCCAGGTTTTATCGTTACCGGCAATCGTGCTTACCAGTGGAAATTTAAGCGCTGATCCAATTGTGAAAGATGATGATGTTGCTATGGAACAGCTGGTTACAATAGCTGATGCAGTCATGTCATACAACCGTGAAATTATTCACAGAACCGACGATTCAGTCGTTCGGATAATGAATTCAAAAGAACATCTGATCAGACGTTCGCGCGGGTATGTTCCCACACCCATTCCTGTTTCTCTTAACACCAATGGGATCATTGCCTTTGGCGCCGAATTATCATCCTGCTTCGGCATCGGTAAAGGAGAAAATGTGATTCTGAGTCAGTATATCGGAGACCTGAAGACCCTGGATACTTATACGTACTATGAAAAAGAGATGACTGATTTTTTACATCTTTTCAGGATGAAGCCCGAATTATTGGTGTGCGATATGCATCCGGGATATTTTTCCACAAAAAAGGCCACTTCGTTTGACCCTCTTCCCCTGATGCGGGTTCAGCATCACCATGCCCACATTGCATCCTGCATGGCCGAACACGGACTTGATGAACGGGTTATCGGGGTTGCCTTCGACGGTACCGGACTGGGTTCGGATGGAAAGATCTGGGGAGGAGAATTCCTGGTCTGTGATCTGGCAACATTTCGTCGGGTGCTCCATTTCGAGTATATCGCGTTACCGGGAGGGGACCGGGCTGTTGAAGAACCATGGCGAACGGCAATAGCATATCTGTACCGTGTTTATGGAAAAGACTTTCAATCCCTTCCGCTACCCTTTTTAAAGACGCTTGACAACGGCAAGATTTTACCCATTGTGAACATGATAGACGTGGGAATTAATTGCCCGATGGTTTCAAGTGTGGGAAGGTTATTCGATGCTGTTGCCGCAATCCTCAACCTTTGTCTTGAATCGACCTTCCAGGCTGAGGCCCCGATGCGACTGGAATCCATTGTCGGGAAGAATTGCAAGGAAAGCTATCCATTCACCATTGGGAAGACGATCAGGGTAGATGAGATGATCAAAGAAATTGTTCAGGATGTGATGCTGGGAACAGGCATCTCCTTTATCTCGGCAAAATTTCACAACACAATCCTTTCTGTTATTTTTGAATCGGTAATGCTGACAGCAAAGAAAGAGCAGATAAAGAAAGTGGTTCTTTCGGGAGGGGTTTTCCAGAATAAATATCTAACTGAAAATATCCAACTGCAATTAAAACAATCGGGGATGAATGCATATTTTCAGGAACAAGTTCCTGCAAATGATGGAGGAATAGCCCTTGGCCAACTAATTATAGCTGCAAAAAGGAGGACATTAGTATGTGTTTAGGCGTACCGGCACGGGTAATCCATATTGACGGTTCCGTAGCCACCGTTGCATTGGGGAGTGTTGAATACAAAGCCAGCCTCTTGCTGTTGAACAATGTGAATCCGGGGGATTATGTCCTGCTGCATGCCGGTTTTGCCATTGAAAAAATCGACCCGGCAGAGGCAGCGGAAACAATCCGTCTCTTCAATGAAATTTCAAACATGTATGAAGAATGAAGCCAGAAGGTCTCCGCTATATTGATGAGTACAGGGATTCTGCCCTGGTTCTTCATCTTTCAAACCAAATCAGGAAGGTATCCAAAAAACCCGTAAACCTTATGGAGGTTTGCGGAGGGCATACAATGGCGATCCATAAAAACGGACTGACAGGTTTTCTGCCCGAAACAATCAACCTCCTTTCCGGGCCCGGATGTCCCGTTTGCGTATCAAGCCAAACGTTTATTGACCATGCCATTGCGCTGGGAAACCTTCCGGATATGATCCTGACAACATACGGTGATCTTCTCAGGGTCCCGGGTTCCCTATCCTCACTGGAAAAAGAGAAGGCCGCAGGATCCGATATCAGGATCGTTTATTCTGTGCTCGATGCACTTGAGATCGCAAAACAAAATCGGAAGAAACAGGTTGTTTTCATCGGGATAGGCTTTGAAACTACCGCTCCTGCCAGCGCCGCAGCAATAAAGAAGGCTGAAATGGATGGCATCAGGAATTTCTATCTCCTGAGTTCCCACAAAGTGATGCCCCCTGCCCTTGAAGCGCTTGCAGCAGGGGATACAAAAATTGACGGGTTCATTGCTCCCGGACATGTCAGTGCAATTACCGGATATGGCATTTACCAGAAATTTGCTAAGGTTTACAAACGTGGTGTGGTCATTTCGGGATTTGAGCCGGCCGATATCCTGCAATCGATTTTAATGCTCGTCAAACAGATTGAATTGAGCAATTATCATGTTGAAAATGAATATAAACGCATTGTAAAACCAGGTGGTAATCCGAAAGCTCTTGCAATTATGGAAGAGGTGTTCATCCCGGTTGATGCCGAATGGCGCGGGTTGGGAATAGTACCTGAAAGCGGGCTTGCCATCACCGAAAAGTTTGCGGCGTATGATGCAACACGGAAATTCGATGTGAAGATTCCGGAGAGCAAACCACCCAGGGGGTGCATCTGCGGGGAGATACTCACCGGAAAAAGCAAACCCTCCGACTGCAGATTATTCGCTTCGGTGTGTAATCCGTTAAATCCGGTTGGAGCATGCATGGTCTCTTCCGAGGGAGCCTGTTCGGTTTTTTATAAATACAGGGCATGAGAGATACAAAGGAACGGATTTCAATGAACCACGGAAACGGCGGAATCTATATGAACAAGCTGATTACCAGCCTGTTTCTGCACTTTTTTGAGAATGAACAGATCAGGGAGCAGGCCGATTCTGCCATACTCCGGGTTAATGAGGGTCACCTGGCATATACTACTGACTCATTTGTGATTGATCCGCTCTTTTTCCCCGGCGGAAATATTGGTTCGCTGGCTGTTTGCGGTACTCTTAACGATCTGGCAGTATCCGGTGCAAAACCGCAATACCTCAGCGCCGGTTTTATCATTGAGGAAGGGTTTAAACTAGCCCATCTTACCCGAATTGTGAAATCTATGGCGATTGAAGCAGAAAAAGCAGGGGTGAGGATTGTTACCGGGGATACGAAGGTTGTCAATGCAGGCAAGTGTGACAAGCTTTTCATCAATACATCCGGGATTGGTCTCCTTGAAGAGAGACATCTCGGGATCGGAAGTGGTCAGAAAATCAAACCGGGTGATAAAATTATCATCAATGGCCCACCGGGTGAACACGGGATGGCGGTCATGCAGGCAAGAAAGTTATTTGCTTTTAAAACCAACCTTAAATCAGACTGCGCGAACCTTTACCCGTTGATCAGGAAGATCCTGAGTGCTTCCGACCATGTACATTTCATGCGTGACGCTACACGGGGAGGTATAGCGACTGTTTTAAATGAGGTTGCCAGGAAATGTAACACCGGGATTGAAATTGATGAAATGCAGATACCGGTGAATGAGGAAGTTAAGATAATGTGTGAAATCCTCGGTTTTGATCCGTTATATATAGCAAATGAAGGGAAAGTGATTGTGATAGTTGATCCGGATGATGCCATCGAAGTTGTTGCAGCGATGAAACGGACTGAAACCGGCAGGGATGCAGCCATCATCGGCGAAATAACTAGCGATCATCCCGGACGTGTTGTCCTGATAACCAGATCGGGAGGAAAAAGGATAATTGATGAACTTATAGGTGACCAGCTACCCAGGATCTGTTAAAATACAGGATCTTTTAAATAATTATGGTATGCATGAATTAAACCTTGCCATGGCCATTGTGGAGATGGCTGAAGAGGAGGCAAAAAAAAACAATGCCGGATCCGTACAGCAAATCGAACTTGAAGTTGGTGTTTTATCAGGTGTCGATCCCGATGCACTGGAATTAGCCTTGTCGCTGGCCATGAAGAATACGGCCATTGAACAGGCATCGGTAACGATGTTGCATACTGAAGGCCAGGGGAGATGCAATGCGTGTGACCATACGTTTACAATGACCGAAGTGTGGACACCATGCCCTCTTTGTAACACGCCTGCCGGAAAGATCCTTCAGGGAACGGAATTAAGACTCTTATCGCTTACTGTGGATGACCTGTGATTTTTTATAAACAAAAGTAAACCTGTGTTATATGTGTGAAACATGTGGATGTGGTGAGACCGGATCTTACCAGATTAATAAAGCCGGGCAAACGGAACCCGGCATCAGGGAACATGAACATTCCCATAC